>OFDC01001210.1_pt1 | contig 14353 bp, 11 predicted proteins | sample 1520941 | NCBI WGS metagenome assembly OFDC01 (sample SAMEA94258168, study PRJEB24077) | hot springs metagenome | biome: Aquatic biome; feature: Water | place: India | collected 2012-12-06 | depth 5 m | reverse complement strand
AGCCCGGCGCGCACCGACCACGCAGCCGGCCTGGTGCAGCCGAGGGCGGGGTCGGTGAGCTCGTGCCACTGCTCGGGGTGGGCGCGGAGATGGTCGGCCAGCGCGCTGCTCGCACCCAGGACGCAGAGCAGCCGCATCGCCGTACCCTCGTCGTCGCGGAGGGCGGCGAGCAGCTCGTCCCCGTCCTCCGCCGCCTCCAGCAGCCGGCACAGGGCGCCGAGCGCTGCGTCGGGGTCGGCCGTGCGGCCGAGGTACGCCAGCAGCTCCACGCTGCTCACGCCCAGGCGGGAGAGGTCCTCCTGGGCGCGGTCGTGGTCGACGAAGCCCAGGCGGATCAGCTCGGTGCGCTGGTTGGCGCGGTTCATCTCACAGGACGGGAAGCATGCGGTCGCGCTCGAAGGCCGAGACCTGGCCGCGGTACTCGTCCCACTCCGCCCGCTTGTTGCGCAGGAAGAAGTCGAAGACCTGCTCGCCCAGCGTCTCGGCGAGCAGCTCGGAGCGCTCCGCGATGGTGATCGCCTCGTTGAGGTTCCTCGGCAGCGGCTCGATCCCGAGGCTGCGACGCTCGCGCTCCGAGAGCACCCACACGTCGTCCTCCGCCTCGCGCGGCAGCTCGTAGCCGTTCTCGATGCCCTTGAGACCGGCGGCGAGCACGACCGCGTAGGCGAGGTAGGGGTTGCACGCGGAGTCGATCGTGCGCAGCTCGATGCGCGTGGACTGGCCCTTGGACGGCTTGTACATCGGCACGCGGATCATCGCGGACCGGTTGTTGTGACCCCAGCAGATGTACGACGGCGCCTCGCCCCCGAACATCATCCGCTTGTAGGAGTTGACCCACTGGTTGGTGACGACGCTGATCTCGCTCGCGTGCTGGAGCACGCCGGCGATGAACTGGCGGCCGGTCTTGGAGAGCTGGTACTCAGCGCCGGCCTCGTAGAAGGCGTTCTGGTCGCCCTCGAAGAGGGAGACGTGGGTGTGCATGCCGGAGCCGGGGTGGGTGGTGAACGGCTTGGGCATGAACGTCGCCCACAGCCCCTGGCTCAGGGCCACCTCCCGGATGACCGTGCGGAAGGTCATGATGTTGTCGGCGGTGCTCAGCGCGTCGGCGTACCGCAGGTCGATCTCCTGCTGGCCCGGCCCGGCCTCGTGGTGGCTGAACTCGACCGAGATCCCCATCGCCTCGAGCATCGTGATCGCCTCGCGGCGGAAGTCGGACCCGTGCGAGTGGGCGGCGTGGTCGAAGTAGCCGCTGCGGTCCATCGGGACGGGCTCGTCCCCGGCGCGCGGCTCGTCCTTGAAGAGGTAGAACTCGATCTCGGGGTGGGTGTAGAAGGTGAAGCCCTGCTCGGCGGCCTTGCCGAGGGTCCGCTTCAGGACGTTGCGCGGATCGGCGAAGGACGCCGAGCCGTCGGGCATGACGATGTCGCAGAACATCCGAGCCGTCGCCGGCCCCTCGCCGCTGCGCCACGGCAGGATCTGGAAGGTCGTCGGGTCCGGCAGGGCGAGCATGTCCGCCTCGTACACCCGGGCGAAGCCCTCGATGGCCGAGCCGTCGAAGCCGATCCCCTCCGAGAAGGCGCCCTCCAGCTCCGCCGGAGCGACGGCGACCGACTTGAGGAACCCGAGCACGTCGGTGAACCACAGCCGGACGAACCGGACGTCACGCTCTTCGAGAGCGCGGAGGACGAAGTCTTCCTGCTTACCCATGGCGTCAGCCTAGGGGGTGCCGGACGCGTGGGGTCGACGCACGGCCCGCGCTCGTCCGAAGGCGCCGTCCCGTGGGCGCGTGGGCGAGGCGGGGGCGCTTCGCGCGACGATTTCGGAGATCCCTCACAATTCCTGTTCGGACGTTCCAGGGTCGATCGGAAGTCGGGACTTTGTCCCGGCTTCCGACAAGGAAAGGGGACATCATGTCCTTCACCAAGAACCGCATCGTCGCGGTCGGCACCGGTGCCGTCATCGTCATGGCCCTCGGCGCCACGGGGGCGACGGCTGCCCAGCTGATCACCTCCGCCGACATCAAGAACGAGACGATCACGACGTCCGACGTCATGAACGGCAGCCTCACCGGGGCGGACCTCGCCACGGGTGGGATCACCGGCACCGACCTCAAGGACGGCTCCGTCGTCCTCAACGACCTCTCGCCCGGCACGCAATCGATCCTCCGTCCGAAGACCGGGACGACCGGCGTCAAGGTCGACGTGCTCGCGGGCGACAAGACGATCACCAACATCGGCGGTCCGATCAATGCCAACCACACGGACCTCGAGACCGGCGTCACCCTGCCGGCCGGGACCTACCTGGTGACCGTCGACGGCGACTTCGAGGCCAACACTGCCGCAGCGGATCCGAGCGTCGACGTCTACCCGCAGCTGTCCCTGTGGCTCGACCTCGATGACAGCGGCACCTTCACGTGGCAGAACGGCGAGGGCAGCATCAGCCCGAACGCCCTCATGCCCGACGCCGCCAACCGGCACATCTCGACGAGTGGCTCGACCGTCATCGAGCTGACCACGTCGACCTACGTCGGGCTGGTCGCCTTCGGCTACGACAGCGCCCAGGGCACGGCCCGCAGCGGCGAGATCGACGTCATCAAGGCGACGGTCACGGCGACGCCTCTGCGCTGATCCTGCGGTGGACCCGGCCGCCCGGCCCCTCAGTGGGCGGGCGGGTCCCCCCAGAGCCGGCAGGCGACGCCCGCTCGGTCGGGTGGGCGTCTCTACTCCGTCGGGACGTTCTCCAGCTCCGACAGCCACGCCGTGGGGCTCGCGTCGGACGGCATCCGCCAGTCCCCGCGCGGCGACATGGTCCCGCCGTTGCTCACCTTCGGCCCGTTCGGGAGCGCGGAGCGCTTGAACTGGCTGGCGAAGAACCGGCGCACGAAGACGTCGAGCCAGGCGCGGATCGTGGCCAGGTCGTACGACGTCCGCCGCTCCTCCGGGAAGCCGGGCGGCCAGTCGCCGACCTCCTGGTCGTGCCAGGCGTGCCAGGAGAGGAAGGCGATCTTGCTGGGCCGGAAGCCGTAGCGGATGACGTGGAAGAGGTTGAAGTCCTGCAGCGCGTAGGGCCCGACCGAGTCCTCGGTCGCCTGTGGCTTCTTGCCCTCCTCCTGAGGGATCAGCTCCGGGGTGATCTCCTGCTCGAGGATCTCGCGCAGCACCTGGTCGACGCTCGCGGCCTCGTCGTCGGAGCTCGCGGTGCTGGAGTCGTGGAGCTGGCCGCTGTCGATCACCCAGCGGATCAGGTGCTGGATCAGCGTCTTCGGGACACCGGAGTTGACCGTGTAGTGCGACATCTGGTCGCCGACGCCGTAGGTGCACCAGCCGAGGGCGAGCTCGGAGAGGTCGCCCGTCCCGAGGACGATGCCGCCCCGGTGGTTCGCGAGGCGGAAGAGGTAGTCGGTGCGCAGACCGGCCTGGACGTTCTCGAAGGTGATGTCGTAGACCGGCTCGCCCTGCGCGAAGGGGTGCCCCAGCGCCTCCAGCATGGTCCGCGCCGTCGCGGTGATGTCGAGCTCCTCGAAGGTGCAGCCGAGCGCCTCCGAGAGCCGGGTGGCGTACGACTTCGTGGTCGCGCCGGTGGCGAAGCCGGGCATCGTGAACGCGTGGATGTCGCTGCGTGGCCGGCCCAGCCGGTCCATCGCCTTGGCCGCCACGATCAGCGCGTGTGTGGAGTCCAGACCGCCGCTGACGCCGATGACGACCTTGGGGTGGCCGATGGCCGCCAGGCGCTGCTCGAGCCCGGAGACCTGGATGTTGTAGGCCTCGTAGCAGTCCAGGGCCAGGCGTGCGGGGTCGTCGGGCACGAACGGGTAGCGGTCGACCTTGCGCAGCAGGCCGATGTCGCCGGACGGCGGCTCGAGCTCGAAGCCGATGGTCCGGAACGGCGGGACGCCGGCTCCGAGCCGGTTGTCGTCGAAGGTCCCCTGCCGGATCCGCTCGGCGCGGATCTTGTCGAGGTCGACGTCGACGACGGTACGGCGCGGGCCGTCCGGGAAGCGCTCGGACTCCCCCAGCAGGTCGCCGATCTCGTAGACCATGGTCTGGCCGTCCCACGACAGGTCCGTGGTCGACTCCCCCTGGCCGGCGGCGGCGTACACGTAGGCCGCGCTGCACCGGGCGCTGGCGCTGCGGGCGAGCAGGTGCCGGTCCTCGGCGCGGGCGACGGTGATCGGGCTGCCCGAGAGGTTGGCGAGCACGGTCGCGCCGGCGAGGGCCGCCTCCGCACTGGGCGGGATCGGCACCCACATGTCCTCGCAGACCTCGACGTGGAGCGTCAGCCCCGGCACATCGGCGGCGTCGAAGAGCAGGTCCGGTCCGAACGGCACCTCCGTGCCGTTGAGCTCGATGACTCCCCCGCGCTCGGCGGCGCCGGCGGCGAACCAGCGCGCCTCGTAGAACTCGCGGTAGGTCGGCAGGTAGGACTTCGGAGCGACCCCCAGGACCCGTCCGCCCTGGATGATGATCGCGCAGTTGTAGACCCGGTTGAGCACCCGCAGCGGCGCGCCAACGACGATGACCGGCCGCAGCTCGGCGGAGGCGATGGTCAGCTCGAGGACCGCCTCGCGCACCGCCTCGAGGAGCACGTCCTGCAGGAAGAGGTCGTCGACGGCGTACCCCGTCAGGCCGAGCTCCGGGAAGACCGCGACCGCGACCCCCTCGTCGTGGCAGAGCCGCGCCTGCTCGAGCGTGCGGGCGGCGTTGGTCGCGGGGTCGGCGATCGCGACGGGCAGCGTCACCGCGGCGACCCGGGCGAAACCGTGGGCATAGGCCGAGTAGAAGTCCACGGGGGGAGTCTAGGGAGCGCCGCCTCCAGGGCGTCGAGTCCGCCGCGGAAGATCGCCGATGAGTACGGCGCCGACCGCAGGTCTCCCCCGCATGACCCTCGCGAGCACCCACATCCAGCCGTGCCTGTGGTTCGACGACAGCCTGGAGGAGGCGGCGCGCTTCTACACGGGCATCTTCCCGAACTCCGCCATGGGCCGCCTGAGCCGGTACGGCGACGTCGGGCCCGGCGTCCCCGGGGCGGTGATGGCCGGCGAGTTCACCCTCGACGGGCTGACCTTCCGCGGGATCAACGGCGGTCCGGAGTTTCGCTTCACCGAGGCGATCTCCTTCTCGATCACCTGCCGGGACCAGTCCGAGGTGGACTACTACTGGGACTCCCTCGCCGACGGGGGCACGGAGTCGGTCTGCGGGTGGCTCAAGGACCGCTTCGGGCTCTCGTGGCAGATCGTTCCCGCGCGCCTCTACGACCTGGTCACCGACCCGGACGCGGCTCGTGCCCAGGCCACGACGCGGGCGATGCTCGGCATGCGCCGCATCATCGTGGCCGAGCTGGAGGCCGCGGCGGACGCCGCCGGACCGCCGCGCTGACGCAGGTGCCCGGGAGACCCCGGGTGACCCAGCCCACAGCGCGCGAGCGGCTGCACGGGACTAGCCTCGGTAGTGCCCTTTCACGAACGTGGACCCGCACCGCCGGGCCGCGAGTCAGCAGAGATGGAGAGCTCGACGATGAGCAGCAACCCCGAGGAGACCGCGCCGTACGGCGGGGCCCCGACCGGCTCGACCACCGCAACCGCCCCGAAGGCGCCGATCAAGCGGATCCGCACCCAGCACCTGCGTGAGATGAAGGAGCGCGGCGAGCGCTTCTCGATGCTCACCAGCTACGACCAGCTCACCGCGCAGGTCTTCGACGAGGCCGGCATCGAGGTGCTCCTCGTCGGCGACAGCGCCTCCAACAACGTCCTCGGCAACACCACGTCGCTGCCGATCACCGTCGACGAGCTGATCCCGCTCACCCGGGCCGTCAGCGGCGCCGTGTCGCGCGCCCTCGTGGTCGGCGACCTGCCCTTCGGCTCCTACCAGGCCTCGCCGGAGCAGGGCTACCTCACCGCCGTGCGGTTCATGAAGGAGGGCGGCGCCCACTGCGTGAAGCTCGAGGGCGGCGTCGAGATGGCGCCCCAGATCGAGCGGATGACCCGCGGTGGCATCCCGGTCATGGCCCACATCGGCTTCACCCCGCAGTCGGAGCACGCCCTCGGCGGCTACCGCGTGCAGGGCCGCGGCGCCACCGCCGACCGCGTCCTCCGCGACGCGCAGGCCGTCCAGGAGGCCGGTGCCTTCGCCGTCGTGATGGAGATGGTGCCGGGCGACGTCGCCGCCGAGGTCACCAGCAAGCTCGACATCCCGACCATCGGCATCGGCGCGGGCAAGGAGTGCGACGGTCAGGTGCTCGTCTGGCAGGACGCCTTCGGCCTGCGCACGGGTCGGCTGCCGCGCTTCGTCAAGCAGTACGCCGACCTCCGCTCCGTGCTGCTGGACGCCGCCCGCGCGTACGACTCCGAGGTCAAGGACGGGTCCTTCCCGGCCCCCGAGCACACCTTCTAGTCCTCTCCTCGGCCCGGCCCGGCTCGTCGGGCCGGGGTCAGGGCCGGGTCAGGGATGGGATCGCCGCTTCGGCGTACCGTGCAGGCATGCGCGCGCGCCTCGCCCTCCTCTCGACCCTCGCCCTCGTCTGGTCCCTGCTCGGCCTCGCCGGCCCCGGAGAGGCCGAGAACGCGGCGGCCCCCGCTCTCGACGTCAGGACGGTCGCTGACGGTCTCGACCATCCGTGGGACGTCGCGGCCCTCCCTGATGGCGACCTGCTCGTGACCCAGCGCGACCGCCGGACGCTGACCCTCGTCGACCCGGCCACGAGAGCCAAGCACAACCTCGACTTCCCGACCGAGTCGGTGTGGTCCTCGGGCGAGACCGGTCTGCTCGGCCTCGCCGTCGACCCCGGGTTCGACCGCAACCGCCGCATCTACACCTGCAACGGCTGGCGCCTGTCCAACGGCAGCCACGACATCCGGGTGATGGCGTGGCGCCTCGACGCGGCCCGCACCAAGGCGACGTACGCCGGCACGCTCGTCGGCGGGCTCCCCGTCAGCACGGGTCGGCACGGCGGGTGCCGACTCATCGTGCAGACCACCGGCGCCCTGATGATCGGCACGGGTGACGCCGCGCAGACCCCGAACCCGCAGAACCTCGACTCCCTCGGCGGCAAGGTGCTCCGGGTGCACCGCGTGACCGGCGCCGCCTGGCCCAGCAACCCGTGGGCGAAGAGCTCGGGCAAGCGCCGCTACGTCTACACCTACGGCCACCGCAACGTGCAGGGTCTGGCCCAGCGGCCCGACGGCTCGGTCTGGTCCGTCGAGCACGGCACCTACCGCGACGACGAGATCAACCTCCTCGGCAGCGGGCGCAACTACGGCTGGCGTCCGGGCCCGGGCTACGACGAGAGCCGCCCGATGACCGACGCGTCGATCCCCGGCCAGCAGTTCGGCGCCCGCTGGCGCTCGGGAAACCCGACCATCGCCCCGTCCGGCATGGACGTCGTCGTCGGCAGCGCGTGGGGCGAGCTCAACGGCTCGCTGGCGGTCGCGGTCCTCAAGGGCCAGCGGCTGATGTTCGTGAAGCTCGACCGCTACGGGAAGCTGCAGTTCACCCGCTCCCCCGCCGAGCTGACCGGCGACGAGGGCCGCCTGCGCGACGTCGCCCGGTCCGGTGGCTCGCTCTACGTCACCACCGACAACGGCGGAGGCGCCGACAAGATCCTGCGGGTCCGGCCGAAGTGAGTCGTGCGGGTGGGAGTGGCGCCTGCGTCACCCTGACCCGCACGACCCAGCGTCAGGTCAGCCCGCGGCGGGCGAGCAGCGGCTCGATCGGGGCGGGCCGGCCGCGCCACTCGGTGTAGGACTCCAGCGGGTCGCGGGTGCCGCCGATGCCGATGACGTGCGTCAGGTAGAGCTCGCCGTTCTCGCGGGTGAGGCCGCCGTTGTCGCGGAACCACTCGACGGTGTCGGCGTCGAGCACCTCGCTCCAGATGTAGGAGTAGTAGGCCGAGGCGTAGCCGGAGCTGAAGCTGTGGGCGAAGTACGACGTGGAGTAGCGCGGGGGCACGGCCGGGCTGTCGAGGCCGACGGCCGCGAGGGCACGCCGCTCGAACCGGTCCACCTCCTCGGGGTCCGTCGGCACCTCGTCGGGCGCCAGCTCGTGCCAGGCCAGGTCGAGCAGGGCCGCGGCGAGGTACTCGCTCGTCGCGAACCCCTCGTTGAAGCCCTCCGCCGCGCGGATCCGCGCGACCACGTCGGCTGGGATCGGCTCGCTCGTCTCGTGGTGGCGGGCGTAGCTGGCCAGCACCTCGGGCCAGAGGATCCACATCTCGTTGACCTGCGAGGGGTACTCCACGAAGTCGCGGAAGACGGCCGTCCCCGCCAGCGACGGGTACGTCGCCCGGGCCAGCAGTCCGTGCAGCGCGTGGCCGAACTCGTGGAAGAGGGTGCGCGTCTCGTCCCAGGTCAGCAGCGTGACCTCCCCCTCGGCCGGCTTCGGCACGTTGAGGTTGTTGACGACCACCGCGGTGTCGTCGGCGAGCAGCGCGGACTGGGAGACGAAGCTGCTCATCCAGGCCCCGCCGCGCTTGGAGTCGCGGGTGTAGAGGTCGAGCAGGTAGAGACCGATCGGATCGCCGTCGCGGCTGACCTCGAAGACCCGGACGTCCGGGTGGTAGCCCTGCAGGTCCCCCCGCTCCTGGAAGGTCAGGCCGTAGAGCCGTCCCGCTGCGAAGAAGACGCCGTCGTGCAGGACACGCTCGACCTCGAACCACGGACGCAGCGCGGCCAGGTCGACGTCGTGCTGGGCGGTGCGCACCCGTTCGGCGTAGTGGGCCCAGTCCCACGGCTCGATCTCGAAGCCGGCCTCGGCTGTCAGGGCCTCCCGCTCACGCGCGGCGTTGCGCGCGGCAGGTGCCGCAAGGCGCTCGAGGAGCGAGCGGACCGCGGTCGGCGTACCTGCAGTGTTGTCGGTGGTGACCACAGCGGCGTGGTTCTCGAAGCCGAGCAGCTGGGCCCGCTCGGCCCGCAGCTGGAGGATCCTCAGGGCGATCGCCCGCGTGTCGTGAGGGCCGCCGCGCCGTCCGCGCGAGCGCTGCGCCTCCGAGAGGCGGCGTCGGAGGTCCCGGTTCGTCAGCGACGCCAGGTAGGGATGGGCGGTGGGCAGCACGAGGGTCAGCAGGTGCTTTCCCGTGAGGCCGCGCGCCTCGGCGGCCGCCGCGGCCGCTGAGATCTCCCCGGGGGTGAGCCCGTCGAGCTCCGCGACGTCGTCCACCACCACGGCGAGGTCGTTGCTGTCGGCCTGCAGCGCCAGCTCGAAGGCGGTCTCGTTGCGGGAGATCTCCTCGTTCAGCTGCCGCAGGCGCGCCTTGTCCACCTCCGCCAGGGCCGCCCCGGCGAGGCTCAGCTCGGTGACGTAGCGCTCGAGGAGGTAGGCCGCCTCCGGCTCCAGCGCGGACGTGTCGGCGGCGACGGTCTGCAGCCGGTCCCAGAGGACAGGGTCGAGCCGGATCGCGTCGGCGTGCGCGGCCAGCCGGGGCGCGAACGCCGCTCGTACGGCGTCGACGGACGGCGTGGAGTCTGCCCCGGCCTTGTTCTCGAAGACCCGCAGCACCCGGGCGAGGGTGGCTCCGCTGCGCTCGAGCGGGACCACGGTGTTCTCGAAGGTCGGCGAGTCCGGGTCGGCCGTGATCCGCGCCAGCGCGGCGATCTGCTCGGCCATCGCGGCCTCGATAGCAGGCGCGTAGTCGGCATCGTCGATCTGGGCGAAGCGGGGCAGCTGGTGCGGGAGGTCGCTGACCTCCAGGAGGGCGTCCGTCGTCACGGGACGACCCTAGGAGATCCGTCCTAGGGAACGGCGACCTCGGGGACCTCGGGGTCCTCGCAGGCCGGCACCTCGTCGGTCGCCTCAACGTCCTCGGCCGCGTCGATCGCCTCCGTGACCTCGGGGGCCTCGGGGACCACGGGCGCCTCAGGCAGGTCGGTGAGCGCGGGCTCCTCGGAGGGGACGTCCTCGACGTCGCAGGTCACGTCGGGCTCGGGGTCCGGCGTCGGCTCCGGCGTCGGCTCCGGCGTCGGCTCCGGCTCCGGCGTGGGCTCGGGCGTCGGATCCGGCGTGGGCTCCGGGAACGGAGTCGGCTTCGGGTCCGCCTCGGGGCGCGGGGTCGGCGGCGCGACGTGGGCCTCGCCCACCGTGGCGGTCCGGTCCCGCGAGACGCCGATGGTGCGACGGGCGTCGACCGCCTCACGCACCTCGTCGCCGCAGTCGCACCGGTCGAGCAGCTCGGTGACCGGCGGACCGGGGGTGGTCGGCACGGCCAGGGCGGCCCCGGTGAGCTCCTCGTCGTAGCGGTCCGCGAGTGCCAGCACGGCGTCGGCGTACCCCTGCGTCGGGTGGTACGACGTCAGGGCGCTTCTCAGGTCCGCGGGTCGCCGGAGGTCCGGTCCGCCGGAGCACAGCAGCACGCTCGCGGCCAGAGCGGCGTCGTCGAGGTCCTGTGGGTTCCGGTCACCGTTGCCGTCGCCGTCGACCGCCACGGCGGCCCAGGTGGCCGGCAGCAGGCCGAGCGGTCCGACCGCGGCGTCCCAGCGCTTCTCGCCGTCGAGCGCACCGGCGTCGGTGTCGTCGACCTGTCCGCGCCCTCGTCGGCCGTCGAGCGGCGATCCGACGAGGTCGGGGGTCACCAGACCCTGCGTCGAGACCCGGTGCCCACCGTGCTCGCCGCGGCCGTGGTCGGACTCGATGCGCCCGATCGCGGCGAGGACCTGCCAGTCGAGATTGCAGTCCGCGGCGGCGTCGATGATCGTGGCGGAGCGCTGGTAGGCCAGCAGTGCCGCCTGCGGGGCGTCGAGCAGCCGGCCGTCGTACGCGCTGGGCGCTGCGACGGGAGTCCGGACGACGACCGCGGGCTCGATCACCGCGGGGGGCGCCGGAGACCAGGCCGGAGGCTCGACGGTCGGCGGCGCGGCCACCGTCGCGTTAGCGGGCGAGGCATCCGCTGCGGGACCTCCCCGAGGAACGCTGCCGGTGGCGGCGAGGACGACGGCGAGCGTCGCGGCCAGCGCGACCGGCCCGACGGCCTGCCGGGTCCGGACCCGGACCGGACCGGTGACGACCCCCATCCCCACCTCACCTCATCGAGAGCGACGTACTGCTCTCCAGTGTGCGCGGTATCCGCCGACAGCGCACGCGTTCTTCCGAGATCCAACCGATCGGTCATCTGCCGTTGGTCCTTGCGGGACGGGTGAGAGGATGCGGTCCGTGGCCGAGCTGACCTTCCGCACCGGGACAATGGACGCCGGGAAGTCGACCCTCGCCCTGCAGACCAACCACAACCACGCCGCTCGCGGCCGTGCCGGCCGACTGTTCACCTCCCACGACCGGGCCGGGAACGCGACCGTCTCCTCGCGGCTGGGACTGACGGCGCAGGCCGAGGAGGTCGCGCCCGACTTCGACTTCTGGCGCTACACGGTGGATGCCCTGACGCAGGGCGCGCGCATCGACTACCTCATCTGCGACGAGGCGCAGTTCTACACCGCCGAGCAGGTGGACCAGCTGGCGAAGGTGGTCGACGAGCTGCAGATCGACGTCTTCTGCTTCGGGATCCTCACCGACTTCCGCACCCGCCTGTTCCCCGGCGCGGCCCGACTGGTCGAGCTGGCCGACCGCACCGAGGTCCTCCAGGTCGAGGCCCTCTGCTGGTGCGGGAAGCGCGCGACCCACAACGCCCGTACCGAGGACGGCGTGATGGTCACCGAGGGCGACGTCATCGTGGTCGGCGACGTCGAGCCGACCGAGAGCGGCGCGCCCCAGGCCGACACGGAGGTCGAGGTGGCCTACGAGGTCCTCTGCCGCCAGCACCACCGGCGCCGCATGACGGCCGCCCGCGCCCGCGCGGTCAGCCTCTCCCCGGAACCGCTCCCCTTCGTCTGAGCGATCCCGCGCGCTCAGTCGATCAGGACCGGGATCAGCATCTCGTCGGGCGTCAGGGAGCCGTGCATGCCGATCAGGCGCGACTCGTAGGGGAAGCCGTCGGTCGAGAGCACGGCGAAGTCGCCTCGGCACGCGACGATCACGTCGCCGATGCGCGGCAGCACCGACGGGTCGACGGGTCCGAACCAGCCGCGAGCGATCGCGTCGGCCCGCGACATCACCTCGGCGCGCTCCCCCAGCACCTCGGTCCAGGTCGAGATCACGTCGGGTACGGCTCCGCCACTGCAGTAGAGGTGGCGGAAGCGCGCCTCCCCGCCGACGATGGCCACACCGGACTTCAGCTCGTCGTGGGTGCTGACGTCGATCCGGGAGTCCGCGCCCACGTCGACCATCCCGTGGTCGGCGACGATGACGAGGCGCCGGTCGGCCGGGAGGGCCTCGCGGAGCTGCTCGGCCTCGTGGTCGATCATGGCCAGCTGCTGCAGCCACTCGCTGGAGGCGACGCCCCACCGATGTCCGGTCCAGTCGAGGTCGCCGTCGTACACGTAGGTCAGCGCCGGCTGGTTGGCCGACGGCTTCGAGGCCTCGATGACGGCGGCGATCCGCTCGCCGACGCGGTCGACCCCGACGTAGTCGGCGCCGCGGTGCGCGGCCACGGTCAGGCCGCTGCCGTAGAACTCGCGCTTGTTGACCACGGTCACCCGCACGCCCGCCGCCTGCAGCGAGGTGAAGGCCGTGGGGTGCGGCTGCCACTCCAACGGGTCGATGTCGTGGTCCCAGAGCAGGGCGTTGAGCAGCTCGCTCGTGCCGGGGATCCGGGTGGTGAAGCCGACCAGCCCGTGCGCGCCCGGGGTCAGGCCCGTGCCGAGCGAGGTGAGCGAGGTCGTGGTCGTTGACGGCACCCCGGCCGTCGCGGGCGTGGAGCCCGCCAGCAGCGAGGAGAGGTACGGCGCCGCGTGGGCGTAGCGCTCGAGGAGCTGCGCGCCCATGCCGTCGATGAGGAAGACGACGTACGACGCCGCGTCGGGCAGGACGAGGTTGGTCGGTGCCGGGCCGAGGGGGCTGCCCAGGGCGTGCGCGGCCGCGGGAACGAGGTCGCCCAGGGAGCGCGAGCCGTAGGCAGGCTCGCAGAAGGCCGCGCTCGTCCGGCTCACCCCGGTGTCAGCCACGGGTCAGGGCTGACAGGGAGGCGGCGAAGGACAGCATCCCGCCGACGGCATCGGGTCCGTCGGCAGCCGCGGAGACCCTCAGCGAGAAGTCGTCGGAGGACATCGTGCCGGTGTAGCCGTGGTCGGCCTCGCACTGCGGGTCGTCGCAGGCCGCGGGCTCCAGGTCGAGCCGGCTCACCGCACCCCAGCCGATCGTGAGCACCGCCTCGGCGGGCGGGCGCGGCCCCTTGGTCGGGTTGGTGGTCATCCGCGTCACCACGACCGAGGCCACGGCGCGCAGGCTCACCGCCTCGGTGGAGGTGGAGGTGTAGGGCTCGGGCAGCAGGTCGTCGCCGGCGTGCTCGTCGGTGTGGGCCAGGATCAGCCGCGACGGGGTCAGCACGATTACGGTCTGGTGACGGCGTACCTCGTCGCGCTCGAAGGTCGGCTCGTGGTGCACGTAGTAGGACACGACCGTCTCCCCGCCGACGGCGTCGGAGACGGCGTCGGCGACGACCTCCGGGTAGTAGCCGGTGCGGTTGATCGCGGCCTTCAGCTCGTCATGCCGGTCCCGGACAGTCATGGCGGCATCCTCGCACGCACGCCCGCAGGGTCCGTCCGCCGACCTCGATCGGCGACGCGCTCGCGCCAATGAAGCTAGTCCGGGATGGTGGTGAAGACGTCGGGCATCCGGCGCACGAGCGAGTCGGGACGCGGGTCCTTGACGGGCGCGACCCGCGCCGAGGCGGTGAGCACACGAGCCCCGTCGACCCCGGCGAGCACCAAGGACAGCTCGAGGGAGCTGACCTGCGGCAGGTCGTTCTGCAGCTCGGCTGCGCGGGTGATGAGGTCCTCGATCGCGGCGACGTCGACGGCGTCGGCTCCGCGGTAGCCGAAGAGCAGCGGCGCGCTCTTGACCTCGCGGACCATCGCCGACACCTCGTGCTCGCCGAGCGGGGGGATCCGGTAGGACCAGTCGCCGAGCAGCTCGATCACCGGCCCGGAGATGCCGAAGGAGACGACCGGTCCGAAGAGCGGGTCCTCGGAGGTGCGGACGGCGATCGGCACGCCGGTCGGCGCGTTGCGCTGCACGACGAAGCGTCCCGTGACGGGGTCGACCAGACGGCTCAGCGAGTCCCAGGCCTCCTGCATCTCGTGCTCGTCGGCGATGTTGCGCCAGACGTGGATCTGGTCGGGGCGCTCGCGCACCGACGACAGCGTCGACTTGAGCACGACGTCCCAGCCGAGGTCCTCGCCCGCGGCGATCGCGGACTCGAGGTCGGCCACCGGCGTCGCCGGCCAGAGCCGGATGCCGTAGGCCCCCAGCAGCTCGCTCAGCTGGTCGCGATCGAGCTCGACCTCGCCACGCTCTGGGCGCGGTAGGTTGTTGGAAGGGAC
>OFDC01001207.1_pt1 | contig 14386 bp, 5 predicted proteins | sample 1520941 | NCBI WGS metagenome assembly OFDC01 (sample SAMEA94258168, study PRJEB24077) | hot springs metagenome | biome: Aquatic biome; feature: Water | place: India | collected 2012-12-06 | depth 5 m | reverse complement strand
CTCGTCTCAAATTGTCGGCGCACCCTTCGCCCACTGCTGCAGTCTCCTGAAACTGACAACGAAGCTCTCACGTCCGCTTATGTCTCGTTGTTGAAGAAGCTCTTTCAACCGGTGAAGAGTCCTTCCCGACACTTGGGCACGACGGAAATCTTCAAGCTGCGTCAGAGGTTCTTCTTCGACCTGTTTCAGGAGATGAAGTTGGACCAGTCGTGCAGCGTCATTCATGTGGCAGGAACCAAAGGAAAAGGGTCCACTTGCGAATATTTAGCGGCGAGTCTCACCGCTGCTGGCTATCGAGTAGGCGTGTTCACGAGTCCTCACCTTCACACCGCCAGAGAGCGCATCAAGATCGGCCGCCAGTTGATTTCGATGAAGGACCTTGTGCGAGACGGCAGTGAGGCCTTGGCGCGCTTGGAAAGTCAATCCTGGGCTGTGTTTTTCGACTACTTTCTGGCGACGGCCTTACTGTACTTCGGCCGCCAGTCGAGGAGCCAGAAGCTGGACTACATCGTGCTCGAGTGCGGCATTGGCGGGCGGTACGACTCGACCAACTTCTTCCCAGACGACGTCGACCCCCGGAGGCACACCTGTGCCATCACGTCCATCAGCTACGACCACCAAGCCATTCTGGGCGAAACACTGCCAGAGATCGCCTGGCAGAAGGCGGGCATCATGCGGCGTGGCTGCAGCGTGTTCGTGACGGACCAGCAGGAGCCGGAGGTGCTGCAGGTGTTCCGCGAGGAGGCGGACAAGGTCGGCTCGCGGCTGGCCGTCGTCCCTGTCGACAGGTATGTGCAGTGAGAGCTGTGTAACGTTGGTTGTGGTCGTTGTGGCTCATCAATTGTCGCCGTGCAGAGACTCGCTGGCCGGCAAGGGCATCGCCTACGACCACCGCGCGCAGTTGCAGAACTGCATGCTGGCCGACGCCGTGCTGTCGCAGTGGCACGTGTCTGCCAAGCAAGGGGTGCCCTCCTTCTACTGGCCCTGCCGCATGGAAACGTTTCGCTTCAAGACGAGCTCGCCGCCCGGCTCCGCCGCAGACTTGTCCTCGGTGGGGTCGAGCAAGGCCCACGAACAGCTCATTGTACTGGACGGCTGCCACAACGGCGACAGCATCCAGGTCTTCCTGCAGTCATTGGCGGAGAAGTACCCCGAGCACCAGAAGCTGATCGTCTTCGGCGCCGGCATGGAGAAGTCCATCGACATGATGATCCGCGCGCTCTTCCTGCACTCGGACAAGGTCGTCTTCGTGCAGTCGCAGCACTTCAAGTCGTACACCGAGGCGCAGCTGCTCAGCAAAGTGCCCGCGGCCGTGGAGGCCCTGGAGCGCATGCTCGAGGCCGACCCCGTCGACGACGAGGCGCTGCGGGTGCTCGAGGCCACCTACCGCTCCGCGTCGCGCTGGAGCGACGTGCTCGCGACGCTGCGTCGCCGACTGGAGCACGCGGCCGACCCCGACGCCTACGACGCCGTGCTGGTGGAGATCGCCCGCGTCCACGAGGAGCAGCTCGGCGACGCCGCGCAGGCCGTGGCGACCTACCGCGAGATGCTCGCGCGCGACCCCGCGAGCCGCCGCGCCCTCGAGTCCCTCGACCGGCTCTTCACCCGGCAGGAGGCCTGGCGCGAGCTCGCCGAGAACCTGGAGCTCCGGCTCACCCTCGCCGAGGCGGCCGACGAGCAGACGGCCCTGCAGCTGCGCCTCGCCGAGGTGCGGGACCAGAAGCTCGCCGACCGCGGCGGGGCGATCGAGATCTACCGCCAAGTGCTCAGCCGCGACCCCGAGAACGCCGAGGCCGTCGCCGCGCTCGACGGGATGATCGCCGAGCGCGCGCACACCGCGGGCATCGTCGAGGTGCTCGAGCCCGTCTTCCGCGCCCAGGGCGCGTACGACCGCCTCGTGCACGCGCTGGAGGTGCAGGCGGGCTTCACCGACGACCCCGCCGCCCACGTGGACCTCCTCCACCGCATCGCGGAGATCCAGGAGGTCGCGCAGGACGACGCGGGCACGGCGTTCCAGACCCTCGCGCGCGCGCTCCAGGCCGACCCCTCGCGGGAAGACACCCTCAACGCCCTCGACCGCATCGCGCAGGCCACGGGCGCGTCGCAGGCCTTTCTGGGCGTGCTCCGCGGGCGCATCGCCGCCAGCGAGGACGCGGCCGTCAAGGTGCTGCTGCACCGCCGCGCCGCGGTGGTCGCCGAGACCCGGCTGGAGCAGCTCGATGAGGCCATCGCGCAGCTCAACGCGGTCGTCGCGCTGGACCCCGGCAACCTCGACGCGCTGAGCGACCTCGAGCGCCTCTTCCAGCTCTCCGACCGCGGCGCCGAGCTCGCGGCGACGTTGGTGAAGAAGTCCGAGGTGCTGGAGTCCGTCGACGACCGCAAGGCGCACCTCTGGCGCGCCGCGGAGCTCTACGAGACCACGCTCAACGACGTGCCCGCGGCGATCGAGACCTACCGTCGCATCGTCGCGGTCGACGACGGCGAGGTGCAGGCCCTCGACGCCCTCATCCGCCTCTACATCGGCGGCTCGATGTGGACCGAGCTGCTCGGCGCGTACGAGAAGAAGGCCGACGTCGTCTCCGACCCCGAGGAGAAGAAGCGCCTCTACTTCGGCATGGCGTCGGTCTACGAGTCCGAGATCAACGACGGCGCGAAGGCCGTCGACGCGTACAACCGCGCGCTCGAGCTCGACCCGGCGGACCTCGTCGCGATCCAGCGGCTCGATCAGCTCTACACCGCGCAGGGCCGCTGGCAGGAGCTGCTCTCGGTGCTCGAGCGCGAGGCCGAGCTCAGCGACGACCCCGCCGAGGTCGCGGCCTACCGCTACCGCGTGGGCGAGATCTACGACCACAAGATCGACAACGTCGAGCGCGCGGTGGAGATCTACCGCGAGATCCTCGACACGGTGCCCGACCACGCGCCGGCCACCGCCGCGCTCACGGCGATCCTCCGCGGGGAGCGCGCGCCGCTGCTCGCCGCCGCCGTCCTCGAGCCGCACTTCACCGCCGCGGGAGAATTCGAGCGCGTCGTCGAGGTGCTCGAGGTCGAGGTCACCCACGCGCAAGACCCGCTGCGCCGCTTGGAGCTGCTGCGCCGGGTGGCCGAGATCCAGTCGTCGGCGCTGGGCAACGGCGAGGCGGCCTTCGCGGCGATGGCCCGGGCCGTCCGCCTCGACCCCCGCGGCGAGGACGACCTCGCGCTCTTCGAGCAGTTCGGCGAGTCGCTCGGCGCGTGGGACCGCGTGGCGCGCACCTACGACGAGGCCCTCGCGGTGCTCGCCGACGAGCCCGCCCAGCAGGTCGAGCTGCTGCTCCGCGTCGGGCAGATCTACGAGGTGCAGGTCGGCGACGCCGAGACCGCCGTGGCGCGGTACGTCTCCGTGACCGAGCGCGACGCCGAGAACGGCACCGCCCTGCGCGCCCTCGACCGCCTCTACGAGGCCCTGGAGCGCTGGGCCGAGATGGCCGCGGTGATCACCCGCGAGGTCCAGCTCACCGACGCCTCGCCCGACGACCTCGTCGCGCTGCGCTTCCGGCTCGCGCAGGTGCGGGGCGAGAAGCTCAGCGACATCGACGGCGCCCTCGCGGCGTACCGCGAGATCCTCGACGCGCAGGCCGACCACGAGCCCACCATCGCGGCGCTCGAGGCGCTCTTCGCGAACGATGTCCGCCGCGCGGAGATCGCCGCGATCCTCGACCCCATCTACCGCCTCGCCGCCGACTGGCAGCGCCTGGTGGACCTGCAGGCGCAGCTCCTCGACCTCGTCACCGCGCCCTCCGAGCGCATCGCGCTCATCCGTCAGATCGCCGAGACCCAGGAGGACAAGCTCGCCGACGGCGTCACCGCGTTCACCTGGATGGGCCGCGCGGTGCGCGAGGCCCCGCTCGACGCGCAGTGCGTCGCCGACGCCGAGCGCCTCGCCGCCCTCACCAGCCAGTGGGCCGAGCTCACGAACGTCTACGCCGACGTCGTCGAGGCCGAGGAGTCCAGCGACGAGGTGAAGGTCTCCATCGGCAAGCGCCTCGCGCGGGTGCACGAGGAGGAGCTCGGCGACCTCGCGTCCGCCGAGGGCGCCTACGCGTTCGTCGCCGAGGTCGCGACGCACGACCCCGACGCGCTGGAGGCCCTCGACCGGCTGTACACCGCCAGCGGTGACGCCGAGCGCCTCGCCAGCGTGCTCGCGCGCCGCGCCGAGATCGCCGAGGACCCCTTCAACAAGACCGAGCTCACCTTCCGGCTCGCGCAGATCCTGCAGGTGAGCCTTGAGCGCCTCGACGACGCCGTGCTGCGCTACCGCGCGATCGTCGACGGCCTCGACCCGCAGCACCGCCCCTCGCTCGACGCGCTGGAGGCGATCTACCTCCAGGCCGAGCGGTGGCCCGAGCTCTTCGAGAACGGCCGCCGCAAGCTCGAGGTGCTCACCGACACCGAGGAGCAGGCGGGCGTCTACACCCAGATGGCGCAGGTCGCGCAGCACTACCTCGGGCGCCCCGACGAGGCCGTGCGGCTCTACGAGCAGGTGCTCGCGCTCCGCGGCGAGGAGCCCGAGACCCTCGGCGCCCTCGCGACCCTGCACGAGGCCGCCGGGCGCTGGACGGAGCTCATCGAAGCGCTGGAGCGCCAGTTCAGCGCCGAGAACGACCCCGACCAGCGGGTGCAGATCGCGCTGCGCATCGCGCAGGTGATCCACCACCGCGTCGGTGACCTGGAGCGCGCGGTGGAGAGCTACCGCCGCGTGCTCGACCTCGAGCCCGCGAGCTTCGACGCGCTGCGCGCCCTCGCGGGGATCTACCGCGACGCCAGCGCGTGGGACGACCTCGTGGCGACGCTGCAGACCTTCCTGCAGATCGGCACGGGCTCGCTGGAGGCGAGCGAGCTCCGGGCCGCCTGGGCGGAGCTCGGGCAGATCTTCTGGACGACCCTGCAGCAGGGCTTCGAGGCGGCTGACGCGTGGCGCCAGGTGCTCGACCTCGACGGCAACGACGTCGAGGCCGTCGAGGCGCTGCTGGAGATCCACAGCGCGCAGGGAGAGTGGCGCGACGTCGTCGAGGTGCTGCAGCGCAAGGTGGAGCTTCAGGCCGACGCGGGCGCGAAGATCCCGGTGCTCTTGCAGATCGCGGACGTGTGGGAGCAGCGCGTCGGCGAGGCCGAGGGAGCGCGCGGCGCCTACGAGCGGGTGCTCGAGCTCGACCCGCTGCACGAGCGCGCGTTCGTCGCCCTCGAGGCGCTGCACGCCGAGGCGGGGCGAGGGGAGGAGCTCGCCACCCTGTACGTAAACCGCCACGACCAGCTCGCCGAGGCCGGCGAGGCGGCCCTCGCGGTGGGCTTCATGGTCAAGGCCGCGAACGCCTTCGACGAGCGCGTGGGCGACCGCGAGCAGGCCTTCGCCGCGGCGCAGATCGCCTTCGAGGAGGACGTCGAGAACGCCGACGCGGTTCGCACCCTGGAGCGGCTCGCGGCGGCCACGAACAAGTGGAACGACCTCCTCGCGACGACCCTGGAGACCTACAAGCAGGAGCCCGCGGGTCCCCGCAAGACCCAGCTCGGTCTGCACGTCGCGCGGTGGTACGGGATGGAGCTCGGTCACCCCGAGTGGGCGATCCCGATCTACACGCAGATCCTGACGACCGAGCCCGACAACCTCCAGGCGCTCCGCGCGCTCTCGGACCTCTACCGCAAGCTCGGTCAGTGGCCGCAGCTCGCGAAGATCCTCGAGCGCTGCGTGAGCGCCTCGCGCACGGCGGAGGACCGCCGCGACGCGCACCTGCAGCTCGGCGAGGTGCACGAGCAGCACCTCAACGCGCTCGGCGAGGCGTCGACCCAGTACAACGCGGCGCTGTCCATCGACCCGAGCTCCGTGCCCGCCCTCGACGCCCTCGGGCGCGTCTACGAGGCGCGCGGGGCGTGGGACGACCTCGTGGCGGTGATCCGCCGCTCCATCGCGGTCACCGAGGACCCCGCCGCCGCGCTGGTGCAGCGCGTGCGGGTGGCGTCGATCCTCGAGGACCGGGTGCGGGACGCCAACGCGGCCATCGCGGAGTACCTCGCGGTGGTCGACGCCGACCCGACGAACCTCGACGGCCTGCGCGGCCTCGAGCGTCTCTACCTCGCGACCGGCAACAGCCCTGAGCTCCTGCGGGTGCTCGAGCTCCAGCTCGACATCGCGAGCACCGAGCGCGAGCGCATCAAGATCCTCTCGCGCCTCGCGCAGATGCTGGAGGAGGAGTTCGTCAAGCCCGACCTCGCGATCCAGCGCTTTGAGCAGGTGCTGGAGATCGATCCCGCCAACGAGAACGCGCTGAAGGGCCTCGAGCGGCTCTACCGCAACACGATGCGGTGGAACGACCTCGTGGGCACCTACGAGCGACACCTCGTGGCGACGCCCGACCGCAAGGACCGCGTCGCGCTCTTCCTCGCCACGGGCAGGGTGCACCTCGAGGAGCTGCGTGACCTCGAACACGCCGAGGACGCGTTCGTGAACGCCCTCCAGATCGACCCCAGCAGCGTGGTCGCCCTGGAGTCGCTCACCAAGATCTACGAGGGCCGCGGCGAGTGGGACCGCGCCCTCGACGTGATGGACCAGCTCGCCGGGCTCTACGCCGACGACCTCGGGCGCTCCCTCGACCTTCGCCATCGCGTCGGTCGCCTCGCGGAGGAGCACCTCCAGGACGAGGCCCGCGCGATGGAGCAGTACCAGGCCGCCCTCGACGCCTCGCCGACCTACCTCCCGGCCCTCACCGCCCTGCGCGGGATCTTCACCCGCCGCGAGGACTGGTGGGAGGTCGCCTCGGTGCTCGAGCGCGAGCAGGCCGCCACGGAGAACAACCGGCAGCGCGCGCGCCTCCTCGCCGAGCTCGGCCGCGTCAACGCGACCTACCTCGAGGAGCAGCACCGCGCGATCCAGGCCTACGAAGAGGCCCTGCGGAACGACCCCGACCTCGAAGAGGCCGCGTGGCCGCTGTGCATGTACCTCGTCTCGGAGGGCCGCTTCGCCGAGGCCGAGCCCCTCGCCGAGCTGCTGGTGCGCAAGGCCTCGCGCCGCGATCCCGCGGAGCAGCTCGAGATCCAGCTCACCATGGGCCGCGTCGCCGCGGCGCTCGCCAAGCACGACCGGGCCATCAAGGCCTTCGGCGCGGCGCACACCCTCGACCGCGCCAACGTCGAGGCCATTCGCGCGCTCGCCGTGGCGCACTACGAGAAGCGCGACTGGGAGGGCGCGTTCAAGCACTACCAGCTCCTGCTCGTGCACCACAAAGACGAGCTCGACGCCGACAGCCGCGCCGACCTCTACCACCGCCTCGGCGTGGTCAAGCGCGAGCAGGGGGATCACCGCCGCGCGGTGAACTTCCTGGAGAAGTCCCTGGAGGAGTACCCCGGGTACCGCCCCGCCCTCGAGGCCCTGGTCAGCACCTACGAGGCCAGCTCGGAGTGGGACCAGGTCATCGCCTACAAGGAACAGCTCCTGGAGCTCGAGGACGACGAGGAGGTGCGTTACCGCGCGTTCCTCGAGATCGGCGGGCTGTGGCAGGACAAGGCGCGGAACCCGCAGAAGGCGATCCAGTCCTTCGCCGCGGCCACGGAGATCAAGCCGCAGGACCACGTCACCCTGCACAAGCTCCTGGCGCTCTATCAAGAGACGCGGCAGTGGTCGAAGCTCATCGACGTCATCGCCCGCATCGCCGACCTCGAGAAGGACGCCGTTCGCAAGTCGCGCTACGCGTACACCATCGCGACGATCTACAACTCCGAGATCAAGGACTCCGAGAAGGCCCTGGAGCACTACAACCAGGCCCTCGACCTGAACCCCACGGAGCTCAAGCCCTTCGCGAAGATCAACGAGGTGCTCACGGGCCGCCGTGACTTCCGCACCCTCGCGCGCAGCTTCAAGCGCATGCTCGAGCGCGTCGCGGGCAAGGGCGAGCGGGACCTCGAGTACCAGCTCCTGCACAACCTCGGGCTGATCTACCGCGACCGCCTGAACGAGGCGCCCAAGGCCATCCAGTGCTTCGAGCTCGCCGTCGAGCGCAAGCCCGACGACCTCACCGAGCGCAAGATCCTCGCCGAGCTCAACGCCCGCAGCGGCAACACCGACGCGGCGATCACCCACTGGCGCGCGATCATCGAGCACGACCTCGCCAACGCCGAGGCCATCACCGCCGTCTTCGACCTGTATTACCAGTCGCGCCAGTACGACAAGGCGTGGTGCGTCGCGGCGGCCTGCGCGTTCCTCCAGCGCGAGCGCGCGCGCGACGACGTGCGGGCCTTCTACGAGCAGTACAAGCCGCGCCGCCCGGTGCAGCCCCAGGGGCGCCTCACCGAGGAGAACTGGGTCAAGCACCTCTTCCACCCCAACGAAGACCCGGTGGTGGGGAAGATCTACGCGTCCATCGTGGGCCCGCTGCGCAACGCGAAGGTGCAGCCCCTGCCGCGCTTCGGCTTCACCGCCCAGGAGCTGCAGAACCCCGCGACCTCCAGCGTGGCCCTGGTGAAGTCCATGGCCTCCGTGGCGAGCGCGCTGAACCTCCCCCTGCCGCAGGTGTTCGTGCGCCCGCAGCAGGCCGGCGGCCTGGGCTACGTGCCCAGCGACCCCATCGCCTCGGTCGCGGGCCAGAGCCTGCTCTCGGGCCTGCGCCCCGAGGAGCTCGCCTTCGTGGCGGCGAAGCACATGTCGTACTACCGCAACGAGCACTACGTGCGCGTGCTCTTCCCCACCGTGCAGGAGCTCACCGCGATCCTGCTCGCGGCCATCAAGCTCGTGAAGGCCGACCAGGACGTGCCGCCCGAGGCGCTCCAGACGGCCCAGCAGCTCGCGCCGCTGGTGAACAGCGACCCGGTGGCGAGCGAGGGCCTGCGCAAGGTCGTGCGGGTGTTCTTCGAGCAGGGCGGCGCGTCGAACATCAAGAAGTGGTACCAGTCCGTGGAGCTCACCGCGGCGCGCGCGGGCTTCCTCGTCTGCGGCGACCACGAGGTGGCGCGCAAGATGATCCACATGGAGCCGGGGCTCCCCGGCGACCTCTCGCCCAACGAGAAGCTCAAGGACGTGGTGCTGTTCTCGATCTCCGAGAACTACTTCACGCTCCGCGAGGCCCTCGGCATCAACTTCCAGTCCGCCGCGGGGTACTGACCCCGCCCTCCGCCGCGGCGGTGGCCCGACCCGGGTTCACCGCCGCGCGAGGAATCCCCGCACCGCCTCGTGGTGCTCGGGCGACGCCCACGAGCGCGCGAAGTGCTTGCGCTCCAATCGCTTCGACTCGCTCACGGTGAGCCCGCGGCCATCGCGCAGCAGCCGGAGCATCCGCGCGACGCCCGGGCGTGGCGACCGCGCCACCTCGTGCACGAAGGCCACCGCGCGCGCGCCGGCGTGGCCGTCGTCGACGAGCTCATCGACGAAGCCCTCGCGGTGCGCTTTCTCGGCGCCCACGGGCGCGGCCGTCAACAGCCAGCGGGTGGCCGTGCCGCGGGGCACCAGCGTGAGCAGGTTCGCCGCGCCGCCCCAGCCCGTGGTGATCGCGAAGCGCGCCTGCACCCACTGGAAGCGCGCGCCGCGGTCGGCGACCCGGTAGTCACACGCCGCCGCCGCCTCGCACCCGCCGCCGTAGGTGTCGCCCCCGATGGCGGCGACCACGGGCACGCCGAGCGCGAGCAGGCCGTCCCACGCCTTCGCCGCGACCGCCGCGAAGTCCCGCGCGCCGCGGGCCGTTGTCACCGACGCGAGCTCCTGCAGGTCGCCGCCCGAGAGGAACACCCCCACGCCCGGCGTGCTCGCCAGGACCACCCCGCGCATCCCGCGGTCGCTCCGCAGCGCGCGCGCGATGGCCGCGATGTCGGCCAGCGAGGCGAGGTCGAGGGCGTGTCGACGCTCCGGGCGGTCGACCACGATGACCCGCGCGTCGCCCTCCGAGGTCAGCGTGACGGGCACGGCTCAGGACCTCCGTCGGCTGTGCTGCTCGCCCGCCGCGGCCGCGTCGGCACCGCGCCGGGGCTTCTTGCGGCGCAGGCGGAACCGCTCCGCGTGGCGCACGATGGCGTCGGCGACGTCGACGCCGGTCGCGCGCTCGATGCCCTCGAGCCCCGGGGAGCTGTTGATCTCCAGGATCTTCGGGCCGCCCCGGGTCTCCAGCATGTCGACGCCGGCGATCTCGAGCCCCATCACCTTGCTCGCCTCGAGCGCGGCCTTCACGTATCGCGGGTCGAGGTCGTGCACGGCCTCGGGCTCGCCGCCGCGGTGGAGGTTCGAGCGGAACTCCCCCTTCTGCGCGCGTCGCCGCATCGCCGCGACGACCTTGCGGCCCACCACCACCGCGCGGATGTCGCGGCCGCGAGACTCGCTCACGAACTCCTGCAGGATGATGTCCTGACCGAGGGTCCAGAACGCCTCGAGGGTGCTCTCGATGGACTGCCGCGACTCCGCGAGCATGACCCCGACGCCCTGCGTGCCCTGGTGCAGCTTCACCACCGCGGGCGGGCCCCCCACGAGGGCGAGCGCGACGTCGAGGTGCGTCGACGACTTCGTGCACACGGTCGTGGGGATGTCGATGTCCTTGCGCGTGAGGAGCTGCATCGCGCGGAGCTTGTCGCGCGAGCGCGCGATGGCGATGGCGTGGTTGAGCACCGACGCGCCCATCATGTCGAACTGCCGCACCACGGCGAGGCCGTACGACGTGATGGAGGTGCCGATGCGCGGGATCACCACGTCGAAGGGGCTCACCTCGGCGCCGTGGAGGTACAGCGACGGGCGGCCGCGGCTCACCACGAGGGAGATCTCCAGCGGGTCCACCACCGAGACCTCGTGACCGCGGGTCTGCGCGGCCTCCATCAGCCGACGCGTCGAGTAGATGGTGCTCTTGCGCGAGAGGATGAGGATTCGCATCGCGTCGCCGGCCGCTCGTTCTCCCGCTCGCAGCGCGGGGCGCGGGATGGTAGGGGAGGCGCCTCCCCTGTCAAGGTACGCCCTCGATGACCCACGAACACCGCGTCGACCTCGACGAAGCCGGCGTCACCGCCCTGGGGCGGCGCCTGGGCGCCGTCCTCGCGCCCGGCGATGTGCTGGCCCTGGTGGGCCCCCTGGGCGCGGGCAAGAGCGCCCTCGCGCGGGCGGTGCTCTACGGCGCGGGGCTCGACCCGCGGGCGAGGGTGGCCTCGCCGACCTTCACCCTGGTGCAGGAGCACCCCGCGCGCATCCCCGTGCACCACGCGGACGTCTACCGCCTCACGCACCCCCGGGACCTCGACGAGGTGGGGCTCCTGGAGCGCGACGACGTCGCCACGATCATCGAGTGGGCCGACCGATTTCCCGAGGTGATCCCGGGCGACGCGCTCTGGGTGGAGCTCGGGGTGATCGACGAATTCACCCGCGCGCTGCGCCTCCGGGGGCGCGGCCCGCGCGCGGCGCGGTTGATCGACGCCGCGTCGCGCTGACCATCGCTGGTATGCTGCCGGGTGATGGCGATGGACCTGGCAGAGATCCGGGCGCTCTACGAGCGCGAGCGGGCGCAGTTCGAGGCTTCGCGGCGGGTGATGAGCATGGACGAGTACCTCGCCATGTTCGCCGCCGAGCCGCAGCGACACGGCCGCGATGTGGCCACGTGGCTGCGTGACCTCTTCGACCACTACGGCTCCACCACGGTGCAGCGGCCCTACGGCCGTCACACCCGCTGGCGGCTGTTCGACCTCCCGTGGGAGGACGAGAGCGGCCGTCGCGAGGCGCTCATCGGCCACGAGCAGCTGCAGCGCGAGGTCTACCGCGCCGTGGCGAACTTCTCGCGCATCGGCCGAGTGAACCGCCTGGTGCTCCTGCACGGCCCCAACGGCAGCGCCAAGTCGACCTTCGTGAGCTGCCTCCTGCGCGCGATGGAGGACTACTCCGCCCAGCCCGAGGGCGCGCTCTACCGCTTCAATTGGGTCTTCCCCAAGGCCCGCGGCCGCGACGGGACCCGCATCGGCTTCGGGGGGCTCACCGACGGCGAGGGCGGGCCCAAGCCCGGCGAGAGCTACGCCCACCTCGACGAGGCGGCGATCGACGCCAAGGTGCCCAGCGAGGTGCGAGATCACCCCCTCCTCGCGCTGCCTCGGGGCGTGCGCCAGGCCTTTCTCACGCGCTGCTTCGAGGGCCGCGCCGAGGCCGTGCCCGCGTCGCTCTGGAAGGCGTCGCTGTCGCACAAGTTCCAGCTCATCTTCGACGCGCTCTTCACGGCGTACCGCGGCGACCTCGCGAAGGTCCTCGCGCACGTGCAGGTCGAGCGCTGGTACGTCTCGCGGCGCTACCGGCAGGGCGCGGTGACCCTCGGCCCGCAGATGGCGGTCGACGCGAAGGAGCGGCAGGTCACGGCGGATCGCTCCCTCGCGGCGCTGCCGCCCTCGCTGCAGAACGTGGCGCTCTTCGAGCCCTACGGCGACCTCGTCGACGCCGCGGGCGGGCTCATCGAGTACTCCGACCTGCTCAAGCGCCCGCTGGAGGCGTGGAAGTACCTGCTGCTGATGATCGAGACCGGGGAGGTCTCGCTGAGCACCTCGAACCTCGTGCCCAACGTGATGCTCATCGGGAGTTCCAACGAGGCGCACCTCGACGCGTTCCGCGAGCACCCCGAGTTCGCGTCGTTCCGCGGCCGCCTGGAGCTGGTGCGCGCCGGCTACCTCATCGACTGGAAGCAGGAGCAGGCGATCTACGACCAGCAGGTGGTGCCGGGGCTTCGCGCCCACGTCGCGCCCCACGCGACCGAGATGGCGGCGGTGTTCGCGGTGCTCACGCGGCTCCGACGGGCGTCGGCCGACGGCCTGCCGAAGGCCCTGGGCGCCCTGGCGCAGGAGCTCTCTGCGATGGAGCGCGCCGACCTCTTCGCGCTGGGCGCCGTGCCCGCGCGCTACGGCGACGAGGCGACGAAGGAGCTGCGCGCGGGCATCGAGAGCATCTACCGACAGGCGCGGGGCGACGGGGCCTACGAGGGGCGGGTGGGGGCGTCGCCGCGGGAGATCCGCGCGTTGCTGCTCGATGCGGCGCAGCACCCCGGGTACTTCGGCCTCTCGCCCTTCGCGGTGCTGGAGAAGATCGCCGACCTCTGCCGCCACCAGGACGACTTCGAGTGGCTGCGCCAGCCCGCGGACCACGGGTACCACGACCCCGCGGCCTTCCTCGCCGCGCTCCGCACGCGGCTGATGGATCGCGTCGAGGAGGACCTCCGCGTCGCCTCGGGCCTCGCCGACGAGGTGCGCTCCACGGAGAACTTCGAGCGCTACGTGCAGCACGTCTCGGCGAGCCTCAAGGGCGAGCGGGTGTTCAACCGGGTCACGAACCGCGACGAGCCCGCCGACGAGGCGATGATGCGCGCCATCGAGAAGATCCTCGGCGCGGGGTCGGGGGCCGAGGAGTTTCGCCGCAACCTGATCTCCCGCGTGGCCGCGTGGGCCATCGATCACCCGGGGGAGCGCGTGCCCTACCTCACGCTGTTCCCGCAGCACCTGCAGGCGATTCGCGACAGCTTCTTTCAAGACCGCCGCAAGGTGCTCGTGGGCATCGCGCGGGACGTCATCGCGCGCATCACCGAGGACGGCGAGGGCCTCGACGCCGACGCGAAGCGCCGGGCCGACGAGGTGCTCGCCTCGCTCAAGGCCGACCGTGGCTACGAAGACCGCAGCGCCCGCGACGCCCTCGCCGCGCTGCTGGGCGCCGAGGCGCCGCGGTGCCCGCCCTTCGAGGCCTACGTCGAGCCCCTCGTGGACCACGTGCGCGACCGACTCGCGCGCAGCCCGGTGACGCACGACGCCGTCACCGAGCCCGACGACGACCCCTTGATGTAGCCCTCGCACCTACAACCGGGGGGCGTCTGACACCGGCGCGCGCGACATCGCGGCCGCGGACGCAGCCGTCGACGGAGCGCTGGGAGCGCCTTGACCCCGGCCCTGCGATGAAGTCCCTTTGCGAGACCTCATGCAGAAAATGGACACCTTGGGATACCGTTCACGGCTCCTCATCGCCGGGCTCTGTCTGGCCGTGACGACCGTTCTCGGGTGCGGTGACCCCCGCCCGAGCGTGCTGACCACCGACACCGGGACCGACACCGGGACCGACGCGGGGACCGACGCGGGGGCCACGTTCGATGCGGGCGGGCTCGACGGGGCGGTGGGCCAGGACACGCCCATGATCGACGGCGGCCCGGCCATGCTCGACGCCAACGAGGCCGCGGTGGACAACGGCCCCGTCGTGGTCGACGGCGGCCCGGTGTGCCCCACGGGTCAGACCTCGTGCGCCGGGACCTGCCGCGACCTCGCGACCGACCGCGACCACTGCGGCGCCTGCGGCAACGCCTGCCCCAGCGGCCAGAGCTGCGCGGCCGGGCGCTGCGAGGCGGCGATGATGGCGTGCCCCGGCGGGCAGACCATGTGCGCGGGC
>OFDC01001206.1_pt1 | contig 14417 bp, 15 predicted proteins | sample 1520941 | NCBI WGS metagenome assembly OFDC01 (sample SAMEA94258168, study PRJEB24077) | hot springs metagenome | biome: Aquatic biome; feature: Water | place: India | collected 2012-12-06 | depth 5 m | reverse complement strand
AGCGAAGCGCGCAGGCCCGGATCTGGAAGCCGGGCCGGAGGCGTCAGCCGAGCGGAGCGAGGGAACGATGGAAGCCCGGAAGGGGCGAGACGCCGCAGGCGGCTCGATGCGCTACGCGCACGACAGCGCGACCGGCCATCTCCCAAGTGGCCGGGGACGCCCGGACTTCAAGGCTCGATGCACAAGCTCATTCGCCAAGCATCGGGGAGCAGCGCCAGTTACGCCGGTAGTTGCTGCGGTCTGGCCGATCCGGCGCAGCCGGTTCGGCGGTCTTTGAGGGGCGCCAAGCATCGCGCGGCGGGGATAGCCCGCAGGGCTTTCCCTTGGAGGCAAGCGAAGCGCGCAGCGCCCCGCAAGGGGCGCGTAGGCATCGCGCCGAGTCGTCAGGACACAGGCTGGATTCCGCAACCGGCATCCACGGCGATGACGTGTCCAGCAGATAGCGCGCACCGCGCGCGTACAGACCCGACAGCCCGGTGGGCTGGTAGAACCCGGTGACGCGGCGCCGGAACTGTGCGCCGTACTCGTTGGTGTAGATCACCGCGTCACCGATCTTGAAGCGCAAGGGCTGGCCGTTCTCCGGCGCGAACGGCTTGAGCGCATCGTGCTGCGCGGTGATTTCGATGATGTAGTCGTGATGGCTGCTCATGGCATTGATCTCCTTCGATGGTCGAGAAAGCACAAAGAGCGCCTTGCGGCGCTCCCAGGGCCAGGTCAGACAGCGATCCGCCCGGCCAGGCGCGCATCGCGCGCATAGGCGCTCAACCGCTTCTCGGCGTGGAACGACAAGTCGCGTTCGATCGACAGACCCAGCCCACCGCGCACGTTCGCCAGCTCGCCCAGGCTGACCCAGCCGATTTCTGGCGCCCCCAGGCCCAGGTCGCAAAGACCAAAGGCGTGGTCGTGGTCGTCGGGATCAATCTCGGTCAGCAGCCAGGTGGCGCCGGCGTCCGGCGTGAACAGCTTGACTACGGGGGCCGGATCGAAGTCCGGGTTCTCCAAGGATTTGCAGCCGTTGGCCAGCAGCACGACGCGCTGCTCGGCAGTGATGAGTGCGTTGTTCATGGTGAACTCCTGAAAGGTTGCCGGGCGGAATTGCCCGACCCTTCCGGGGCACGGCGCAGCGCAAGCAGTCAGGGATCAACGACGGCCGCCAGGACGCAAGCGCCATCGGCGCGCAGCCCTTGACGGCGAGCACGCCGTGGCACGATGAAGGGAACAGCAAGACCGCCTCCCTCACACCTCCACGCACCTCGGTTTTCGGCAAGCGCAGCGCGCAGGCCCGGATCGGCGATCCGGGCCGCAGAAATCAGGGGTCAAAGCCGAATGGCCGCGATTCGGCACGAAGCGCGGGGCGCAGCCCGCGAACCCGACGGCGGCACGCCGGGACGCCATGAGGTTACTTGCGCTATGATTCAATAAACGTTGTACTATGGAACCATGAACGAAGATCAAGCCGTTTCCGCCCTCGGCGCCCTAGCTCACACCCAACGCCTGCGCGTATTCCGCGCCTTGGTCGTCGCAGGCTCCGAGGGGCTGACGCCCAGCGTCCTCGCCGACCAGCTCGACGTGGCCCGTAACTCTTTGTCCTTCCACTTGAAGGAACTGGCCCATGCCGGCCTCGTCACCATCGAACAGCAAGGCCGCAACCTGATCTACCGCGCCGACTTCGCGCAGATGAATAGTCTGCTTGGCTACATGACCGAGCACTGCTGCCAGGGCGGCGTATGCGAAGTCACTGAATCGCCCTTCACCTGTGCCTCCTGCTGAAAGGAACTCTCCATGAAGCGCTTCCACGTCCACCTGCACGTCGATGGCCTGAACCGCGAGTTGCGAAACATCGGCCAAGAGTGAAGAGCGTCACTTCATCAACAACCAGACTTGAAAGGACACCCCATGCCAAACATCCAGATTTTTGACCCGGCGCTGTGTTGCAGCACCGGCGTATGTGGCGTTGAAGTGGATCAAAACTTGGTGAACTTCGCCGCCGATGTGGATTGGGCCAAGCAAAACGGTGCTCAGGTCGAACGCTTCAACCTGGCACAGCAACCCCTCGCTTTCGCCGAAAACCCGACTGTGAAAGGCTTTTTGCAACGCTCTGGCCAAGAGGCGCTGCCCCTGGTTCTGGTCGATTGTGAGGTGGCCTTGGCCGGTCGCTACCCCAGCCGAAGCGAATTGACCCGCTGGGCTGGCATCGAGGCGCCCGAAGCCTCTCCAGCCCAAAACACCTGCTGCTCTGGCGACCGCTGCTGCTGAACAAGGAGATTCCATGCACTTTTTGACCCAACCGCCCCGTTTTCTTTTCTTCACCGGCAAAGGGGGCGTCGGCAAGACCTCCATCGCCTGCGCAACGGCCGTACAACTTGCGGCCCAGGGCCAGCGCGTGCTGCTCGTCAGCACCGACCCGGCTTCCAACGTGGGGCAGGTTTTCGGCGAACGCATCGGCAACCACATCACGGCGATTCCCGCCGTACCTAACCTATGGGCGCTGGAGATCGACCCACAGGCGGCAGCGCAAGCCTACCGTGACCGCATTGTCGGCCCGGTGCGAGGCGTGCTGCCCGACGACGTGGTGCGCGGCATCGAAGAATCCCTGTCGGGTGCCTGCACCACGGAAATCGCCGCCTTCGACGAGTTCACGGCCTTGCTGACCGACTCGGCGCTGACGCAGGATTACGCGCACATCATCTTCGACACGGCCCCTACTGGCCACACCATCCGCCTGCTGCAACTTCCGGGCGCGTGGAGCGGTTTTCTGGAAGCGGGCAAGGGCGATGCGTCGTGCCTGGGGCCGCTGGCGGGCCTGGAAAAACAGCGCAGCCAGTACAAGGCTGCGGTGGAGGCACTGGCCGACCCCTTGCGCAGCCGCATGGTGCTGGTGGCCCGTGCGCAGCGCCCCACACTGCGCGAGGCGGCACGCACCCATGAAGAACTGGCCGCCATCGGCCTGTCGCAGCAACACTTGGTCATCAACGGTGTCTTCCCCGCCGGCGAGGCCGAAAACGACCCACTCGCCGCCGCCATCTACCAAAGAGAGCAAGCCACACTGGCCGCCATTCCGCAGGCACTGCAGGCCTTGCCTCGGGATCAAATCGCGCTCAAACCGTTCAACCTCGTCGGCCTCGATGCCCTGCGTCACCTGCTGGTCGATACCGACGCCACGCATGGCGCCGATGCCATCGAGCTGCCCGACCAGATCAATGCGCCAGACTTGTCCGCCCTGGTCAACGAGATTGCCGCCGATGGACATGGACTGGTCATGGTGATGGGCAAGGGCGGCGTGGGCAAGACCACGCTGGCCGCTGCCATCGCCGTGGAGCTAGCGAGCCGGGGCTTGCCCGTGCACCTGACCACCTCCGACCCGGCCGCGCACCTGGCCGATACGTTGGAAGGCTCGCTTCCCAACTTGGCGCTCAGCCGTATCGACCCTCAGGAAGCTACGGCGCGCTACCGCCAGCATGTGATGGAAACCAAGGGCGCGCAGCTCGATGCCGAAGGCCGCGCCCTGCTGGAAGAAGACTTGCGTTCGCCCTGTACCGAGGAAATTGCGGTGTTCCAGGCGTTCTCCCGCGCCATCCGCGAAGGGAAACGGAAGTTCGTGGTGATGGACACCGCGCCCACCGGCCACACCTTGTTGCTGCTCGACGCCACCGGCGCCTACCACCGCGACATTGCCCGGCAGATGGGGGAGACGGGCGTTCACTTCACGACGCCGATGATGCAGTTGCAAGACCCCAAGCAGACGAAGGTGCTCATCGTCTCGCTCGCCGAGACCCCCCCCGTGCTGGAAGCGGCCAACCTGCAAGACGACCTGCGTCGTGCAGGTATCGAGCCGTGGGCGTGGGTCGTCAACAACAGCGTGGCGGCCGCGCACCCGCATTCCCCGCTGTTGCGCCAGCGCGCGCGCAACGAGCTGCGCGAGATCGACGCTGTGGCCACGAAGCACGCGCAGCGTTACGCCATCGTGCCGCTGCTGACGGAGGAACCGGTGGGTGTGGAACGCCTGCGGGCCTTGGCGAATTGGAGGGTTTCATGATCAGCGCTGCCTCGCCCATGGGCCTGTTCGAGCGCTACCTGACGCTCTGGGTCGCGCTGTGCATCCTGGCCGGGCTGGCTCTGGGCAACCTGATGCCAGAGCTGTTCAGCGCGCTGGCGGCCATCGAATACGCCTCGGTCAACCTCATCGTCGCGGTGCTGATCTGGGCCATGGTGTACCCGATGATGATCGCCATTGATCTGGGTTCGCTCAAGGCCGTGGGCCGGCGACCAAAGGGGCTGGTGATCACGTTGACGATCAACTGGCTGATCAAGCCCTTCACCATGGCGGCGCTGGCGGTGCTGTTCTTTGAGTATCTGTTGGCTGATCTAATCAACCCGGGTGATGCTCAGCAATACATCGCCGGTCTGATCCTGCTGGGCGCCGCGCCTTGCACTGCCATGGTCTTCGTGTGGTCACAGATGACCCGTGGCGACCCGAACTACACGCTGGTGCAGGTTTCGGTGAACAACCTGGTGATGGTGGTGGCGTTCGCACCCATCGTCGCTCTGCTGCTGGGCGTGACCGAGATCGCCATCCCTTGGGAGACTTTGGTGCTGTCGGTGGTGCTCTACATCGTGCTCCCACTGATCGCCGGCTGGTGGACGCGCAAGCGCCTGACCGCCCAGGGCGGCGAGGCGGCCGTCTCGGACTTCACCGCGCGCATCAAGCCTGTCTCCATGCTCGGCCTGCTGCTCACCGTGGTGCTGCTGTTCGGCTTTCAGGGTCCGGTGATCCTGGCTCAGCCCATGCTGATTGCGCTGATTGCCGTGCCCATCCTGATCCAGTCCTACGCCATTTTCGCCCTGGGTTATGCCTGGGCCTGGGCCTGGCGTCTGCCGCACCCGATTGCCGCGCCCTGCGCGCTGATCGGTACGTCCAACTTCTTCGAGCTGGCGGTGGCTGTGGCCATTGGTCTGTTTGGCCTGAACTCGGGCGCGGCGCTGGCCACCGTGGTTGGCGTGCTGGTCGAGGTGCCGGTGATGCTGTCCCTGGTGGCTTTTGCCAACCGCACGCGCGTGCGTTTTGCAGCGTCGTGACGAATGTCGGCAAACGGATATCTGGAATCCCAACCCAAGGAGCCCATCTATGAATAAGCCGAATACCTGCTGCACCCCTGCGACGCAGCCCAACGTATCGTTGACACCAATGAGTGACGATGCGCATCGCCGTACCGTGCGAAATGCCTATGCCCAGGTGGCTCAGGCCAGCGACAAGGGCCAAAGCAGCGGCAATGCTTCGAGTTGCTGCGGCGTCAGCGACGATGGCGCCATCAACACGCTCATCTCCACCCGTCTGGGCTACAGCCAGGCCGACTTGGATCTGGCGCCTGCTGGCGCCGACATGGGCCTGGGCTGCGGCAATCCCAAGGCCATTGCCGCACTGAAGTCGGGCGAAACAGTCGTCGACCTGGGATCGGGCGGTGGCTTCGACTGCTTCCTGGCCGTTGGCGAGGTGGGGTACAGCGGCCAGGTGATCGGCGTTGACATGACCCCGGAGATGGTCTCCAATGCGCTAAAGGGCCAATACGAAAACGTGGAGTTCCGCCTCGGCGAGATCGAGCACCTGCCGATTGCCGATGCTGTTGCCGACGTGGTGATCTCCAATTGCGTCATCAACCTGTCGCCCGACAAGCCCCAGGTGTTCCGCGAGGCTTTCCGCGTGCTCAAGGCCGGGGGGCGGCTGGCCATTTCCGACGTGGTCGCGACTGCCCCGCTGCCCGAGGACATGCGCAACGATGCCGCGCTCATTGCCGGGTGCATGGGCAACGCATCGCTGATTGCCGACCTGGAGGCGATGATGCGTGCCGCCGGATTCGAGCAGATCCGCATCCAGCCGAAAGACGAGTCGAAGACCTTCATCAAGGACTGGGCGCCGGGACGCAAGGTCACCGACTTCGTCGTCTCGGCCACGATCGAAGCCATCAAGCCGGGCACCACGCCGTCGCATCTCTCATGACTGAAGGGCCCGTGGGTGCTAAAGCGCCTGTGGGCCTTGGCGAGCTGGAGAGTGTCATGGCCCGCGCTGCCTCGCCTATGGGCCGATTCGAACGCTACCTGCCGCTTTGGATGGCGCTGTACGTTCCGAGCGGCCCAGCCTTGGGCCACCTCATGCTTGGGCTGCTCAGCATATTGGCAACCATCGAATACGCCTGGGCCACTGGAACACAGATCCCCAACCCTACGAATTTCTGAGTCGGCATACAGCAATGAATCCAATCACTATTTATCACAACCCCGCCTGCGGCACATCGCGCAACGTGCTCGCCATGATCCGTAACAGTGGCGAGGAGCCTGTCGTCATCGAGTACCTGAAGACACCGCCCGACCGGGCCACGTTGACAGCGCTGATCGCCGCCATGGGCGTGCCGGTACGTGCCGTCCTGCGCGAAAAGGGTACGCCTTATGCCGAGCTGGGTCTCGATGACCCGAAATGGAGCGACGAGCAGTTGATCGGATTCATGCTCCAGCACCCCATTCTTATCAACCGCCCCATCGTGGTCACGCCGCTGGGCACCATGCTGTGCCGGCCTTCGGAGACGGTGTTGGACATCCTGCCCCAGCCGCAGCGCGGTGCATTCAGCAAGGAAGACGGCGAAGCCGTCGTGAATGCGGAAGGCCGCCGTGTCTGAATCCAGAGTTGACCTGCCCAATATCGACACCGCGCTGTTCCAGCAACCCGATGCCCAGCGGCTGATGGCGCCCGAGCGTGCCACCCACGCGCCGCGCTTCCTGCTGCTCTACGGCTCACTGCGCGAACGCTCGTTCAGCCGCCTGGCTGCCGAAGAAGCGGCGCGCATCCTGCGTGCGCTCGGTGGCGAAACGCGAATGTTCAACCCCTCGGGCCTGCCGCTGGTGGACGATGCGCCTCACGATCACCCGAAGGTCAGGGAACTGCACGAACTGGTGCAATGGGCCGAAAGCATGGTGTGGAGTTCGCCTGAGCGCCACGGCGCCATGACCGGCCTGATGAAAACGCAGATCGACTGGATTCCACTGTCCATCGGCGCGGTGCGCCCCACTCAGGGCAAGACGCTGGCGGTGATGCAGGTATCGGGCGGTTCTCAATCCTTCAATGCCATCAACCAGATGCGCGTGTTGGGCCGCTGGATGCGGATGCTGACCATTCCCAACCAGTCCTCGGTGGCCAAGGCATACCAGGAGTTTGATGAAGCAGGACGCATGAAGCCCTCTGCCTACTACGACCGCATTGTGGATGTGATGGAAGAGCTGATGAAGTTCACGCTGCTCACGCGCGACGTGGCGCACTATCTAGTGGATCGCTACAGCGAGCGCAAGGAAAGCGCCGAAGCCCTGAGCCGGCGCGTCAATCAAGCAGCGATCTGAGAACCACCATCGCAGCAAAAAGGGGGCCGAAGCCCCCTCGGTCAAACCAGGCCGCGTTCGGCAAATGACGTGATGCTGCTGCCCGCCACGATGATGTGATCCAACGTGCGAACATCCACCAGCGCCAACGCCTCCTTGAGCCGCTGGGTCAGTACCTCGTCGGCTCTGCTCGGCTCTGGATTGCCGCTCGGATGGTTGTGCGAAACGATGACCGCCGCCGCATTGAGCCGCAGCGCCTCCTTGACCAGCTCGCGCGGATACACCGATGCGCTGTCGATGGTGCCGCGGAACATCTCGGCGTATTCGATCAGGCGATGCTGTGTATCAAGGAAAAGCACGGCGAACACCTCATGCTCGAAGCCAGCCAGCTTGGCGCGCAGGTACTCCTTGACCGCCGCCGGCGAACTGAACGACGCACCGCGCTGCATCTTGTGCTCGATGGCCTGGCGCGCGGCCTCCAGAATCTGGTCCGCCGTCGCCAGCAGGTAGCGGCCTTGTGCATCGCGCACCATCAGCGAGGTATCGAACGAGGAAAAGGACAGTTGCGACATGATCGTGCTCCGGTTGCTCGGGCGGAATTGCCCGGAACCGTGGCCAGCACGGCGCAGCGCAAGCAGTCAGGGGTCGAAGACGGCCGCCAGGACGCAAGCGCGCATGGCGCGCGCCGCCCTTGACGGCGAGAACGCCGTGATACGGTGAAGGAAACAGCAAGACCGCCCACACCCCGCCCACTGCACACACTTGATTTCTCGGCAAGCGGAGCGCGCAGGCCCGAGAGGGCCAGAGGCGCCAGGGATCAAAGCCGGATGGCCGCGACTCGGCACGGGGCGCGGGGCGCAGCCCGCGAGCCCGACGGCGGAACGCCGGGATGCTCAGGCCAGGGGCAAAAAAGTAGCAAGGGCCACTCGTTCATGCACCAATATGCTGTAATGTGGTGCAGATTCACGTATGGGGTGATTCGATGAAGCAATCGAAGGACAGCGACGAGCGAGATTCGCGTCCCACTGTCCGGGCGTCCGTGAGCCTTCCACAGGGACTTCATGCCGAGTTGGAACGAATTGCGCGCGACAAAAAAGTGTCGCTTGCATGGGTTATGCGAGATGCGGCGGAGAAGTATGTCGCGAACCAGTGGCCACTGCTAGCACAGTCCAAATGACGTATGGACAGCGTTACTCCAGCCCGACGCTCGGAAATCATGGGGCATGTGCGCTCACGCGATACAAAGCCGGAGATGACCGTTCGACAGATCGTGCACGCGATGGGCTATCGGTATCGCCTGCACGCAAAGGATTTGCCAGGCAAACCGGATTTAGTGTTCCGCTCGCGCGGAAAAATTGTGTTCATCCATGGCTGCTTCTGGCATCGGCACGCGGATTGCGCGCTGGCTCGGTTGCCCAAATCTCGCCAGAACTTCTGGTTGCCGAAACTCGATGCGAATCGACAGCGCGATTTGAAGAACGAAAGCGCGCTCCGGGACGCGGGCTGGGATGTGCTGACAATTTGGGAATGCGAGCTGGGCGATATCGATCAGCTCAAAACAAGAATAAGGGGATTTCTTGATGCGTAGCGTTGAACTTTTCGCCGGCGCGGGGGGACTCGCCATCGGCATGGCGAATGCGGGATTTCAACATGCAGCCGTCGTCGAATGGGACCACGACGCATGTGAAACCTTCCGTGAGAACCAACGTCATCACGCCCACGCAGTCGAGGGGTGGCCGGTGCACGAGGTCGATGCGCGGAGCTTCAAGTTCGGTTCTCTCGGACAGGAGATTGCGGTAGTTTCCGGAGGACCACCGTGCCAGCCGTTCTCGATGGGAGGTAAACATCAAGCGCAGCGCGACGATAGAAACATGTTCCCCGAGGCGGTTCGCGCCGTGCGGGAGCTGATGCCGAAAGCGTTCATTTTTGAGAATGTCAAAGGACTCACGCGCAAAACCTTTGCCTCGTACTTCTCACACATCCTCCTTCAACTGCAATACCCGGAACTGGCGAGACGCAAGGGTGAGAACTGGATTCAGCACCGCGCGCGTCTCGAACAGCATCATTCGGCCAACAAGGGTGCCGCCACCTATAACGTGTTGTTCGACGTGCTCAATGCCGCCGACTATGGCGTTCCACAAAAGCGAGAACGAGTGTTCTTCGTCGGGTTTCGTTCCGACGTGGGTGCGCGATGGTCGTTTCCCGACCCTACACATTCCGAGGACGCGTTGTTGTTTTCGAAATGGATTGACGGCAGCTACTGGGACGAGCATGAGATCAGCAGAAAGCAGAAAGCGGAAGTACTTCCGCGCTACGCGAAACGCGTCGATCTTTTGCGCTCCACGCCAGGCTTGTTGACTCTTGACCGTTGGCAAACGACTCGTGACGCCTTGAGGAATCTTCCAGACCCGGAGGCCGTCCGCGATCATGGAGTTTCCAACCATGTGTTCACTCCGGGAGCCAGAGCATATGTGGGCCACACAGGAAGCGTTTTGGATGAGCCATCGAAGACGTTGAAGGCCGGGTACCACGGAGTTCCCGGTGGCGAGAACATGTTCATCAAGGATGATGGAACGCTCCGCTATTTCACTGTCCGGGAGTCCGCACGACTGCAAACTTTTCCCGATGAGTACGAATTCTGCGGCTCTTGGAGTCAAACTATGCGCCAACTTGGGAATGCCGTGCCTGTGAAGTTGGCAGAGGTGGTTGCTCGCTCCGTTGCGGCTAGTTTGGACGCATGCGCCTCCCCTGCCCGTATCACGAATTGATCAAGAGACCAAGACCGTCATGACTAACGATTTCGATCTGACTCCCGATCCCCGCGTTCTTCAAATTCTTGGCGAGATCAATCTAGACCAATGGAAGTGTCTCGCGGAATTGATCGACAACAGCGTGGATGCCTTCATAAATGCGCGCCGTGGTGGAGAACAGGTTGCGTCGCCGTCAGTGTCGATCAGTCTGCCCACGCAGGATCGAGCCGATGCTGCGGTTACGATCCGAGACAACGGTCCCGGGATGACGATCGAGCAATTGGAGAGAGCTGTTCGGGCGGGATGGAGTGGAAACAATCCACTCGATAACCTGGGCCTGTTTGGCATGGGTTTCAACATCGCAACCGCGCGCTTGGGCATGGTCACCGAGGTCTATGCTACCCGCGCGGGGGACCATGAGTGGACTGGGCTGCGAATCGACCTCAATGAGCTGCGTCGAACGCGAAGCTATCACACGCCGCGCCTCATACGACCCAAGTCAGATCCGTCCGCGCACGGGACCGAGATAAAGATTCTGCAGCTCAAGGCGGATCAACGTCTTTATTTCGCCAAGAACGCCAACCATCAAAAGATTCGCAGGCAGTTGGCGCGAGTCTACGCGCCGTTGCTTCTGTCCAAGGAAGACACGTTCGCTCTGCAACTGAATGGTCAGAACGTTCAACCGAAGCGCCCCTGCCACTGGGATCCCGATCGTTCGGTGCAGGGCGGCGATGGCAAGCCCGTCCACGCGGTGGAGAGCTTCGACTACGCGCTTCCATCCCGACACTACTGTCTGACTTGCATGATCTCGTTCTCAGGGCAAGAAGGCTGCCCGACCGCTGGCTCCGATTGCAAGACCATCGAGGTCAAGCGTCGACTGCACGGTTGGGTGGGGCTGCAGCGCTACATGCATGAGGAAGATTTCGGCATTGACATCGTCCGGAACGGACGTGTCATTGAAGTCCAGAACAAGGACTTGTTCGTATGGACTGGGGGTGAGCGGCCGGAGCGTGAGTACCCGATTGACGATCAACGAAATCGAGGGCGATTCATCGGCGAGGTGCATCTTGACCATTGCCGAGTAAGTTATACCAAGGATCGGTTCGAGCGGGATGACACGTCCTGGGCAGAAATGGTGACTCTGATTAGAGGAGATGGGCCGCTGCAGCCGCAGAAGGCGCGCGCCCTTGGATTTGAGCCGCCCGACGCTCCACTCTATCGCTTGTTCCAAGCATTTCGTCGAAGCAGTCCCCAAGGAAAGACTGGACGCTGGTCACGGATTCTCGCTGTCAAGAATAACGAGCGGGCCATGGAGATGGCTGATCTATTCAATAAGGGTGATCCGGAATATCAAACGGACGATAAATGGTACGCGCTTGTTGAGGAGGAGGATCGCGGGATCGTTGGCGCGATACCGACAGCTACTGGCCTTGGGTCCCCAACACCTGCGGCGCCAGACGGATTCCTTGATGATGGCGATGCGGTGCCCGCAGGTGATTCAGGCGCGACCTCACCGCCTGGTGATGGCACGGGGCCAAGTGAGAGGGTGGTCACTCCTACTCGCCAGAAGTTACATGAATTGTCGCGAATCTATAAACACCCGCTGCTCAAGGTGGAATTCACCGTTGAAGCATTCGTGGTTGGTGCCGAAGATCCGGACTTGCCACGCAAGGCGCCTTGGACCCTGAAAATCGAGGATCCCGGCACACGGACATTCTTATTCCTCTTCAATCCCGATCATCCGGTGTTCCGATCCGTCACGATGACGCCGATGGATGCCGTCCTGTGCGAACTGGCATTCAAGACGTATGAGTTTCTGCGGGAAACAAGTCCCGACTCGGCCGTGTTCGCTACGATCCTCGCGGATCTGCGCGGCGAGTACGCCGACGACACCAAACTCGATCCGAAGGGCATCATTGCCTTCGCGGACAAGGCGCTGCGGGATATTGCCCAATCCATTGGGCCCATTGGCGACGCGAGCGCATTCGGCGCCTTGTTCGCTGGTATGCCACAAGCCGCGCAAGAAAAGCTTCGTCGCAAAATCGCGTCGACAGGGATATCGAGCGCCCAGGCGGTTATTGATTCCGGTGAATTCCTTGGATACGCCGAGGCGGCAGATATTCGGCTGTTCACGTGCCAGCATCCCGAGTTGTTCTTTGACGGCAAGTTCTGGGCGCAGCCATACGCCAGCTTGGACTACGGTGATGCGAAAGTGAACGAGGAAGCCAGGGCGCGAGTGATCGAACGCTATGACGCCTACTTGGCCGACGCTGTTTGGCTCGCTTCCCAGAGTCTGCGGGATCTTGATCGGTGCGACCGGGATGAGTTGATCCGCGCAACACTTTCCGTGCGACTTCTTGGTTCGGACGGAAACATGTGAAATGGAAGGCTACTTCCTCGATTCACGACGGCTTCTCAACGGCTCCTGGCGCGCCTTCGAGCGGGATGTCGCTCGTCTTCTGGTGCAGAACGCCTTTGAAGATGTTCGCATAGTTGGTGGCTCGGGAGATCGTGGCGCCGACGTGCTCGGGGTGAAGAATGGACAGCTTTGGGTCGTCCAATGCAAGTTCACCAGTGATAGCTACCCTGATCCTCATGCAGTAGATGAGGTGATTGAGGCGTCGCGCTATTACGAGGCGGATCGTTTAGCGATCGCGACATCGCGCGTTTTCGGACCAGCCCTGAACGGTGCGATCGATCGGTATGGTCGTCTCGGCATCCGTATCGAGTCACTTCCACCGGGCACCCTGATCGACATGATGCGGCGCAGCCCGGAGTATCCGAGGGCGCGGCGCGAACTTCGCGACTACCAGGACGACTGCGTTCAGCGCCTTGGCGCAGCACTAAGAGAAACCGGCCGAGGTCAACTGGTTCTTGCCACTGGGCTCGGAAAGACGGTGGTAATGGCCGAGACCACGGCTCAACTGCTTAGGGATGGCGTGATAGATTCAGGGCGTATATTGGTGTTGGCCGATAAACGCGAATTGGTTGAGCAACTTCAGCGCGAATTCTGGCAACAGTTGCCAAAGAGCATTCCCAGCCATCTCTTGGTGGGGGGCGAGCAACCGACATTTTGGGATGGCATCACGTTCGCCACGGTTCAGAGTGTTCTGCCGCGGCTGGACACCTTGCCGCAGTTCGGCCTCGTATGGGTGGACGAAGCCCACCACATCGGTTCTGAAAGCTTCCGCCGCGTGATCGACGAGCTGGCAGCACCCATGGTGGGTGGTGCAACCGCGACGCCATGGCGAGGCGACCGCTTCGACATCGACACTGTTCTAGGGCAGCCCGTCGCGAAGATTGGCATAGACGAAGGTTTACGTCGAGGCTTTCTTTGCGAGGCGGATTACCGATTGTTGGCGGACAACATTGATTGGGAGTTCGTTCGTAAGCAGTCGCGGCACGAATACTCAATCAAGGAACTGAATACTCGCCTGCTGATCCCGACTCGCGACGAGGAGGCCGCGCGCGTTATCGCTGACACATTCAAAACCGAGGCGCGCCGCAGTCTCATCGTGTTCTGCGCCAGCGTTGAACATGCAAGAACCTTCTCCGCCATGCTGCGCCTGTACGGCTTCAAGTCGGCGTACATCACAGGAGAGATGGAGCCACGCGAGAGGGAGAAGACTATGGCGGGGCTGCGCAGGGGCACCATCAACGCGGTGACGACGGTGGATATTTTCAATGAGGGTGTGGACGTGCCCGATGTGGACATGCTTGCGTTCATGCGCGTCACACACAGCCGGCGCATCTTCGTTCAGCAGCTCGGCCGAGGCTTGCGCCTGGCACCGAACAAAGACAAGGTTGTGGTGCTCGATTTCGTGAGTGATCTACGCCGCATTTCCGAGGTGATTGATCTGCAGAAGTCAATTTCGGGAGACATGGAACGAATGGACTTGGTGGAGCGGGTAGTCCAATTCTCGGATCAAGGCGCCGGTCATTTCATGTTGGAGTGGCTCCTCGACCAAGCCGATCTATTCAGTCGCGAGGGAGATGCCAAGCTGGAGCTTCCAGAGTTCAACTTTCCGATGCCCGCATCACCAGGGTCCGTTCAATGAGCGCCGCATTGCCAACCGATATTAGAGATCGTATCCGGCAGAAGATTTGGGCCAAGGCTGATGAGTTGGATTGGCCTCGAATTTCAGACCTTGAGCGTACCGCTTGGTATGAAAATTGGACCAAAGACAAAGATGTGGGCGGCGTGCTTTCCCACTTCATGGATGCAAGGAAGGTCCGAGTCTATATAAAGGTGACCTGCCCCGATTCTTCGGACCACGAATTACTTGAGAGAAGTGGCTTCGTGGT
>OFDC01001205.1_pt1 | contig 14444 bp, 12 predicted proteins | sample 1520941 | NCBI WGS metagenome assembly OFDC01 (sample SAMEA94258168, study PRJEB24077) | hot springs metagenome | biome: Aquatic biome; feature: Water | place: India | collected 2012-12-06 | depth 5 m | reverse complement strand
CAGCTCTGTTTGAAGCCGTGGGTTTGGTTGACAAAATTTTTATTTGGAAAACACCTAAATCTCAATTTTCTTATCCTGAACATCCATTTTTGACATTTTCAGATGCTCGTGAATTTTTAGATGGCTTTTTGCAAAAGGAAGTCAGATTGACAGATACAGTAGTGAAAACAATCTGGGCAGAACATTGGCAAAAAAATTACAGCAGTTACTTAGAGAAGGTTTTGAAAAAAAAATGATTGCAATTATAGATTACGGTATGGGCAATGTTGGCTCCGTATTTAACATGTTACGCAAGCTACGTACCAAGGTGATTATTACCAGCAGTCCTCAAGAAATCAAGTCTGCTGACAAACTCATATTGCCTGGTGTAGGGCATTTTGACCGTGGTATGGCCAATTTAAAAGCTTCAGGCTTAATTGACTTACTCAACACGCAGGTGTTAGAGCATCAGAAACCGATTATGGGAATTTGTCTTGGGATGCAGATGATGACTCGTGGCAGTGAGGAGGGTAATCAACCCGGCTTAGGTTGGGTAGCGGCTGACACTCTCAAGTTTTTGCCTGTGTACAATTTAAAAATTCCCCACATGGGTTGGAACTATATTAATGCACTACCTAATCGCAAATTATTTGATCCTGAGGCGCAAGAGCCATCACGCTTCTATTTTGTTCACAGCTATTATGTAAAAGCAGACAGTCAAAATGATGTAGCGGCATATTGTCATTACAGCCATGATTTTGTCGCCGCCTTTGAAGTGAATAACATTATGGGTGTGCAATTTCATCCAGAAAAAAGTCACATGTTTGGAATGAGCTTGTTTAGAAAGTTTGTAACTCTATGAGTGGCTTATTTAACCGTGTCATTCCCTGTCTTTTATTGGAGGACGGTGGTCTAGTTAAAACAAGACAATTTGGCAAACCTAAATATGTCGGGGACCCTATTAATGCAGTCAGAATCTTCAATGACAAATATGTCGATGAATTGATATTTCTCGATATTCGCGCTTCGCGTTTAAATCAAGAACCTGATTACGATCTGATTGAACGTATTGCAGGGGAATGCTTTATGCCGCTTTGTTATGGCGGGGGCGTAAAATCACTGGAACAGGCAAAAAAGCTAGTTTCTCTTGGTGTTGAAAAAATTTCTGTTAACAGTGCTTTCATAGATAACCCTGCGTTGATAAAGCAACTAGTTGCTGAGTTAGGCGCACAGAGTGTAGTAGGTGCGGTTGATATCAAACGTAATTTTTGGGGTCATGAGCGCGTATTTGATGCGAGCCGTAAACGCCTGACAGCACTTGATCCTGAGACACATATCAAACAACTGATAACCGCAGGTGCAGGTGAAATCTTCATCAATGATGTAGACAGGGATGGAATGTTTACCGGCTACGATATAGAGCGTTTAAAACGACTTTCGCAAACTAGCAGCGTGCCGCTAGTAGCATGTGGTGGTGCACAAAGTCTCGAAGATATGCAACTGGCTTTTGAGAATGGCGTCTCAGCTGCCGCAGCAGGCAGTATGTTTGTTTTTTATGGCCCACATCGCGCAGTCTTGATTACTTACCCTGAATACACCAAAATCAGAAAACTATTTGCTGGAAATGCTTTATGAGTAAGCCATTACGAGAATGTTCACGCTGTGTAATGGATGAAAGCGCTTCAGAAATCACCTTTGATGAAGCAGGCCAATGTAATTACTGCGCTGAAACATTGATTAAACTGCAAAACTTTCAGCCAGCCAGTAAACAAGCGCTAGAATCTAAGTTCAACCAACTGATTACCAAAATTAAAAAAAAGGGTAAAAGTAAGCCTTACGACTGCATTATCGGTGTCAGTGGCGGTGCTGACAGTGCTTACGCATTGTATATCGCAAAACTGAATGGGTTACGACCACTAGCAGTCCATATGGATAATGGCTGGAACTCTGAGCTGGCTGTTAATAACATCGAGAACTTGGTAAGAAAGCTGGAAGTAGATTTATACACGCATGTGATCAATTGGAACGAATACCGCGCTTTGCAGCAAGCTTTTTTTGATGCTGACGTGATAGACATTGAACTGCTCTACGACAACGCAATGCTGGCTGTCAATTATCGATTAGCGGCAAGGTACGGCATTAAATACATACTGGCTGGCACCAATACCACCACAGAAGGTATGCGAATGCCCAAGGGGTGGAACTGGTTTAAATTTGATCAAACCAATATTAAAGCGATTGCTAGAAATTCAAGTGTCAAATTGAATAGCATGCCTACTTTAAGTGTACTTAGTTACGCCTGGTATAGATTTGTCCTTGGAATTAAATGGGTAGACTTTTTAGATTACATGGACTATCACAAGCCATCTTGTCTTGCAGAGTTGCAAGACAAGATTGGTTATCGCCCCTACCCTTATAAACATTATGAGTCTATATTTACCCGCTTCTATCAAGGTTACCTTTTGCCAAAGAAGTTTGGGGTTGATAAAAGGCGATTGCATCTTTCAACACTGATTTGCTCAGGTCAAATGAAAAGGGCTGAAGCCAGAGAACTTCTTGCCCACTCTCCTTACCCTGATGAGGACGATTTGAAATCCGATATTGATTACTTTTTAAAAAAGATGAAATGGTCCGTGAATGACTTGGAAGAGTACACCTCAAGACCACCTCAACCTCATAATCAATTTCCATCTGAGTTTTTACTGGCTAATAAACTTAATCAACTCTATAAAAAAATCGTTAAAAGTAAATGAGAGTTTTATACTTGCATCCCGCTGGCGCATTTGGAGGTGCCTCCAAAAGCCTGATCGAGTTATATATGGCGGCAAAAAAACTGGGGAATATAGAGGCATTCATCCTTACCCCTCGCGGAACTGTTACAACTGCCTTTGGGAAAGCTGGTATGCAGGTATTTGAAACCATGGGATTATCCCAATTCGACCATACAAGATATGGGTATTATCGTCACTTAAGGTGGTTAATTTTACTGCGTGAGCTAATTTACCTTCCAGTCACATTAATCGCATTATTCAAATTAAGAAGACTAAAAGCAGATTTCGATATCATCCACGTAAATGAAATCACATTATTGCCAACGGCACTCCTGACAAAATGGCTTTTTAAATTACCTATCGTTTTTCATATACGCTCAGTGCAATATCCTGATCAAGCAAGTTGGCGGAGCCATTGTGTGTTCAAATTGTTAGACAAAATGGCTTGCGCAGTGATTTGTATTGATGAAACAGTACGTGCCTCTGTTCCAAGATGGGTAAAGACCACGGTCATTCATAACGGTATCAGTGTTGACTACAGTAATGCTATACCTCTGGTCAGAAAAGAAGTTTTAAATGTCGGAATGGCTGGTGTCCTGTTGCGCTCTAAAGGTGTGTATGAACTTTTGCAAGCAGCTGATATTCTTGTTAACGAAAGGCAAAGAAAAGTTCACTTTACGATTGCTGGTGAAAATGCAAGAAATACCTCAGGATTAAAAAAATGGCTGCTAAAAAAACTGGGGTTTTATGAAGATGTTCTCGCAGATGCTAAAAGGTTTGTTGAGGAACGTGGGCTGGAACATCATGTGACTTTTAAAGGCTTTATGCCAGACATTCGCAAATTTTACCCAGGCATAGATGTGGTTTGCTTCCCATCTCACTTGAATGCCTGTGGCAGACCGGTATTTGAAGCCGCACTTTTTGGAATCCCTAGTATTGTCGCAATTAGAGACCCGCTAGTGGATGCAATAATTCATGGCGTTACCGGTTTGGCTATTGACCATCCAACACCTACATTACTTGCAGATGCAATTGATACGCTGGTGCTAAACAAGAATTTAAGAAACTCATTAGGCCAGCAGGCTAGAGATTGGGCGCTTTCTCATTTCTCAATTGAAAATAGTTCAAAGCAACTTCTTGACATCTATTTTCACATTTTAAAAAATACCAATCGATCTGGATCCTGATGCTAAAGTTAGCTTATTTCCCGTTAGCATTCATGTCTAGCAATTTAGCCATGACTGGGCTGCTAATTGCATGCGGTTTTGCGGGTTTAAGCGAGCTCGCAGCCGACATTGCAATTACCCAAGCCATTACCCTAGCAATATTTAGCGCATTTTCCGCAAATGCCAGAAATCTAATTTTAAAAAACACTTATCCCTTACATGCAAACCAACTCCTATACTACCGGATTATTTTCTTGCTTCCTTTGTTAGCTATTTCCTACTGGCTTTCATCAATATCGAATGTAAATGCGATTATTGCACTTCTATTGCTGCTACGTAGGTCAATTGAGTGGCTGGATGAAATATTCCTTTCTGAAATGGAGCGTCTTGACAATAAAAAAGTAGCTTTTCAATATTTTGTATTGCAATCGCTTTTACTTACTTTTGCATTGGTTTGGTTACTTGCTAATATGCCCTACCCTCTATTTGGGATAATCCTTTGGGCCAGTTTTTCATTATGCTTAAGCGGTCGATTCTATTTAAGTTTATTAAAAACCAACTTAGATCAGCTGAACGGCATTATCAGAAAAATCTCTCCCCATATCGGCTCAACTGCCGTGATTGGCATTACTGTATATGTGTTCCGTTTACTGATGGTAAATCTGCTCGGAAAATCTGTTGCAGGCGATTTGTTTGTTGCTTTTGCTATCGGTGGCATTTTGGGATCAGTCATTGCCAACGCGTTTGGCCCAACTATGGTATTCAAACAAAGGAAAAACAATAATATTCAATACCCTAAACTATTAAAAGGCTTGATGGCTTTATTTTTTGTTATTGGTGCTTGCTTGATTTCCACATCGTCCAGTTTGACGATTTTTAATAAAACGCCTTTATTCTGGCAAGCAGTCGGCTTATCCATGATAGGCGCTGCACCTATGGTTATTGCACAATTAACACGTCATCGAATCCTCCAAAAACATGAAGATAATGACCTATTCGGACCAGATGTTTTAATGAACATTTTGCTTGTGGCTTTAATACCGCTGGGTTTTTACCTTTTTGGTATTCAGTTTATGGCAAGCATGTATTTGTTGAGCTCTGTATTGGCATGGTTGTTTTATAAAAGCCATGAGTCTTTTGCGCTCAGTAATTCGGCAAGCTGGAGGAATAGATTTGCGCAGATGGCGCCAATACTTTTATGTCTACTAGTTTTACCAGTGTTCTTTCAATTTGGTTCCGGAATTTTCACTTCGACAGATCTTTTTTTTGATAGTAATCGTTCCATATCAAGGCTGCCATTGCCTTTTTCCATACTAGCCAGCTTCGCTATATTATTGGGTATAGGTGCTTTTTCACGCGCCAGAATATCCCTGCTTTTTATCTTTCTTAATTTTGTATTAATGACTGTTGCGGTCATTATCAGCACCCCAACATCAACACTTGCACAACAATCTAAATTTATTCAGATTGCTCAAATTACTTTACCCATGTTTGCGCTTATCTCAGGGCAATTTTTTGAAAATAACAAAAATCTATTGGGACTCACTTATGAGAATGTATTTTTTTACACAATATTATTTGTGGTGTCGTTACAGCTACTTTGCTCACTACTCGCAGGATCAGTAACATTAATACCATCAGTAAAAGTATTCAGCATTTATCAATATTTACATTATGTTCCGGTAATGTTGATTATCACTTATACCTTTATTTTCGAACGGTTATGGACTAGGAGTTTCAACCGGAAATTGTTGCTATTACTATGGGCTTTGATTGCCATCTACTCGATGATGACAGGCTCACTTTTTATCATTGCAACGTTCCTAACTTGCATAGGGTCGTACGTGTTTCTATTTGGAAAGTTGAAAGATCACAGATTATTAAAATCATGTTTAAGCATGATTTTAATCACTGTTACTTTTTTAACCTATCATCAACATGTAAGCGTAATGAATAACGCCGACTTAAGCACTGGTTCCGTAAGCATGATTACCAAAGTGCAACATGGCTGGAACGTAAAATCGGATGGATGGGAAATTTACTTAAAAGCTATTCGTGAGCATCCTCAAATACTTTTAGTGGGACATTCCCATATTTCAGAGCTAGGAAAAGCTACCAGCTCTCATAACTACTATCTGGATTTAATTTATAATTTTGGCATAGTTGGTCTTATTCCATTGTTAGCGTTAATCGTATTCACAGTTCACAAGACGTGGATTAAATACAGCCAAGTTATTTGTAACTCTCACCTTTTGTACCCAATGCTTTCGATTGCATTTCTTCTATTAATTGAGAACAACTTCTACATGGGGCTAAAGCAACCTTATCCAGGTATACTTAGCTTTTTTCTATGGGGCATTTACCTTAACCGTTTAAAATCAACATAAAAAAAGAACATAGAATGACTTTTACGTACGCATCTCTAGCGGAGAATAAACTATTAAAACCAGTTAAATATTTATTTTGGTTAAGTATATTTCTTCTATATGTTATCAGCGCCAATAAATACATCGGACAATCACATGTTTACTTGACATTTAGTATCACCTCTAACCTTTTGCTATATTTTGGTTTTAGAAAAAATGCTATTTTTTTCGATACATTTATCGGGATTTTTTTCTGGATAGGCTTTTGGCTTAAATGCGCCATCCGGCTAATCTTTACCAATGGTGTGTTTTATGTCCCAGTAGGTAATTTTGATGGTTCAGCAGCAGCTTTTGATAAGGGCTTGCTGGTAAGTAGTGTCGCCTTCTTCGCACTTATCTTAGCTAGCATGTTAAGAGAACATTTTTTATTTAATTATCCTGAAAAATTAGCATTCACAAAAAATGGCTTATTATGTTTCTATATACGTTACCGCAAGTCAATTTGGGTTGGTTTTTTAGTATTAATTTTACTTGTCGGAATTAGTAATGCCTATCTCGGGATTTATCAGAGAGGGGGTATCACAAAAACAATTTTACCTTTTGGCTTGAATGGCGTATACAAATGGCTACTATTATTTGGCTTAGCATCTATTTCAGCTGTGATGCTTTGGCTCGAATTCCAAATAAAAAAATCAACGTCGAGTGCTGTTATCTTATTAGCCTTGATAGAGACATTTGTGTCAAACGTCTCGCTTCTAAGTAGAGGAATGATTTTAAACTCGAGTGCATTATTATATGGCGTTCTAAAAAGCTTAAAATTCGACTCGATTACATTTAAGTTACGTCATATTTTTATCACCATGGTTGTTTTTTTGTTTCTTTTCATTAGTTCTGTTTATCTAGTAAATTTCATAAGAGCATCTGTTTTTAATGTCTCATACTCCGATAAAGAACTTATCCAAGAAATGCACTCCAGTACGACACCACTGTTTATAGATCGATGGGTGGGTATGGAAGGCGTCCTTTCAGTATCAAGTTACCCTAAGCTCGGCTGGCCTTTATGGAAAGAAGCACTGAATGAGGTTTATGACGAAAATCAAACCAGCTTCTATGACAATAATTTAATTGAGTCGGCTTATGTAAATACTGATAAGAGCAAGCATCACTTTATTTCATTGCCTGGTATCATCGCATTTTTCTTTTACCCTGGTTCCATTTTGTTTTTATTTTTTGCCATGTTGACAGCAGGCTTTGGGGCCGCAATTATTGAGTATGCTACGTATCAGCTTGGTGGGAAAAATATAATTCTATGTTCGCTTTTTGCGCAGGTCATCGCGTTTAGGTTCGCTAGCTTCGGTTATGTGCCTAAGCAATCTTACTTATTATTTGGTTCACTTATATTGAATATCTTGATTATTTTTCTTGCTCATAAACTAATCTCGACAAAACCTGCACATAATTCAAAATGAAAGTGCTGATTGTCTCCCAATATTTCTGGCCGGAAAGTTTCAGGATTAATGAGGTTGCTCTTGATTTGAAGCAATCAGGGCATCAGGTCGAAATATTGACAGGTAGGCCAAACTACCCCGAAGGAGTTTTCTACAAAGGATTTGGAGGATTTAAAAGGAGCCATGATGAGTTGAATGGAACTCCCATTTATAGACTTCCTATAATTGCAAGGGGCAAAAATAATCCATTTAGGTTAGTGCTAAACTACCTCTCTTTTATCTTATTGGGGTTGATTTATGCTCCATTAGTGTTGCGCAAGAAATCCTATGATGTGATCTTTGTGTATGCGCCCTCTCCTATTTTTCAAGTAATTCCAGCATCATTTATTGGCTGGTTAAAGAAAATCCCTGTGGTGTTGTGGGTGCAAGATTTATGGCCGCAAAGTGCCTCGGCAACTGGGCATATTCAATCACCATTTTTAATTAAAATGCTTGAAAAAGCGGTGGTATTTTCTTATCGCCATACTGATCTTCTATTGGCACAGTCACACGCTTTTATCCCTCATATTCAGCAACTAAACCACTCTAAAGTTCCAGTGAAATATCTGCCGAATTCGGTGGATGATTCATTTCTTTTTGCCTCAGAAAATAACCAAGTGATTCCCAGCAAGGGTGAATATTTTGATATTGTGTTTGCCGGCAATATTGGCGCGGCTCAGTCCATAGAGACCATTGTGGCCGCAGCCGAAAAGCTTGTTTCGTATCCTAAGATCAGGTTTTTGATATACGGCCAAGGTAGCAAGCTGGCGTGGTTACAGACAGAGATTAATAACAGAATGCTGAAAAATGTGGTCTTGTGCGGACAAAGGGCTTTGGAGGAAATGCCCGCATTGTTACAGCAATCATCTGTTTTGTTAGTCACATTGTCAAAACAGCCTATATTTGCCCTAACGATTCCCAGTAAACTACAAGCTTACTTAGCGAGTGGTAAACCAATCATTGCCTGTTTGGATGGTGAAGGTGCGCGCATAGTAAGTGAGGCAAGTGCGGGCCTAACAGTACCTGCTGAGGATGCTCATGGTCTCGTTGACGCAGTTCTCAATCTTTACAATGCAAATGCAGAAGAATTGCTATTAATGGGCCAAAATGCTCTAAGTTATTTTAAAATGCACTATAAGCATGATTTAGTGATGGGTTTGCTCATTCACTATCTCGAAGAGGCAATTAAACATTTCAGAGGTAAAACCATTTGAAAGTATTGATACTGGGAGTAAGTGGCATGCTGGGAAATGCCGTGTTCAGGTTTATTTCTTCGCAGCAAAAACACGAGGTATGGGGTACTGTACGCAATAAATCCAGTATTCGTTTCTTTGATCAACGCTTACATCAATACATAATCAGCGATATTGATGTTTTAAATCATGACGTCTTAGTTAATCTTATTCAACGCATCAAACCAGACTATGTGATTAACTGTATTGGTTTGGTCAAACAGTTAGCTGAGGTTGATGATCCGTTAATTACATTACCGATTAATTCCCTTTTCCCTCACCAGTTAGCGAGGCTATGTGAGCTTTGCAATACACGCGTGTTACAAATTAGTACGGATTGCGTGTTTTCGGGTACGCAAGGTGCATATACTGAAAACGACATTTCGGATGCTAACGACTTATATGGCAAATCAAAATGGATAGGAGAAATCCAATACCCGCATACAGTCACCATCCGCACATCTATCATTGGGCATGAGCTACAATCTCAACACAGTTTGGTAGACTGGTTTTTGGCACAATCCGGCAGTTGCAAAGGCTACACCAAGGCGATTTTTTCTGGATTTCCAACCATTGTGCTGGCCCAGATTATTCACGATCATATTCTTGAGCATCCTGAGATGACAGGCGTTTATCATGTCGCAGCAAATGCCATCAATAAATTTGAGCTGTTAACGCTGGTGGCTAAACAATATCAAAAAACGATTGAGTTGATCCCAAACGATCATGTGATCATAGATCGTTCGCTGGATGCAAGAAGATTTAATCAGTTGTTGGGATATATCCCCCCAGATTGGCCTGGTTTGATTGAAACCATGCATAATGATTATTTAACGCTAAGAAAACAATATGTTTGACAATAAAGTTCTCATGATCACTGGTGGCACCGGTTCATTCGGCAATACGGTACTCAAACGTTTTTTATCCACCAATGTGCGTGAAATTCGAATTTTTAGCCGGGACGAGAAAAAACAGGAAGACATGCGAATAGCGCTCAACAATAGCAAACTCAAGTTTTATATTGGTGATGTGCGTGACTATGACAGTGTCTTGCATGCAACGCGTGGTGTGGACTACATTTTTCATGCTGCCGCCTTGAAGCAGGTGCCCTCTTGCGAGTTTTACCCGATGGAAGCCGTCAAAACAAACGTGTTGGGCACAGAGAACGTAATGAATGCTGCCATTGCAAATCATGTTAAGCGTGTTGTAGTGCTAAGTACGGACAAAGCCGTCTATCCGATTAATGCCATGGGCATTTCCAAAGCGATGGCTGAAAAGTTGATGGTAGCCAAAGCCCGCTTACAGCCCGAAGGCAGCACTGTGTTTTGCGCGACCCGTTATGGCAACGTCATGGCCTCGCGTGGTTCGGTGATTCCACTGTTTGTTTCGCAATTAAAATCTGGTCAAGCATTAACCATTACCGACCCTAATATGACGCGTTTTTTGATGTCATTGGAAGATTCTGTTGATCTAGTGTTATATGCCTTTGAGCATGGCACTCAGGGCGATATTTTTGTGCAAAAAGCCCCCGCCTCCACCGTTCAGGATTTGGCAATCGCATTAAAAGAGCTCTTTAATCCAGCATGTGAGCTACGTCTGATTGGCACACGTCACGGCGAAAAGCTTTATGAGTCACTAATCTCTAGAGAAGAGATGGCTCACGCACAGGACATGGGTGACTATTACCGTATACCAGCAGATAACCGCGACCTGAACTATGCGAAATATTTTAGTGAGGGTGAAGAAAAAATTGCGCAGTTTGATGACTACACATCCCACAACACACATCGACTAAATATTGAACAGGTGAAATCTCTATTATTGAAATTAGATTTCATTCAGGAAGAGTTAAATGCTTAAGGTCATGACCATTGTTGGTACAAGACCAGAGCTGATTAAAATGAGCAGGGTCATTGCAGCCTTTGATCAGCATACCAATCACATACTGGTGCATACCGGCCAAAATTACGACTACGAATTGAATCAAGTGTTTTTTGACGACTTGAGTATTCGTAAGCCAGACCATTTTCTAGAGGCTGTAGGCCAAAACGCTGCGCAAACAATTGCCCGTGTCATTGAAAAGGCAGATGAGGTATTTGCACTTGAAAAACCTGATGCAGTGATGTTGTATGGCGACACCAACTCATGTTTGGCAGTCATTGCTGCTAAACGCAGAAAAATTCCTGTCTTCCATATGGAGGCTGGAAACCGTTGTTTTGACCAACGTGTACCAGAAGAGCTAAATCGAAAGGTGCTTGACCATCTAAGCGACATTAACATGGTGCTGACAGAACACGCCAGACGATACTTGTTAGATGAGGGAATAAAACCGGAAACGATTATCAAAACAGGCTCCCACATGCGCGAGGTGCTTGATTACTACCAGCCCAAGATTATGGAATCTAAAGTACTAGAAAAGATGGGGCTGAAATCTGGTGACTACTTTATCGTTAGCGCACATAGAGAAGAAAATGTAGACAGTTCGGTTAATCTGAATGACCTAATTGAAACACTGAACGCTGTAGCAGAGGCTTATATTGTTCCGGTAATCGTATCGACTCATCCAAGAACACAAAAAAGACTAGATGCATTGGGTAGTAAACAACTGCATCCCTACATACAGTTTATGAAACCGTTTGGGTTTTGTGATTACATCAAGCTCCAGATGGAGGCACGATGTGTCATTTCTGATAGCGGTACCATCACCGAAGAAGCCTCTTTACTGAATTTACCTGCGATTACAATTCGCAATGCACATGAACGTCCTGAGGGTATGGATGTAGGTACTTTAATCATGAGTGGCCTCAAAAAAGAACGCGTTCTGGATGCCATACGCGTAACCATTGCCCATCATCAGTCGGTTCAACGTCAGGTTAAGGCTGTCGAAGATTATGAAAATCCGTTTGTATCAACCCAAGTACTTAAAGTCGTTCTTAGCTATGTGGATTACATTAACAGAACAGTGTGGTCTGAACCTGTTTAAGGTTGCTCAATGAAACTGTTAATCACGGGTGCAAGTGGATTTGTTGGCCAGTTTTTGCAGAATAGCCTTGCTGAACAACATACCTTGATAACAATTAAACGTGGAGATGCAGAAAAGCTCTCGCAGTCAGTACATCAGCATTTTGCATATCAACATGCTGATGCCTTGATACATTTGGCAGGTCGCGCTCATATTATGCATGATACTGCAGAGAATATTTATCAGGCATATGCAGATGTCAATATTGACTACACGTTGAAGATTGCTGCGCTTGCCAAACAACTCAATGTAAAACGATTTGTGTTTGTTAGCTCAATTAAAGTGAATGGGGAATTGTCTGATATTCCATTTACTGAATTAGATATTCCAAAGCCAGAAGATGCCTATGGAAAAACCAAGCTAGCAGCCGAAATTGCATTAAAGAATTTTTGTGACCTGCATGAGATGCAACTGGTAATTATCCGCCCCCCCCTGATTTATGGGGCTGGAGTTAAAGCTAACTTTAAATCATTGATTCAATTATGTGAAAAGTTTTTACCCTTGCCATTTGGTGCAATTCATAATAAACGTAGTATGGTTTATGTTGAAAACTTAATCGACTTTATTGCTTTATGTATCACACATCCAAAAGCTGCTAACGAAACCTTCTTGATTTCTGATGATGAGGATATCTCCACTACTACCCTCATACGAACCATCCGAACGAGACTTGGAATGCCAAGCTTGCTGTTACCCATTCCTCAATCCTGGATAGTTTTTGTGCTTTATTTAATCGGGAAAAAGTCACTATCAACTCGGGTTTGTGGTAATTTGCAAGTAGATATTACCAAGGCAAAAACATTACTCGGTTGGAAGCCACCCTTTACCTTTGAACAGTGCATTAAAAATACAATTCAAGAAAAATAAAAGCCGTATTATGTTTAAAAGATTTTTTGACCTAACCTTAGTGGTAGTATCCGCGATTATTTTATTGCCTTTGATGGCACTTACCTATTTGCTGGTTAAAACAACCTCCCATGGTCCTGCTCTTTATTGGAGCAAGCGAGTAGGCGCCGAAAACCATTTGTTTGAAATGCCTAAATTCCGCTCAATGAAAGTCGACACCCCTGCACTTGCCACACACATTATGAATCAAGAAGCAGACCCCAATAAGTATTTAACCCCTGTGGGTAGCTTTATTCGCAAATCTAGCCTGGATGAATTGCCGCAATTATGGAGTGTGCTTAAAGGCGATATGTCGATTGTAGGCCCTCGCCCTGCTTTGTTTAATCAAGATGATTTGATTAGTTTGCGCAGCCAGCATGGCGTTCATCAACTTAAACCTGGCATTACCGGCTGGGCGCAGATAAACGGTCGTGATGAATTGCCGATTCCCCAAAAAGTAGAGCTGGATGTTTACTACCTAAAACATCAGTCATTGTGGTTAGATTGCTATATTATTCTACTCACCATATTCAAAGTAATTAAACGCGATGGCGTATCGCACTAACAAAATAAAATCCATGAACTTTTACCGTCAATATATTGCGAAATGGCTTTCGTATGTTGCAATGATGCACGATGTTGCAGTGGCAGCTATCGTTTGGTATGTGGCATTTTTGCTACGTTTTAACTTTAATATCCCTGCAAATTTTGTGGCAGTGATATGGAAGACATTGCCGTTGGTGCTGCTGGTTGAGTTTGCGTGTTTTGTATTTTTTGGGTTGTACAGAGGCATGTGGCGCTTTGCCAGCCTGCCAGACCTCAAACGTATTATTCGTGCTGTGGCACTCTCTGCCCTCATCATTAGTTTTGCAAGTTTACTTGTCCAACCACAAATCATCATCCCCCGCTCGGTGCTGATTCTCAATCCTCTGTTGCTTGTCCTAATTATGGGTGGTAGCCGTTTTGCATACCGCGCATGGAAAGAACGCCGTTTGTTTAACCCGGTGGCACACCAAGGTAAACCTGTGATTATTTTGGGGGTGGAAGAAGCATCTATCAGTTTGATTAAAGAGTTGGCTAAAAGCCGAGAGTGGCGTGTAGTAGCATTACTGGATGACAATAAAGCCATGCATGGACGTGAATTTATGCATATGCGCGTTGAAGGTGCAATTGAAGCGTTGCCTGAAATTGCCCAAAAATATGATTGTGAGCACTGCATCATCGCTATGCCATCAGCCAATCACCTAGCTAGAAAGCACGCAGTGAATATTGCAAATAGCATTCAGATGGAAGTGCTGACACTGCCTGCCATGAGCGACTTGATGAGCGGCAAAGTCAGTATTTCACAGGTGCGTAAGGTGGATGTAGAGGATTTACTAGGTCGCGATGTGGTGAATTTGGACAACGCAGGCCTGAGCGACATGATTACTGGCAACACAGTGCTGGTCAGCGGTGCAGCAGGGTCGATTGGTTCCGAATTGTGTCGTCAGGTGTTGGCTTACCAACCCAAAAAACTGGTATGCATTGATATTTCGG
>OFDC01001203.1_pt1 | contig 14558 bp, 12 predicted proteins | sample 1520941 | NCBI WGS metagenome assembly OFDC01 (sample SAMEA94258168, study PRJEB24077) | hot springs metagenome | biome: Aquatic biome; feature: Water | place: India | collected 2012-12-06 | depth 5 m | reverse complement strand
CGAGCGCCGCCACCTGAAGACGGTGCGTCTACCAATTCCGCCATCTGGGCACGGGCCTGACGGTCAAATGCACCGCAGGCTGGGTAGGCGCGGGCCATTAGCTAAGGGGAAGGGGTGCTGTCAACGCAAACCTTGCCACGGCGCAAAAGTGCCGTTTTGGGTCGGACCAGGTGTGGTCTTCGCGAGAAGTCTGCAGTGCCCTTCCACATTTTTCCCTGGCCGATGGTCTAGGAGGCTCCATATGCTTCGCAAGGAGCGCTACCCGCGTACCTTACTGAAAAGATTAGCACGCTTGATGAACAATCTGCGCGGGGAGGTTCACGACACGATTGCGGGCATGTCGATGCGGTCCAGCCGCTGATCGGCGATAAGGGCAATTCGCTGTCTGCCGGGCAGCGCCAGCCCATCCTTCTGGCGCGTGAATTGTACCGTGATCCCGATGTACTGTTCTTCGATGAGGGCCCCGCCAACTTCGATGTCGTGAACGAGGCTGCGATCGCCGTTATGTTCGCCACCCTGGCGATGACGGCCACAGCGCAAAGTGGGGTTCCATGAAGGGCTTCAAGTAGGGGTGGAGCGGCAAGGATTGCGGGGGCGCTCGCGTCAGCTGTTATCGTTGGTAAGCTGGTCCACAGCATTCACGGACCGAGGCGCGGGAAACCGGACATCTTTTCGCGTCTCCCCGTTTTTGTTTGAGGTCATCAAACGTTCGGCGGTAGGCCGGCTAACACCGAGCTGGGTCAAGACGCCGCAACACCTCCATCACCAAGTGCAAGTGACGGCAATTGCCTAATGCAGTGAATTAAGTCTAGAGATTGCCCGAAGGGGAAGGCTTACGATGAAGCGAGTCGGCATTGGGCTCCTGGTGATTGTCGCGCTCGTCGCGGCGGCAGCCATTGTGTTCCAGAGGCCGATTGGTGAGGTCGTCTTTCAGCGCGCGGCTCAGGCGTTGGCAGGGCGCGATCAACTGGCCAGCCTCGACGATGGCCTTCATGTCGGACTGTGCGGCACGGGTTCGCCCATGCCCAACCCCCAGCGCGCGGGCCCCTGCAATGTCGTTATCGCGGGCGATCAGGTGTTCGTGGTCGACATGGGCGAGAACGGTAATCGCAACCTCAACATGATGGGCATCAGCGCCGCCAAGGTGCAGGCGCTGCTGCTGACCCATTTCCATTCGGACCACATCGACGGGATCGGCCCCTTGATGCTGTACCACTGGACCCGCGGCGCGAAGACCGCGCCGTTGCCGATCTACGGACCGGAAGGGGTTGAACAGGTCGTGGCGGGCTTCAACGCCGCCTATGCGCTCGATCACACCTACCGGATCGCGCATCACGGCGAAAAGGTCGTGCCGAGCAGCGGCGGCGGGGCACAGGCACGGCCCTTTGCCTTCGCGGGCAAGAGCGCGGTCATCCTGCAAGGCGGGGGCCTCACCGTGACGGCGTTCACAGTCGATCACGATCCGATCAAGCCCGCAGTCGGTTATCGCTTCGACTACAAGGGCCGCAGCCTTTGCATCAGCGGCGATGCTGCCAAATCGGCCAACCTGATTGCCACCTGCAAGGGCGCCGACCTGATTGTCCATGATGCCTTGCAGCCGCGCATGGTCAAAGACATCGAGGGGGCCTTTGCAGCGCAGGGAAGTGCCAACACCGCCAAGATCTTCCACGACATCCAGGATTATCACGCCACGCCCGAACAAGCTGCGGCAAGCGCACAAGCGGCGGGCGCGAAGATGCTGGTGCTCTCACACCTCGTGCCGCCGCTGCCATACGCCTATCTCTACCCCGCCTTCCTCGGCGATGCGCCGCAGCGGTTCGACGGCGCAATCGTGGTGGGGGAGGATGGGATGCTCTTTTCCCTCCCGCCGCAGAGCGAGGAAATTGAGCGCCGCAAACTCTTGTGAGGTGGGCCTTGCGCGGCGCCATCATTGGCCAGGCACGGGAATACCCCGCCCTTCATGACATTGACCGGCTGGTCTGCCGCATCCATTGACACCAGAGACATCAAAAATATACTACATTAATTGGGGACGGGAGAGCTTGGCGTGAAAATGGGTCGATCGGTGCTGCTGGGGCTTGTCGCCCTCATTGCGCTCCTCATGGCTGGCAATGCGGCGCTGTGGCTGTTTGTCCCGGCCCGCGCTGCCGAGGCGTTGAAGATGCCGCTGCTGACTGGCGCGGCGCTGAGCAGCCAGATGGATATCGGCGCGTTCTTTCTGGCTGCTGCCTGCTTCATTGGGCTCGCGCTAATCACCCGCGAGCGCCCGTGGTTCATTGCCGCCGCCGTGCCGCTGCTGGGCGCGGCCGCATATCGCACCGCTGCGTTCCTGTTCCACGGCGCTCCGTTTCTTGCCGACATGGTGACGATCGAGGTGGTAATGGGCGCGATCCTGATCATCGCCAGCCGCGTGCTCGGGCGCGAGAGCACCGGCTAGGCCCTGCTGATGCTCCGCGCCAAGCTGCTGCTGCCGCTCTTCGCCATCGCGGTTCTGGTGGGCGGAGCCGCGCCGAAGGTCGCCCCGGACAAGCGCCCGAACGTTGTTGTTATCCTGGCTGACGATGTCGCGCTGATGGATTTCGGTGCCTATGGCGGGGAGGCCCGAACGCCTAATATCGATGCGCTGGCGGGTCGCGGGGCGCTGTTCACCCAATACCGCGCTTCGCCGCTGTGTTCGCCCTCGCGCGCGATGCTGCTGACGGGGATCGACGCGCACCTCACCGGGGTCGCCACCATTCCCGAGGTCCTGCCCAAGGAGCAGAAGGGTATGCCCGGCTATGGCATGGCGCTGGAGCCCGGGGTGCTGACGCTGGCCGACCGGCTGCGGGCGCAGGGCTATCGCACGATCATGTCGGGCAAGTGGCATCTGGGAGAAGCGCCGGGCGAGATGCCGCAGGCCCACGGCTTTGACCGCAGCTTTGCGCTGGCGGCATCGGGCGCGGACAATTGGGACGACCGCTCCTACATGCCCTATTACAAGGACGCGCCGTGGTTCGAAGACGGGGCCGAGACGAGCCTGCCGGAGGATTTCTATTCCTCGCGCTTCATCGTCGACACCGCGATCAAATATCTGGCCGAGACCGACCCTAACAAGCCGTTCTTCGCCTACCTGCCGTTCCAGGCGATCCACATTCCGGTGCAGGCGCCGCGGGAGTTTATTGAGCGCTACAAGGGTCGTTACGATCAAGGCTGGGAGGCCTTGCGCAAGGAACGCCACCAGAGGGCGCAGGCACTGGGCCTGATCCCGAAAGGCGCGCCGCTCGCCGACCTGCCGCCTGATTTCCGCGCTTGGGACAGCCTCTCAGCCGAGGACCGCGCTCTTTATGCCGCGCGGATGGAGGTGAACGCGGCGATGCTGGAGGCGATGGATTTCCACATCGGGCGGCTGATCGCGCACCTCAAGGCGAAGGGCGAATACGACAACACGATCTTCATCGTCTCGTCCGACAACGGCCCGGAGCCTTCGCGCGGGGACGACACTGCAACCCTCAGCTTCTATCACTGGCTGACGGGCTACAGCATCGGGGCCGATAACATGGGCGGCCCGGGGTCGTGGGGTTTCATCGGTCCCGAATGGGCGGCGGCGGCCGCAACGCCGGGAGCATGGTTCAAGTTCTATGCCACCGAGGGTGGGATCAGGGTGCCGCTGATCATGGCCGGCCCCGGCATCGCCCCGCAGCGCGTTACCAGCCCGGCGATGATCACCGATGTTGCCCCGACCGTGCTCGATTGGCTCGATGTCGATCCCAAGGCGAGCGCGGGCAAGCCGATGACCGGGCGCAGCCTGCTCCCGGTGCTCGAAGGCGCGGCGGCAAGCGCCTATGGCCCCGACGAGGCCCGCGCGGTCGAGGTCTCGGGCAATTCCGCGCTCTATCTCGGCGATTACAAGATCACCCGCAGCGTGCCCCCGGTCGGCGATGGCCAGTGGCGGCTCTACAACCTCGCGCGCGATCCGGGCGAGACCACCGATCTCAGCGCCAGCGAGCCTGCCTTGATGCAGCGGATGCTCGCCGAGTACGCCGCCTATGCCGATCGCGTCGGGGTGCTGCCCATGCCGGAAGGGTATGATTCCGCCGCCCAGATCGTCCGCAACATCGGCGCGCGACTGCTTAGCAACTACCCGTGGCTTTATGTTGTGCTGGGCGTTGTGCTTCTGCTGTTCGCTGCGGGAATCTGGCTGGGCCTGCGCGGGATGCTCGCGCTGACGCGCCGCCCGAACAGCGCTCAATAGGCGCGGGTGGCGATCACGCGGGTGCGCTTCAGCCCTGCATCGCGCTCGGCCAGAGCGCGGCGGTAGAACGGGAATTGCTCCATTGCGAAGATCGCGGTCGGATCAGGATAGATCATCGCCGCCACGTCGTCCCACGGCACTTGCCAGTCAGGGCTGCGGGGCTGGACCAGCACCGCCGTGATCGTCCCGGCAAACAGGAACTGCCCGCCCACAGCATGCACCGCCTTGAAGGCCTGGCGGCCATAGCGAAGATAGGCCGCGCGCCCATCCGCCGCGTCACCCTTGGCGAGGGTGGGATAGTCTAGAAAGTTCATCATCGCCAAGGACATGTCCTCAGGCAGGGCTTGAGCCTCGGCGATCGCGTCCGTGGTTGGAAGCACATCGCGCCGCCCTTCGATGTGATCGAGCGCGGTCGGTAACGGCGCTGCAGGCCTGCGGGTGAGGCCGAGCAAGTGCCGCAACCGGAGCAGGCCGAGGACCAACGGAGGGACCGGCGTGAGGGCGATTTCCGCCACAAAAGCGTCCGAAACCCCCGGCTGGGACGTCAGTTCTGCCACATTGACGGTGCCGGTAGGGAGGATCAGGTAATCGGTCCAATAGGGTTCGCCCTCACCAATCAGCGTGAAGAGGGCCGTGGATGTCCATAGCACATTTCCGGTACTCAGCCGCGCGCCGGGTTGCTGCTGACGCAGCGCGGCAAAGATAGCGGTGCGGTTCCGATGAATGCGGCGCGATGGCTGGCGCATCCCGATGACTATGGCCAAGGTGAGGGTAAGCGCAATCAACCCGCCGATGACCGCCAAACCCACAAGTGCGATGTTCATGCTGGCCGACCCCTCAATTGGGCCACATGATATACTCATCGCCCTTGGCCACCGCCTGATCGAGGGTCTTGTCGATCGCGATCGGGCTGATCAGGCTGTGCGGCCACAGCGAGGGCACGGCGTTGGCGTGGTGCGCGGCGAGCAGGGCCTTCAATTCGGCGACCTTCTGCGGCTGCCGGGCCGCGAGGTTGTTCCGTTCGACCGGATCGGCGGCGAGATTGAACAGCCACAGCTTGTTCTGATAGCCATCGACCTGCAGCTTCCAGTCGCCCGCGCGCACCACCCGGTAATTGCCCGATTGCCAGAAGATCGCATCATCCTTGCGCTTCAACGGCCCGGTGCCGAACGCGGCGGGCATGAAGTTGACCCCGTCGATCTCGCGGTCGCTGGGGAGTGCCACGCCGGCGGCTGAGGCGAGACTGGGGAAGAGGTCGATATGCGCAACCGGGGTGTCGACGACCGTGCCCGGCGCGATCTGCTTCGGCCACTTGACGAACATCGGCACGCGAATGCCGCCCTCGAACAGCGTGATCTTCCAGCCCCTGAGCGGCGCATTGACCTCGGGGAGGCCGATGTAACCCGGCGCACCATTATCGCTGCTCAGCACGACGATGGTGTTCTCTGCCAGTCCTTCGGCCTCAAGCTTGTCCATCACCCGCCCGATGCTGCGATCCACCGCGCGGATCATCGCGGCATAGACCCGCTCGCGATGCGTTGGGAACTCGCCTACCGCGTCGAAATCCGCCTTGGTGGCTTGCAGCGGGGTGTGCGGGGCCCAATGGGCGAGGTGGAGGAAGAAGGGACGGTTGCGGTTGGCCTCGATCACGCGCAGCGTCTCGTCGGTCCACCAGTCGGTGAGATAGCCGCCGGGCTTGAACGGCTCGCCGCCATTGTATGACGCGGCAAAGCTGAAGGCGGCCCACAGGAATTGGTCGATCGGGTCGAAATCGATCTTGGCGTTGACGACGTTGGGGTCATCCTCAGGCAGGTACAGTCCGCTGTGCATCAGCAGGCTTTCATCAAAGCCTTGGGCATTGGGCAGGAACTGCGGGCTGTTACCCAAGTGCCATTTGCCGATGTGGACGGTGTGGTAATCGCGGCTCTTGAGCAGCTCGGCAATGGTGATTTCCGATTGCGGCAGGCCCTTGTTGCGGAACGGCAGGTCATCGTCATTCACCATAGGGTTGACCTCGAGCGGGGGCAGGTAGGTCTGAGGCCTTGCGGCGTCGAAGGCAGCCAGCACATTGGTCATGCCATTTGGCGTCGGCGTGAATTCGAACCCGGTGCGGGTGGGATAGCGCCCGGTCATCAGCATGGCGCGTGATGGCGCGCAGGTACCCGTGCCCGAATAGGCCTGGCTGAAGATCGCCCCCTGCGCCGCCAGCTTGTCGATATTGGGCGTGGGAACGCGGCCCCCGGCGATGCCGCCGCCAAAGGTGGTGATGTCGTTGTAGCCCAGATCATCGAGCAGGATGAAGACGATGTTGGGCGGCCGCTCGGCAAGCGGAGTGGCTGCTTCAGCCGGGCCCTGCTGCCATGGCACGGTGTGCGTCGGACCGGCCTCGATCCGGTTCGCCTTCGCCCGGTTGAGCGCGATCGCCTGAATGATGGCCACGCGGTTGATCCATCCCAGCGCACCGATCAGCAGCACGGCGACAAGCGCGCCGATCCCGATCTTCTTCAGCAATTCGGTTCCCCTCTTCTGCCGCGTGGTGGTGCTTGCACACCGTTCTTGGATGAGGATTAATGGAAGCAATTAGGAAATGCAATCCTACGCTGAGCCGCTTGATCGGCGTGCCGAATGGGGTTATCGGACAAATAATGCTATACATTAATGAGGTGCACTGGCAGGCAAGGGAGGCTCAAGCGTGGCGATGAATTGGCTGATCGGGATCGGCATCGTGGCAAGGCTCGCGCTCGTGGGCGTGATGTGGATGACCCGTGACGGTTCGATGGCGACACCCAAGGGGGCGGGCACGGTTTCAACCGCTTCGGGCACCTTCGAAGCCTTACCCCTGCCAGACTATGCAGCCGCGGTCCTGCCCGAAGGCTATAAGAGCTACCTCGTCGAGGTCGCGCCGGGGATCAAAATCCACGTGTTGGAGGCTGGGACGGGCATCCCGGTCTATCTTCAGCATGGTAACCCCACCAATGGCCTCCTTTACCGTAAAGTCTGGCAGGAACTGCCGACCGATCAGATGCGGCTGATCCTACCGACCATGGTGGGCCTGGGCTTCTCCTCCAAGATCCCGGCGAGCCAGCACACGCTCGAAAATCATATCCGTTGGATGAATGCTGCGCTGCGCCAGCTCGATCTGGGAGAGGTGGTTTATGTCGGGCAGGATTGGGGCGGGGCGGTGGGGCTGGGCGCACTGATGCGCTCGCCCGAATTGCTCAAGGGCATGGTCATTCTCAACACCGGCTGGAGCGCACCCAAGGAGAAGTTCGCGCTCTCCCGCCCGCACGCCATCGCCGCCACTCCGATCATCGGCGAGATCCTGCTGGAAAACGTCGTCTCGGTGTTCGATCGGATCCATGAGGCGCAGGGTGATCCGGCATCGATCCCACCGGCAGTCGCGGCGCTTTATGCCCGCCCGGTGCGCGAGAGTGGCAACATCAAGGGTCCGCTGGCATTGATGCGGATGGTGCCGACCGGGCCCCAACACCCGACCTCCAAGCCGATGAGCGAAGTCGAGGCCTATGCCAGAACGCTCAATGTACCCACCGAGATCGTGTGGGGAATGCGCGACCCGATCCTCGCGCGCATCTTGCCGAATATGACTGCGATGTACCCCCACGCGCGGGTGACCGAGACGCAGGCGGGGCACTTCCTTCAGGAAGAGGTGCCGGTCGAGATCGCAGAGGCGATCGAGCGCGTGGTCGCGGCGGTGGAGGCGAAGTAACCGCCGCGCGTCGTTACTGGCCAAGCTGGCGCAGGTCCTCCTCGTGCGCCGCCGCATCGATCTGGTAGCGCGCGCTCACCGCGATCATACCGAGCCACCGCGCCACACCGGGGCCTTGTTCTTCAATCGCTGTTGTGGTGATCGAAACCGGGGTCGCTATCACCGCCACCGGCCGACGATAGGCTGCGGGACAAGCCGGGTAACGGGCCCGACCCCAGCCCCCAATCGTCTCATGCGGGTTGGCCCTTACCCTCAAGACCGGGACGGGCGGCCTCCATTGCGGCTACTCCTGTTGCCGGCGGCTTGGGGAAGGTTCCTGAAGCTGCGTGCAGGTCGACGCCCCACACTTCGGCATCAGCGGCTGCAAGGCCGAATGGGCCCGAAGCGCACTTGTGGTCATGGGCGAAACCACATTTGCAGTTCTATCTCTTGTTCGGAAATGGCGCACCCGACAGGATTCGAACCTGTGACCTCTGCCTTCGGAGGCACAAAAACGGGGGCACCTTCTGCATCGCAACAGAACAATCTGGAACATGAAATATATGAATTAAAACGCAAAAATACTTCTTCGATATTGCAAAGCGTTCGCATTAGTTGCATTGCGTTGGGTCACTTTGCACTTACATTTCACTTACGGATCGGCTAGTATCCGGACACAACCGCGTTTCGTAGGTCCAGACGATGAACAACAAGATCGCTCAGCAGGCGCTACCAAAGGCGAAGCCCTATGAGCTGCGCGATGCCAAGCTGAATGGCCTTCTGCTGCGGGTACAGCCTTCGGGCGTCAAGACATGGTACCTTGAGTTCGAACGCGGCAAGCGCATCCGGCTCGGGCGGCTGAGCAGTATGGGTCACAGCGAAGCTGTTGAGGCCGCCAAGGATGCACTGGGCCCATACTGGGCGGGGACGGACCCGCGCATCGAGCGCCAGAGGCGTAAGCAGGTGTCGACCTTCGGCGACTTCATCGACGAGCATTATGCTGATTGGGCCGCTGCGCATCAGAAAACGGCTACCGCGACGATCAAGCGCCTGAAGGTCTCCTTCAGGAAATTCCTGAACATGCCGATGGCGACGATTTCACCGCTCGACATGGAGCGCTGGCGCGCCCAGCGAATGAAGGATGGCGTGAAGACCAATACCGTCAATCGCGACATCACCGCCATCAAGGCAGCCCTTAACCGCGCGGTCGAGTGGGAGCTCATCGCCGTCAACCCGATCGCCAAGGTGAAAAAGGCACGGGAGGACAAGGAAGTCCGGGTCCGGTATCTCGATGAGGCAGAAGAGCATCGCTTGCGTTCGCAACTCAAGAGGCGCGAGCAGGAGGCAAGAGAGGCGCGGGACCGGACCAACCAGTGGCGGCGGGATCGCAAGATGGAGCCGCTGCCAAGCCTCCATGCTGTTCCCTTTACCGATCACCTGATGCCGATGGTGCTTCTTTCGATCAACACCGGCATGCGCCGGGGCGAGCTTTTCGATCTCAAATGGTCGCATGTGAACTTCGACCGGCGGATCGTGACGGTGTCGGCGCAGACAGCAAAGTCGCGCAAGACGCGGCACATTCCGCTCAATTCCGAGGCGTTTGAAACCCTCAAGGCGTGGCGTTCGCAGTGCGATCTGGGCAACAGCCGCGTGTTCGAAAGCGAGGACGGGGCGCGCTTCGACAACGTCAACTCGTCGTGGAAGAAGCTGCTCGAAGACGCGAAGATCGCTGACTTCCGGTGGCATGACATGCGCCACCACTTCGCTTCGCGCCTCGCGATGGGGGCCGTCGACCTCAACACTATCCGTGAGCTGCTGGGTCACAGCGATTATGGAATGACGCTGCGTTATGCGCATCTAGCGCCCGAGCATCGGCGCGAGGCGGTGGAAGTGCTCGACAAGCCGAGGCCGCACCTCAAGATCGTGGCGACAAAGTAGTTCGCTGAAGTGCGATCCCTGCTACGATCTGAGTCCAATTTCGACGGGCTATGAACAGACCAACGAACAGCCCTTAATGATCGGCGCCACGTTGTGGGCTGACCGGTTCAAGGGGAGCGTCTTGCCGCTTAAGCCCCTGGCAGGGACACCGTCTTCACGAGGTCCCGGAACTTCTGAACATCCCGGTCGAAGTAGTAGACCGCCGGTGCCTCAAACGCCACAAGGTAGAGCCGCCCCTTGTAGAGCGCGGCAATCCCCTCACCTTTTGTTTCCACCTCGTACTCGGGATCGATGAACTGATATTCAAAGGCGATCGCGGGCTGACCTGCAAGCGTCGCAGGCTCTTGCTTGCCGATCGACATGATCGCGATGCCGTGCTTGGTTCGATAGGTCCGCTCAAGCAGGACCGGGATATCGGGAAGGAGCATGTTGTCTGAGACCTGCGGCAGAGGATCCCTCTTCTTGTCGCGTTCTCTGACCAACGGCTGACCCGTTGGAACACCCCCGTAAAACACAATCCGGTTCAGCTTGTCACCGTCGATGGTCCAAACTTCCTGGTAATCGCCATCGCGCTGCTGCAGCCGGTTCCAGCGGGTGGCCGGGTTGGCGGTGAACGCGCCCTTCGCGATCTTGTCGTTGAGGCCGGGCTCGATCACCTTATGGGCGATGGCGGGCGTGCTGATCATCAACAAGGCTGTTGCAGCTGCGGTAATTCGACGACCCATTTTCACGTTCCTAGTTGGGAATATACATCTTGATGATGGCGGCGTCCGGTGCCTCCGGCATGGCAGCCAGATACTCGGCGAGATACTTGGCACCTTCGGTCCGCTTGCCGCTCTTAACGAGGCTGAGGCCCAAACCCCGGACAGTTTCCGGGGAGCGATATCCGGCATCGATCGCCTGCAGATACAATGTGGTGGAGGTAATCAGGTCGCGCGGATTTCCGCGCGCCGAAAAGAGCTCGGCCCGCGCATTGAGCAGCTCTCCGGTCCAGCCGGTCGTCCCGGCAATGCCGCTAAGGATGTATTCCGTGCCGTTAAAATCGTTCAATCGCACCTGGTCAGCGAGAAACTTGGGCAGGTGCTTCTGAATAGCCGCGTAGTGCTCTCGTGCGCGCGCGTCGCCGGAATCATTGTAGGTGAGAGCTTGGTTGAGAAGGTAATCTGCCCGGTTGAGCTCGGTCGGATGGGTATCAAAAAAACCGGCGCGATAGACGTCCTTCTTTTTGATCTTCCTGCCAAAGGCGGTGGCGTCCGCCTCCTCCATCAGCTGTTGCCAGACTTCAGAGGCAGCACGGCTCGGGTATGGGGATTGAGCCAGATACTTGAGGCCAAGAAGATCGGCATCGGTCTCCTGCCCGCGATTGAACTGATAGACCGACCCGAGCAGCGACCATTGCGTGTCGATGGTGCTAGTCTGAGTGAGGCCACCGAGAACAGCAAGCCAAGACATGGCATCCGAGGCGCTGCGCCGTTGCTGAAATCCTTTCAGACTGTGGCGCATTTCAAAATGCGCGAATTCATGACCCAGAACAGCGGCAAGCTGAGCTTCGCTTCTCACCCGCAGAAGCAACCCGGACCAAACGGTCATTGCGCCGTTGGCAGACATGGTTGCGTTGAAGGCCGGGACGTTGAGGATATGGACGCGAACACCCGCGCAACGATCTTTGCCGACTGTGTCGCACAGAACCCGCTCGACGTAAGCGGTGAGCTCCTCGTCATCGATCCGCAGCTCGGACGTTGCGAGAAACTTCTCATATTCGTCCGCCATCATCCACAGGCCGCGCTCGTCCACCGTCTTCGGCTCGTATGCAGCCACATAGGGTGGAAGCGCGGGCTGATCTTCCGCCGCAAGAATACCAATCGGCATCACTGCGGTGAAAGCGGCTGCCGTGAATGCGGAGAGGAGCCTCATTTCTGGACGTCCGCTTTACCGGGAAAGCCTTCAAGCAACTGGCTGACGCGCTTGGCTGCACCTTCCGGTGTCCGCGGGTCCCCGCCCATTTGCAGGTCGGCATTTAGCCAGACGAGGTCGCCGGTCTTCACATCCACGAGCCCGGCCATCCCGAGGTGTTCGCCCGAAGTGACGCCAACGCCAGCCAGCAACCCTACAATCTGCAACGCCTTCCGGCCGGTTGAGCCGTATGCGTCGCGGGTGCGGATCATCAGAACATAGTCGAAGCCCTGCAGCGCCGCAGTTTCCCTCAAGCCAGGGCCAACCGTCCACTCGAACGACTTTTCCTTCTTTTTGGTGGGGAGCCGGTTTCCAGGGAAAAACTGATACTCCATCACGGAGTCCGCGACCGCGCCGAACAGGTAATTGTATCGGCGAAGGCTTTCGCCGTCGGGGGTCACATTAAGGTCAAGCCGGACCACTTCGTTGCCGATGTCGCCCAGTGCTTTTGTCAGCTCCTGCTCAAGGTTTTCGCGTGCCTGCTGGGTCCAGTCAGCGTTCGCCTCAAACATGCCGCCCGTCGACTGTTCGCCGACCATGATCCGAGGTTCAAGAAGGGCAATGCGGACTGTGCCAGGAGCGACAGCGAAGCCGTCCTTCGATCCGGTCTTCTCCTGCGCTGCAACCCCGATTGGCAAGGCCAGCAACACCAGCAACGCCAGAAGGCGCGAGAAACATTTTCCAAGCATGTGCATGCCCCTGCATCGGAAGGCCGCGCGCGATTGCACGGCCACCTTCCCCTAAAACGCTGATCTTATGAACTAAAGCTTTTCCGAGAATCAAGTGGGGGCTGATTTTTCCGATCGCCACAGGTGTGCAACGGTTGACTGACAGGTCGATCAGGAGGCCAAAGCCCTTGGCGTTCCCACAAAGGATCGCCGCAGCGATCCGCACAAGAACGGCGCCCTTGCACGGCGCGAAGCCGCCGGAAGCCCTGCGCGCGGGCCAAGTGGGCCAGCGGGCGTCCGGCAATGAGAGAGGCAAGAGCGCCTGCGGGTTAGCTCAAGGACACCGCGCCCTCAGGAGCATGGCCACAGGCCATGCGGGACAGAGCGCGTCCTCCAGAAACTCCCGCTCTGCTTGAACCCGCTCCTGATCGTCACCCGCTTGGGCCGGGACTACAGGCCCGGTCCGCGCCAGCGGATAGAGCAGGGCACCCGTCAGGGTAGCGGCATTTCAGCCTACCCGAAGCGTGAGTGCTCAGAAAAACTTGACGCCAGATTCTGACTCTGATTCAAGAGGGAAAGGCCGCCGAGGTTTCCCCCGACGGCCCCCAATCAAGGCTTGAAGGTTAGAACCTCAGTTCTTCGGACCCTTCTTGCCCGTCTTGTAGGTCTCAACGACCGTCGTGGAAGGACGGCGTTGAGCCTCACTCACAGGGATGATGCGGCCAGTGCGCGCGTCACGACCCCGCTGGTGGGTGTTCTTGCTCATGGGATTTCTCCTTGGTGAGCACGAACGGTTGGTCCGTTCCCCCCGAGGACGCCGTGTGCGCCTCGCGGGTCAAAGGCTTGACGACGTTCGGAAGTCAGGACCGCCACTAAGATTCCGTAAGATCAGGCAAAAGACGAGTCCGCTGTGGGTTCTGTCCACAGGCAAGGGTTCAAGGTTTTTCAATTCAGTCTGATGGAGTGCCGGTCTGGCGTCTGGCTTTCGACAGTAAATTGGCACGGTCGCCCCCCGGTTTCCATCTGGCACACGACGTCGAGAGACATTGGCTGGCTTGGCACTTGTCCCCAGCGCCAGCGCGCAAGTCTGAGAACAATTAAGGAACATTTTGCTGTCGAACGCTTGCCAGATGGGCGCGATTCCGACACTGTGTCGCGAATTGTCCCAGAGGTGATATGCTCAACGAATTCGCCGCTCTTCGCGTCCGCGCCGGTCTGTCGCTGGAAGAGGCCGCTGGCCGCACGGGCTACAGTGTCCGCCAATTGCAGCGTTGGGAGGCTGGCGCAGGCAAGCCGAGAGAGGCGGCGGTGCGGGTGCTCGCATCAATGGCGAGAACCGGGCCTGCCACGGTCGGGACACGCTTCAACTTTGTCGACCTGTTCGCCGGGATCGGCGGTATTCGCAAGGGCTTCGATGCCATTGGCGGGCACTGCGTGTTCACTTCGGAGTGGAACAAGTTTGCGCAGGAAACCTACACCGCCAATTTCCGCGACAATCACCCGCCGCATGGCGACATCACGCAGATACCCACGGACGAGATTCCGGACCATGACGTCCTGCTGGCAGGCTTCCCCTGCCAGCCTTTCTCGATCGCTGGCGTCTCGAAGAAGAATTCCCTCGGTCGCCAGCATGGCTTCCTCGATGAGACTCAAGGCACTTTGTTTTTCGATGTAGCCCGGATCATCAAAGCAAAGCGGCCTGCGGCCTTTCTGCTCGAAAACGTCAAGAACCTGACCAGCCATGACAAGGGCCGCACCTTCGCGGTCATCCTCAAGACGCTGACCGAAGAGCTCGGCTATACGATCTGGCACAAGGTGATCGATGCGCAGCACTTCGTGCCGCAGCACCGCGAGCGGATCGTGATCGTCGGCTTCCGGGAGAACGTGCTCTTCAGCTGGGACGACCTGAAGCTGCCGCCAAAGGGCAGCGTGCGGCTCGGTAGCATTCTGCATCCGGGCGATGGCTCGGAACGGGCCGAACCTCCGTACACGCTCGGCCCGGATGGCAAGGTCAACGGCAAGTATACGCTGACCGACAAGCTCTGGCAGTATCTTCAGGGCT
>OFDC01001202.1_pt1 | contig 14572 bp, 12 predicted proteins | sample 1520941 | NCBI WGS metagenome assembly OFDC01 (sample SAMEA94258168, study PRJEB24077) | hot springs metagenome | biome: Aquatic biome; feature: Water | place: India | collected 2012-12-06 | depth 5 m | reverse complement strand
CGCCCTCAAGGCCGGCGCCCGCGGCTTCCTCCTCAAGGACGCCGGACCCGAGCTGCTGGCCCAGGCGATCCACGCCGCTGCGAACGGCGACGCGCTCATCTCGCCCGACATCACCCGCCGCCTGCTCACCACGCTGGCCAGCCTGGAGCGCTCGGCTCCACCGACTCAGCCGATCGAGCCGCTCACCGAACGCGAGGAGGAAGTGCTCCTCACCGTCGCCCGCGGCCGCACCAACGCCGAGATCGCCGACGAGCTGCACATCACGCTTAGCACAGTGAAGACGCATGTGGCTGCGTTGATGAACAAGATCTGTGCACGGAACCGCGTCGAGGTGGCGATGTGGGCGTACGAGACCGGGCGGGTGAAGGGGTAGGGGCAGCGGGCCCGGTGCCTCGGCGACCCCAAGGCGCCACGTCGCGACCGATCGACCGATCGGCGCCACCGCGGCTCGAACTCTGCGGTCTCGGTGGGCAAGATCTGCGTATGGATCTGTCACCTCTTGGCGTACGCGCAGCTGCCGGAACTCTTCGAGCGGTGGATGGGGTCGTGCTGCACCACACCTGGACCGACGAAGGTGTCATGGCCAGCCCGACTAGTAACGGCGCTCATCTGCTCCACCTGTCGGTGGCTCTCTGCGTCCTCAACGACACCTACCGTGAGGCAGAGCGGCTCGGGATCGAGCTGGCCGGCGTCGCCGTCGAAGCAGATGGTGGCTTCGACGATCAATGGCGCTCGACCGGCATCACCTACGCCGTGACCCTGGACTCGCCGGCGCCCGCCGGGGATCTGGACCGCCTCGGCGCGCTGGTCGACGAGGTCGCTGAGATCCCGCGCGCTATTCGTGCGGGCGCGGCCGTGGAGAGGCGCGCGTAAGTGCCCACGTGCAGGAGGGGTGGGCCGTCGAGGACCGACCCATACGCGGCGATTGGACGCACTTGACTTCGGTAAGCAAGATGATCCTTTCTTCCAGATGGAAACCCGCACGGCGCCTGAACGTCCAGCGATGTCGCTACGAGCTCCCCACGGGCGACAGCCGAGACGGGTGCCCCGGCTCGATGTCGATCGATTCTGGGAATTGACTCTGGGGTTCGGCATACCGTCATGCCTACGCAGATGAGATGGGGAACGATGGGCGAAGAGTTCGACCAGACCGAGCGGCAACGGGGCTCCCAGGACCGGGTCGTTGAGACCTTCTACCCAGGAATGGTCCGCGTTGCGCCAGCCAAGAGGGCCCCGACCTCGGTGCCGTCGGAGGAACATCCAGTGTCAGGCAGCAGCGCGTCGGCCGGTCATCTTCGGCCGCATCGGACCCGTGTGGCTGACTTCTGGGACGACGTCCTGACTCGATGGATCGCTGGTGAAGATCATCTGGTCCCGCCGCTGGATCGGTGGATTGACGCCTACAAGGGAACCGGCGCTGGTGAAGTCGACCTTGGCTGCTACCCAGACCCATACGTAGGCGACCTGCGCGGCGCCATCCGCGAACCCCGCTTGATCGTGCTCGGCCTCAATCCCGGAGTCGGCTACCCCGAGTTGCAAGGCTCCAGTGGAACCTGGACGGAGAGGATTCGCCGGTCCTCGTACAGCCTGTGCCTTGACCGAAGCCCAGCCGAGGATCCGATCGCATGGAAGGCGCTTCACGGCAAGGAGAGCCCGTATTGGAACCGGCTGGAGCACTTTGCGCGGCGGTGGCTCCGTGACGTCGACGCGGATGTCACCGACATCCTCGGTTTCGAGCTGTATCCGTGGCACTCCGACTCGGTGCACGGCAAGATGCGGCCACCGCCTGACCTCATCGACGAGTTCGTCTGGCAGCCCATTGGCGAGTTTGCGGTCCCCTCAGTGTTTGCATTTGGAGCACCGTGGTTCGACCTGGTGGACCAGATCGGTCTCCCCGCCATCGTCAAATACGGCGAAGGCGCAATGCCAATGCCGCCCGAGGTAAATGCTGCTGCGAAATGGCGTCTGGGGGTCTACCAACTCCCGTCAGGGCAGCGTCTCGTAGTCAGCTCGCAATCGGGGTCCGCGTCGCCCCCAGGTGAGGATCGGACCGAGATCATGCGTGATCTCATCGAAGGCATTATTGGCGGCCCAGCTGCACGGCCCGAACTGGTGGCGGTGCCGAATCCGCAGGACGGGACGTGGGCCGACTTCTTCGAATTCGCTCATACCTATGCAGCGTCTCAGCGCCTCACCCCGAGTCCCGAACAACTGCGACAGATCGCCTACGAGCCAGTGATGGTGGCCTTTCACGCCCGCTCGGGAGTAACGGTGGGGATCGACCTGCTTCGTGCCGCACTCTTCTACATGGCGCGCGCGGATCGCTTTGCTGGCGAGGTCGACTTTGGGTCACCGGAGGAAGAGCACCAGTACCGATGGGTTGTTGCGCAGATCCACAACCGCTCCGGCGGTCTCGTGCCGATCTTGGACGAGTAACGACCCGACGGACTGACCGCACACTGCCGGGCACACCAAAATCGCGCGGCCTCGAGGCGCAATGACGCGGCGAATGACCCACGCTCGGAGGAGGGATGGATATTCAGGCCCCAACTCAAAGCCCGCTACGCCCCAATGGGCCGCTACGGTGCGCACTCCGCGTGGACCCAACCCACTTCGTTCTTGGTGACCGACGTTCCCTCCGTGTAAGAGTCGCCGCAGGCCTTGCAGCGGGCGGTCCACTTCGCCGGTACCACGAACCGCTTCGCCACTTTCGCGGCCTCCTCAGCCTTTGCTAGGTCCAGCGGTGTCGTGACTGCCTCGCCAAGCATCCCGGAGTTCGCCAGCCGGTCGGCCACCTCATTGAGTTGCACGCCTGAGTGACCCTTCACCCAGTTGAAGGTGACCCTGCGATGTGCCATGGCCTCGATCAGCGGCTGCCGCAGGTCCTGGTTCGCCACGGGTTGCTTCTTGGAGTTCTTCCAGCCGTTCTTCTGCCACGACTTCCACCACTCCTTGGTCATGCAGTCGACCACGTATCGAGAGTCGGACCAGATGATCAGCCGGCAGTCTGGGAGGGCGCTTACCGCCTCCAGTGCTGCACGGATCTCCATGCGCTGGTTCGTGGTGGAAGGGTCGCCGCCGAGGCCGTAGGTGTACTCATCAACGACCCAACCCCACCCACCTCGACCGCCTGGATTGCGCTCGCAGGCGCCGTCCGTATAGGCCTCTTGAGCGGTCAAGGCTCCTCCTAGCGTGGGCGGAACGACGGGTTCGTCAACCGGAACCCGTTGGCCTGAGCCGGCAACTAGGGAACCTAGACGCAGTTGTCGAATCGCTTGTCTACCAGCGTCCAGCTAGGCGAACTCGCGGCGGTGTGACGCACCTCTGCCGAACGATCGGATCGCGGATGGTCGGACGTTACGCCAGGGCAAGACGTGCGACGCGCGGAAGTCGCTCTCAAGGCGGCGTTGATCCATTCGGCCGATTGGCTTAGGCCGCCTTCCGCAGGATCTTCCTCTGCGTCACAAGGTGCTGACGCAGCGAGACGACATCTCCGCCCTCTAGAGCCGTCCCATCTAGCTCGAAATCGAAGGCCTTTGCCAGCACCGGCGTGTGAGCGGTCACGAGCTCGAAGAACGGCATCAGCTCGTCGAAGGTGAAGACAACCGCACCCTGGCTTGAGTACTCCTCAACCACGCCCAGTTCGGTGATGAGCTTGTCGACGATCGCGGGGGTGAGTTGCCCCTGAGTCCCGGCGTCGACGTAGGCCTTCAAGGAGGCTCGGAACGACACCAGGCAATCAGGTTCCTCGGCAGTGTCGTCAGTGAGCTCATCCGCCAAGGCCTCAGCCGGCGTCGGCTCCCCAGCCTTCATTTGCTGGCGCACCCAGATGTAGCCGCCCACCGCGGCGCCTCCGAGGAGGATAAGGCCACCCAGCTTCCCCGCAGTCTTGACATCGATCTTGGTCAGATCGATCTTTGACAGGTTGAGCTTCGAGCTCGCCTCGACCGCCTTGGTGGCAGTCTGCTTCGCCGCCTCCTCCACGGGTGGAGCGTCCTTGAGCATCTCTACGAGTCGCGCGGTGCCGACCTCCCGCACAACGCCACCGATCTGGTAGGCAGTTCCAGCTGCGATCTTGGCCGCGGTGGACGCCTTCATCTGCAACACCGGCTGGACGTAGACCGGGATATCGCCGAGAGAGCTCATGCGGTCGATGCTAAGTGCTGTTCCCGGCACTTGACTCCAGCTTCGCCGAACGTCTCGCCACCTCAGACATCACGGCGGGTCGGCATGACGGTCTGTCATCGGCAGAAAGGGGCGTGGGAGAGGGCGCCGATACGCGGCGAAAAGGCGCACTCACGCCGGGACCGAATCAGTGCGAGGGCCGCGGCGAACCCATCCGTTCGCTGGATCGGTGTCGAACCCACGGCATGAGCCACCCCGACACCAAGTTCGCCAGCCGCAGCGTCCTCCGGCACCTCGTCCGGGGAGCGCTTGGCCTGCCAATGATGGTGGCGGCTTTCGTGCTGGTGCCGTGGCTTGGTCCGCTCGCGCTCCTGCTCGTCGTGCCGGCTGCGGTATTCCTGCGCGGGTGCCCGGCGTGCTGGGCCCTCGGTCTCGCTCAGACCTGTGCGCTCAGCGCAGGGGCGTCATCGGGTAAATCGCGGTCTCGTCCCTGAACTCACCCGCAGCGGCCGCGAACGCGGCAGCGGCGTGGTTGTCCTCATGTGCGGCGGAACGTCGCGGGTACATCGGTCCTGGGACGGGGCGGTTTTATGGAACTCTCGGCTGAGCTGACTCGAGGAGTGTCCAATCAATCGGGGCAGCCTCGCGACTGACGAACCAGCGGTTGACCCGGCCGAATGGGTCCGAACCGCGAAACGCTGGCTCGGCGCCGGCTGTTCGGAGGACCGACATGGGCGATGGGTGGCTGGACGCGAACACTTTCACGTCGGGCGCCAAGTGCTTGCGCATCCCATGGGCGGGGACTCCCCAGAGCATTGCGGCAATGGGCCGAGTCGCAGCCTCTGCACTGATCGCCTTCATAGTGGCGACGGCGAGTGGCGACCACCACCGGATATGCCGCTTCGGCCGCGACCGTTTGTCACGGGGAAGGGTCAATGCGCGGTTGAATAGCAAGACGCCCTGCTTGATCCACGGAGTCAGGTCGCCTGTCTTGGGCGGCGGGCTTTCACTGGCGAGCTCCTGGAAGATGTTGGCTAGCGAATCCGGCACGTCCCCGCCGTGGCCAGTGGAGAAGCTCAACCCCGTTGCGCGTGCAGGATCCGGGTAAGGATCCTGTCCCAGAATCAGGACCCGCACGCTGGAGAGGGGTAACTCGAAAGCCCGCCAAATGACCGAGTTGTCATGCCGATCGACTGGCAGGTGTGGGCCAGCAGCGGCCACCTTCGCCAAGCAGGTTTCGAGTTTGGCGTCGATGCCGACGTCGGCGGCGCGAAGCCCTGCAACCCAATCGGGGGCTATCGTCCCGTCTTCGGCCAAGCGGTCCAAGATGCGCGATGGGCCAGACACGACGCGAGCGTAGCTCGGGGAGTCGCACTGAGTCTGCGGGGCAAGGGCCCCAGCCGGTACGGCGAAGGGACGTCCCGGTGCGCCGACAAGCGGCGAAATGGGCTACATCTGCGTGGCACCGTTTGGCCCGCTGGAGCGTGGACGACCTTGTGTGTGCTCCGACGCGGGATCGCAGTCAAGAACGCGTCACGGTGGATGGAGTTCAACTACTGTCCGTCGCATGAGTGAGCGGAAGGAGTTCGGCGCCTACCTAGGCGATCTGGTTGGCTACGTGCTCGTCGGCCTGTGCGTCATGGGGATTCTCTGGTTTATGTGGTCCCCCGCGTTGAACGCCAGCGAGGACACCACGTACGAGTCGGGAGGCCAGCGCGAGCCGGTCGAGACCGAGCCCGAATCCATCGCAGCAGACGTGCCCAGTCCTCGTAGTTGGACCTGTTCGTACGTCCCAACAATGAACGATGATTGGCACGACGACATACTTTGCTCGGATGGTATCTCCGCGGATCGGCCATACCTCTTGCCCGACGACTCGTACGTCACGGAATCAGAGATCATGGATGCCGCCGCAGCGCACGAGGCGTATCTGAACGGCGAGTGAACGACTGCCCGTCGCGAGTTGCTTCGTTCCCTCCGTCTTGGCGGCGATATGCCGAGCGTGTTCGGCCCGGGCTCCCCTCCCGAATCGGGCGGCCGGTGCAACTGGGAGACGCTCTCGATGAACTGTCCGCGCGCGGCGTCCTGGCGCCGCACCCGGTCGGCCGGGTTCGGCTTGCATTGCAGGTCACCGCTGCGAGCGTCCGATAGCGTGTTCTTGGAATTCTCGAGCGCGTGTAGGACAGCTCTTGTACGTCGGGAGAAACGGGGACTCGGTGAATAACCGGCAGCAGGCGTGGCAGCGTGCCGCGACCTACGAGGACGTGCGCGGTCTTATCAGCTCCGGTGTCTCGACCGCCGGATACGTGGACCCCGACTACCAGTACGGAACGCTGTACTACGCGGCGTTCATGGCCCAGTCCCCAGCAATTATCCGTTACCTGGTCTCCGAGGGTGCGGACGTGAATCACCGCGACTTAGACGGCTTTACGCCGCTTCACATCCTCTGCGACAAGAATCTGGGCGCTGGTACCGAGCACCGCATCGACGCGATCGCCGCGCTGGTAGCCGAAGGCGCCGACGTCAACCTGCACTGCAAGTTTGGTGGGTCAACGCCGCTAGGTCGGGCCGTGTGCCGTGCGCTGCGGTTGGAGGGCATCGAGATTCTCCTCGACGCCGGCGCCAACATTATGGCGCAAGACGAGTTGGGCTTTACCCCCTTTCATGCCGCCGTCAGTCACCCGGATACCAAACTGGAGGTGATCGAGGCACTTCTTGCCCGCGGCGCGGACCCGACTGCAAGGACCCACGCTCACACAACGCCCCTGCACCTCGTCGGAGAGTCAAGAGACAGTGTCGCGTTAGCCACGTTGTTGATCGAGGCAGGAGCGGACCCGAACGCGAAGCGCAAGGATCACAAAAGTCCCGTCGACCACATCATCACAAGCGTCCGTGTCCCGGGCGAGGAGACCGTGGAGACCGTCCGGTACCTCATTGACTGCGGCGCCCGCACCCACGCATCCACGCTGCAGTACCTGGCAGACAATCGTCTAATCCGCAGCGACGGAGGCGAGTACAGCCGGCGGTTCCAGAGGATGGGCGAGCTTGCGGCACAGGTACTTGAAGCCCCAGGTCGCCGCTGGTTCTGGCAATCACGGTAGTGACGGTCAGGCACTCGACCGCAACACCTGAAGATCGCTAACGCGGTGTACAGCAAGTTTGCGGCGCAAAGACGCATCCGATGCTGTCGGAATGCCAGGCCGCCGGGATTTCCGCTGTCTGCACTGCGCCGGGCGTGCAAACTGATGAAGGGATGCGCTTCTCCCGCGACTGACCACGCGTTCCCGAGCCCCACAGCGCGGCCGCTGTTAGGTTGCCTTGATGTCACTGCCCCCTCCGCCACCCCCGCCGTTGCAATCGCCCCCGCCGCCAGGTAAAGGCGAACCGGTCCGCTACATGCAGCAGAGCGTCAAGGTGATCCGTGGACGTGAGGCGGCCAAGATCTCCGAGCTAGCGAGTGACGGATGGGAACTGACGGCTGAGCGACACGGGCCGCTGCGGACTGAGTTGAGTTTCCGTAAGGCGCGACCAAAGTCGATCGCCTCGAAGATTCGCTCGGCGTTCTATGGTCTGACGCCCCCCGCGCGAAGGAGGGTTGGTATCGCGATTGGTGTTCTTGCCACGGTGCTGTTGATCGGGCTTGTGGCCATCGTGGTTACCGGTGGGGGCGGCGAGGAGCGGGGGCCAGCGGCGTCGCCCGAGAAGACCGAGGCTGCAGAGAAAGAGTCCCCTAAGCCAACGCCCTCGACAACGCCCTCGCCGTCGCCCTCGCCGACGCCGACGCCAGCGCCGACTCCGGAGCCTGAGCAAGAGGCCACCACGATCTCGGTGGATGACCTCTACGACAAGTTGAACGCTGGTGCCACAGAGGTCGGGGACCGCTTCAAGATCGTCGGCGTCCTGAGCGGGGCCGAGTACTGGGGCTTGGGGGCCAGCGGTGACTTCAGCGTTCTGGTTGCCGCCAAGGGCGGTACCAACGACGTGATGATCTTCATCGATGAGGCGCAGGCTCAAAACTGGAGCAATGGAACCAAGGTGGAGTTCATTGTCGAAGACTCTAAGGTCACCATCGACGGCGAAACCTCGGGTGGCTGGCTCCGAGCCGTCTCTGCCAAGGTGCTCTGACGCGCGCTGCCAACCTGCTCAGTGCGGAGGTCTAACGCGGCGGTGACGTCGGAAGGGCTGTGCCGCCAGCATAAAAGGCGCAAACCTTCGACCTGGACTATCCGGCGGCCGCACGAACGGACCTCGTCAACGAGCGCCCCAGGGTCGAGTGGACCTCAAGGACCTCGAGCATTCACTCTAGGCGAAGAGCCGAACTACGCAGAGGAGGACCAATGACCGCTGATGACGATCAGCTCAGCCGCGAGAGAGCGATCGAACTCGCTCGCGCTCGGTATGCGGAGAAGTGGCGCCCGGTGCCCGGATATCCGGCGGGCGATTCGATGGCAACGTCCTACCGCGCCGAGCGACACGACAACAGGTGGTTGTTCGTACCAGTCATCGCCGGCCTTGATCGTGATTCAAGACTGGCCGAGCACTATCCTTTTTACGTGGTCGAGGACTCTGGCGAGGTGTGGCTAAGTCCGTACGCCGGAGGCTCGCCGATCTGATTCGTCATCGAGGTGCCACGTCCGAGACGCGGCGATGGACGAGGGTCAGACTATGTAGTTTCATCACCCCATGACGGAGCGAAGCACAGCACCGAAGCACGCCAACATCGTGGCTCGTCGCGAACCGCTCGTCGGCAGAGTCCACGTCGATAGGCGTCTGGGCGGGTCATGAATCGAGGGAACCGGGTCGCGGGCGCGATGGGCCTGGCCTCGTGGCGCGTTCGAGCTGGGCTCGACGAGTACGAATTCGGGCGCGCTGCGAGCGGTGCTCACCTCGCGGTGAGCGCCAAGACGCTGACGGCTGGCACTAACGTCACTCCCCTCGCGCTCAGTGAGGTCGGGGTGACGGACGGCGCGGTCGCCGCGCTATGGATGTTCGGTCCCAAAAGCGTTGCTCAGTCGGTCTCCGCGCCGGCGGAGAGTCACTACCTGGGCGCTGATATTGCTTTCGTGGACCACCGAACCAGGCGCCTCTTGGTATATCAAGCCAAATTGGCAACTTGGAACGGGGTCGAGTTCGTACTGAAGTCGCCCGTGACCCTGTCGCAACTGCGACTGCTGAGCGCGTCGAGCGTTCCACTGGGGGGCGTCAATTACGACATGTCAGGTCGCATCGCTCTGTATCAAAATCACGTCCACATCGGACATTGGCTCCCGATGACGATGGCGAACTGGCGCGCGACGGCCCTTGCGGGACTGACCGGGGCCATTGCCTCGCCCAAGGCGACCCGGGCCCTCGGAGCGACGTACTACAAGAGCGTCTTGTCAGGGTCGTACCCGTGGTCCCCGTGTGGTGTCCTCGACGCTCCCATCCCACCTCGTTCCACCCAACCGCACGCCGTGCCGGTCAAGACTGTCACTCCCGGCAGCGTCACTCCCTGGGAGTTCAGGTTCGAGAATTGGTGGGCCGACGGCCTGCGAACTCAACGGCCGCGTGCGGACTCGGTGCCCGAGCGTGATCCAGGTCAGACCGCTGCTGAGTTGCGTGAGGTCCTGCGCCTCCCTGAGGACCAGGCTCTCTTTGTCACTGAACTGTAGAGCCATCGCAGTAGCAGGCATTCGAAGGCCGTCGCTGAGCGCTGCTTCTCTTCAAAGGGTGAGCAGGATCGTGCGTTCGTTGACCGCGGTGGGGTGTAGGCAGCCGTTGGCCGAGGCGCTGGTGTTGAGGTCGAGCACGTAAGCGAGAAAGAGAACGCGCCGCCCCGGGTCTGTCGGCCCTATCTGCGACAGTCCCACCATGGCCGGAATTCGCACCGAAAACGTCCCGCGCACCGTCGACGGGCCATCGGTAGTTGCTGCGGCGTCCGCCTTGATGCTGCTCCCGGAGAACGCGTCGAGACACCTACGCCTGCACCGGATGGCGGCTCTCGGCATGTCGCTTGACGACCGGCAGATTTCCGCCGCAAGTTCGAGTGCCATCCGCGCGCTGCTGAAGATTGACGACGTCGGGGGTCCTGACGTCCTTCGGGAAGAAGACCCCTACTCCGACGTCCTTGTGCAGAGCATAGATTTCGCCGGCGGCCCATACCTTGTTTCGTCGGGCAGTGGGGACCACACGGTGTCTGACGTCAAGAACCTAATCGACGCGATGCTCCGTGAGCGTTGGATGGACAACGACCTCTACCAAGCAGAATTCCGACTGGTTCACAGCCTGCTGATCGTCAGCGACCTCGTGCTGAGGCGGGCCGGCCTTCAGCGCGGCACACTGCCGCGGGGCTCTGCACGGACGCCCGTCGACGTGCCCGGAGCGGCGAGACTGAAAGAACTCGCTTCTGCCACATTCATCTCGAACGACGACCTCGACTCGTACGGCCCGTGGCTCCGTATGGTCATCGACACCTTCGCGCTCGATCCGGGAACCCTTACCGAACCCTGTGACGACGACATCACAGACGACCGTCTCCACATGTATCCGTTCCTCCGACTGGGGGGCGGGTACCGGGTGGTGCTTCCCCTCGATCTGCTAGTGACGATGCGCTTCCACTTCCTGCGGTTCGCGAAGCAGGCCGACCAGCTCGACGAGCTCGGACGGAGGTGGCGAACCGCCGCGCTCTATCGCGTCATGCGCCTGCTCGACCCCGACAGGACCGCGATTCTCCTTGAAGAGGACGACCTGGTCACTAGGTACTTGTTGCCGATCGACGACAGACGCGACCTTCATGTCGTGCTCGCGACCGACCCGCTGACCATCTGGGATACCAACGTCTGGGGCCACGTGCACGAGACCGAGGCGGTGCTGGCGCGCCTCGCCCAGCTTATGGCGCCCGAGGAGCGGCGCACGTACTCGAGCGTCTCAGCGCTCCTGCACCTCGTCATCAGCGACAATCCAGGCGGAGGCGCGTTTTGGGGCGTCCCCAACATCGACGACGCCGACCCGGTGCTGATCATCAGGTCAGACGATCTCGAGGTCATGCTTCATCACGAGCCTGATGGGCCGCTGGGCCTGCTCCTCTTCGCCGAAGCGCAGGATAGGCGCCCCGGGGATGCGATCGTGACCGACATCCTCGACGAGTTCAGCGTCTACGAGGCGTCCGAGAAGTCGTTCTACTTCTCGGACGGGCCGCAGCCGACCTTCACGTTGTTTCAGACCGGTGAGGCGCTTGCGCCTCGCGCCAAGTACCAACTCGAAGTAGACATGCACGGAGTGGTGCCGCCGGGTGACCCTCAAATCATCGTTCCTGCCCGACGCCGATATCGAAGCGATGGTCCCGGCATCTACATGGTCAACCCCCGCAGCCCGTTCCGAGGCTATGTGGTCGAGCTGACCACCAGCAGCGTGTTCATCACCGTCGACGTGGACGACGACGGACCGATCGGTGTCGAGGCCGACCTCACGGAGGCCGCTGCCTACTGGGTCTGGGAATGCGCAAACCACGTCGGCGTCGTACCGACCGCTCCAACGGTTGAACTCGTACTCAGACTCTCCTCGCCCGAGTCGTGGCGCAGGCCGAGCGACTGGTCGCAATCTGACCCTGCGGTGCGCGTCTCGCCTCGCACAAGTGGTCTCAACTTCGAGATCACCGAAACCTTCATCGCCCTCTTGCAAGAAGCAGATAACCGCGCCGAGCGCGAGCTGGTCTCGGCGTTGCTGGAAGGCCTGTTCGCTATTGCGGTTGCCGATCTGCCAGAAGTCCTGGATCGGGTCGCGCCGAGAGGTTCCAAGCGCATGCTCAACGCTTTCGATCAAGGCAGGGCGCCTGACATGTGGGCGAAGGGCCTGCCTCGCCCGCTGACAGGACACGCCCAAGTCACCGCGCAACTGCTCGATGACCTAGGCGACTGGCTCCGTTCGCCGTCAGGCGGAAACTTCCCGACAGGTGGTCTCTACGGGAACGAGCGCGTCGCGGCCCTCAACACGGCCGTCAAGTACCTCTTCGAGCGCCTCGAAAGCGAGGTCATTGTCTACGAGCCTCGCGGCCTGCTCGATTACCTGATCGCGCAGAACGAGTCGCTCCTCCACAATGCCAAGTTCCTCAGCATCATGCTCCGGTCGCGCATCGCGTGCTTCGGAGAGAACTCTGAGGCGGCCACCGATCTCGTTGAGGAGCGCAAAGCGAGTGCTTCTGCGCAGCGTGCCAACCGGTTCCTGATCGAGTACGTCGCAGCGCGTCCGCCGATCGGCACGGAGCAAATCCAGACGCGCGACTACTTCGGACTGCTCAGCATCGCGAGCGAGATCGCCGAGCGAGGAACAGCTTCGGACTTCCTCCACCACGGCCTGGCCGACTTCGAGGTGTCCATCCTCGAGTCGGGGCGCCTCGGTGTAGAGCGGGACCACCCGGTTCACCAAGCGATGGAAACGTACGCCGTGAACTCGGGCTCCCGATCACTCCGTGCGGCCCAAACCGACGACTCGGTTCACGACTCAAGTGAGGAATCGAATCCGTTCGATTTCCCCGAGTTCCTCGCAGCGAGTTCCGAGGCAACGCGGGCAGAGTTCGGATTCACCTTCGACGAGCTGCGCGAAGTATGCGGGGGGCTCCTGGATCTTGGAACCGCTGACCAGGTGAATCGCGTCGACCGAGCGGTAGCCATCGCCGAAATCTCGAGCAGCAGGGACCTGACCCCAGAGACCGTGGAACGGGTTCTTGACAAGATCACCCTTGTCCCCAGGGCGTCGTTCATGTCGATCGGATACGACGCGGTGCCGTGGCGCTTCAACCGAGACAGGTCGTACGTCCGGCGACCCGTCGTCCAGCAAGGATCAGACCTCGTCTTCGGCTTCCGAACCCTCTACGGACTCGGACCGTACTGGGTCGACAACCTTCTCTCCGGCCGGCTCCAGGGGCGGGCCGAGACCAACGAGATGATCAAGTTCATCTCCCAGACCCGACGCCGAATCAACGACCAGTTCGCGCAACAGGTCGCCCGTAAGCTCAATCGTCTCGGCTTCACCACCCGTCCCTCAGTGAAGAAATTCGGAAAGAAGCGAGTAGCCGACCCGGCCGGAAACGACATCGGCGACATCGACGTCTTCGCGTTCAATCAGACCAGCAACACCATCGTCGCCGTCGAAGCCAAAGACTTCGAGATTGCCCGAACCCCGATCGAGATCGCCAACGAGGTCGAGAAGCTCTTCACCGGGAAGAACGGCAAGAGATCCACTGTTGAACTCCACTCGCGACGGATCGACTGGCTCCGCGACAACATCGCCATCGTCGCCGCCGACCTGGACCTCCCCGCAAGCACTCGGGTCAAGGTGCTCGGCGTCGTCGTAACCAGCGAGCCGCTCATCACGCCCCTGGTGACAGAGAGTCCGTTCCCCGTCGTCGCCCTCGACGACCTCACCATCGAGGCGGTCGGAGTCGAGGCGGGACGCCAACGACCGCGTCGCAGACAAAGCCGCGGGCCCAAGTAGTAGTCCTGCAATCTCCCGGGCAGCCCGCCAGCACCGCGCTGTACGCCCGGCGAGTCTGTTACCCGGACGACAGCGAGATCACCCGTAAGCGATTAGGGGGCAGGCTCCGAGCAAGAGGCGGACGTTTATGGCCGGAACAACCGCCCCGCATCATTCTGGGCGGACTGGGCGCCGCGTGGCGACCCCCGCCTGAGTTCCTCACTGCGGCGCGCTGACTGAACCTCGTAGTCTCGGAGTTCCGCCCACGCAGGGCGAAGACGAGACTAGGAACCTGGCTGCGGCTCAGCGGATGCGAAGAGACACCCTTCCAGTGGTGTCCGAGGCGAGGTTCCGGTGGTCGGAGATCCGGGTGGCGCTCGACGTCGAGGTGAGCGTGGCGGTGCGTCCCGACGGCAGGCACTTGATCGGGATCTTGACGGCGACCGCGTCGCCGCTCGGCGACGAGGAGACGACCATCGCTCGCTCGCATGCGGCGACACCCATGGGGGCCGAGCCGCGGCGGGTGAAGAACTTCTGCGCGCGCGTGCCCTCGAACATGACCGACATGTAGAACTGGCGGGTTCCCGCGGCGTCGAAGCGGCCCTCGGCGGAGTACGACGTGAACCGATACGTCGACCAGCTCAGGTTGCGGACCTGGAAGCGGGCCTTCACGTACGTCGAGTCGCGGATGTAGGTCATCCGGACGATGTCGACGGCGGCGCCGGCCCCGGAGTACGTCGCGCTGGTCCGACCGTCGCGGGCCGGGTCGTTGAGCGACTTCGACACGGCGGCGTGCGCGCTCGGGGTGAGCCCGGCGACGGACGTGAGCGTGGCCAGGACGGCGGTGGCGATGAGCTTCTTCATGATGGGGGGAGGACCGGGGAGCCTGGCCGATCCAACTTTTCTCCGAGGCGGCTCCGATGTGCAGTAGCGCGGGGCCACTGTGACATGCGTGGCGCGCGCGGCGCGAGCCGCGGCGCGACGGCGACACGGCTCG
>OFDC01001201.1_pt1 | contig 14605 bp, 16 predicted proteins | sample 1520941 | NCBI WGS metagenome assembly OFDC01 (sample SAMEA94258168, study PRJEB24077) | hot springs metagenome | biome: Aquatic biome; feature: Water | place: India | collected 2012-12-06 | depth 5 m | reverse complement strand
TCTCTATTTTGTTAAATTCATTAATTGCTTGAAGTAAATTTTGTTTGCCAAAATCCGGCCAAAAAACTTCGGTAAAATAAAGTTCGGCGTAAGCTACTTGCCAGAGCAAAAAATTGCTGAGGCGCAAATCACCAGCAGTCCTAATTAAAAGGTCGGGATCAGGAATTTCCGGCTGGTATAAATTTTGGGAAAACAAATTTTCATCAATCTCGTTTACGCTAATTTTGCCTTCACTAACTGCAAGGCTTATCTTCTTCGCTGCATCAACAATCTCTTGTCTTGAGCCATAGCTGAAGGCAACATTTAAAGTGAGCGCTGTATTATTTTTTGTTATCGATTCGATAGAACTAATTTTATCTTTAGTACTTTGCGCTAAACGATCTAAATTGCCCGAAATGACAATGCGAACATCTTTTTCAATCAAAGGCTTGGTTTCTTTTTCAAGATAGTTGTCCAAAAGATTCATCAAATAATCAACTTCTTCGGGCGGACGATTCCAATTTTCTGAGGAGAAGGCGTAAATTGTTAAATGTTTAACGCCAATTTCGATACAGCTTTCGGCAACTTTACGGACATTTTCTGAACCTTGTTTATGTCCAATTTTGGTCGGCAAACCCTTATTTTGAGCCCAACGCGCATTGCCATCCATAATTATGGCAATGTGTGTTGGAATTTTATTTTGAGGATTTTGTGTCGCAGATTTTTTAAGAAAAAACATCTTAGACTTTCATCAGTTCTTTCTCTTTTGCGGCTACCACTTCGTCAATTTTTGCGACAAATTCGTCAGTAATTTTTTGTACAGCATCAGTACAACCGTGAATTTGATCTTTTGACGCACCAAGTTCTTTTTCACGTCTTTTAAATTCATCCAAAACATCACGACGAATATTGCGCACCGCGATTTTTTTATCTTCACCATATTTTTTTGCCAATTTTACCAACTCTTTACGACGTTCTTCGCTAAGTTTTGGGATAGCAATTCGTAATGTAGAACCATCAACCATCGGATTAAAACCAAGATTGGCGTTGATGATACCTTTTTCTACAGCTTTAACGTTACCGCGATCCCAAACTTGCACCGCCAAAGTTGTCGCTTCTGGAACTGAAACGTTAGCAAGTTGTGAAAGTGGCATCATTTGGCCATAAACTTCAACGCGCACAGTATCAAGCAAAGTTGGATTGGCGCGACCAGTTGAAATTGAATCCATATCACGCTTCAAAGAACCCATAGTTTCTTCCATTTTTTTGCGAGATTTATCGGTAAATTCGGTAATCATAAATTTTTTATTATTGGTTTCATGAAGTCCTTCAGCTAAGCCTCAGGAAGTTTTTAATTCGTTCAACAAACAAATTAAAATCAGTTGATAATCGTAAATTTGCCCTTGCCTTGAATTACGTCACACAAAGCATTCTCACCTTTAATTGAGAATACTATGATCGGTAATTTATTATCTTTTGCCAAAGTAATTGCTGTTTGATCCATTACTTTGAGTTCTTGTTTAATGACATCGCGGTAAGTCATTTTGTCGTAACGCGTTGCAGTTTTGTCGATCTTTGGATCGGCGCTGTAAACACCATCAACTTGCGTACCTTTTAAGATCACGTCACATTTAACTTCAATGGCGCGCAAAACTGCAGCGGTGTCAGTTGTGAAGAACGGATTACCAGTTCCAGCGGTAAAAATTACAACACGATTTTTTTCTAAATGACGCGAAGCTTTGCGCTTAATATAAGGTTCGCAGATGCTATCCATGCGGATTGCAGATTGCATTCTAGTTTCAATACCACGTTTCTCTAAAGCATCTTGAAGAGCCAATCCATTCATACAAGTGGCCAACATTCCCATATAATCAGCACTTGAGCGCTCCATTCCAGATGCTGCAGCTGACATACCGCGGAAAATATTTCCACCACCAACCACTAAAGAAATTTCACAGCCCAATTTGTGAGCGGCAACTATCTGGTCGCAGATTCTTTTGATCGCATCAACATCATGTCCAAAACCTTTGTCTCCCATCATTGCTTCGCCGGAGACTTTAAAAAGGATACGTTTGAATTTGAGGTCGGATGGCATTTGGATTTGGAAGTAATTTTTTTAAAACTGTCATCCTCGACGCATAAGTCGAGGATGACAGTAGATCAAACTAATTAGTTTTTAGTCATTGACGCAACTTCAGCAGCGAAGTCATTTTCTTTCTTCTCGATACCTTCACCTAAGATGAAAAGTTTGAAAGCAGAAAGTTTAGTTTCGCCATTTTCTTTGCCAAAATTAGCAATCAAGTCTTTGATCTTAACTTTGTCGTCCATAACGAAAAGCTGCTCCAAAAGAACAACTTCTTCGTAGTATTTTCTGATTCTGCCTTCGATCATTTTGTCGATGATGCTTTCAGGTTTACCAGAAGCGCGAGCTTGATCTTTCAATACTTCAACTTCTCTTTGAAGTTTAGATGGTTCAACTGATTCAATTGAAAGGGCATCAGGTTTTGCAGCCGCGATGTGCATAGCAACTTGTTTACCGATTTCTTCTAATTTGCCTTTGTCAGCTTTAGATTCAAAAGCTACAAGAACTGCAATTTTACCCATGTTTGGCGCAGTTGCGTTGTGAACGTAACTAACAACAAGACCGTTAGAAACTTCTAAGTTAGCGATTCTGCGGATGTTGATATTTTCACCAATAACACCGATTTGGTTTTTAAGTTCTTCATCAACGCTGTGAGAAGTGCCAGAAAATTTATTAGCTTTAAGTTTTTCAACATCATCACCACAACCAAAAGATTGTTGTGCAATTGCTGCTACGAAATCTTGGAATTTTTGGTTACGAGCTACGAAGTCAGTTTCAGAGTTAACTTCAACTACAACAGCTTTGTTACCATTAACAGCAACAGCAACAGCACCTTCAGAAGTGATTCTACCAGATTTTTTTACCGCTGCTGAAAGACCTTTTTTACGAAGCCAGTCAACTGACTTTTCAAAATCGTCACCATTTTCAGCCAAAGCTTTGTTGCAATCTGCAATGCCGCATCCTGTGGCTTCGCGTAATTTTTTAATTAATGCTAGATCTGCCATTTTATTACCTAATTTTAAGTTATTTGTGTAGTCGTTTTGTGTAATCGTAATCCTTGAGCGAAGCTCGAGGAGCTTGTGAGCCAGATTTTAACACCTGCTCAAAGAAGTCCTCGACCCATTTTAGGGTCAAGGACAGATGTAAAAAAATTATTTTTTCGCAGCTGGTTTTTTAGCTGGAGCTTTTGAAGCTGGCTTTTTTGCAGCTGGCTTTTTGTCATCTTTTTTATCAGCGTGCTTTTTGTCTGATTTTTCTTCAGATTTATCAGCTGATTTGTGATGCGGTTTAGCATCTTTTTTGCCTTTGAAATCTTTTTTTCCTTTAGCGTCTTTTTCTTCTTTTTCAGTTTTAGCAGCAACTGAAGTTTTGTACTGAGCGATTTCTTCGCCAGTTTCGAATTTGCTGATATCAACGCCAGAGATTGCCATGTTTTCTTTCACACCAGCGATTGCAGCGTCAGAAAGCAAACGGCAATATAATTTGATTGCTTTTGCAGAGTCATCGTTACCAGGAATTGGGAAAGCGATGCCATCAGGATTACAGTTTGAGTCAAGAATTGCCATGATCGGAACGCCAAGTTTTTTAGCTTCAGCAATTGCAAGAGCTTCTTTGTGAGTGTCAATAACAACAACAAGATCAGGATATCCGCCCATGTTTTTGATACCGCCAAGAGTTTGTTCAAGTTTCGCTCTTTGTCTTTCAAGAACTAACTTCTCTTTTTTGTTGTAATCAACTTCATCAGAAGTCAAACGCTCTTCGATTTTTTTCAAAGTTTTGATTGATTGAGAAACTGTTTTCCAGTTAGTCAACATACCGCCCAACCAGCGGAAGTTAACGTAATATTGACCACATCTTTTTGCTGCTTCAGCGATTGGTTCAGCACCTTGTTTTTTAGTAGAAATGAAAAGGATACGACCGTTATTTTTCGCGATGTCTTTTACTGTAACCATTGACTTGTAAAGCAATGTCGCAGTTTTGTTAAGATCGATAATGCTGATTCCGTTACGGCTTGTGTGAATGTATTTAGTCATTTTCGGGTTACGACGCATAGTCTTGTGACCGAAGTGAACACCAGCTTCAAGAAGCTGTTTAATAGTAAAAGTAGGAAGTTCTTGTTTAGACATTTTAATGTTGATTTTGGTTTTTTAAGCAACAGCAGCAAAAATCCGCCGACTCTTTAAAATAAAGACTCGACAGGACACCAAAATTGCTAACTGTTGTAAGATTGATGCTTGAAGGAAATCAAGCGGGGCGGATTTTTAGAGATTGGTGGAAAAAATTGCAACTTGAAAAATCGCCGAGAGATGTTTTAAGTTGGAAGTCGGCTAAAGCCCCCCTATTAAGGGGGGTGGCACGTGAAGCGCCGGGGGGTTTGTTTAGCAGGATTCTGTCTAATTTTAGAAACAGACTCGAACTGAATTCTGCTAAATAAACCCCCCGACCCCTACGGGGCCACCCCCCTTGACAGGGGGGCATAGCCCGAGTCTCAACTTAAAAAATCTCTCTGTGATTATTTTCCCCGCAATCGACCTTAAAGGCGGTCAATGTGTTCGTCTGTTCAAAGGCGAAATGAACCAAGCTACAGTTTTCAACGATAATCCCGCAGCGCAAGCTTTAGAATTTCAAAATGCTGGTTTTAAATTTTTGCACGTAGTCGATTTGGACGGTGCGATTCAAGGTTCTACAGCTAATGAAAATTCGGTTCGTGAAATTTTAAAAGCGGTAAAAATGCCAGTACAATTAGGCGGCGGAATTAGATCAATCGCCACAATTGAAAAATGGCTCGATCTAGGTGTAAACCGCGTAATTCTTGGAACTATTGCTGCAAAAAATCCGGAATTAGTTCGCGAAGCCTGCAAAAAATTTCCCGGAAAAATTGTGATTGGAATTGATGCCAAGAACGGTTTTGTCGCAACTGAAGGCTGGGTTGAAACTTCAGAAGTTACATCGTTGGAACTGGCCAAAAAATTTGAAGATTGCGGCGCAGTTGCAATTATTTACACCGACATTTCGCGCGACGGAACCTTGACGGGAAGTGATTTAAGTGGCACAAAAAATCTCGCGCAAAATTTAAAAATTCCCGTGATTGCCTCAGGTGGAATTGGAAATTTAGACGATGTTTTGAAAGTAAAAGAACTAGAACAATTCGGCGTGATCGGTGCTATTGTTGGTCGCGCGATTTATGACAAAAAAATCGATTCACGCGATTTGATAAATTTATAGAAGCAAAAACCTATTTTTTTACTTAGTTACAATTTTGGTTTTAGCATCTAGCTGCTCTACTAATTTTGCCGAAGGTACAAATGATGGAGCATCAATACGTAATCCATTAGCAGCCTCTAACCTTTGTTGCTCTTCATCTTGTTCTTTTCTAATCCGCATTAAATTTTCAATAAATTCGCGGATTTCTTGAGTTTCTCCTACAGCTGAAGAAGATTCATCTAACTTAAGTATGATTCCCTCCAGTGACAAAAAATCCTTATCAAGCAAATCAGGAAAATCTGTTTGCGAATCTATTCCTGAATTTTGCAAAAACAAAACAGGAAAATCTGTTTGCGAATCTATTCCTGAATCTTGCAAACTTTTGTAAAACTCTGGACTAAGCAAAAGTTGATCCGATTGCTCAAATATTTGTGACAAGTCAGTGGTATCATAATCTTGTTCCTCAGATGAGTTTTCTAAACTTAAGGAACCCTCTTCCAAAACTGCTTCTGGTTTCAATTTTGCTTTTGATTTTGCTTTTGATTTTGCTGGCGGATTTTTTGTAAAAATTTGCTGTTAAGCAGCATGGTTTCACTAGAATTAATATTTGTTGTTGTATTAATTTCCGCACCACCTTCTATCACAGCTTCCACAACCTTTGGATCACCAAAAGAGATTGCTAAACTCAACAATCTTTCTCCTTGCGAATCAATCGCATTGGCATTGTAACCGATGCAAATCATAATTCTTACAATATCTCTAATTTCATTGAGCGTGAAATGATCTTACAGATCCAACCTGTTATCAATAATTCGTAGTAATGAGGACGCTTTCTCTTGATCATATTCAAATCCTGGAATGACTCTTGTAAGTTCTTCATACACCCTAATTGGAAGATCGCTTCCTTCAAAATCATCTGAGGCATTCGACATCTCATATAAAAAACCCTGTAACTTTGTCTCTAATCCAGGATACTGTGATTTTATGCGCATATCTATTCAACTTTGTTATAACCATTTACAACCTGAGATAGTAATCAAAAAATCAATAGTCAACCAGACAAAAATAACATTTGGAAACTTCCGTTTCATTACCTTTTACCCTTTTTTTAACTTGTTGCTTGGGATCGGGAAAACTTTTGAGATTTGTGACTCTTTGTTTGACTTTTTTCGACCGATTCCTAAATTGCGCGCCGCTTTTCAAATAGCCCTCATTTTTTTAAATAAACTAAAATAAAATGCGTTACTTAGCCTTAACCGAGAACGATCGGAAAGAAATGCTCGCCGCTATTGGCGTGTCTTCTATTGACCAACTTTATGATGCAGTTCCGTCAGAATTTTTACTTAAAAAACCAATTGCCAATTTACCGAATCATCAAGGCGAAATTGAAGTTGAAAATATCTTAAAATCTTACTCTGATAAAAATCGCTCCGCTTCCCAAGGCCCATTTTTTCTTGGAGCTGGATGCTACAAACATCACATTCCTTCTGCTGTTGATCACATCATTCAACGCTCAGAATTTCTTACTTCTTACACACCTTACCAGCCAGAAATTTCGCAAGGAACCTTGGCAGTAATCTTCCAATTCCAAAGCATCATCGCTCTTTTGACCGGAATGGAAATTGCCAACGCTTCAATGTATGACGGCGCAACTTCAATGTCTGAAGCTTGTTTGATGGCAATGCGCATTAAGTCTGGACGCAAAAATATCGCGATTGTTGGCGATATTCATCCAGACTATCTAGAAGTTACTAAAACTTCACTTGATTTACACGACGCTAAATTAGTTTCACAAATCGATGAATCTTGCGCAGCTGTTGTGGTGCAATATCCAGACTTCCACGGTGAAATCGGCAATTTAGACGAAGTTCGCGCTAAATGTGACGCTGCTGGCGCACTTTTAATTTGCATTACTAACGAAATTCTTGCCCTTGGATTGCTTGAGGCTCCAAAACAAGCTGACATCTGCGTTGGCGAAGCTTCATCTTTAGGAGTTGGATTAAATTTCGGCGGACCACTTCTAGGTTTCTTCGCTTGTAAAAAAGAGTTCGTTCGTCAAATGCCAGGACGTATCTGCGGAGCTACTGTAGACGTTGACGGCAAGCCAGGTTATGTTCTTACTTTAAACGCTCGTGAACAACATATTCGTCGCGAAAAAGCTACTTCAAATATCTGTTCAAACCAAGGCTTATGTGCTACTGCCTTCACAATTCACACTTCATTGCTTGGTGAAATTGGTTTCAAAAAATTGGCTCTAATCAATCACAAGAAAGCCTGCGACGCAGCCGACAGATTGACTAAAGTTAAAGGCGTAAAACTTTTGAACCAAAGTTTCTTCAATGAATTCACCATCGAACTTTCAAAAGATGCCGCTGAAGTTAACAAAAAACTTTTAGCAAAAAACATCATCGGTGGTTTCGCTCAAGGAAACAAAATGATCATCGCCGTTAGCGAATTAACTAGCGCGCAAGACATCGAGTCTTTGGCTAGCGAGTTAGAAAAAATCTTAAATTAGTGAGGAATACATGACTTTTACTCCAAAAGAAATCGGCGGTTTGAATCATGAAACCGAACTTCTAATCAAACAATCACGCGTTGGCGCTTGTGGTGTTGATTTACCGGAAGTTGCGAGTTTTTCTATCCGCACGGGACAAAAATCACGTTCAGAAATTGGTTTAGCACAAGTTAATGAACCAACTGTGATTCGTCATTTCGTACGCTTGTCGAACCAAAACTATTCAATCGACGCCGGATTTTACCCGCTTGGTTCTTGTACCATGAAGCACAATCCTCGTTTGAACGAAAAAATGGCGCGTTTACCAGGTTTCGCCGACATTCATCCATTGCAAGATCAATCAACCGTGCAAGGCGCTTTGGAATTGATGTATAATTTGCAAAACTGGCTTTCTACTTTGACTGGCTTGGGCGCTGCTTCTTTGGCTCCTGCTGCTGGTGCGCAAGGTGAATTTGCCGGCATGTTGGTGATCAAAAAAGCTCACGAAGCAAAAGGCGAAGGACAAACTCGTAAAATCGTTTTGATTCCAGATTCAGCTCACGGAACTAACCCAGCTACTGCTGCAATGTGCGGTTTCGAAATCAAAGTTATTCCTTCTGATTCTGAAGGTTTGATCAACGTTGAAGCTCTGGAAAAATTGGTTGCTGAACATGGCCAAGCAATTGCTGGTACCATGATCACTAACCCAAATACTTGCGGTAAGTTCGAAAAAAATATCAAAAAAATTGCTGACCTAATTCACTCTGTCGGTGGTTTATTTTATTGCGACGGCGCTAACTACAACGCAATCGTTGGCAAAGTTCGCCCTGCTGATGTAGGTGTTGACGTAATGCACTTCAATTTGCACAAAACTTTCTCAACTCCACATGGTGGCGGCGGACCAGGTTCTGGTCCAATCGCAGTTCGTGCAGAATTAGCGCAATTCTTGCCAACTCCTCACGTGGAAAAAGATGGCGACACCTACAAACTTGTGGCTCCAAAATCTTCTTGCGGTAAAGTTAAAGGATTTAACGGACAATTTGGAATGCACGTTCGTGCTTTGACTTACATGCTTTCTCACGGTGCTGATGGTCTTCAAAAAGTTGCTGAAGATGCAGTTCTTTCTGCCAATTATATTTTAGCAAAATTAAAGGATTTCTATCACGTTCCTTATGAAGGTAACTGCATGCATGAATGTTTGTTGACCGACAAGATTCAAAAAGCTCAAGGAATTTCAACACTTGATATTGCTAAAGCTTTGGTGGAATACGGTATTCACCCAATGACTGTGTTTTTCCCTCTTGTTGTTCAAGGTGCCATGTTGATTGAACCAACTGAAACTGAAACCAAAGAAACTGTTGATCAGTTTATTGATACCATGATCTTCATTGCTAATGAAATCAAAGAAGGCCGCGGCGACAGATTCCATAACTATCCTCTTCATACTCCAAGAAGAAGATTGGATGATGTTAAAGCAGCGAAAAATCCGGTAACAACTTGGTTCTCGAACTAGTGAATAAAAACCGTCAAATCGCCAATAAAAAGGCTTTCTCGCTAATCGAAATGGCAATTGTTGTTTTGATTATCGGCTTGTTAATAGCTGGCGTTATTGGCGGTGCAGGAATGATCCGCGCTGCAGCAATAAGCAGCGCTAGATCATTCACTGTGAAATCCTCTGTACCACAAATCTCTGGACTTGTTGTTTGGTACGAAACTTCTCTCAAAGAAAGTTTAAAAGCTTCTGAAGCCTCAAATGGTAATCAAATCAGCGCTTGGTACGATGTAAGTCCAACTTCTCTTGCAGCTCATAGATATGATGTAAATCCCGGATCAGCAACTGGACAACGTAACGTTTTAAGTCGTACTGCCTCTTCTGCTGTAACTTACCAAGATTCAACAATAAATGACCTGCCAGCAATTCATTTTAACGGCAATGGCAACTTAAATTTAGCAGCTTTTTATCAAGGAGATTTAGCCCAAAGCACTGTTTTCTTAGTATTTCGCCCTACTTCAGTTGGTACGACTTTGTTTGATTCAAATAGTAGCGGAAATAATACCTCGATCGGAATTTCCAGCAATAGTGTTAATTTAGACGCTGGAAATAATGCAAGCACCGCAACTGGCAGCAATTCTGCAGCCTTTAATATTGGTAATGACTATATAATCGCCGCTTATCTTAACGGTTCTTCATCAAAAGCTTACGTCAACAATGCTGGAACACCTGCCGGTAACAGTAATGTTGATGCAGGTACCAACTCAATCTCTGGGCTTACAATCGGCAGCAACAAAAGTGGCGGTAATGTTTTTGTCGGTCTGATTTCTGAGATTATTATTTATGATCATCCGCTGCAAATTCAGGAAAGAAGAGATGTCTTCAAATATCTTTCCCACAAATACAAAATTTCTGTAACTGGAATTTAAAAGACCAATGAAGCGCACAGCCTTTAGTTTAATCGAAATCTCGGTAGTTTTGATTGTAATCGGAATTCTAGCTGCTGGCATTGTAGGTGCCAATTCCTTGATCCAATCTTCTCGATTAGCAACTGCACGATCACTGACGACCAGCTCTACAGTACCAACTATCGATGGCTTGGTTGCATGGTACGAAACCTCACTTAGTGATAGTTTAAAAAGTTCGGAAAGCTTTAATGGAGCACAAATAAGCACTTGGTATGATAACAACCCATCATCAATCGTATTACGTAAAAATACTCTGACTCGCAGCGCTTCAAACAGCATCACTTACCAACAAGATGGTATCAACAATATCCCAAGTTTGAAATTTGATGGCAGTGGAAATTTAACTTTGTCAGATTTTTACCAAGGAACTCTGGCAAGCATGACTTTATTTTTTGTCATCCAACCTTCAGAAATTGATGCCTCAACTACAAAAATTTTGAGCGATTCATCAAACAGCGGATCAGTTGCTGCAGTAGGAATTAAATCTAATTCAATTCATTTAAATTTCGGCAATGTAGCCAATACTGAAACTAGCTCTAACCCTGCTAACATCGTAGCAGATAAAAATTACATTATCACTGCTTATGCAATTCAAAGCACTTCCAAAGCCTACTTAAACGACAGCAAAGATATGGCGGGAAATTCTGTAATTAACTCTGGATCAAACTCTGTTAAAGGATTAACCGTTGGAACTGATCGTAACGGTTCTTACCAATTTTCCGGCCTCATTTCTGAGATTATCATCTACAATCGCCCACTCAAAGATTCTGAGCGCAAAGACGTTGTCAGATATTTAAGCAACAAATATAAAATCGCGGTTCTGAATTAGTTGATCAAGTCATTAGAAGAGATATTAAATAAAATCTCCAACCACAATCTTGACAGACATCCATCCGATTACTAAGTTACTTTTAGAAACCTAAAAAAATCCCAACAAAATTCTTAAAAATGACAAACTCCTTAATCCCGAAATCGACTACGATTGCCAAATCTGGTGATGCTGGTTTCGTACAATATTTAAGAGAGATTCAAAAATTCCCGATTCTAACTCCTGAAGAAGAGTTTGAATATGGTACCAGATTCCAAAAAAATGGCGACAAAGAAGCAGCGAAAATGCTAGTTCAAAGCCATCTACGTCTAGTTGTAAAAATGGCCCGCAAATTCAAAAATTATGGCCTACCAATGTTTGATATTGTCGCTGAAGGCAACGTTGGTTTGATTCAAGCAGTTAAAAAATTCGACCCCCAAAAAGGTTTCCGCTTCTCAACTTACGCCATGTGGTGGATTCGCGCTTACATCCAAGAATATATTTTACGTTCTTGGTCTTTAGTAAAAATCGGTACAACAGCGGCGCAAAAAAAATTGTTCTTCAACTTACGCAAGATCAAACAAAAAATTGTTGGAGTTGATGCTGGCACAAACCGCTTGTCTCCAGATCATATTGAAAAAATCTCGAAAGAATTAAATGTCACAGCAAAAGAAGTGACCGAGATGGACTCAAGATTACAACAACCTGATTCTTCGCTGAATAATTTTGTTGGCGATGAAGAAGACGGCAATGAAGTAATACACGAATTAGCGTCAGACGAAGAAAGCCAAGAACAGATTGCTATTCACAATCAAGAAAAGTCACGCCAAGAAACTGCTCTGCAAAATGCACTAAAAACTTTGAATGAACGCGAGAAAGACATTTTGTTCAAACGCCAACTTTCTGAAAATCCGATGACGCTTGAAGAGCTAAGCCAGATTTACAAAGTCTCGCGCGAACGTATTCGCCAAATCGAAGAAAACGCCATCAACAAAATCAAAAAAGAAGTCAAAAAATTCAGCTAATGTTTACCGGAATAATCACAAATTTAGGAACTGTTGAAGAGCTGAAAACTAACAGCAAAAAAGATTTATTGCTGAAAATCTCGACAAAAAAAGTTACTGGCAGAAAGCTAGAGATCGGCTGCTCTATTGCTTGTAATGGTGTCTGCCTGACTTTGATTAAAAAAGAAATTAAGGGCACGAAAAATATTTTTTCATTTCAGGCATCGAACGAAACTTTACAAAAAACCACGCTAAAAAATTGGCAAGTTGGCGATGTAATTAATTTAGAATTTGCGCTGCGAATGGGTGATGAACTTGGTGGCCATCTAGTTTCTGGACATGTTGACGCAGTTGGAAAAATCAGCGCAATCAAGGCAATTAAGGAATCACACAAATTCACTTTTTCCGCGCCAAAAGAGTTGATGAAATTTATCGCTGCTAAAGGATCAGTCACAATTGATGGCACTTCTCTAACAGTGAACGAAGTCGATAAAAATTCTTTCAGCGTTAATTTGATTGCTCACACAATTGCCAATACCAAATTCAAAAACTCTAAAGTTGGAGATTCTGTAAATCTCGAGATCGACTTACTGGCGCGCTATTTTGAAAGAATGTTCAAAAAGAATTCGTAGCTATTGACACCAGCGCAAAGAATAATTTTCAGTCGTCAAATATTTGTTCTGACATCTCGCCAATATGGAATCTGAAAGCTTAACAGATCTGGCATTATATTCGTCATAATTCACCCGCAACAAATTGCCTTCAATCGGATTAGTAAAATAACTCACCAATATCACTGGAGTTTCTATTTTATTGAGCTGTTCACAGTTTTTGAAATTGGCGCTATCCGAAAGTAAATATTCTAACTCAAAATTGTTGGCACAAGAAATCAAGGTCACGCCCTGCTCTTTTAATTTTTTTAGATTATCCACAATCATCAGCTGTTCTTGCAATTTACGATCATCTTTAAAGCTTTTTGATGTCAAATATTCCAACTCGTTGGCATGCGAAATTAGTAAGAAAAAAATAAATACCATCACGGCCGAAATTTTAAAACGCGAAGATTTTTTGTAATCAATTTCTGTCAATAATAAAGCCAGACCAACGAAGTAATAAAAAAAGCAAGTCGCCAGATAACGATCAAAATAAATGGAATAAAAAATCCACCAAATTGCCTGAGCAGCGGAACACAGAATTAAAACTAAACTCAGCAACTGCGAATTTTTTTTGAAAGAGTCATAAATTAAATAGATCGTGATTGGCACCAAAATAAAAGCAGCAATACCAAAAAACGTGAGGAAAAATTTTAGATGTCGTAAAACGCCAAAACCTTCCTGAGCAAAAACCACAGCATTATTGCGATACATTTCGGCAACACTTAATTGCAGATCAAAATATTTCTGCCCACCCAAGCTAATTAATTTTATCAGCTCAAACAGAATTAATGGCGTCGCTACACACAAAAGTGCTGAAATTATCCAAATAATTTTTTGTGATTTTGTATAATTATGTTGGTGAAAAATTCGCAAAATAAATGCGATCACAATCACCAGAACAGCAAATATTGTTACCGTTTTCGCTACCAAAGCTAATCCCAGAAACAAAGCGCCACACAATATTTTTTTGCGATTGAGTGCAGGTGAAAAAAGCAACAAAGCAGCAATCACGATACAAAGTGCCGCAGGAATTTCTCCCATCAAAGCATGCCATAAAATCAAATTATCGGCATTTTCATTGCCATAGTTTCCAGTCAGGAAAATCAAGGTCAAAAGCAATGACGAAAAACAAAATATCGATCTTTTTTCCTGCTTAAAAAAATCAGCACTTAAGAAAAAAATCGTCAGCAACAGCGCCCAAATCAGCAGAATATTCGCAAGCCCTGCAACCCAATATTGATTGCCAAAGAACAATATAAGTAAAGCTGTCGGCAATATTACGAGAGGGCCAGAAGAAATGCCGTGATGAAACTTGTAAATTTCGTCAAAAAAAACGGCACAATATCCGCAACCATTTACTAAATTTTTTGCCACAATCGCAAAGAAGGCATCGTCACGCCAAAGAGGATAATGCGTCAGATGATAAAGCTGTAGGAAAATAACATATGAAGCCAGAACAGACAAAGCAATTTTCCACCAAAAATCGGCGCTGAAATTTGTGGTATTTGGCATATTATTTTTTCTCAAAAATTGTCAGTTTTTCTACACCATTCTCGTTCATTTGAGATTCGAGTTTGTATTTTTCCTGCGTTAATTTTTTTAAAACTTCCCACTCATCTCTAAACATGGTAGGAATAGCTTCAGCTGATTTTTCTGGTGCTACTAAAATGATCCATTTCATCTCAGCATCACTTATTATTTGCTGCAGCTGTGCTAACTCATATTTGTAAAACATGTGACGAAAATTCACGAAATCATAAGGCATTTTAATACGTAATTCTTGTGCAAAAAAATATTCGCTATCGTCAAGCGTCAAAATCAAAATGTCGTCTCGCGATTTTTTTGAGTCATCAAAATCGATGTGATTTTTTATAAAATTAACTTCGCGTATTCGTACCGATTCTTGGGCAATTTCGT
>OFDC01001200.1_pt1 | contig 14617 bp, 14 predicted proteins | sample 1520941 | NCBI WGS metagenome assembly OFDC01 (sample SAMEA94258168, study PRJEB24077) | hot springs metagenome | biome: Aquatic biome; feature: Water | place: India | collected 2012-12-06 | depth 5 m | reverse complement strand
CCTCCGCGATCACATACGGGGGCATCCGCTTCATGCGATAGAACTGGTCATTCATTGTGCGTCATCACCTTGTCTTGCGCGCGCCCAATGGAGCCCCCGCGCCGCCTTCCTAGGCCAAGACGGGCGGGAGAGGGAAGGCGTTTTCGGCAGTTGCGGCTGGAGTGGATTGGCGGCTCTGCTATATAGCGCTTCGAGCAAGGGATCTTCAGGCAATGGCAGACGACACAAACCCGATGGCTGCAGCCGGAGACAATCTCGCCGCTTTCTTCACGATGCAGGGCGATGCGATGCGCGATTTGCTGGGCGGAAAGAGCATCGAATCGCTGATGCCGCAAGGCATGGATGCGGGCGAGCTGACCGAATGGGCCGCCACCAGCGCTGAGCTCCAGAAACTGTGGCTCGATTTCGCCTCGCATCAGGCGCAGGCCGCCGCGGCGAAGGCAATGCAGGGCAGTAACCCGCTCGATCCCGCGCAGTGGATGGTGATTGCACAGGCGATGATCGGGCAGATGCCCAAAGGTCTGTTCGAAGCCCAGGCGAAGCTCGCGCAGGACCAGATGCAATTGTGGTCGGGCATGGTGGAGCGCTTTGCCAAGGGCGGTGCGATCAGTGAGGCGCCTGATCAGGCGGCCCTGCCCAAGCATGACCGGCGCTTTGCGGACCCCGCATGGCGCGAGCATCCGGCCTTCCTGCTGCTGCACCAGACCTATCTGATGCTGGCCGAATACTTCCGCTCGGCGGTAAAAGGCATGGACGGGCTCGACAAAGCGAAGCGCCAGCAGCTCGAATTCGCGGTCACCGCGCTCGCCGAGGCGATGAGCCCGGACAATTTCCTCGCGCTCAATCCGGTGGTGATGAAGCGCACCATCGAGAGCAAAGGCGCCAATCTGGTGCGCGGGATGCAGCACCTCATCAACGACATGAAGCGCGGGCAGTTGACCCACACCGACCCCAATGCCTTTCGTCTCGGCGAAAACCTCGCCGCGACGCCGGGCAAGGTGGTGCATGAAACCCCGCTTTATCAGCTGATCCAGTACACCCCCACCACCGAAAAGGTGCTGGAGGTGCCGCTGGTGATCTTCCCTCCATGGATCAACCGCTTCTACATCCTCGATCTGACGCCCAAGAAAAGCTTCATCAAGTGGGCGGTCGATCAGGGCATCAGCGTGTTCGTGGTCAGCTGGAAATCAGCCGATGAGACGATGGGCGAGGTGGTGTGGGACGATTATATCCGCGCCCAGATGGATGCGATCGATCACGTCCGCGCGCGGCTTGATGTGCAGCAGGTCCACGCTATCGGCTACTGCGTGGCGGGCACCACGCTGGCGGCGACGCTGGCGATCCTTGCGCGGCGGGGGGAGGCGGACAAGGTCAAGTCGGCGACCTTCTTCACCGCGCAGGTCGATTTTGAGAAGAGCGGCGATCTGAAGAACTTCATCGACGACAGCCAGCTTGAGGTGATCGGGCAGCTTTCGCCGCAAGGCTATCTTGACGGGCGCTATCTCGCCGCCGCCTTCAATGCGCTGCGGGGACGCGATCTCATCTGGAACTATGTCGTCAACAATTACCTGCTGGGCGAGGATTACCCGGCCTTCGACCTGCTCCACTGGAACGGCGATGTCACCAATCTGCCCGCCCGCTGGCACAATGATTACCTGCGCGATCTCTACCGCGACAACCGGCTGGTGTTGCCCGATGCGCTTCAGGCCGATGGCACCCCGATCGATCTCACGCAGGTCACCACCCCCAGCTTCGTGCAGGCGGGGCGTGAGGATCATATTGCGCCGGCCGAAAGCGTGTGGCGCATCACCCGCCATTTCAAGGGGCCGATGGAGTTCCTGCTGGCGGGCTCCGGCCATATCGCGGGCGTGGTCAATCCGCCGTCGGCGGGCAAGTATCAATACTGGGTGGGGGATAGCGCCGCGCCGTCGCTCAAGGCCTTTGTCGAGAGCGCGACCGAGCATCCTGGCAGCTGGTGGCCGCACTGGCTGGAATGGCTCCACAGCCAGTCCGACACCCGCGTTCCCGCGAGCGGCAAGCGCGTCCCCGGGGGCAAAGGCGACACAGTGATCGAGGATGCACCGGGCCGCTATGTGAAGACCCGCTGATCGGCCTTTCGTTTAGCAAGTACATGCCAGCCGCAGCATCAAGTCCCTGATTTCCTGTATATTTCAACATAATTGTGCACTGCACAAAAACACTTGACTTCGCTGCCGCATTGCCTATTTTGTGCAGTGCAACATGAAGCGAGGTCATCATGTCCGAAGTTGAGAACAAGCCTGCAACCACCCCGGCCCCGGTCGCCAAGATCGATGCTGCCGCGGAAAAGGCCTATGCCGAAGCCGCCGCCAAGATCGTCGAAGCTCCCAAGGCTGAAGCTGCGCCCGCCGCTGCTCCGGTGAAGGCTGCCCCGGCCCCCAAGGTCGCCGCGCCGAAGAAGGCGCCCGTCGCCGCCAAGAAGGCTGTGCCGGTCAAGAAGACCGTGAAGAAAGTCGCCGCCAAGTCGGTGAAGAAGACCCCTGCCAGCAAGACCCCTGCGAAGGTGCCGGTGCTGGCCAAGAAGGCGGCTGCCAAGTCTGCCGCCGCTGCCACCACCAACCCCGTCACCAAGCTCAAGGATACTATCATGACCACTGCCAAGAACATCGACATCACTGCCACCGCCAAGGATGTCTTCGCCGACGTCCAGACCCGCGCCAAGACCGCTTTCGCCAAGACCGGCGAATTCACCTCGGATGCGACTGAGTTCACCAAGGCGAATGTTGAAGCTGTGGTCGAAAGCGGCAAGATCTTCGTCACCGGCGCGCAGGAACTGCTCAAGGACAACATCGAAACCGGCAAGACCGTGATCGAAACCGTCACCGAAGACGCCAAGAAGATCGCTGCCGTGAAGTCGCCCACCGAGCTGATGCAGCTCCAGGCCGAAATCGCCCGTCGCAACTTCGACGCGCTGGTTTCCTACGGCTCGAAGCGCACCGAAGCCTGGGTGAAGCTCACCAACGAAGCTTTCGCTCCGATCTCGAACCGCGTCAGCGTTGCTGTCGAGAAGGTTTCGAAGGCTGCCTAAGCCGACACGTTTCTGAACCGGGCCTCTCCTCTCTCTCCCAATCCCGGTTCACGAAAGCGCGCTGAAAAGCGCCGGGCCGAGCAAGCGCTGCTTGCTCGGCCCTTTTCTTTGGCGATCGAAGGCCGGGTCGCGGCACAAACAAATCTTAGCAACCGCTTGCGATTATCTGAGCGAATCCCATAATGAGGGTCACATGCCGATCCAGCCCATCCCTGCCCTGCCTGCTCTGGCCGAGCCGCGCGTCTCGCTCGCGGATCGTGTTCGTGCAGCCGACGAGGACAAGGACGGCGGCGGCGACAGCCAGATCGGCATCGCCACCAAGACCCGCACCAAGCCCAAGAAGCCGAGCCAGTACAAGGTGCTGATGCTCAACGATGATTACACCCCGATGGAATTCGTGGTGCTGGTCCTCAAGCGCTTTTTCGGCATGGACCTCGAACAGGCCACCCGTGTCATGCTGCATGTGCACCAGCGCGGGGTCGGCGTGTGCGGGATCTTCACCTATGAAGTCGCCGAGACCAAGGTCAATCAGGTGATGGATTTCGCCAAGGCGAACCAGCACCCGCTGCAATGCACGCTCGAAAAAGCGTGACCTGGCCTCCATGAGCTGGAAAGCGTGAGCCGGACCGCGTGAGCCGCTTGTTCCATCACCCCGAACCCGATCCCGTTGCGGCAGGTCAGGAGAGCGTGTGGGATTATCCCCGCCCTCCGATCGCTGAGCCGACCGCGCGGCGCATTCAGATCATCCATCGCGGGGTCAAGCTCGTGGACACACGCAGCGCCTGGCGCACGCTCGAAACCTCGCACCCGCCAACCTATTACATCCCACAATCCGACATCGCGATGGCGCACCTTGCGCCCAATGCCGGACGCTCGATCTGCGAATGGAAGGGGCAGGCGCGTTATTGGGACGTCGTGATCGGGAACGAGCGAATGGTCGGGGCCGGCTGGTCCTATGCCAACCTCACCCCCGCTTTCGCCGGCATCCGCGAATCCATCGCCTTTTACGCCGCGCCTTTCGATCAGGTGCTGGTGGATGGCGAACAGGTTAGCCCGCAGCCGGGCGGGTTCTATGGCGGCTGGATCACGTCGCGCGAGGCCGGGCCGTTCAAGGGCATCCCCGGCAGCCAGTTCTGGTAGCCCAGCTCCTTTCACCAAAATTGGGGACATGACGCGCGCGCCATTGCACGCTAGGGCGAAGCGCAACGCCGACGGAAAAAAGACGCCACGTGCCGCAACTGATCCCCAGCATTGATCGCTATATCCTGCGCATGGTCGTGGTGCCGATGCTGGGCGTGTTCGCGCTCGCCGCCTCGCTGCTGATGCTCGACAAGATGCTGCGCCTGTTCGATTTCGTCGCGGTGGAAGGCGGACCCGTAGCGGTGGTGTTCAAGATGCTGGGCGCGCTGATCCCCGAATATGCGAGCCTGGCTATCCCGCTCGGCCTGTTGCTCGGCGTGCTCTTGGCCTTCCGCAAGCTCGCGACCTCGTCCGAACTCGATACGATGCGTGCGGTGGGCCTGTCGTATAACCGCCTGCTGCGGGTGCCCTATGCGATCACGCTGGTGCTGGTGGCAATCAATGTCGCGCTGGTGTTCTATATCCAGCCGGTCAGCCGCTATTATTACGAACAGCTGCAATATGAACTGCGCTCGGGCGCGCTGGGGGCCTCGATCAAGGTCGGGGAGTTCACCACGCTGGCGGACCGCATGGCGCTGCGCATCGAGGCAAGCGAGGATGATGGCCGCCGCCTGATCGGTATCTTCGCCCGGGTGGCTAACGACAAGGGGCAGGTGCTCTCGATCAGCGCGCGCGAAGGCGTCTTCATGGCCACGCGCGACAACCCGGACACGATCATCCTGCACCTCACCGAAGGCACGATCATTCAGGACACAGGAATGAAGAAGGGCGGCGGACAGACCCCGCGCGTGCTCAGCTTCAGCCGTCATGATCTGCCGATCGACCTTCCTGCGATGGAAAAATTCCGCTCCCGAGGCAACGAGACGCGCGAATATATCCTCCCCGAACTGCTCAAGATCGGCTGGAGCAAGGAAAGCCCGCGTGATGAACGCGCGGCCAGTGTCGCCAGCTTCAACTTCCGGCTGGTCGAGATCGTCATGATGTTTCTGATGCCGCTGCTGGCGGTGGCGCTGGCGATCCCGCCCAAGCGGTCGACCAGCGCGCTCGGCGTGTTCGTGTCGATCGTGATGGTGGTCGCCTATCACAAGGTGAACCAGTACGGCGAGGATGTGGCGGCGCTCGGCCGGCTTGATCCGGTGCTGGCCTTGTGGGTGCCATTCGTGCTGTTCGCCGGGCTGATCCTGTGGATGTATTACCGCGTCGCCTTCGTGCCCGGCGGTCAGGCCATCGGGGCGCTGGAGGCCGCCTTTGCCAAGCTGTCAAAGCGGGTCGGCAAGCTCTTTGCCGGACGCCGCGATCGCCCGCACGCCTATGCCGCGCTGCCTGAAGCGACCCCAGCGGAATAGGCCGCAATGCAGCTCGATTTCTTCCCGTCGCGCACGCTGACGCTGTATCTGGCGAAGATGTTCGTCGCCCGCATTCTGGCGGTGCTGGTGATGCTGGTGCTGGTGCTGCTGGCGCTCGATCTGCTGTCGGCGACGGGCAAGATTCTCGCGGCCGAGGGCAATGGGCAGGCCGAAATCCTGCGCTATGCCGGCCTACGCCTGCCGCAGCTCGTGAGCCGCTTCCTGCCCTATTCGGTGCTGCTGGCGACGCTGATCACGCTGGTGACGCTGAACCAGAACAGCGAAGTGGTGGCGATGAAGGCGGCGGGCCTCAGCGCGCATCAGGTGCTCTCGCCGCTGCTGCTGACAGCGGCGCTGGTTTCGCTCGTCAGCTTTGGTTTCAACGAACGGGTGGTGACCCGCGCCAATGCCGCGCTCAAGGTGTGGGAGGCGGCGGAATATGGCCCGGTTCCAGATCAGAGCGACAGCTTGGGCGGGGGCGTGCGCTCCAATATCTACCTGACCGATGGGGCCAACATTCTGTCCGCCGCCACCTTGAGCGGATCGGGCGAGAAGATCGTGCTGCGCGGCGTGACCTGGTACGAACGCGGCGCCGGCGGGATCATCCGCCAGCAAATCAGGGCCCCGCGGGCGACCTATGCTGCGCCCGGTTGGCGGCTGGAAAGCCCGGTCCGGTTCGATATCGCCGGAGCGACGACCGAGACCCTGCCAGAACTGGTGGTGGGCGAAGGCCTCACCCCTGCGCGGATCATGCTGCAATCGGTTGATGCCGATGGGCAGAGTTTCTGGGAACTGTCGGCCAGCATCGATGCCTATGAAGCGGCGGGGCGCAATGCGGATGAAATGCGGGCCAAGTGGTGGCACCGCCTGTCAGGCCCGCTCTCGGCGCTGCTGATGCCGCTCCTGGGCTCGATCGCGGCCTTTGGCCTTGCGCGGTCGGGGCAGTTGTTCGTGCGTGCGGTGATCGGGATGGCGCTGGGGTTTGCCTATTTCGTGGTCGATAACGCCGCGCTGGCGATGGGGAGTTTCGGCGGCTACCCCCCGCTCCTCGCTGCGTGGGCGCCGTTCGTCCTGTTCCTGCTGCTGGGCGAGACGGTCCTGATCCGGACCGAGGAATGAAGGGCCAGTGGTCGCTCCGCCTCGCACGGCCCGCTGATGCCGAGGCGATGCCTGCGATCGAGCGCGCGGCGGCAGAAATGTTCACGCATGATCCGGGGCTGGAGCGCTTCGATCCCGACGACACGTGGGAGGCGGCCGATCTCCAGCGCCTTATCCGCAAGGGCCATTGTCTGGTCGCCCATGTTGGCGAGGAGATGGCGGGGTTTCTGGTCGCCGAACCCTTTCAGCGAGAGCTGCACATCTGGGAGATGAACGTGCACCCTCGCTTCGGGCGACGCGGGATCGGGGCGGGGCTGGTGCGCGCGGCGCAGATTGATGCGCGCAACACCGGGTTCAAGGCGCTGACCCTGACCACCTTCCGCGATCTGCCATGGAACGGCCCGTTTTACGCCCGGCTGGGGTTCGAGGAAGTCACCGCGCTCGATGCGCATCTGCGGCTGGCAGGGGAATTGGCGAACGAAGTCGACGACGGCCTCCCCGCCGATCGGCGGTGCGCGATGATTTGTTTTCTGGACTAGGAAATGCCGTTCGCCCTGAGCTTGTCGAAGGGCTGCACTTCACTTTTGAATATGTGCCATGATCAGAAAGAAAAGCAGTCCTTCGACAAGCTCAGGACGAACGGGAGTGGATTTTACGCCCGCCGCCCCATCGTGCTCTTCGCGATCCGGCCCACCAGCGTCAGCAGCCCCGGATGGTTTGCGCCTTCGTAGGTCGAACCCGCGCCCAGCTCGCGTGCCAAGCGGCGGTGGGCTTCGGGCAGGTCGTGATAGGGCATCGAGGGCATCAGGTGATGCAGCGCGTGATAGCGCAGGCCCACCGGCGCCCATATCTCCGCCGCGATCCCCGGCGGGGGCACGTTCACGCTGTCGAGGAACTGCGCGGTCACCGTCATCGGCTCGCCCTCGTTCTCCCACAGGTGCGCCACCAGCGTGCGCAGCTGATTGAGCACCGCGGCAAGCGACATGATCGCCAGCGCCGTCGCCAGCGGCTGCCAGCCGAATACGAAGATGCTCGCAATCAGAGCCATGGCCCACAGGCTCGCGCCCGCTTCCTGCCAGCGCACCCGGCCTGCAAACTCGCCTTCGGGGGCCTTGCGGCGGAACTCGGGATTGATCGAAAGCGAGGAAAACCGCTCCCACACAAATTTGCGAAGCGGCGGCACCACCAGCCCGAGCGGATAGAGTACGCCAAAGCGCACAATCAACGCCACCGGCAGCAGCATGGCGATGAGCACAAACAGCGGCAGGCTCCACGGCTTCATCAGCGCCAGCGGCAGGTATTCCGGGTCTTCCACCGTGCCATATTGCGTGCGCTTGTGATGGATCACGTGCACGCCCTCATACATGAAGCTTGGTGTCAGCAGCGGGATGCCGACGAGTAGATTCCAACCCGTGCGGAACCCCGGCAGCGCATCACGGTGGATATGCGTAAGCTCGTGAATGAACATCTCCGCGCGGTACAGCGCCAACGCCGCGACCACCCCTGCAACCAGCTGCACGGCGAGATTGCCCGAGCCTATAGCGGTCGCAATTCCGGCATAGCCGATGCCGGCCGAAAGCAGCATGTCCGTCCAGTAGATCGCCGGCTTCGCTTCGCCGAGCCCCTTGGTCAGATCGCGCGCGGCGCGCAGCATCGCCTTGTCATCCTCGACCATGAACTGGACGCGGGTCGCCTTGGAGGCGGCAGGCTGAGGCGTGATGGTCTGGTGCATGGTCATAATTGGCAAACTCTTGCGCGCCGCCCTACTCGAAATCCGGGTCTGAGCCAAACGCGTCTTGTCGGTGAGTGTGATCGATAGGCTTGCGTCAATGGCGCGGGCACGACACAGACACCTTGATCCATAGCAATTACGAGGATGCAGGCGTGGCGGACGCAGCGGAGTTAAGCATTGAACCGGTCACCGACAAGCGCGGCCGCGCGGCATTCGTCGATCTGGGCCGCGCCTTTTCCGACCGCCTGCCCCATTTTGTGCCGCAGATCCGCAGCGAACAGCTCGAACTGGTCGACCCCGGGAAAAACCCCTTCTTCGGTCACGCCCGTGCCCAGCTGTTCATCGCCAAAGCCGCGGGCAGGCCAGTCGGGCGGATTTCAGCGCATATTGATGAACTCGCGCTGGCCATGCCGGCTGATCAGGGCTTTGGACCCGGCACCGGCTTCTTCGGTTATTTCGATGCCGAGGATGAAGCGGTCGCCCGCGCGCTGCTGACCGCCGCTGAGGCGTGGCTCGTCGGCCAAGGCATGACCCGCGTGCTCGGGCCGATTTCGCTGTCGATCTGGGAGGAGCCCGGCCTGCTGGTGCGAGGGCAGGATCACGCGCCGATGGTGATGATGGGCCACCACCCTGCGCATTACGCCGGTTGGATTGAGGCGGCGGGATACACCCGCGCCAAGACGCTCTACACCTATGATCTCGACATCAGCCGCCCCTTCCCGCCGCTGGTGCAGCGGATCGTGCAATCGGGGCACAAGAACGCACGGATCAATGTGCGCCGGGTGCGCAAGGCCGATTGGGACGCGGAAGTCGCGATCATTCTGGCGATCCTCAACGATGCCTGGTCGGACAATTGGGGCTTTGTGCCCTTCACCCCAGCCGAAGTTGCCTATGCGGGCAAGAAGCTGCGCCCAATCATTCATGAAGAACTCAACATGATCGCCGAGGTCGATGGCCGTCCGGTGGCCTTCATGCTGACCTTCCCGGATGTGAATGATGCGCTGACCAAGATCAAAGGCAAGCTGTTCCCGTTTGGCTGGCTGTACATGCTGCGCTGGTTGAAGCATCCCAAGGGTGCGGGGATGCGGGTGCCGTTGATGGGGGTGCTCAAGGAACTCCACAATTCACGGCTGGCGAGCCAACTGGCCTTCATGATGATCGAGGCGATCCGGCTCGAGGCCAACAGCAAGTTTGAATCAACCCGCGGCGAGATCGGCTGGATTCTGGAAGACAATCAGGGGATGGTCGCGATTGCGGACACGATCCAGAGCAAGATCAACCGCGAATATGCGATCTATGAACGGCTTCTCGGCTGATCGAAACGCCTTAGGCGGCCTGCAATGCGGGCTCGTGTAACCCAACAAAAAAGGCCTCCACTCGGGAAGAGCGGAGGCCTTTCGGGATCGTGTCACCACCGCTTGGACGGGAGGGGGGTCTCGGCGGTGACAGGGGGATAATGCGCCACCAATTCTCCGGTTCCCGCTGGCACGAAAATTTTTTTGTCATGGTGTTTTTCCTTAGTCATCGCCGCCGCTGGACGATCCGGGATCGGCAGGCGCGACGGGATAGTGGGGAACCGCTATGGCTGCGAATCAGTTATCCTTTGCGATAGTAGCGCCCTCACCCTGCGGAGTACCCCATGTCGCTTGGAAGCCAGATCGCCGCCAACTTGCCGTTCTTGCGGCGCTATGCGCGCGCGCTGACCGGATCGCAGACCAGCGGGGATGCCTTTGTGCGCGAGATGCTTGAGGCGGTGCTGGCGGATGCCGACCTCAAGGCCAGCCTCGCGGGCGGACGCGTGCCGCTCTATCGCGCCTTCAGCAAGGTGTGGTCCAGCGCGGCGCATGGTCTCGCCACGGCGGGCGAGGCGACCAGCGAACACGAAGCCGGTGCGCAGGCGCGGCTCGGCTCGATTACCCCGCCCGCCCGGCAAGCACTGCTGCTGACAACGCTGGAGGATTTCTCGGCCGCCGAGGCGGCGCTGATCCTCGATCGCACGCCTGACGAGATTACGCAGTTGGTTGCCGACGCCATTGCCGAGATCGACCGCGAACAGACCACTTCGGTGCTGATCATCGAGGATGAACCGCTGATCGCGATGCAGCTCGAAGACCTTGTCAGCGGCCTTGGCCACACCATCTGCGGCACCGCGGCCACGCGCGCACAGGCCCGCGCCGTCGTGGCCGAGGCCACCCCTGGGCTGGTGCTCGCCGATATCCAGCTCGCCGATGGCTCATCAGGGCTCGATGCGGTGGATGATATCCTGAGCGCAGCGGCGATGCCGGTGATCTTCATCACCGCCTATCCCGAACGCCTGCTGACGGGCGACCGGCCCGAGCCGACCTATCTGATCACCAAGCCGTTCCAGGAAGCCACGGTGCGCGCCGCGATCAGCCAGGCGCTGTTCTTCGGTTCGACAAAGCCTTTGGGTTAGCTTCAAAACCCGTTCGCCCTGAGCTTGTCGAAGGGCCGTCCTACACTTTGGGGAATGTCTGAGCCGCAAGAAAAACAGTCCTTCGACAAGCTCAGGACGAACGGAAGTGGGGCTATAAATCCTGAGACGTTCTACCCCGCACGAATCCGGAATTCACCCGGCCGGCGGATTGGCACGCGCAGCACGCAGCGCACCCCTGAAGCCGCGAAGTCGAGAATCACTGGTTGGCGCAATTCATGCGCGACCACCTTTTCGATGAGCTCGGTGCCGAACCCGCGGCGGCGTTCATGCGGCACGGGCGGACCGCCGGTTTCCTGCCATTCGACCTCGGCCCAGTCGGTCGGGCCTGCTGGCTCTTCGGCCATGCGCCAGCGGATCGTCACCTGCCCCCCCGCCACGCTCAGCGCGCCATATTTCGCCGCATTGGTGGCGAGTTCGTGCACCGCAAGGCCGAAGGACAGCGCATCATTGGGGGCCAGTTCCAGCTCCGGCCCATCGAGCAGGATCGCATCGCCCAGCGCAATGCGGAAATGCTGAAGCTCCGCCTCGATCACCGCGCGGATCGGAGTGGTGCCCCAGTCGGTCACCGTGAGCAGATCATGCGTCGCGGACAGCGCCCGGATGCGGCCTTCGAGGCTGTCGGCGAAATCATCCAGTCCGCTCGCCCGCCGCCGGGTCAACGAGAGGATCGAGAGCACATTGGCGAGCGTGTTCTTGACCCGGTGGTTAAGCTCGCGGGTCAAGGAATTGCGGATCGAATGCTGTTCTTCAAAGAAAGCGAGCCGCGCCTGATCCTCGTAAGCCTGCTGGGTCAAGAGCCGTGCCAGCAGCATCAGCAGGCTCGCCAGCGCCAGCCCGGACAGCAGCGTCACCATCGAAAGCGGCGCGAGCACCTGGGCATTGGCACTCTCGACGACGAGCAGCAATTTGCGGTCAGCGATGGTCACTTCCTGCTCTACCGTCTCGCTTGCGGCTATGCTGATGGAATCGGCGACCAGCAGGTGCCCCGTGCTCGCCTCACCGTCATAAAGCCGCACGCCGAAATCGGCCTCACCGCCCCGGTCAATCGCGGCTTCCAGAAAGGCGCGCGCGCGGAACGGCGTGTAGACGAACCCGGCGAGCTGCCGATCATTGCCCGTGCTGAGCCGAAACACCGGCATGTAAATCGCAAAGGCCGGCGCGCGGCTGGACGTGTCCTGTTCCAGCATGATCCGGCCCGACGCCGCAGGGCGCAGCGTCAACTCGGCCTCGGCCATGGCCGCGGCGCGGGCCGGATCGGAATACATGTCATAGCCCAGCGCGCGCTGATTGCGTGACGATTGCGGCGCGAACATCACCACCGGTGCGATCCGTCCGGTCCCCTCAACGGGACGCGGGAAAATATCCGGAAATTCCGGCTGACGCACCCGTTCGCGGGCGATGAAAGCGGGCAGATCGCGCGCCTCCAGAACCGGGATCCAGCCGATCCCCTCCGCACCCGAATATTCGGAATTGAGCTTGAGCGCCGCGACGAAATTCTCGAACGTCGCGGGCTGCACTTCATCAAGGCTCGAAAACAGCGCGGCTCCGGCCCTGAGATACGACGAGAACGCGCTGCTGCTGCGATCGAGCGCGGCCGCCACGCTCTGCGCATATTCGCGCATCTGCGCGCGTTCGCGGGCGCGGGCATTGCTCTCGATGGCGAAAACGCTGAGCGCGGTGATCGCGGCAATCGCGATGAAGATCACCAGCGGGATCGTGCGCGGATAGAGCACCAGCCACCGCCTCGCCCGTCCCGATGGCGGCGGCGGCGCGCTGACCGGTTCAATGTCCGGGTGGAGGGCAATCCGCTCGATGGTGATGAGTCCTGCCTGTGTCGTGCCTTGCGGCGGAACCAAACAGGTAGCGCATCGTTCCCCAATCGTCCAAACCCGCTTGCGCAAGGGTCTTGGCCAGAGCCTTTGGGCATGGCGACTTTGCAGCGGCGGCATTGTTTCCATCGTGGAAACAGGGCAATGGGATCAAGGACGAAATCAAGAGCGGCATGGCCTCGAATCAGGAACAGGGCGGCAGTGGCCACAGCGGCGGCACAAGCAGGGGCAGCAATGCCGCGCAGCGCCGTGAGCCCGAATGGGCCAACGGGCTGAAGCAGCTTTATGATTCGGTGGTCGAGGAAGACCTGCCCGACAATTTCCGCGACCTGCTCGACCGGCTTGATCAGGCCGATCCGGCCGCGGGGCATGACAGCGCCTCCGCCGGCAATGATAATGGTGCCTCCCCGCCAGCTTCGGGCGGCGGGAATTCGCGTCCGTGAGCGATGACGCCCAGCCCGGGGACACGCTCTCGGCCAACCACAAGGCCGATTTCAAGCGCCAACTGACCGCCGTCGTCCCGCATCTGCGCGCCTTTGCGCGCGGGCTGTGCGGGCGGCCCGATCTCGCCGATGATCTGGTGCAGGAAACGCTGCTCAAGGCATGGGCGGCGCAGGACCGGTTCGAACCCGGCACCTCGATGCGCGCCTGGACCTTTGTGATTTTGCGCAACGCCTATCTCACCGATATGCGGCGCAACCGCTTTCGCGGCGAGTATGACGAAGGCGTGGCCGAACGCATCCTCACCGCGCCTGCGGGGCAGGAAGAGCCGATCCACCTCAGCGACCTCCACCGCGCGCTGCTGACGCTTCCGGCGGAACGGCGCGAGGCGTTGTTACTCGTGGGGGCGGGCGGGTTTTCCTATGAAGAGGCTGCGGCGATCTGCGGCTGCGCGGTCGGCACGATCAAGAGCCGCGTGGGCCGCGCGCGCGCTGCGCTCACCGAGATGCTCGCCAACGGCGCGATCCCGCGCCGCGCCAGCGATGATGCCGTGGCGCACCGCGCGATCCTTGAAGAGCTGGACGAGGTTGCGGCGGGCAATGGAGTCAGCAGCCGCCCCTGATTCGCCGTCAAGGCTATGATCAATCCTCGTGGACGAAAGTCACCTGTGCTGCATCAGTGACGTGCACCCAGACCTGATAGTAGCCCACCTCGACTTCGCCAGGCCGCCCTGGCACCGGGCGAACCGCGCCCCTATACCAGTCGATCCATTGCAAGCGTACTTCGCCGTCAACGACGATCCGGCGTCCATTGAGCCGCTCCATCATGTTGAACATGTTGAGATCGGTCTCACTATCGACACGGCAGGCCTTGACCGTGATTTGCCCGTCGATCACATCGCTTGCGCCGCACACGCTTGCCCGACGCAACAGCCCATCGAGAACCGTCCGGTCGAAGGCGATGGTGAGCGTGCCGAAGGTGGCGTAATCGACCTGCGAATTGACGAACAGCAACTCGCCCAGCGCGCCTTGAAGGCTTTGCCCGCCGCCGCGAATATCGAGCAGGAAGCGCCCGGGCCGGGACTGGCCCTCTCCGGCAGCTAAGGCCATTGCGGCCGCTTCAGCGGGGATGATGCAACCGGTCTCGCAATCGATCAACGTCGGGCGGGCGGCCCTGAGGGCCGTGTCGGCATCGGCCAGCGCGGGGAGATTATGCGTGAGGTCCGCCGCCAGCGCGGTCTCTTCGGCCCTGGCCCCCGTTTCCCACAGCATCGCAAGCGCCAGCCCAGCGCCGCACACCGCCCTGCCAGTTCGGATTGCACCCACCATTTGCATGGTCGGGCCGATTGCGATGCCCGCGCTGAATTGGCGCTGAACCCTCGGAACGCAAAAAAAGGCCCGGAGCATCACTGCCCCGGGCCTCTCTCAATCAAATCCTGAAAAAATCAGGCGTAAGTCCACACCGTCCCGCGCGCGAGGTTCTCGCTGGCGAAGGCCCAGTTGAGCTTGT
>OFDC01001198.1_pt1 | contig 14635 bp, 20 predicted proteins | sample 1520941 | NCBI WGS metagenome assembly OFDC01 (sample SAMEA94258168, study PRJEB24077) | hot springs metagenome | biome: Aquatic biome; feature: Water | place: India | collected 2012-12-06 | depth 5 m | reverse complement strand
CCTGCCGCGATCTCGCCGGCGCGCATTTCGAAGCCATCACCGGAAGCGCATGGCGTCCAAAGGCCGGATCGCTTGCCAACCGCAAGACCATGACCGCCGCCATCCTCGACTCCAAGGATTACATCAAGGCCAAGCGGTACAAGGAAACCAACACGCTCACCCCTCCCGGAACGCTGATCGCCCTGTCCGGCGGCGTCGAATACAACAACGTGGCGCTCATCTACGAAAAGCTCGATACGCTGCTCAAGCGCTTTCCCGATATGATCCTGATCCATGGCGGCGCCGACAAGGGCGCGGATCTCATTGCCACCAAATGGGCCTCCGCCCGAGGTGTCACGCATATGCCGTTCAAGCCCGACTTCGCCCGCTGGGGCAAAACCCGCGCCGGCTTCATGCGCAACGATGAGATCATCAAGCTCGAGCCGCGCGGCGTGCTGGTCTTCGACGGCACCGGCGTCCAGCACAACATGGCCGACAAGGCCAAAGCCGCCAAGATCCCGCTCAACGATTACCGCACCCAAAAGGTCGCGCGGTAAGCGATCATCGCCCAAGCCCTGAGCGCTTCGCCGCGCTCGGGGTTTTTTTTTGCCTCATCCAGATCGTTCCTACGATCCAGGCCCAACGCCCAATCAAACCGCGTCCCGCCCCCACGCCGTCCTTTGTCAGAATGCGCCTTTTTGCTTTCCACGAGGAAGAGGGCCGTTGGCAGAGCAGCGAACCGTTCCGGTTCAAAGGAGGCGCATAAGCGCCGTTCCCAACCCCTCAGCGAAGGACGCAAGCCATGACCCTTTCCGACAGCGCCGTCGGCGATATCCTCTACACATCCTGGGGCTACGAGCAGACCAACATCGATTTCTATGAAATCGTCGCCCGCCGTGGAAAATCCACGCTGGCGCTGCGCAAGCTCAAATGCAGCAGCGAAGACGAAGGCTGGTGCCGCCACAAGGTCATGCCGCTCAAAGGGCAATTCGCCGGCGACCAGACCCTGACCCGCCGCATCAGCAAACACGGCACCGCAAAAATCGAAAGCTATGCATGGCTCCATCCCTGGGACGGCGCGCCCAAGCACGCCACCAGCTACGCGTGATGTCCCGGCCCTGCCTAAACACACGAACCCGCAACCATAGGAGCGCGTCATGAAATTCCGCGACATCACCCCCGCCGAAGAGGCCCAATTCCGCCAATGGGCCCGCGACAATTACGGCAAAGGAGATCCCATCAACCCTGTCTGGCATCCCGTCGTGCGCGATGAATGCACCAGAATGAATTACGACCGCTTCCAGAGCGCGATCGATATTCAGGATGCCGGCAACATGCGCGCCATCGCGCGCGAATTCATCCGCGCCGTCGATGCCGCCATGCACGAAACCGGCTCCACCACCCAAACCTGGGCCGACCCGGCCGTCGTCCTCCTCGTCAACAAGCTCGAAAGCCTTTCGCGATCGGAGGCGAATTTTTCCGCCGCCTATGATGCGTGCCGCAAGCGCGCACTTCCGCCCGCCCGCTCAAACAACCGGCTCGCCAAGCCGGGCTAACCCTCCAACAGAAAGGAAACGTCCCATGCCCACCACCTTCACCGATCCCCAAACCGCGACAATACTGGCCGCCCTAAGGCTCTACCAGAATGCCATCGCGTGCGGCGACATCCCCGGCGGTATTGCCGATATCGCCACCAACGGCCACGCCTTCTCGGCTCTCGATGGCGACGACATTGATGCACTCTGCGAAGCGATCAACACCGCCGAAGACGATGCTCCGCTTTCCGGCCAGAACCAATTCACGACCCTGAAGGCCGCCCAGCGTCAGCTCCAACGCATGCTGGATGACGACGAGCTCCGCTTTTGCAGCGAAACCGGCGCAGCCCTGGAACAGATCATCGCCAATATCGACCACGCGCTCCTTCACCCGCTACAGGCCGTCCCGCCGGCCAATCCCGCAGAAATCACGATATACGCCGTCCATGACAGCACCGACCCTGATCCCGAGGCCAGCCTTTGCGGATACAGCTTCAGTGCCAAACCCGGCAACACCGAGCCCCATCATCGCCATGAGCCGATTGATCCCCTGAACCCCGGCGCCTCTCTCCATCTTTATTGCTTCACAACACCGGAACAAGCCATGGCGTTCGTCGGCGGCTTGCAACTCTTCCGCGCCGATATTTGCGGCCAGACCATGCACAGCTTCGCGCCGGATTTAACGGCTGTCTTAGTCGAATTCTACGATTCAGCCGCAAACCATCTCATCATCAATACCGATCACCTGATCTCCACAAGCAGCGCCATTCACGATGAAAAAATGCCCTGAGCGCTGCCCGGCACTCGGCGCTTCATTCATTTCACCATTCCGCCAGAGACAGAGCCCGGCGCGGGCGGGCGAAGCACGCCCGCGAGATTGAGAGGCGTGCCGACACCCCGATCTGGAAGGACCCATCATGACGCATACGCCAACCCCATTCCTCCGCATCATTATCAAATTGGAGAACGATGCCTTCGTTCCCGATCCACAAGCCGAAACGCTTTCCATTCTCGAAGACATCGTGCGCCACGTCCGCGAGCACGGCCTGGCAAATACGCCCTTACGTGACAGCAACGGCAATTCGGTCGGCACCTTCGAATTTTTGCAGCGCCGCAACCCCGTCTGCTAACCGCATCACCAACCCGTAAACGCGCGAAATCACCGAACGGCAGCAGAAACCCACGCTGCCGCAGGAGAGCCCGTGCGCTGACTTCACCCCATATGAAAGGACCATCCCATGACCGCAACCGCCATCGCCCAGCTCCAGCTCATGACCGCAGCCGAAATCTGCGCCGCCGCGCCCCTCGGTACCATCATCCGATACACCGATCTCGCGCCCGAACCGCCGCTCCGCTTCAAAAACAAACATGCCGCCTGGCGACGGTCCAACGCCCAAGGCCGCCTCATCTCAGTCACGCCCGGCGCGAACGGCCACCCCGGCCACTTCACCCTGCACGAGGGCGATTTCGGCACCGCCAATGTCGTTGTCATCACCTTCCGCAAGACCTTCGCCCTCGACAGCAGCCTGCGCTTTGCCATCGCCCAGAGGCCCGCGCCCGGCTCGGTCGCCGTGCTCACCGCCTGGAACGGCATTCCCGAACTTCAGCACCTCGCCGCCAGCCACAAGGACGCGGAGGACTGGATGCGCACGCATCAACACAACGGCGCTTACCTAGAGCCTGTCAGCCCCTGAACGCGGCGCGCTCAATCCCCATCACCACGAAGGAGGCTTTCTCCATGAAATTCCTGACCCCCGACCAGCACGCCCAGCTGATCGCCAACGGCAAAGCCCAGGCCCCCGTCAAAGGCACCGGCCGCGAAATCGACTTCCCTCCCGTCGTCCGCCTCTTCAATCCCTACGGCGCGGGAACATGGCTGCTCACGGAAATCGATCCCGATGATCCAGACATCGCATGGGGCTTGGCCGATCTGAACTGCGGATGCGCCGAATTTGGCGCCATCAGCCTGACGGAGCTGTCCGCCCTCCGCCACCCAGTCGGATTTTTTCTGATCGAACGCGACCAGCATTGGAGCCCGCGCGCTCCCATCTCCGCCTACATCAAGGCGTCTGCCGCTGCCGGCCGCATCGTCGAGCCGGACCTCGAGCCCGTTTCAGACTGACAGTTTCCTAACCTGACCGGTCGGTCAATTCCCCCAACAGCAGAGATCGAGACCGCCCCCGAAGGGGGCGAGCCGGAGGCTGCGCCAGAGAAGAGATTCGATCGCTGCCCTCCCCGCACCCATCCCCCAACCAGGAGCCTTTCCATGACCAAACCAAAGACCAACACCACCAGCCCCGCAGAGCCAGTGCAGATCTATCCGATCCGCATGATCCCGCTCAACCTGCTCGATGTCGACGAGGCCAACGTCCGCCAGATCAAGAACGGCGTGACCATTGAAATCCTGGCCGATGACATCGCCGAACGCTCCCTCATCCAATCTCTCAACGTGCGCACCATCAACGATGCCGACGGCAAGCCGACCGGGCGCTTCGGCGTCAAAGCCGGCGGCCGCCGCCTCAAGGCGCTGCAGGTTCTGGTCAAGCGCAAGCACATCGAACCGGACCAGCCAATCCCCTGCATCGTCAAAGACGACGGCAACGCCACCGACGACAGCCTGGCCGAGAACGTGTTCCGCGAACAGCTGCACCCACTCGATCAGTTCAAGGCCTTCAAGGAGCTCGCCGACCAGGGCATCCCCGATGCCACCATCGCCAAGCGCTATCACGTCACCGAGCGCTTTGTGCAGCAGCGCCTGAAGCTCGCCAAGGCCAGCCCCAAGCTGCTGAAAGCGTTCCAGGACGAACAGATCAGCATCGAGCAATTGCAAGCCTTCTGCGTCACTGATGACCACAAACGCCAGGACTCGATCCTCAAGCTGATCAAGGGCGGCCAGCGCTATGGCGCCTATGACATCAGGAGAACGCTGACCGAAGATTCGGTCGAAGCCGACGATCCGCGCGCCCGTTTCGTCGGGCTCGAGGCGTACAAGGCCGCGGGCGGCACCCTGATGCAGGATCTCTTCAAGGACGAAAGCGGCCTCTGGCTGCAAGATCCCGTCCTCCTCGATCAGCTCGCCACCGACAAGCTTGAAGCCGTCCGCACCGACATCCTGGCCAAGGGTTTCAAATGGGCCGAGATCTGCTTCATCGGCAACAGCGTCTGGGACCTGAAGCGCAACCTGGCCACCATCCCCAACCTTCCCTCCTCCCTCACCAAGGAGGAAACCGCCGAGGAAGAGCAGCTCTGCAGCGAGCACGACACCCTGATCGATGAGATCGAAAATACAGGCGAGGAGCCCTCTCCACGCAAAGCGGCCCGTCTGGAAAAAATCCGCGCCATCCTGACCGAGCTCCGCAATCGCCCGCCGCGCATGTCGGCCAGGCAGATCGCTCGCTCCGGTGTTCTGATCAGCATCGATAGCGACGGCGATCTCTGCATCGAATGCGGTTTCCTCAAGCCCGAAGACGTCAAGCAGCCGAAAAAGGCGGCCGCCAAATCTTCAGCCGCTGGCAGTGCCGAAGCCGATCAGGACGCCGAAGCTGGCGAAGACGACGATGACGACGAAAGCGGCGATTACGTTCGCGCCGATAACAACCCCGGTGCCAGCATCGCCGGAAAGCTGCTCTCCGACAGCCTGACCCGCGATCTTACCTCCTACCGCACGGTCGCGTTGCAGAACGCCCTCGCCCAGGACTTCAACACGTCCTTCCTGGCCGCCCTGCATGCATTCTGCCTCTCGCTCTTCTACCGGCGCGGCCAGTTCCACCAAAGCACCGACGCTCACAAGGCCTGCGCCAAGATTGCCCCGACGATGACCGAGTTCCGCGGCGTCCAGGGCCTGGAAGAGTTCGAGCCGCAAAAGCAGATCACCCAGCGCCACCAGCACTGGCGCGAACGCCTGCCCGAGAACTCGGACGGCCTGTGGAATGCCCTGAATCTCCTGTCCAACGAGGAACGCGGCGATCTGTTCTCGCACTGCGTCAGCCTGACCCTCGATGCGGTGCATGGCAATCAGGCCCGCTCCTCCTCGGCGCTGCATTCAGACCAGCTGGCCGAAGCCGTCCAGCTCGACATGGCGCAAGCCGGATGGATCTCTACCGCCGCCAATTACTTTGGGCGCATCAACAAGGAGCAGATCATCCACGCGGTCAAGGAGGCCGTCCCCGCCAAGGCGGCCCTGATCGATCACCTCAAGAAAGGCGTGATGGCCGCCGAGGCCGAGCGCATCATCAAGGATACCAACTGGCTCCCGCCATTGCTGCGCGCCCCGTTCTCGGCCATGCCGAACCCAGTGACCGATACCGACGCCGCTGTCGAGGACGCCACGACCGAGGCCAAGACCGAAATCCCGGCATTCCTGAAAGGCGGCCTCAACGGCGCGTCCCCCCCACCTGCCGCCTAGCCGGAAGGCCCCGCGCCTCAAACCCCTATCCCCACACACGCCGAGGCGCGGGGCTCCTTTTTGCAACCCCAACCCTGGAGAGCCGATAACAACGCCATCACCGCGCAACCGTCCCATCCGCACGGACAGCTATGGCCCCATCAACGTGCTCGATCGCTCCCATACCCTCGAGCCGACCAACCCGAAAAGGAGACTGCTTTCAGCACCCGACATGACCACCACACCCCGAAACTCCCTCTACCGACGAACCCATTCCCTAACCACCGAGCTCCTGTCTGCAGGGATCGCCTGCCACCATATCCACGGCCTCTTGCTGTCCGGCTGTGACACCGATGCCTTGGGCCAGATGACCAAGCTCATCCAGCACATGCAAAACGCCATGCAAGACCGGCGCGAAATCACCCGCCTGATCAAAAAGGGGGTGCTCTCCACGCCTTCAACCAAGCAGCGAAGCTAGGAGGCAACCCATGAGCGACACACAATCCCAGGAACTCTGGATCACTTTGCGCTTCAAAGGTTACGCCGAAGCCTCCGCCCCAGCCCAGCACGTGGCCGAGCAGACCCTTGCCGACCTGCAAGCCCATCTCGAGCAGCGTCATGGCGCTTTGCCCTTCGCAATCTCGCAACCGGGCGAGGTCATCGATGTCGAGGAAGAAGCACAGATCTACGACACCCAAGAGCCAACGCCGCTCTTCGATCATGCCATGACGATCGCTTTTTCGCTGCGCTCAGAACATCCCTCTGGCGAAGACCTCACCGCGCAGCAGATCCGCAAAGCGCTCTATCACCGCCTGGTCAGATTAGACGACGATGAGTTGATCGAAGCCACCGGCGCGCCGTTCGATACGTATGAAGTCGACCAATCTGTGCCGGTTCCAATCCCCGCCCTTCCCGCCGAAATCACCCAGCAAAGCACCTTCCAGGTCGATCACGAGGCATCGGACCAAACCTATTTTTCCGTGCAAGTCGCCGGGATCGCCACGGTCGCCATCAAGCGCGAAAGCGAAGGCATCGTTGCCGATATCTACCCGCTTCACGCCTCCGGTGAGCCCGTGGCCTCCACCTACGCTTTCGACCACGATCTAACCGGCACACACCCCAAACCAGAAAAGGAGCCCAACACCAGTGGCTAACTACACCGCCGCCGCCCGCAGCAACTATTTCCGCGTCAAGAATACCAAGGCGTTCCGCCGCTGGTGCAAGGCTTTCGATCTCGACATCGTCATGCCCGACGAACTGGGCCCGGAGCCCTTCTTCGCCATCACCCCTGCCAGCGATAGCGGCTGCTGGCCCCGCTTCCATCCCGATACCGATGCGGAAACCGACATCCATCACGAGCTCGCCGCCCATCTCGATCCGCGCGATATCGCCGTTCTCATGCACGCGGGCCACGAAAAGCTGCGCTACATCACGGGCTTTGCCACCGCCGTCCATGCCGACGGGCGCTGCATCACGATTTCACTTCAGGACATCTACAGCCGCGCGCGCGAAGAATTCGGCCAAGACCTTTCCATGACCGAGGCAATTTACTAGCGCCCCTTTAAAACGGGCCCCCGCTTGCTCAACAAACGGTCTGACGCCGCTCTTCTGCCGCCGAGGATCGCATGCATCGCTTTTTCAATGCTCTCGCTTACCTTGCCCTCATCATCGCGTACGCCCCCGCCGCTGGCTTTGCCGTGCTCGGCCCCGTTTTTGATCATGTCCCTCCATGGTCTGCCGCCGCTTTGGGTAGCGCCCTCCTACTCGCGCCCCCGGCCTTGTGCGCCGCCTGCCACCGCAAGTTCGATGCGCCCGACCTTATCGGCATCGCCTCCGGTGAATTGCGCTACACGTCCCTCTTTGCCCTGCCGGTCATCCTGATCGCGCTCTATCACGTGGCGATCGCCAACACGGCCCAGGCCATCCACGATTTCGATTTTGCGGCAACCCTCTGCGCCCTTGGAATTGCCATCGCCCTGATCGGCGAGGCGCTTCCCCTCCGCCCCGGGGATGACAGCGAGAACACCCACGACTTTTAGAGGAAGAAATGTGCCCCAGCCGGGGCAAGCCGGCTGCGCCGCCAGAGAAGAGCCGCGCCCGCTTCCCCTCAACACTAACCAAAGGAGCCTTCAATGGGATGGATCTATATGGACCTCGCCCGCGCCGGTCTCTCGCTCGAACAAGCCAAGATCAACCACGTGCGCGATTCCTCCCGATACGGCCCCGGCGCGGCCGCTCGCATCATCATGCACGAATGGCACCCCCGCACCTGGTACGCCATCATCGGGCTCTATGCGGTGCATTCCGATCAGCGCATGCAACCGCCCCATACCGTCTTCCTGCGTACCGACCGCATCGACACAAGCGACGGGCAATTTGGCTACAAGGACATGACTGAGCAGATGGGACCGCTGCTCGACGATACGCCTTCCTTGGCCATGGTCCGCGCCATCTTCCGCTACATCCCGTTCGCCGAGGGCGATGCCATCGGCTTCCGCCAGTCGCACGGCATTCCCTTCCTCCAAAAAGCCCGCGCGCAATGCGGGATGACGGAGGCCCCATGAACCTCATCAAACACAGCTACGGCGGGCGCAAGCCTGCCCGCTATTACATCGACGGCAAGCGCGTTTCGCGCGATCGCTACGAGCTCGCCGTCACCCAAGCCCGTATCGCCGGCTGGCAGCACTCTACCTTTTGGGGGCGCACCCTTTGCACCGTGCCGGGCCGCGAACACTACCTCTACGGCTCGTCCCTCAACCGCTGACAGAAAGGTTTATCATGGCCTCAACCAAACCACCCCGGCGCCCGACCCCGAAAGACTGGCCGAGCATTCACAGGCCCAAGGGCATGGAAACCCGCCCGCTTGTGCGCTCCATCCTCGCCGCACAGGGCCTGACCGTCATCACGGATATGCTTGAGAACGGCTCCTATTGGGCGATCGTCAAAGGGCGAGACCCTGACGCTGCGCCCCACGCCCTTCTCTGCCTGACCGGCCGCGGCCGCTCCGCCCAAGACATGCGCTATCTGATCGTCACCGAGCAAATCGGTTTCCCCGAAATACCGCCGCGGGCCTTCTTCAGCCGCATCCTGGCCAATTGTCCCGTGCCGCCCTCCGACGTCGCTGCTTCGGGGCGCGCCCGCGCTGTCAAACGCTACGCCGAGCTCGACGCCATGCCCGATTATCCGGTCGGCACCGAGTTCTCTCTCCTCGGCAAGCGCCTGCGCATCATCGAACCGCTCGGTGAAGTCAGCTGCACGGCCATCGACGTTGCCGATCGCGGGCGCTACCTGATCAAACGTGAGCACCTGCTGTCCGCCACCATCCATCCCGCTGACGAAAGCTCGCCGGAAAAGAGCCCCGCAGATGACCAAGGGCAATGAGCACCGCGTCGTATCACGCAATCACGATGGCACGTTCACGCTCTGGTTCACCGGCCCCCGCTCGGCCTGCCGCCGGTGGATCTTAGGCCGGGCACGCGGCCATATTCCGCCCTACTATGCCATCACCACCCGCTCGTCCGACTTCGGCAAGTGTTTCTGACCGAGATCTTTTATAGGCGGCACCGCTGCTACCCCGTGAGGTCCGTCCCCGCCTTGCTGGCGATATCTTCCATAAATCAGGCAAAGATCAGTGTTCCGGCCTCGCCCCCGACGGGGCCGACCGCGCTCTATCGCTCGCCCAAGGCGTCGCGACGGAGCCGCCCGCGGCGTCTCCGCCCATCCGGGTCACGATCGCATGGCCGAACCGCCCTTACGCTCCAATTTTCCACGGAGACCCAGCTTTCGCGCAGACAGCGCACCGCCCATCAGAGCAGAAAGAAAAGCCCCATGACCTTCTTCGCCCGAACCACACCCAAGGAAACCGCCCTCATCGATAAAATCGCCCAGCGCATCATGGCAGACCCCGAACTGTCGCCCTATGCCAACAAAATGACCGCCATGATCGAGATCATCCTCACCCACTGCAACGGCACCCCGCTCGCCCTTGATGCCCTCTTGGCCGCCGATCCGGCCAGCTTCTGGCACGATATCGCCGGCATCGCCCGCAATCTTGACCGTGAAACCGGAAAGCTCGCCAATGATTTCACGCCGCGCCACGCGCTGCACTGATGCTCAGCTCGAAAATCTGCCGTAAACACCTATTCAAAATAAAATCATAATTCAATTTTTTATGATTAAGCAATTCTTATGAAATAGGATGTTAGCATCATTTTTTATAACAAATATAATTACAGGTATCGGTTACAAAATGCGCGATCCAAAAAGTGAATTTAATTCCTCGACGACATACACAATCGACAGCCTCAGCGACGTGCAGTCACTGAAAAATATTCCCCTGCCAACCCCCGGCCAAACCACGCATGTGCGCATCACCAAAGACGCCATTTTGGAGAAGTTGAGCCAGGATCTTGCTGCCCAGCCGTTTGCCCCGATCCTCAAATACCTGCCCTATACCCTCGAGGATCAGGTGATTGCATTACAATCCGAACAAACCCTGACCCCGGGAAATATTCTTCAGCAATTGTCCAACCTCGAACGCGGCATTCTTTCCGCAACGATCCTGGGTGCACTGGACAGGGACTTCGACAACTATCCCCTCGATATTCAAGCACCCGCCAATCCCCTCAGCGTGTTGCGCAATATTCTGAAGACCGATACCACCGCCCTCGAAGGGCCGTTCGCAAACGATTTTAACGTGCCGCTCCTCAGCCCTGACGATCGCGCCTCCTTCATCCGTTTCCTGGCCGACGCGAGTGAAGACGGCAAAGTCAGCAAGGAGGAAACCCTCGACTTCATGATGCTCACCAGCCGAGCCCGTGGCGACGCTGAACCCGACCCATCGCTGACCGAAGCCGCGCGCCACTTGCTCATAGACAAGGCCATCGAGGTCACACCCGATCGCGCCAGGGCACTCGCAAGCCACGTTGAGCGCGCGACGGAAGTTCTGACCAACATGCCAACACCCGAACCGCAAAAGTTCGAATTCAAGCCGCAAAACCAGCCGGGCATTGCTCCGTAAACCCCATGCATCCGCTCCCATCAATCTCGGCACACCCGCCTAGGCTCACGCCGCTCCAAGCCTGCCTTCGACATTAATTCGCAGCTACAAATCCGACGGCAGATCCACGCCCCCCGCAAAGAGAAAGAGCCGCCCAGGGTCCGGACGAAAGGCCGGACCAGTAAAGAAGAGTTCGCGCCGGAAAGGACTCTTCATGACCCAAAAGAACATCGACAAGCGCACCCTCTTCACCATCCTCGCAGCGCTGCGGCACTACCAGGCCGATCTCCCCCGCGCCAACATCGATACCGAAATCCTCGATATCGCCACCGAGTCCGACACCATTGATCCGCTCTCCGAAGATGAAATCGATGAACTATGCGAAGCCCTGAACACGCTTCCCCTGTCCCTGGCCAAACACCCCAGCCCGCCGCGCTCGCCGCCCCCCGCAAATGACGTCCTCGCCAATGCGCTGAAACTCACCATCCTATGTTGCATCGAGGCCCTCACTGCCGATTGGGACAAATCCGACGCCGGCTTCATCAGCCTGATCGACGCAGCCCAGGACGCGCTCACCGCCTGCGGAATAGACAACGGCGAACATGATTATGCGGATACGACCCCGGAACAGCTCGAAGCCCTTCAAGACAACCTGAGCGACGATGCGGATTTGGCTACTGTCGTCCCATCAAAACGCAAACCAAAGACTTTGTAACCTGCGCTCCGTTCAAACCGCAAAATCCATAGCCAGACCCTCGAAACAAAAGGCATCACCTCCGTCCTTCAAAGCCATCAATACCCATGCCCCCATCACCTAACTCAGGATGCGCTTGCCTGCCTGCGAAAGGCCGAATGCGGGCCGCCCAAGGGAGAAGCCCGGGAGGGCTCAGAGCAGAGATTTTCATCTTTCACTTTTCGCCCGGATTTCCGGATTTTATTGCAATAATTTTTTCAATTCCCTATTATGTCATAAAAAACAAAACAATAGAGGTGTGCATGACAACAGAGTTCGAAACTCTCTTGAATCGTGCAATTGTCGGAGATACCAAAGAACGCAAGGCCTTTGCCGATTATTGCCGCTCGAATGAAAGATATATCCTGGCGCTCGAATGGTATCGCCGCCTTGCCGATTCCGGAGATGCCGAAGCCCAATACCAGGCGGCCCTCCTCTATCACGACGGCAAAGGCTGCCCCCTAGCCAACACAGACAAAGCCATCGAGCTGCTAACCCGCTCCGCGCAATCGGGATATCAGCCCGCCGCAAGCAAGCTCTCGGAGATCACAGGCGTTCCTCACAACGAACCAAGCCACGATGACACGCCCCCCGATCCCGATCAGAAGAGACCCCTCACCTTCCGCGATGTCGCCTTCAAACCGACCGATGACGGCTCGTTCTGCTCCGAGATCGTTCCCTTCGACAGCTTCGAAGACCGACACGCCGCTGCCGCCACTGAAAGCGAAGAACCCGACATCCAGCCTCAGCCCGAAGACCCCAGCTACGACTACGACCGCGGCCATTACGCCCGTACCGCTCTTACGATCCACGAACCGGACCTGGACCAAGACCCCTACGCCAAACTCGACAGCATGATCGGCCTTGCAAAGCTCAAATCCCAACTGCAAACCATCCAATCCGCCGCACAATTCCAAAGCCGCCGCATTGAAGCCGGCCTCGCCGCCTCAGCCGCCAGCCATCACTTCGTGTTCACGGGAAGCCCCGGCACCGGCAAGACCGAAGTCGCCCGCGCCCTCGGCCGCATTTTTCTCGATTGCAAACTTATCAGCCGCGGCCATGTCATCGAGGTCGACCGCTCCGATCTCATCGCCGGCTGGATCGGCCACACAGCCCTCAAGACCGAAGCCGTGCTAGAACGCGCCATCGGCGGCGTGCTGTTCATTGACGAAGCCTACAGCCTGGCCCAAGGCACCGGCTACGACTTCGGCGACGAAGCCCTGACCACCATCCTCAAATTCATCGAAGATCGCAGGACCGATCTCATCGTCATCATGGCAGGCACCCCGGTCGAGATGGACGCCCTGCTCGCATCCAACCCCGGACTATCCTCCCGCTTCCGCCACAAGATCGTCTTCCCGGATTTCTCACCCGAGGAGCTTTGCCGGATCTTCGACAAATTCTGCCGAGACAACGATTACATCCTGCACAGCGATACCTGGCCCGCAATCCGCACACTGTTCCGCGAGGCCCACAAACACATCACGCCCGAACTTGGAAACGCCCGCTTCGCGCGCAACGCCTTCGAGGCCGCCATCGATAACATGGCCCGCCGGGTGATCCGCAACGACGACCCCGATCTGAAAACGCTCTATTTCAGCGATATCCCAGTCTTCGCCGATCTTAAGACCGGCAAGGCCCGCTCATCGGCCAAACGTCTGGTCTGATGCGCCCGGCAAGCTGCATCATGGCGTCGGACCCTCCTCAGATCCGCTGCCGCTGCCGCGCTTTCCGCCCTTCCGTCCCGAAGGAACCGCAACCGCTTCCCGGTTGAATTCCTTTTTGATCTCTCTTTTTGGCCGCACCGCCTTGTCCACCGCCTTCTCGACAGGCGGAGCAGCCAGCTTCTGCTCCTGCGGCGCCGCAGCTATCGGTGTCTTTTCCTTGAACTGCTGCCGCTCCCGCAATCTTTTCTCATCCGCCGCCTTGTTCCGCGCCCGCACCTCCTCCAGCGATTTGTTGCTCGCTCCCTGCCGCCGAATGCTTTCCTTCGACTGAAGCAGCTTGTCCCGCGCCTGCGGCGACACATCGGCCGGAATATCAACCTTCGGCACGACCGTCTTCCCGCGCGACGCGGCACCTGCCGCATCATCAATCGATTTCTTCGCCTTCTGCTCGGCCGCATTGTCGATCGCTTTTTGAGGCGGAGGTGCCGGGGCCGGTAGCGGCTTTGGCGGTTCAGGCGTCGCCGCCTTGCGAAACGTATCCTTGTATCGACTGGCCGAAACCGTATCGACCGGCCAACCCATCAAACCTGCCGCAAGAAGCGGCAAAAGCCCCACGATGCGCATGTTCGCTCCGCTCTATTGAGGGCGCTTATACTTCGCCTTGCTCGCCTGCGCCGACATCAACGTTCCACCAGCGACCCCAAACCCCACGGCATAGGGCAAATCGCTGCGAACCGATTTCATCCGCTCTTGCAAGCTCAGCCCCGGCGGACCCGCGCTGAAGCTCCAAAGGCTCGTTTCCACCATCTCCGCCATCACCGTCGATGCCAGAGCGCGGCCCGTCCCGCGTTTGATCACACCCTTCCCCATGCTCCTCAGCAGCGGTTTCGTCAGATACGAACCGACCCCGGTTGGCAAAATGATCCCAAACATCTCCGCCTGCGCGTAATATTGCTTTTGCGTCTGCTGCGATAACGCCGCCCGCTGCTCATTCTCCCAGATACACAGATCGATTTCCTCGGCGGTGCGCGGCTTCATCAAAATCGCCTTGCCCTCATCGAACTTCCGCTCTTCATGAGCAGCTTTGAACGCTTCATAAAAAATCCCAAGGATATTGACCCCGAATTTTCCAAGCTCACTGCCGACACAGCTCACCCAGGTCGCCTGCCCGTAAAGAAAGGCGTTACTCACCCCCCACGCCATCGCCTCGCCTTGACCAGCTTGGCCGGAGTACGCTTCGTTGAAGAAATAATAGATCGGCACCGTGCATGTCTCGGGACACATCTCGCCCACGATCTTGAGCGAAATCGCCTTATTGATCCCGCGCTTGATATCCAT
>OFDC01001197.1_pt1 | contig 14645 bp, 5 predicted proteins | sample 1520941 | NCBI WGS metagenome assembly OFDC01 (sample SAMEA94258168, study PRJEB24077) | hot springs metagenome | biome: Aquatic biome; feature: Water | place: India | collected 2012-12-06 | depth 5 m | reverse complement strand
AGAAGATTTCGCAGCAGTCCGGCGTCGGTCTGGTCAGCATTTCCGGCGGCCAGCGCCGTGCCGTGCGGGTGCGCGTGAATCCGTCGGCGGTCGCCGCCTACGGTCTGAGCCTCGAACAGCTGCGCGCCGCGGTGGTCGCCACCAGTTCCAACCAGGCCAAGGGCAGTTTCGACGGCCCGACGCGCGCCACCACACTGGACGCCAACGACCAGCTGCGCTCGGCCGACGAGTACCGGCGCAGCGTGATCGCCTGGAAGAACGGTGCGCCGATCCGGCTGCAGGACGTCGCCGAAGTCGTGGACGGCCCGGAGAACCGGCTGCTCGCTGCCTGGGCCAACGAGACGCCGTCGCTCATCCTGAACATCCAGCGCCAGCCTGGCGCCAACGTGATCGACGTGGTCAGCCGGATCAATGCACTGCTGCCCGAACTGCAGGCCTCGTTGCCAGACGCGGTCGACGTGCAGGTGCTGACCGACCGCACCGAATCGATACGCACCTCGGTGCGCGACGTGCAGATCGAACTGGTGATGGCGGTGCTGCTGGTCGTCGCCGTCATCTTCGTGTTCCTGCGCAACGCGCGCGCCACCGTCATTCCGGCGATCGCGGTGCCGCTGTCGCTGATCGGCAGCTTTGCCATCATGTATCTGGCCGGCTTCTCGGTGAACAACCTGACGCTGATGGCGATGGTGATCGCCGCCGGTTTCGTCGTCGATGACGCCATCGTGATGACCGAGAACATCGCCCGTCACCTCGAAATGGGCAAGGGCGCGATGCAGGCCGCGCTCGACGGCGCGAAGGAGATCGGCTTCACCATCATTTCGCTGACCGTGTCTCTGGTGGCGGTGCTGATTCCGCTGCTGTTCATGCAGGACGTGGTCGGCCGCCTGTTCCGCGAATTCGCGCTGACGCTCACCATCGCCATCCTGCTGTCGGCCGTGGTGTCGCTGACGCTGACGCCGATGATGGCCGGGCGGCTGCTGAAGGCCGAGGGCGAGCACGCGCACGAGGGCTGGTACGCCCGCCTGCTGGCCGGCTATGCGCGCACGCTGCGCTGGGTGCTGGATCACCAGCCGCTCACGCTGGTCGCTGCAGTCGCCACCTTCGTGCTGACCGCGCTGCTCTATCTGGCGGTGCCCAAGGGCTTCTTCCCGGTGCAGGACACCGGGCTGATACAGGGCATGTCGGAAGCGGAACCGACCATTTCCTTCTCGGCGATGAGCGCGCGCCAGCAGGCGCTGGCCGAGGTCATCCTGCGCGATCCGGACGTCGACAGCGTCAGTTCATTCATCGGCGTCGATGGCCAGAACCCGACACTGAACACCGGCCGCATGCAGATCAGGCTGAAGCCGCTGGCCGAACGCAGCGACCGTGCGCCGGAGATCGCACGCCGGCTCGAAGCGGCGGCGCGCGAGGTGCCGGGCGTCGCGCTCTATCTGCAGCCGGTGCAGGACCTGACCATCGAGGACCGCGTCAGCCGCGCCCAGTACCCCTTTGTCGTGCAGGCCACCAACCACGAAGACCTGCTGGAATGGGTGCCCCGGCTTGCAGCCGCGCTGCAGCAGTCGGACCGGCTCACCCAGGTCACGACCGATCTGGCCACCGGCGGCCTGCAGGCCTATGTGGACATCGACCGGGCGGCGGCGGCCCGCGTCGGCGTCACCGTCGCCGACATCGACGCGGCGCTGTACAACGCCTTCGGCCAGCGGCTGATCTCGACCATCTTCACCCAGTCCAGCCAGTACCGCGTCGTGCTCGACGTGCAGCCGCAGTTCCAGATCGGCCCGGAAGCGATCGCGCAACTGCACGTGATGTCGGCCGATGGCTTGCAGGTGCCGCTGGGCACGCTGGTGCGCGTCGAAGAACGTCCGGCACGGCTGGCCATGGGCCGCCAGGGCCAGTTTCCGTCGGCCACGCTGTCCTTCAACCTGCCGGACGGCGTATCGCTCGGCGAAGCGGTGGACGCGGTCGAGTCGGTGCGCGCGCAGCTGGGCATGCCGGCGACGATGACGCTGAAGTGGGAAGGCGCGGCCGAGGCCTTCCGCGCCTCGCTGAGCGACACGCTGTGGCTCATCCTGGCCGCGGTGGTGACCATGTACATCGTGCTCGGCGTGCTGTACGAAAGCTACGTTCATCCGCTGACCATACTGAGCACGCTGCCGTCGGCCGCCATCGGCGCGCTGCTGGCGCTGCTGCTGGCCGGTCACGCGCTCGACATGATTGCGGTGATCGGCATCATCCTGCTGATCGGCATCGTCAAGAAGAACGCCATCATGATGATCGACTTCGCGCTCGAAGCCGAACGCAACGAGGGCATGGCGCCGCGCGATGCGATCTTCCAGGCCTGCCAGCTCAGGCTGCGCCCCATCCTGATGACCACCGCCGCCGCACTGCTCGGCGCGCTGCCGTTGGTGTTCGGCGGCGGCATGGGCTCTGAGCTGCGTTTCCCGCTCGGCCTCACGATGGTGGGCGGCCTGCTGGTGAGTCAGGTGCTGACGCTGTACACGACGCCGGTGATCTATCTGGCCTTCGGGCGGCTGTTCAAGCTGCGCCACGCGGCCATCGACGCGACGGAGGGCGGTCGCGCATGAGTGCCTGGGCACTGCCCATCCGCCGTCCGGTCGGCACCGCGCTGCTGACCGCGGCGATCGCGCTGGCCGGTGCGCTGGCGTTCCGGCTGCTGCCGGTGTCGGCGCTGCCGCAGGTCGATTTCCCGACCATATCGGTCAGCGCCGCGCTGCCCGGCGCCAGCCCCGAGGTGATGGCGGCGACCGTGGCGACGCCGCTCGAACGCACGCTGGGCCGCATCGCCGGCGTCACCGAAATGACGTCGAGCAGTTCGCAGGGCAATACGCGGGTGACGCTGCAGTTCGACCTCGACCGTGACGTCGAGGGCGCGGCGCGCGACGTGCAGGCGGCGATCAACGCCGCGCGCGCCAGCCTGCCGACCAGCCTGCCGTCCAACCCGAGCTACCGCAAGGTGAATCCGGCCGACGCGCCCATCATGATCCTGGCGATCACGTCGGAAACGGTGCCCATTCCGCGGCTGTACGACGTGGCCTCGACCGTGCTGGCGCAGAAGCTGGCGCAGATTCCGGGCGTCGGTGAAGTGACCGTCGGCGGCGGTGCGCTGCCGGCCATCCGCGTGCAGGTCAATCCGGAAGCGCTGCACCAGAGCGGCCTGACGCTGGCCGACGTGCGCAACCGCATCACCGAGTCGAACGTGAACCGGCCCAAGGGCTTCGTCGAGGACGGCGAGCGCTACTGGCAGATCGAGGCGAACGATCAGGCGCGCCGCGCCGGGGACTACGTGCCGCTCATCCTGCGCCACACCTCGGGTGCGGTGCTGCGCCTGGGCGACGTGGCGCGGGTCGAGGATTCGGTGCAGGACGTGCGCAACCTCGGCCTGACCAACGGCAAGCCGACGGTGCTGCTGGTGCTGACCAAGCGACCGGGCAGCAACGTGATCGAGACGGTGGAGCGGGTGCGCGAACTGCTGCCGGAGCTGGGCGCCAGCCTGCCGGCGGCGGCGCGCATGGAAGTGGCGATGGACAGTTCGGTCACCATACGCAGCGCGCTGCACGAGGTGGAGATCGCGCTGGTCATTTCGATCGCGCTGGTCATCCTGGTGGTGTTCCTGTTCCTGCGCAACGCACGGGCGACGCTGATTCCGGCAGTCGTGGTGCCGGTATCGCTGGCCGGCAGTTTCGCCGTCATGTACCTGCTCGGCTTCAGCCTGAACAATCTGTCGCTGATGGCGCTCACCATCGCCACCGGCTTCGTCGTCGACGACGCGGTGGTGGTGATCGAGAACATCGCCCGCCACATCGAGCGCGGGCTGAAGCCCTTCGAGGCAGCGGTGGCCGGCGTGCGCGAGGTCGGCTTCACGGTGGTGGCGATCAGCCTGTCGCTGGTCGCGGTATTCATTCCCATCCTGCTGATGGGTGGCGTGGTCGGCCGCCTGTTCCGCGAATTCGCGCTGACCATGTCGGTGGCGGTGCTGGTGTCCATGGTGGTATCGCTGACCGCGGCGCCGATGCTCGCAGCGCGCCTGCTGCGGCACAGCCCGGTGGAGCAGGAAGCGCGCTGGCAGCGCGCCCTCGGCCGCGTGTTCGACGACCTGCAGATCGCCTACGCGCACAGCCTGGACTGGGCGCTGCGCCATACGCGCATCGTCATGCTCATCTTTCTCGGCGCCATCGCGCTGAATTTCTGGCTGTTTTCCATCGTGCCCAAGGGCTTCTTCCCGAATCAGGACACCGGCCGCCTGTTCGGCAGCCTGCGTGCCGACCAGAGCACCTCCTACCAGGCGATGACGAAGAAGATGGCGCAGGCGGTGGAGGCGATCCGCAGCGACCCGGCGGTCGACAACGTGAGCGCCTTCACCGGCGGCGGTCGAGGCGGCGGCGCCAACAACGCGAGCTTCTTCGTCAATCTGAAGCCGCTGAAGGAACGCGGCGTGTCGGCCGAACAGGTGATCGGCCGGCTGCGCGGCAAGCTGGCGCGCATCGAAGGCGTGCAGCTCTTCCTGGTGGCGGCGCAGGACCTGCGCGTCGGCGGCCTGCGCTCGTCCTCGCAGTACCAGTTCACGCTGACCGCCGACAGCCTGCGCGCGCTGCGCGAATGGGTGCCCAAGGTGCGCGACGCGATGCGCGACCTGCCGCAGCTGGTCGATGTCGGCACCGATCAGGAAGACCGCGCTTCGCAGACGCGGCTGGTCTATGACCGCGACACGCTGGCCCGTCTCGGCCTGACGCCCGGTACCGTCAATCAGGAGCTTTACGACGGCTTCGGCCAGCGTCAGGTGAGCACGCTGTACGAGCCACTGAACCAGTACAAGGTGGTGCTCGAGGTGGCGCCCGAGCGCGCGCAGGACCTGTCGGCGCTGGATTCGGTGCGCGTGGCCACCGCCGACGGCAGTCTGGCGCCGCTGGACAGTTTCGCGCGCGTCGAGCAGGGCGTCATGCCGCTGTCGATCGCCCACCTCGATGGTCGGGTGTCGACCACCGTGTCCTTCGGCACTGCCGAAGGCGTCACGCTGGCCCAGGCGATGGACGCGGTGCGCGCGGCGATGGCCGACATCGGCGTGCCGGCCAGCATCAACGCCGGCTTCCAGGGCTCGGCGCGCGCCTTCCAGCAGTCGCTGGACAACCAGCCGCTGCTGATACTGGGCGCCATCATCGCGGTCTATCTGGTGCTGGGCATTCTGTACGAAAGCCTGATCCACCCGCTGACCATCCTGTCCACGCTGCCGTCGGCCGGCATCGGCGCCATCCTCGCGCTGATGGCCTTCAACATCGAGTTCGGTCTGATCGCGGTGATCGGCGTGCTGCTGCTGATCGGCATCGTCAAGAAGAACGCCATCATGATGATCGACTTCGCGCTCGATGCCGAACGCACGCGCGGCCTGGAGCCGCGGGCGGCGATCCGCGAAGCCTGCCTGCTGCGCCTGCGTCCCATCCTGATGACCACGCTGGCCGCCATGGTCGGCGCGCTGCCGTTGGCCATCGGCTTCGGTGAAGGTTCGGAACTGCGCCAGCCGCTGGGCATCGCGGTGGTGGGCGGTCTGGTGGTGAGCCAGCTGCTGACGCTGTACACGACGCCGGTCACCTATCTTTACCTCGAACGCTTCAGCCGCTTCTGCGGCCGCCTCATCGCGCGCACGCCGCGCCCGGTCTCGCCATGAACAAGATACTGCCGCTCCTTTTAGCCGCGCTGTTCGCCGGCTGCACCACGATAGGCCCGGACCACCAGCGGCCGGCCTTCGACCTGCCGCAGGACTACCGTGCCGCCGACGGCTGGAAGCCGGCCGAGCCGGCCGATCACCTGCCGCGCGGCGACTGGTGGCGGGCTTACGGCGATCCGGTGCTCGACGATCTGATCGCCCGCGCCGACAGCGCCAACCAGGACCTGCGCGTGGCGCTCGGCAATTACCGTCAGGCGCGCGCCGCGGCGCAGCAGGCACGGGCCGGCTTCCTGCCGGAGGTTGGGCTCAGCGCGTCCGCCCAGCGCAGCCGCAGCGCCGCGATACAGGGGCGCTCGGCCAATCAGTCGAACACCACCCAGCTCGGTCTCGACGCCAGCTGGGAAGCCGACCTGTGGGGCCGCATCGGCCGCGAGGTCGAAGCGGCCGGTGCCGAACTGCAGGGCAGCGCCGCCGATCTCGCGTCGGTGCGCCTGTCGCTGCAGGCCGAACTGGTGCAGAACTACTTCCAGCTGCGTGCCGCCGACAGCCAGCGCGCGCTGTATGCGCGCACGGTCGCTGCCTACGAGAAGGCGCTGGAGGTGGCGCGCAACCGTGTCGCCGCCGGCGTCGCCACGCGCGGCGACGAGGCGAGCGCACTGGCCCAGCTGCGCGCAGCGCAGGCGCAGGCGGTCGATCTCGACCTGACGCGAACCCAACTCGCCAACGCGATCGCCGTGCTGGTCGGCGAGCCGGCGTCCAGCTTCTCGCTGGCCGAGGCTGACTGGCAGGGCGCGCCGCCGGCGACCCCGGTCGGCCTGCCGTCGACGCTGCTCGAACGCCGCCCCGATATCGCCGCCGCCGAGCGCCGCGTCGCCGCGGCCAATGCGCGCATCGGCGTCGCCCAGGCGGCGTGGTTTCCGTCGCTGACGCTGAACGCCTCGACCGGCTACGCCGGCAACAACTTCGCGCAGTGGTTCAACGCGTCGAACCTGGTGTGGTCCTTCGGCCTGTCGCTGGCGCAGGCGGTATACGACGGCGGCCGGCGCGACGCGCAGATCGAATCCGCCCGCGGCGCGCACGACGTGACCGTGGCTCAGTACCGGCAGACCGTGCTCGGTGCGCTGCAGGAGGTCGAGGACAACCTGAGCGCCTTGCGTCTGCTGGCCGACGAGGCCGCACTGCGTGAACAGGCCCTCGCCGCCGCGCGCGAAGCCGAGACGCTGGCGCTGAACCGCTACCGCGCCGGCACCGCGAGCTACACCGAAGTGGTCACCGCGCAGACCGCTGCGCTCGACAATGAACGCAGCCTGATGCAGCTGCGCGGCCGCCAGTTCTCGGCCAGTGCGCTGCTGAACAAGGCGGTGGGTGGCGGGTGGGAGATGGCCAGCACGCCATGAACCGTCTGGTCAGTTGGCTTCGGGGCCGGCATTGTCGTCATGCCCGTCATCGTCAAGCCGGCCTCTCTGCTCGCGAGCCTGATCGACAATCGCCCGAACTGAGGGATGTTCGTCTGCGCCGAAACGCCGCTCGATTTCATTGAATACGGCAATGGCCTCGGCGGTGCGACCGAGGTCGCTGAGCCAGCCGCCTTTATTGACGAGCGCCTCGGCGACCTGCTCGTTCAGAGCAGGTGCATTGTCGGTGCCGTAGCGCCGGTCCACCTCGTCGCAGGTGGCGATCGCGTCTTCATGGCGGCCAAGTTGGCTGAGCGCGACGCCTCTATTGACGAGCGCCATGGCGACCTGTTCGCGCAGGGCGGGGGCGTTGTCGGTGCTGTAGCGCCGGTCTACTTCTTCGTAGGTGATGATCGCTTCATCGTGGCGGCCAAGTTGGGCGAGCGTGAAGCCTTTGGCGCCGAGCGCGCTGGCGACTTGTTCGCGCAGGGCTTTGTCGGTGCCGTAGCGCCGGTCGACTTCGTCGCAGGTGACGATCTCGTCTTCGTGCCGGCCAAGTTGGCCGAGCGTGAAGCCTTTGTTGAAGAGCGCCCAGGCGACCTGCTCGCGCAGGACGGGGGCATTGTCGGTGCCGTAACGCCGGTCGACTTCGTCGTAGGTGGCGATCTCGTCTTCGTGCCGGCCAAGTTGGCCGAGCGTGACGCCTTTGTTGAAGATCGCCTGGGCGACCTGCTCGCGCAGGACGGGGGCATCGTCGGTGCCGTAACGCCGGTCGACTTCGTCGTAGGTGGCGATCTCGTCTTCGTGCCGGCCAAGTTGGCCGAGCGTGACGCCTCTGTTGAAGATCGCCTGGGCGACCTGCTCGCGCAGCGCGGGGGCGTTGTCGGTGCAGTAGCGCAGGTCGACTTCGTCGTAAGTGACGATTTCATCTTCGTGGCGGCCAAGTTGGCTGAGCGCGACGCCTTTGTTGTAGAGAGCCTTGGCGACCAGTTCGCGCAGGGCGGGGGCGTTGTCGGTGCAATAGCGCCGGTCGATGTCGTCGTAGATGACTATCTCGTCTTCGTGGCGGCTAAGTTGGCCGAGCGTGAAACCTTTGTTGTGGAGCGACTGAGCGACCAGTTCGCGCAGCGCAGGGGCGTTGTCGGTACCGAAATGCCGGTCGACTTCGTCGCAGGCGGCGATGGCGTCATCGTGGCGGCCAAGTTGTCTTAACGTGACGGCACGAGCGTACAAGAGTCGTGCACTGCTCGCATTCGAGTATGGTCCGGAGCTGGCGACGGCGAGACCCTTGTCGAACCAGGCAAGCGCGGAGTCGAACCGGCCGGCCAGATATTCGTCCAGGCCCCGTGCGAAGTGATCGTCCGGCGAAAAATCGTTCTCCGCCTTAGATTTCAGCGCTTCGCTGGCCTCCCGAATCGTAATTGCGGCGTTGGCGTCCGCGTCGCCCTGCTCGGAACCATCTGCGCCGGTCTTGCGCGAGAGAACGGTCGCTGCGGCTGCGTCCATGTCGCGATGGGCGCGGTCCGCGTGATCCTTCACATCGCGGCTGTGCACGTCGATGGCTTCCCGCGCGCGAAGGGCTTCTGACTCAAGTTCCTCGATGCGCTTGAGCAGGCCGTTCGCTTTCTCCTCGAACCATTGCTTCGATGCGGCCTCTGCCTCCGCCTTCGCGCGCCGTGTGGCGCTTAGATAGGTCACCAGGCCCGCAACGAAGGCAACGAAGGTAATGAGATACCCAAGATAGGTCGTTTGGGTCGCGACGGCGGCGATGTGATTTGCCTGCTGTGCCGTGATCTGGCCGAGATCGCCAACTCGTTTGTCCTGGGCATCCAGCCGGATCGCGATGTGCTCCTTGATAGTGCTCACGTCCTTTTCGAGCATCCGCAGCTCGGCCTGCGTGTTGCGGATGTCGGTGGAGCTCTCGGGTGCTGCGAACGCTCCCACCGTTGCAAGAAGCATGACGACTAGCGGGATGCCGAACAGGAATCTGCGCATTCTGATGACCTCGAAGTCAGGCGCTCAATAGGAGGAAGCGAACTCGTCATTCTATTGGTGGGCGGATTACGAATGGATCGCCTCGTCGTTCTCGCAGTCTCGCCGCGCATCGGCAGTGACTGCATGGCGTGTCCGTCGCATGCTTGACCATGGGCGGCGACGCGGAGGACGTCCGCGAGCGCTCATTCGTCGCTTCCAGGTAGTTCCGTTGCCCCCATCCAGTAACACAGCAGCGGCGCCGGGATGCGCATGATCTGTGTGCCGACTGTGTCCTGATTAGCGGGCAGATCGCGCATCGGCCCGAAGTCATCCAGCGACTTCGTGATGACATATCCGCGCGCGATGTGCTTGGACCGGCACAGTTCGATCAGGCCTTTCAGTTCGCGGGCGCCGGTGTGCTGGGCGCGGTACTTCACTTCGAAGGGAATGAGCTCGCCGCCGACCTCGGCGACGAGGTCAACTTCGTGATCGCGCTTGCCGCGCCAGTAGCTGAAGCGCACGTTCTGCGGGTAGTAGCGGGCGAACAGGTGCTTGAACACGGCTGTTTCGGTGGCCACGCCCAGTGCCGCGGCATCTTCGAGTATGGCTTTCCCTCTGAGCATGACGGCCGGGGCGATCGCGGCGTCGGCGAGATAGATCTTGAAGCGTGCGCGCAGCACATCTTTGCCGTAACCGTGCGGAGGCAGACGGTAGATGAGGTGGGTGGCTTCGAGCAGTTCGATGAAGTGCTGCGCAGTGGGGCGCTTGACCTCCAGGTTGGCGCACAGGTCAACCATGTCGAGCAGCCCGCCGTCGTGAAGGCACAGGTAGAGAAAGGTGTGCTCGAGGTCGAGCACACGACGCACACCGAACAAGGCCGTCATGTCGCGCTTGAGCACTTTGTCGATGATGTCCTCGCGCAACAGCCGCTGTGCATGAGTGATGCTGTCGACCTGCGCGGTCTGCGGGAAGCCGCCGCGTACGAGGTACTCGTGGAAGTGGCCGACGTAGGCGCTCGCTCGCTCGGTGGTGCGGTAGAAGTCCGCCGGTGCCCAGTCGAACAGGTCACGCAGGCTGCGCAGCCGCGGCAGTTCGGGCAGCTGCAGGCGCTTGATCTGCAGATACTCATAGAACGAAAGTGTGGTCAGGCGGATGGTGTGCCAGCGACCCACGCCCGACTCCTGATCGGCCTCGACCAGAGGCATGGCAGAACCGGTGAACGCGATGCGCCGGTCCTTGCGGAAGTCGACCTGATGCTTGACCCATGTTCCCCAGTCGCGGATGAACTGGGCTTCGTCGAGCAGCAGGTATTCCGGCCCTTCGGCCCGCGGTTCGCGTTCGCGCCAAGCGTCGATGACGGCGTCGATGCCGGCCAGTTTCAGCACGGGGTGGTCGAAGGTGGCGTAGAGGATGTTTGCCGCGGGCACCCCCGCGCGCAGAAGAGCATCGGCCGCCTGCAGCAGCAGCGTGGTCTTGCCGATCTGCCGCGCGCCCGAGAGCAGTATGGCGCGCGGGGCGGGTGGCGTCGCCATCCATTCGTGCAGTTCGCGGAAGGCGGCGCGCCGGAACGATGGCAGGTCCGAGATCGGTTCGCCTCGCCACCAGGGATTGAACTGGGCGAGGACGGCAACAAGCTCTTCTTTCGATACCTTCATGACGGAAATTCTGCCTGCGTGATTTGATTAGTTAAAGTGTAGTTTATCAAAAGACAAAGCCGAGCATCATTCGGGTTTCCAATCCGCTGTTCGACGGGTTGGAGGCCCCGGGGTCTGCTCACCCATCCTCGCCCCGGGGTTCCGAGTGAAAGAGATTTCGCGCCGGTCCCAAGGGCATCCCATCGACCTCTTCAGTGGCGAGGTTAAGTGATGAGTCGACGGGGCCGACCTGAGGTGTTCTCGCGGAGGGGAATGGCGTTCCAGGCGGATGTCCGCGGGCTTCCGTTCGTCGCCCAGTCCGGCCCCATCGCTTCTCCTCGTGCCAGACTGAAACAGGTCGTGTCGCGGCGCAGTTCTTTTCGCTGCAACATGGTCGCGTCGTGATGCAGTCGAACATGAATTGCATAGCGTGTGAGCATAGAATCCTGAAATTGCCTTTCGGGAGAATGCGTTGCTGCCTCACCCTCTCGCCTTTTCCGTGCGCCGTGCGCTCCTTTCGGGTGTCGTATTGCTTTGCGGCACGCCGGCGCTGGCCGCGGATTTCGCCTACGAGGTGCGTCCTGGCGACAACCCCTGGAATCTGACCCAGCGCTACCTGAAGGACATTTCCTACTGGCCGCGCATCCAGCAGTACAACCGGATCAGCGAACCGCGCCGGATGGTGCCGGGCAGCCGGCTGCTGATTCCCGAACAGTGGCTGCGCCTGCAGACGCGCGAGGTGCGCATCGACGCAGTGCGCGGCGACGTGACCATCGCCGTTGCCGACGGTCGTACGCGCCCGGCGCAGGCCGGCGACAAGCTGGAACCCGGTTCGCGGCTGGTGACCGGCGATGCGGGCAGCGTGGCGCTGGCCTTCGCCGACGGCAGCCGCGTACAGCTGCGTCCGCGCAGCGAACTGGGCGTGCGGCAGTCGGCCGATTTCGCCGCCGGCGCGGGGTCCTGGGTCCGGCTTGAACTGCTGCGCGGCTCGATCGACAGTCTGGTGGCGCCGCGCAGCGGGCCGGCCGGCCGCTTCGAGATCCAGACCCCGGCCGCGGTGGCGGCGGTGCGCGGCACGCAGTTCCGCGTCCATGCGGACGAACGCAGCGCGCGCAGCGAAGTGCTCGAAGGCCGGGTCGCCTTCGGCAATGAGGCGGGCAGTCAGGCGCTCGATGCAGGGCAGGGTGCGTCGGCGCAGGCCGGCCAGGCGGTGACGCCGCCGCGAGCCCTGCTGCCGGCGCCGGCGGCGAAGGCGCTGTTCGCCGACCGCCTGCCAGTCAATCTGCCGTTTCCGGCGCTCGAAGGCGCCCGCGCCTACCGGGTGCAGGTAACGGCTGACGGCCGTTTCGACACGGTAATGTCCGATCGCGCCAGCGACCGTCCGGCGGTCGTCGTCGCCGATCTGCCGGATGGCGACTACCGCCTGCGCGTGCGCGGCATCGACGCCGACGGCTTCGAGGGGCTAGACGGCGAATGGGCGCTCACGGTGGATGCACGGCCGGAGCCACCGGTGCTGGTCGAACCGGCACCCGAGGCGCGCGTCAGCGATGAACGGCCGCAGCTGCGCTGGAGTCGCGCCCGCCCCGACGAAAGCTGGCGTCTGCAGATCGCCGACAATCCGAGGTTCGACGCGCCGCGCGTCGATCGCAGCGACCTGAGCGAACCGGCCTACCGCCCGGACGACGCACTGCCACCTGGGATATATCACTGGCGCATCGCCAGCCGCAATCCGGACGAGGGTGTCGGTCCATTCAGCGACGCACAGACCTTCCGCCGCCCGCCGCCCGGCCCGGCGATGGAGCCGCCGCAGGTCGGGCCCGAGGGTCTGGCCCTGCGCTGGCGTGATGCCGGCGAGGGCATGCGTTACCAGATCCAGATCGCCCGCAGCGAGGACTTCGCCGCGCCCGAGGTCGATGCGCAGACCGATCGCCCTGCGTGGCTGCTGCGCGACGCGCAGCCCGGCACCGTGTACCTGCGCGTGCGCAGCCTCGCGGCCGACGGGTTCGAGGGCGACTGGGCGCCGACCCAGGCGGTCACGGTGCCGCAGCCCGAGCCGGCATTCCGTGTCTGGTGGCTGCTGCCTCTGCTGCTGCTGATCTGAGCGCGCCGATCATGACCGGGCCCTTCGTCGCTTTGATACCTTTGACGGACGCCCTGGCATGAACACGGGACAACGTCTTCTTGCCGCGCTGGGCGACCGCTACCGGCTGCCCTGGCTGTTTGCGCTGCTGGTGATTGTTGCGCTGTACGCGAAGACGCCCCTGTCGGTAGCCCGGCTCGACCTGCTGCTGCACGACCTGCTGAGCGTCGAGTTGCTGGCCGGGCCGCCGAACGGCGGCAGCGTTGACACCCAGGCGCCGCTGGTGGTCGCGATCGACGACGCCAGTCTGGCGGCGCGCGGTCCCTGGCCCTGGCCGCGCGAACGCCACGCCGAACTCGTGGACCGGTTGTCGCGCGCCGGTGTGTCCGGCATCGGCTACGCGATCATGTTCGCCGAGCCGTCTGCCGACGATCGGGGCGATGCGGCGCTGATCGACGCCGTGAGGCGCGCCGGCAACGTCGTTCTGCCGGTGGCGCCGGTGGCGTCGGCCGGTGGCGGTGTCGGCACGCTGCAGCCCTGGTCGGCGCTCGCCGATGCGGCGGCACGATTGGCGCACGTTGATGTCGAGGTCGATGCCGATGCGCTGTCGCGCCGGGTGTTTCTGGAAGCGGGGGCTGGCGGTCCGCAATGGCCGGCGCTGGCCTGGGCGCTGATCGACGTGTCGCGCAAGTCGCGGCCGCTGTCCGGCATAGGCGGTCGGCGCGGAGCGGCCGAACCGGCGGCGGGGTCGTGGGTGCGCGATCACGAAGTCATCGTGCTGCCTGGCGGCGCCTGGCCGGTCGCTCATCTGTCAGCCGGCGACGTGCTGGCCGGCGCAGTGTCGCCCAATCTGCTGCGCGGGCGCAGCGTGCTCGTCGGTGTCACCTATACCGGCGCGGGCAACGCGCTGGCCACGCCAGTCTCTGCGCTGGCGGCGCCGATGCCGGCCGTGGACTTTCATGCGCGCGCCTATTCGGCGCTGCGCAGCGATCGCTACTCGACGCAGCTGGCACCGGTGTGGGGCTTGCCCGCGGCGCTGTGCGTACTCGCCGTGCTGTGGCTGCGCCGCCCGCATGCACGGCTGCGCGACATGGTGCTGGTGGCCGGCGCGCTGACGGTGCCATTGTTCATCAGCGTTGTGCTGCTCGCGCTTGCACGGCTGTGGCTGGCGCCGGCCGCGGTGATGATCGGCCTGTCGGCCGGTGCGCTGATGTGGGTGTCGATCCGCACCATCGATCTGGCGCAGCGCCTGAAGCAGGCCAACGCGCGGGCGCACGCGACGCTGTATGCGATTTCCGATGCGGTGCTGCAGTTCGACGGCGTGTTGCGGCTGCGCTACCTGAATCGCAAGGCGGAAGAGCTGTGCGCCTGTCGGCTCGCCGAGGTGCGCGATCGGGGCATAGAGGGGCTGCCCGCCATCGAGGGCGCGTTGCGCGACCTGCTGCAGGATCTGCTGTGCCGCTGCCGTGACGAGGCACGAGCGCAAATGATGCCCGGGCACGTGCTGATGCCTGCCGGCCGCTTTGGCCCGGCGCGCGCCTTGCGCCCGAGTGCCAGTCCGCTGTTCGGCGTGACGGGGCGGGTCGATGGCGTGGTGCTGGTGCTCAACGATGTCAGCGATACGGTGGCGGCGGCCGACAAGCTGGCGCATCAGGCCACGCACGACGCGCTGACCGGCCTGCCGAACCGCGTGCTGCTGCGCGACCGCCTGCGGCAGGCGCTGGCGCAGCGCGACGCCGGCATGGTTGCCGTGCTGTTCGTCGACCTCGACCGCTTCAAGCGCATCAATGACAGCCTCGGCCACCAGCAGGGCGACAAGGTGCTCACCACGCTGGCCAGCCGGCTGCGCACCGTGTGCCGGGTCGGCGACACGGTGGCGC
>OFDC01001196.1_pt1 | contig 14669 bp, 17 predicted proteins | sample 1520941 | NCBI WGS metagenome assembly OFDC01 (sample SAMEA94258168, study PRJEB24077) | hot springs metagenome | biome: Aquatic biome; feature: Water | place: India | collected 2012-12-06 | depth 5 m | reverse complement strand
CAGCCTCATGCTCCCGCAGCACCCCAATGATCTGATCCTCGGTAAATCGGCTTCGCCGCATCGCTCGTCTCCATCTGACGAGCTAACTTACCAATGGCATGAATTCTGGGGAGCAGGTCAAACGATACCGGAGCCAGCCCGAGATGCAGAGGGTTCTTCAACCCCAATGTGTTCGCGCAGCTGGAGGATTTCATGGAGGAATCTCTCCGAAGGGAGATCGAGAAAGGGAGGTTTGAGTGAGTGCGAAGGCCAAGCACTATACAAGTCCATAGAATTATTGACGAAAGGACGAGACAATGAGCAACTGGAGTTTCGAGGACATGGGCGATTTCGCTGACGATGCCGCAGCCGAGCGCTGGGCCAAGCGCAACGATATCGACCTGCGCGATATCCGCACCACTGGCAATGGCAGGGGGGTGCGCCTCGAGGTCCGGCGATCATCGCTCGGCGACAACCGGACACACAACGACCTTCGCGACGGGCGAAGGACGGGGTGGTAGCCTTTTGCAGGTAATGCGGGAGGGGAAGCGCAATGACCAACAGACATCTAAGCATCTGCCTACCGGTAGTGGTTGCTACAATCGCGGCGCCTGCGGCCGCAGAGACTGCACCAGCTTCGGGGGTGGCCAGCAGCATGGCCACCTTTGCCAAGCAACAGGCAGGAGCCAACGCCGAGGCTTCGGCCGCCGAAAAGCGAGCGCGCTATCTCGCCCGAAAGCGCTCTGGCAAAGCCGACTGCAGCGATTGTGAGACTTGTGCCCCGTGCGAGGCTTGTAAGGAATGCGAGGATCCCGCTCAACAAAGCAAACGCGAGGGGGACGCGACCTGAACGGGTCGCACAGCTATCGGAACAACGGACATGAACATCGCCGCGGGGATCAGCATCACACAGTGCCCCAGATGCAGCCGATCAGTCGGCCCGTGGATGGAGCGGCGTATCACGCACATCTGTGCCTCGTGCAACGCACCGCTCATTCGCTTCAGGGCAAGCCGTAAGCTGAGGCTCTACCGCATCTTTCCAATTGCTGACCTGATCCGCATTACGGGATTGCTGGTATCGATTGCGGCCATCCTTTGCGCTGTTGCGCTTCCCAGTGGCGTAAGGACTGCAGTTTTCATGGTAGCCGCAGCGCTGCTCGCATTCGGCGCTGCCGATATCATTCAAGAGACTTTCGCGATGCGAGCCCAGCGGCGGCGAAACGATCTCGTCATTGGCGGGCCCAAAGCCCAAAGGTGGAGGGCTGTCTTACGACTGGCAGCCGGACTGACCTGCCTCATGCTCAGCGTCGTAGGGTTCATGATCTGGGCAAGCGTCACAACCGAAATGTGAGAAGCCAACCGTGCCAATGCCAAGCGACCAATTCCGCAATCACTCCCAGGATGAGCGGTCTTTGGGCAGGCGATTATCGTCATCGACGACGGTGACCAGGTGCGGCTTGTCTCGCGTCCAACGCCACAGGACCAGATTGATGTCCCTCTCGCCAGCCCGCGCCGCAAAAGACGGGACAATGATTCCAGCGCATCCCGCTTCGATCAGACGGTCTGCGAGTTCCCAGGTGGGCACGGGCTTGCGATCGGCGGCCAGCACTTCCCAAGCGCATGCGAGTTCGGCCCGCGTGACCAGAGCTGCTGCAAGACCTTCATCTGTGGTCAGATCGAGGATGTCACTGCAATCGATCCGGTAGCTGCACAGCGTCATTGGCTGCGCTTTGAAAGCGAAGCCCTGTTGTGCCTCGAGCCACGCGGTCTCAAGGCGCAACGATGTGTAAAGGCATGCGGTACTTGGCCTGTTGAACCGACCGCCATGCATCCGGGCACCCTCGCCGGATTCGGGATCGAACGCCCAACCCGGGTGATGCGCGCGATATACCAGCCCTTCGAACCGCGTAACCGGCAGCGTCAAGCAAACCCGCCCTGTGCGATACGGGCGAGGTAGCTGCGGACGAGCTCGGCGCGTCCTTGACGAACCAATTCCTCGGCAGTTGCATCGCCCAGAGAGGGCAGGGGCTGCGAACGATACCACGCATAGGCCGCAAGCTCACTTCCGGTCCATGGGATCACGCGATTGATGATCTCGCTCATCTCGCGCAGCCGTGTCTGGGTTGACACACTGCCATACCGTGAGCTCTTGGAGACAGCATCGCGAGACAGGCCGGCCGCCGCAGCCAGCTCGGACTTGGTTATCCGCAACGCTCCGGACAGACGGTCAGGCGATACGCCATCCTTTCCCGTGATCTCGCTAAGAAATGCAGCCGACGCCATAATGCCTCACCAATTGCACCATATGCGTTCAATGTGTGCGGCAACCCTAGGGATGTCAAGACTGATCCCATGGAAGGCGCGAACATTGTGGGAGCTCGTCGCGGCCACGGATTACGGGATGCTGAAAGCGATCGCTGGCGCACATGCCTTGCGGGGATGCCCGGAAGAGCGTTCGCGCATCAACAGGTCCTACCGCCTTGTATTTCGTACATGCCGATGGCATTCACATGCGGCTACAGCAAGGCGCGAAGATCCAATTTCTGCGATGCGATAGGGAAAAACCGGGCGCAACTCATTCAATAAAAACAGAAATTCGTCAGTTTGATAACATACATTATGTAAAATGTATTGCCGCAGCCGTCCAAGTAAACTGTGTCCAGTGTGATCGCGAAAGGCTTGCCGTCATCGGTACCTCTCAACAGTATCGGCGACCGTATCCACTTCCTCCGCCACGACGCCCGGGCAGGCTGCGCGCATCGAAATGCGCGGCACTCATCGATGTAACAAGAGATGCAGCGCCAATGCTGGCGCGGTTTACGGACCGATTGGCGAGCCGCCGTAACCATTTGCGGGATTGCAACGAATTCCCACTTGATGCTCTGTGGATCTGACGAGCACGGCATGTAACCGGGGATAATTAATGGGATTGGCTTTGCTGCGCACCTCCGCCGGAGGCCTCGCTCTCGCGGCTTCGACGATTGTTTGCACCGCTCCCGCACTCGCCCAGCAGGCCGGGATCGCAATCGTGTTGGTGGATGCCGAGGGCGCGCCGGTGGCAGATGCCGAAGTGGTGATCGCCAACCCCGCCATCGGTCTCGAACGCACTGTGCGCACCGATGCGCGCGGGGCGGCGCGGGTCGACGGCCTCACCACCGCAGGCGAATATCTCGTCTCGGTGCCGGCAACCGAGGGCTACAAGGCGCTGGCGGCCCGCCCGGTCGAACTGCGTGCCAACTTTGTCCGCAGCGTGACGCTACAACTGGCGGGCAGCGCCGGCATCACCGTCACCGCCGCGCGCGCCGTCACCGGGCTCAACACCGCCAACGCCGAGATCTCCGCCTCACTGGGCCGCGAACAGCTGGCCGCTCTACCGGTGGAGGGGCGCGATGTGCTGGGCGCGCTAGTCCGCCTGCCCAACGTGGTGCCCTCGACCGGGTTCTTTCCCGAAGCGCCCTCCATTGCGATCAACGGCTCGAACGGGCTCGATACCAATTACCTGATCGACGGGATGGACAATAACGAGAACTTCCTGGGCGGGATCAAATTCCCCGTGCCGCTGGGCTTCACCCGCGAAGTGACGGTATTGGCGAACTCCTATTCGGCCGCCTACGGGCGCACCGCCAATGGCATCGTCAACTACACCACGCCCTCGGGCAGCAATGATCTGTCGGGCGAGGCCTATGCGCTGGTGCGCCCGGGCCGCCCGCTCGACGCGCGCTCGCCCTTCCCGCGCCGCGACCTCACCGGCAATCCGGTGGGCGAAAGCTTCGAGCGTTATCAGGCCGGCTTCGCGCTCGGCGGCGCATTGCAACGCGACAAGACCTTCTTTTACGCCAACTATGAATACACCCGCGATCGCAACACGCAGGTGGTGGATGCCCCCGCGCTGGGGATCGTCGATACCGTCACCGGCAATAACGAATTCCATCTCGCCTCGGTGCGGCTCGATCACCGGTTGACCGACGACTGGACCATCGGCGCGCGCGCCAATATCGGCCGGGTAACGATCGACCGTCCGGGCGGCGGATTGGGCGGCGGCAATGCCACCTTCCCTTCGGCAGGCTCCAAGCAGGACCGGTTCTCGACGCTCGTCGCCGCCACCGCCAGCTATGCCGGCGAGGAATGGAGCTATGACGGGGCGGTGCAGTTCAGCCGCTTCCGCTGGGACTATGGCGAGGCGGTGGGCCCGGCCGGCCCGCAGGTAGTGGTGCGCGATCCTTCGGGGCTGGTGGCAGCAGTGGTCGGCAATCCCGGCTTCGTGTTCGACAGCCTCGAGGAGACCTGGCAGACCACCCACCGCCTGAGCCGCGATCTAGGCGCGCACCGTTTGCGCGTTGGCGCGGACGTGATCCTCTCCGACTTCGCGCTGCTGGGCGGCGGCAATCCCGACGGCAATTTTACCGTCGAGCTTACCGCTGGGCAATTGGCGAGCCTTTCGGCGCGCGGGCTGTCGCTGAATGCGCAGGACGTGCTGGCGCTCAATCCGGTGGTGGCGAATTACGCGGTAGAACTACGCCCGCAGAGCTTCGGCACCAGCCAGAGCCTGATCGCCTTCTACATTGAAGACGAATGGCAGTTGTCGCCCACGCTCACCGCCACGTTGGGTGTGCGCTGGGATTACGACACGCTGACCGAGCGCGGCGGCGGAGACGGCGACAGTGACAACATAGCGCCGCGCTTTGCCTTGAACTGGCAGCCCGATGCGCGCTCCTCGGTGCGGTTCGGGGCGGGGATCTTTACCGGCAAGCTGTCCTATGCGGTGGTCTCCGACGCGCTCCAGCGAAATACCACCGCGCCCGGGTTCATCGCCCAGTTGGCGCAGTTGCAGACGCTGGGCGCGATCCCGGCGAGCACGGATCTGGCCGACATCACCTTCGACGGCAACCTCACGGTCTCGCCGCCCTGCGCCACGGTATCGGCCTGCCCGCGCCCCGAAGACGTTCAGAACCTGCGCGATACGGCGATCCTGAATGAAGCACGCATTCTCAGCCCCACCGGCTACGACAATCCGTGGAGCGTGCAGGTGAGCGGCGGCTACCAGTATCAGGCGAGCGCCAACCTGACCCTATCGCTCGATGCGCTCTACAGCCGTTCGCACAATCTGGTGCGGCTGCGCGATCTGAATGCGCCTGCGCCCTTCACTCCCAACCTCGCCAATCTGAACGAGGCCAACATCGCGGCCCTGCGCGCGCTGCCCGACAATGCTGCACGCCTCGCGCTGGCGCAGAGTCTCGGGCTGGTGCGCAGCCAAGCCGACGCCGATGCCTCGCGCCCTGTCGCACTGGTGCCGGGCGGGGCGCGGCAGATCACCGTGTCCGAGACTGCGGGGGAGGCGGAATATCTCGCGCTGATCCTGCAGGCGATCAAGCTGCGGGGCGAGGACGATTACGCCTTTCGCGTCAGCTACACCCTCTCGCGCCTCACCAACGACACCGACGACATCAACTTCCGTGCCGCCAATGCCAATGACTTCAGCACCGAATGGGGGCCGTCCGCCAATGACCGGCGGCACGTGATCTCGGCAGTCGGCTATCTCTATCCCGCCGACGGGCTGACGGTTACTCTTGCCGGGCTGTTCCAGTCGGGCCAACCGGTCAATCTGGTGCCCGATACGCGGATCTTCGGCACGCAGGATCTGAACGGCGACGGGGCAAGTTTCGGCGAGAACTTCGTCGGCAATTCGGACCGCTATCCGGGCGAGCGGCGCAATTCGGCGCGCCTGCCGTGGTCGGCGACGATCGATCTGGGGGTACGTTATGCACTGCCGGTCTTGGGCGGGCGAATCGAGGCGAGTGCGGATGTGTTCAATCTGCTCAACGCCAACAACGAAAGCGGCTTTGCCAACGCGGCGACGACCTCCAATCAGGTGCAGTTCGGCGGGGGCGCGCCCTTCGTCCAACGCAATGCCGGACCGCCGCGCCAGTTCCAGTTCGGGCTGGCTTACCGGTTTTAAAAGGCTGTTATCGAGGACAAATATGACATCTGTGAGCCGACCGGCACGAATCATCAAAAATCGAAATGCTTGTAACAACTCGACCTCGAAAGGCGAAACATGATCTGCGCAGCTTCAGGTTCTCTGCCAAGCAGATCACATGAGGGGGCGTGATCCGGCAGGCTGAAGTTTGCCGGCCCACGGTCAGCTGTCGGTGTGTGGCAGGCCTAGGGCACACAGATCATCACACCAAGCCTCAGAGGGGTAAACTTCAAAGAAGAAAGCAAAACTGACCAGCCTGCTCACCGTCATGGGCGGGTTGACGCTGGCGACGTCCGCCTGTTCGGGCATGTGCAAGGCGGCGAACTGTGCGCCCGTTGCCGAAGCCGGCGCAGACGAGACGGCCAACAGCTGCGCTGCCGGTGGCTGTGCTGCTGCGGGCTGCGAGGCCAAGAGCTGCGCGCCCGCCGGTTGCGGGGCCAAGCCGTGTGCTGCGGCAGGCTGCGGCGCGAAGCCCTGCGCTCCGGCCGGTTGTGCGGGCAAGGCCTGCGCGGCAAAGCCGGGCTAACCCTAGTCGCTTGACAGGCTCAGGTCTGGCGGCCGCGCATATTGCGGCTCGCCAGACCTGGCAGCCTGAAGGAATATCCGAGTGGACCAGCACGCCGCCGCCCTGACCGTGATCGAGACGATCACCGCCATGGCCCGCGAGGGCCGCCCACTGATGGTGCGCGTGCTGCCCGAAGACGGGGTGCGCTTCTGGGAACACTATCCCGATGACGATGCGCGTGACGCGCGCACCCGATCACGCTGGTATTATCACGTTCACACGCCTGGCGATCGTGATCCGGCCGAGCATGGCCATTTCCATCTATTCCTGCACCGCACCCAGCTTGACGAGCCGGACAGGTTCGTCGCTGCCCCGGCAGCAGGGGAGGACGCCCCTGCCCATGTCACCCATCTCGCCGGTCTCTCGATCAACCATTCCGGCATTCCGATCAGCTGGTTTGCCACGAACCGCTGGGTTACCGACGAGTTTGTCTATCCGGCAGAGACGATGATCGCCCATCTCGATCGCTATGATGTCGACGAGACTGCGGAAGACCCGCTGGTCAACCGGCTGCTCACAGCGATGGTAGCGCTCTATCGCGACGAACTGGCCGAATTGCTGCGCATGCGCGATACCGTCATCGCTGGACACCTCGAAGCAGAGGGCCCCGGCGCCCGGGAGGCAGGTCATGATGTGCTCGCCAGCATCCCGATCGATCTCGACGCCAAGATCGAAAGCCTCGGGATTGAATAAGACTCAGGCCTCGGACGCGAGACCCCACAGCACAGCAAGACGACTGTAGCTCGGTTCGCCAACGTGCGGATCGGCGGTCGCGCCGCCCATCCGTTCCATCCGGGCCTGCATTTCAGCCTCGTCAGCTTCGAGCGGACTGGCCTTGATCCCGCTGCCTTCAACGATTCGGTTCATCAGGTTGAACAGCGCACACACGCTGATGGCATCAAACAGCGCCTCTTCCTCCCATCCGGCGGCATAGACGGCAGCGGCATCGGCCTCGGTCATCATCGCCGGCGTGCGGGTCAGCTTGCCGACATAGGCGAGGATCGGCTTCATCCTTTCATCCACCGCGCTGGTGGCGACATCGGCCATCAGCCCATCGAACATCGCTCCATCGATCCCAAACGCGCGGGCGGCCACCACATGCGCTCCATGACAATAAGTGCAGGCATTGAGGCCTGAGACATAGGCCGCGATCAGCTCGCGCTCGGCGACGGTCAGCGGCGAGGCGTCGCGCAGCACCCGGTCGTGATATTCGAGCAGAGGCAACACTGTGCGCGGGAAGCGACGGAACAGCTTGTCCATCGCAGTCGGGCCGGGGATAGAGGGGAATACCTGCATGGGCGCTGTCCTGTCATATTGCGCGGAAAATCGCGGGGTTCGCGGCGCGCTTGTTGTAACCATTCGCCGGGAGCCTGCGTAGAATTACATCGGAGGTGAGATCGTGCCCAAAAAGATTTCATTGCGTTCCCTTTTCGCGCTGACGGCCGGACTTGCAGCCGCTTGCGGCGACGCTTCGCTTGTGGCTGAAATACCCTCCCCTGCCCCGGTCCCAGCTGGGGCAGGCGCTGCTGCCTGCAGCGCTGCGGAGGTAGGTGTGCAGGTGCTCGGGTCAGGAGGGCCGATTGCCGAAGGGTCGCGCGCCGGGACCAGTTATGCGGTATGGATTGACGGCAAGGCCGTGCTGCTGGTCGACGCCGGGCCAGGCAGCTTCATCCGTTTCGGTGAGTCGGGTCTGAAGCTGGGTGACTTGCAGGCGATTGCGCTCAGCCATTTCCATGCTGACCACAGCGCAGGACTGGCGGGTATTCTCAATTCTGGCAGCTTCGAGGCATCGACCGATCCGCTTGTGTTCATCGGCCCGGCGGCGGGCAGCGTGTTTCCCGGAGCGAGCGAGTTCCTTTCCGCACAGTTCGCGCGTGACGGCGGAGCATGGAGTTATCTTGGCGGTTATCTCGATGGCGGTGAAGGACGCCGCATGATCGACGTGCGCGAGATCGCAGCGAGCGATACGGAAAATGCTCCGACATCCGCGATAGAAGTCGCATCGAACCTGCGAGTGATCGCCATTCCGGTACGGCACGGAGAAGTTCCCAGCCTCGCCTTTCTGGTCAAGGCGAAGGGCCGCGAAATCGTATTCGCCAGCGATCAAAGCGCCTTTTCAACCGGCTTCGACCGGATGTTGCGAGATCACAAGCCCGACCTGCTGATCGCGCATCATGTCATCCCCGAAGGCGAAGGTCAGCCTATCGGCCTGCATCGTCCGCCCAGCGAAATCGGACGGATGGCCAGAGGCATCGCGCCAGATCAATTGCTGCTCTCGCACCACATGACCCGTTCCTTCTTACGCCTGACAGAGGGCCAGAAAGCCATTGCGGCGCATTACCGTGGTCCGGTCCTTGTCGCTTTCGACGGAATGTGCGTGCCACTTTGAAAGGCTGATGCGACTCTCACCTGTAACGCGGCGGCGGTGATCAGCGAATAGAAGAGCGGGGGCGCTTCAAGGAGTGCCGAGCATGAAAATCGCCGCTGTCATCAATCGCAAGGGTCAACATTTCGAAACCGTGCGCGAAGCCGTTCCGCTGATCGAGGCGGTCGAAATCATGCACCGGCTCGCCATCGGTTCCGTCGGTATTACCGGGCATGCGCCCCATGAAATCATCGGCATTGTTTCTCAAGCAGAGTTGATGGAGGCGATCGCCACCCGTGGCAAGCACGGGCTGAGCCTTCCGGTGGTCATCTATGCGCGCCGCAATATTCTCAACTGCGCCTGCGAGGACGATGCCGCGAACGTCATGCAAGCCATGACGCGCGGCCGCATCCGCCATGCTATCGTCAGGCGGCCCGCAGGAGATGTGGAAGGGCTGGTTTCTCTGGGCGACCTTGTTGCCGCCTTGCTCGAGGAAGCGCAGCTTGAGGCAGGCGTGCTGCGCGACATGGCGCGCTCGCATATTCTCGCCGTGTCAGCCTGACGATGGGCGGTGTGCTGAGGGCCGCGGGACGCCTGCTCGCTGGATTCCTGACCGCGCCCTCACGCTCGGCCGCCGCCGCGCCGCCGACCGATATTGCGCTGCTTGCGGCGTGCCTTCGACCTGGCGATGTGCTGCTGGTTGACGGCCGGCAACGCGTCAGCAGCGCGATCAAGTATCTCACGCAATCGACCTGGTCGCACGCAGCGCTCTGTGTGGCGGCAGGTGGCAAGAATGACAACGCCCTCCCCCAATTCATCGAGGCCGATCTCAACGAAGGCGTGCGCCAGGTCAGCCTGTCGCTCTTTGCCGAGAACCACACACGGATCTGTCGTCCGGTGGGATTGTCGCAGAACGACATAGCCCGGCTCGTCGACTTCGCCAAAGCGCACCTCGGTGACGAATATGACCTTGCCAACGTGGTCGATCTGGCGCGCTATCTGTTCCCGACCCCGCCCGTTCCGGCGAGCTGGCGACGGCGGATGATCGCGCTAGGTAGCGGCGAACCAACCAAGGCGATCTGTTCGACACTAATCGCGCGTGCGTTCCAGTCGATCCGCTATCCGATCCTGCCCGAAGTCACGCAGGTGATGGACGAGGATCCCGATTGTCAGGGTTGTGTGCGCGACATCCTGCATATCCGCCACCACAGTCTGTTTACGCCGCGCGACTTCGACGTTTCGCCCTATTTCGAGGTCATCAAGCCAACCATCGCGGCGGAGTTCGACTTTCGGAATCTCGTTTGGAACGAGGCTCTGCCAGATCCCGTCAGAACCCTGTCGTGAAGGCAACCAGCCAGTCCGGCATCACTTCCAGCACTGCCGCTTCGAGCAACTTGTCCGCGCCGGTCAGCACCAATACCCCGACCAGAACGAGCATCGCGCCGAATATCGGCTTAGCGTAGCGGGCGAGTTGCTGGAGGGAGCCGGCCCCCTTCTCGATCAAGCGCCGCGATCCGTAGGCGAAAGTCACCACCGAAAGCGAAACGCCAAGCGCAAAGACGACGAAGGTCACGAAAGCCGCGGCGAGGTCTTCCCCCTGGCTCGCAGCCGCGATGGCCGCTCCCAAGGTCGGACCGACGCAGGGCGCCCAGACCAGGCCAAGCAATCCGCCAACCACGAATTGCCCGCCCAGCCCCTCGCCACTGGTGCGCGACAGGGCATGCTGGGCGCGATTGGTCAGGGGGGCGAACAGCATCGTCAACCGGGTCTGCAGGGCAGGCACAAGCAGGATGAGGCCCGCCAGTGCCAGCAGCGCGCCTGCAACCAACCGGATCTCCTGTTCGGGAATGCCGAGCCGGAAGCCGAAAGCAACCACCACGAAGCCAAAGGTGGAGAATGACAACGCGAGGCCGCTCGCCAGGGCCACAGGGCCAAGCCTGTGCTTGCCGAGCGCCGATCCCACGAGGATCGGCACCAGCGGCAGCACGCACGGGTTGAGGATCGTCACCAGTCCGGCGACGAAGGCGAGCGCAAGTCCTGCAATCATGGGTCAGGCGATCATGCGATCAAAGACCGGCCATCACTGCTTCGCGGAGTTGCCTTGGTCTGCTTTCGGCAATCGAACGCGCAGTTTCCTGCTTCCCGCGGAATACCAGCACGGTCGACTGGCGCGGAATGCGATGCGCGCGCAGAAACGCCTTTTCCTTGTCGAAATCGACCTTGAAGAACACCGCGTCTTTCAGCTTTGCTTCCTGTCGCAGGGCATCGAGTGTGGGGGCCTGAGCCTTGCAGGTCGGGCACCACACCGCGTGCACATCGACGATGATTGTCTTTCCCGCCCCCTGTGCCTTGGCAAATGCGGCGGGCGAGTATTCCTGCCATGCGGGAGCGGCATTGGCTGCGGCGGGCAAGGCTGCGGACAGCATGGCAAGAAAAGACAGAATGAATCTGAGCATCTTTGGGTATCCTCCCGGTTTCGTTGAGGTTGAATGACCGGCGGACGCAAAAACGCCCGCCGGTCGCTTCAGACTGTCAGCAGCAAGGCAGACCGCAGCATGCAGCAATCACGCAGCATGCCTCGGTAACAGCGCCCGGGTTGGCTGCAAGCAATGCGCTCGGCGCCAGAAGGGCCACGAGCGCCGCAAACTTGGTGATCATATTCATTGAAATTCTCCGGAATTCTCAGATTGATAAATGGCTTCAGCTCTGGAGAACGCGCGGAGGGGGCGGTTCAGGGCGCAAGGGTGCACCGGATGTTTCCGGCAGCAGGCAAGCGACAGGAGGGATAGCGACGGGTCTGGCCGCACACGGCGGTGCGATCGGAATAAGGGCCGCCGCGCAATGGCGCTCGCACGCCTCCACCGCCGCACCACAGCTCGTGTCGACCTCCGAGCAGCACTGGGCACAAGGAACGACCGACAGGTCGAAGCGCGCAGCTGCCCCTTCTGCCGCTGCGACGCTCGGCCCCAGAACGACTGAAAAATAGAGCAAGAGGACCAGCAGGCGCTTCACGACTGCGCCATTCGAGAAGACCTTCGACCAGTCTCATGTAACCAAAGCGCCTTAACTGCGGCCTTCCTCTCTAGCCAGCCTCCGGCGGCTCGGCACAAGGCTGTGCGGCGAGCGCCTTGGCACCGCTGTATGTTGCAACGAGATAGGGCACGAGGAAATTGAGCGCGACCTTGGACCAGACGATCGGCTCGCCGTCCCAGAACTGCGGCCCCTGATTGATCGCATTGAGGCACGTGCCAACGACCAGCGCGACCCTGAGCGCGTTGACGGCGACGGGCCGGCTGAGCGCGTAATGCAAAAGCATGGTCCGAAGTCCCGGAGCTAAGAGCGGGTATGCCAGTCAAGGCACCTTGCCTCGTGCTCTACCAGCGCACCAGCGGCGGCACCAGCCACCTTCCGGCTGCGGCCATCACAACCACGACCGCACTATGCCACAATCCGATGTGAACGATGTCGTTGTCCGCGCAATGGAGCGAGAAGGCGAAGATCCCGAGGCTTCCCGCGGCAACACCCGTCAGCAGCCCGGCGCGTTCGGGCGAGGTCGGCGCGCCCTTGCGCAGCCATGCAACAAGGATGCCGAAGACCAGCACCGAGGACATTCCGCCAACGGTCAAGCACTCCAGACCATGACTGAGGCTCTGACGGGAAAGCAGATCGCTCCCGCCACTCATGCTCACGATGACCGCAGCAACCGGAAGCAGCGCGACCATGGCCGCAGCCCAAACCCATCCGCCATGATCATTGCCAACTTGCGGGCGGCTCATCACGATTACCGTTACCGCTGCGGCGATACCCAGAACCAGGAACAGGCCCGAGGCGATCAGATAGACGGGATCGACCCGTCCAGCGATCAGTTCGGCGCGCACACCCATGGTCGCGCCCACCGCTACGGCTGTCAGCGCGGCAGCAGACAGCGCATAGCCGAGACCATGCGCGAAGCTCAGCGGCTTGACCGGTTCAAGACTGCCGACAAGATCGGCGATGAGATCGTTGGAGGGGGAGGTCATAATGTCACGCTTTCTCGACCATGGCGGCCAGCTTCTTCAGACCGCGATGGATGTTCACTTTGACAAGGGATTCGCTTTGCCCGGTCTTTCGCGAGGCTTCGGCGATGCTCAATCCTTCGATCTTGACGAGTGATATTGCGTCGGCCTGCGCCTCGGGCAAGCTCCCTAGCAGCCGATCGATGCTGATCCGGGCGGCGATCGCCGGTTCATCGTCGATCCCGGCAAACTCGCCATCCAGCTCGCATTCGTCGGCCCGGTAAAGCCGCCGCAGGTGATCGACCCAGCGATAGCGCGCAATCGCCGCCAGCCACGGCAGGAACGGCCGCGAGGAATCCCATGTCGCCAGCTTGTTGTGCAGAGCCATCAGCGTTTCCTGCACCAGATCGTCGAGCTGCGAGGGAGCGATCCGCCGCGCGTAGTAGCCACGCAGCCAGCGCTGGCATTCGGTCAGCAGCGCGGCATAGGCTTGCCTGTCGCCCTTCTGTGACAGTGCCATCAGCCGGGCAAGCGAGGTTTCGTCGGCTCTCATTGGCCGCGCATCCGCAACAGGGGGGCATCGAGACTGATCGACCCGCCCCCGCGCATGATCAGCACCAACGCCAGCGCCGCCCACAGCGAATGAACCGGCCACCATGCCTCAGGATAGACGAAGATCTGGATCACCATCGTCATCCCCAGCAGCGCCAAGGCCGACATTCTCGTGAACAGACCCAGCACCAGCAGGATCGGAAACAGATGCTCCGATACCGTGGCCAGCACTGCCGCCAAATCGCTAGGCAACGGCACGCCCGCATATTCCTCGGCGAACAGGTAATGGGTGGTGTCGCTGATCGAAAGCCACGTGCCTTCGACCACCTTGGTGCGACCTGAACGCCAGAATATTCCCGCCAGCACAAGGCGAGTGAACAGCAAGGTCAAATTCTGCATCCGGCAACCGGTGACAAAGTCGACTACCCGGTCATAGCTTGAGAGAATGGCCTTCACGTTACTTCCCCTGTTGCCTTCGCGCGGATCAGCGCACCGGCGTTGATGAGGGACACGAGCGCCTGCATGATCCCGTCCACGGCGCTTGTCCCATCATCAGCTTGTTCGGCGAAAGGCTCGAGCAGGTTACCGATGGTGCAGGATTTTTCTGCGGCATTCAGCAAGTCGACCATCACCGTGGTTGCCGGAGAGATCAGAACCTTGGCCTCGGGACGCGCGATCAGAATGGCCTCGGCTGAGGCAAGTCCTGGAATCTCGGCGCCGATCAGCTCAGGGACGAGCGGATGGAAACGTGCCACAAAGGCTGCGGGGTGGCTCGCCAGCGATTGTTCAAGCAGCGCCTCGGGCGCGAGGCAGGTCAGTTCCTCAAGCGTCAGAACTTCCGCCTCTGCCGCATGATATGACTGTAGCCACAGCCATTCGAAACGCGCGAGCGCGGCGGGGCTTTCGCCCTCGCCGTGCCTTTCCAGAAAGCGATCGAACCCTGCACCGATCATGGCAAGGCTGCGTCCGGTTACTCCCGGCTGCTCTAGAAACAACCGGGAGTGTTGGTTGAAGCGCGCGTGGCCAAGATGGTCGCGGGTGCGGGGATAAGTGTCTTCAAGGGCGATGAGCCGGGCATGGGAGATCGTGTTGGCATGAACCTTCATACCCGCCAGTACGCGGTCAACAGAACCGGCAAACAGGTCCATCGGCAGATGCGCCGGGCCGTGATCGAGCGCCCGTGACCGGCCCCCACTGAGTGGTCCGGGTTGATTGTTAGTGCAAGATTGCCTCGGG
>OFDC01001195.1_pt1 | contig 14677 bp, 15 predicted proteins | sample 1520941 | NCBI WGS metagenome assembly OFDC01 (sample SAMEA94258168, study PRJEB24077) | hot springs metagenome | biome: Aquatic biome; feature: Water | place: India | collected 2012-12-06 | depth 5 m | reverse complement strand
GACGGGGACCTGGCGATGACCCCGCCGATCGCCGAGGCGCTGCTCTCGATGGTCGACACCGTCCGCGCCCTGCTCGACGCCATCGAGCGCACCAGCCGCGACACGGACCCGGCGGTCGAGATCGCCCCCGTCGTCGCGGTCCTCGAGGAGCTCCTGGCCGCCCCTGCCGCGGACAGCGAGACCCCCGACGCAGCCGCGCAGGAGCCGGTCGTGTCCCCGGCGGTCTCCTCCGCGGCTGCGGAGGTGCCGGCACCCGTGGAGGTCCTCGAGGAGAGTGCGGAGCCCGTCGAGCGCCGCGCCGTCGTGGAGGCCTCGGTGCGCGTCGACGTCGACCTGCTGGACGGGCTGGTGGACCTGGTCGGCGAGCTGGTCCTGACCCGCAACCAGCTGCTGCAGCGCAGCCTGAGCTCCGAGGACATCGAGCTCGTGCGCGCCAGCCAGCGGCTCGACCTGGTGGCCAGCGAGCTGCAGGAGTCGGTCATGCAGACCCGCATGCAGCCGATCGGCCAGGTCTGGTCGAAGCTGCCGCGCGTCGTGCGCGACCTGTCGCACCAGCTCGGCCGCGAGGTCGAGCTGGTCATGGACGGTCACGACACCGAGCTCGACCGCAGCCTCCTCGAGGCGGTCAAGGACCCGCTCACCCACCTGGTGCGCAACTCCCTCGACCACGGCATCGAGCGCCCCGAGGTGCGCGTCGCGGCCGGCAAGCCCGCGAAGGGCACGCTGAGCCTGCGCGCCTACCACGAGTCCGGCCAGGTGGTCGTCGAGATCGCCGACGACGGTGCCGGGATCGACCCGCAGAGGATCGGCGCGGTCGCCGTCGAGCGCGGCGTCGTGACCCGCGACCAGCTCGCGCGGATGGACACCCGCGAGGTGCTCGGCCTGATCTTCCGGCCCGGCTTCTCCACCGCCGCCGCCGTCTCGAACATCTCCGGCCGCGGGGTCGGGATGGACGTCGTCCGCACCAACATCGAGCGCATCGGCGGCAGCGTCGACGTGAGCTCCGAGCTCGGCCGGGGGACGACGACGCGGGTGCGGATCCCGCTCACCCTGGCCATCATCCCCGCACTCGTCGTCGGCGAGGGCGAGGAGCGCTACGCCATCCCGCAGGCCAACCTGGTCGAGCTGGTCCGCATCGAGGGCGACGACCTGCGTCGCCAGGTCGAGAACCTCGCGGGCGCCCCGGTGCTCCGCCTGCGCGGCAAGCTGCTGCCGTTGGTCTCCCTCGCGGAGGCCCTCGGCGGACCGCGCCAGGAGTCCGACGCGCTGACGGTGGTCGTCCTGCAGTCCGACGACGTGCGCTTCGGGCTCTGCGTCTCCACCGTCCACGACACCCAGGAGATCGTCGTCAAGCCGATCGGGCGTCAGCTGAAGGCGCTGGCGATGTACGCCGGCGCGACGATCATGGGCGACGGGCGGGTCGCGCTGATCCTCGACGTCGCCGGGATCGCCAGCACGTCCGGGGTGGGCGCCGCCCAGCCCGACACGGGAGACGGGCGGGCGGGGCTGCGCGACGACCGGACCTCGCTGCTCGTGCTCGAGGTCGCCGACGGTCAGCGCGCGGCGCTGCCCCTGGCCGCCGTGGCCCGACTGGAGGAGTTCGCCCATGACCGGATCGAGCGCAGCGGCATGACCGAGGTCGTGCAGTACCGCGACGGGATCCTTCCGCTGGTCCGCCTCGCCACCGCGATCGGACTCCCCGACACCAGCGACCGCGGCAAACAGGTCAGCGTCGTGGTGCACGAGCCGCACGACGGCGAGCGGGGTGCGGTCGGCATCGTGATCGACCGTGTCCTCGACGTGGTCGAGGTCGCGGTCACCGCGAGCGCGGTCGGCCGCCGGGCCGGGGTCAGCGGGAGCGCCGTCGTCCAAGACCGGGTCACCGACCTGGTCGACCTGGACGAGGTCGTGGCACGGTCGGGGGTCTCGGCATGACGACCACCGCCGTGTCCCGTACCGCCGGGCAGTACTGCACCTTCTGGGTCGCCGACCTCTTCTTCGGGGTCGCGGTCGACGAGGTCCAGGAGGTGCTGCGCAACCAGCCGATGACGCCCGTGCCACGAGCGGACGGCGCGGTGACCGGGCTGATCAACCTCCGGGGCCAGATCGTGACCGCGCTCGACCTCAGGGTGCGTCTGGGCCTGCCGCCGCGGACCGCCGGCGAGATCCCGATGAACGTGATCGTCCGCAGCCGCGGCGAGGTGATCAGCCTCCTCGTCGACGACATCGGCGACGTGATCGACACCGACGGGGTCGACGCCCAGCCCGCTCCGTCCAACATGCCGAAGGAGCTGCAGGACGTCGTCCGCGGCGTCCGTCCGCTTCCCGAGGCCATCCTGCTCGTCCTCGACGCCGACCGTGCCGTCGACGTCACCGCCGCACCCGACACCCCCGGAGGTCAGCCATGACCCAGCTGCGCGAGATGCCGACGACGGGCATCACCGAGACAGGGACCATCGAGACGGGCACCACGGGCGTCGTCGGCCCCGCGCTCACCGAGATCGACGGGAGCGCGGTCACCGACGCCTCGGCGTTCGCCGTGAGCATGATGGAGAACAGCCCGACGAACATGATGTTCGCCGATCGCGAGTTCGTCATCCAGTACATGAACCCTGCGTCGCTGCGGACCTTGCGCAGCCTGGAGTCGGTGCTGCCGGTCAAGGCCGACGAGGTCGTCGGCTCCAGCCTCGACGTCTTCCACAAGAACCCCGCCTACCAGCGGGGCCTCCTGGAGACGGCCGAGCACCTCCCGCGCCGCGCGAACATCCAGGTGGGGGACCAGACCCTCGACCTCCTGGTCAGCGCGATCACCGACGCGGACGGCAGCTACATCGGCGCGATGGCGACGTGGGACGTCGTCACGGACCGGCTGCGCGTCGAGCGCGAGGCGGCCGAGGCGTCCGCGGACACGAAGGCCGTCAACGCGATCCTCTCCACCCTCGCCTCGGTCACCGACGTCGAGGTGGCCGTCCAGGCCGCGCTCGACACGGTCCGCAGCGAGTTCGGCTGGGCCTACGGCTCGTTCTGGAAGGTCGACCCCGCGGACCGGACCCTGAAGTTCGACCGTGAGTCGGGCGACGCGGGGGCGGAGTTCCGCCGGGTCACCCTGCAGGCGTCCTTCGCCGAGGGAGTCGGCCTGTCCGGACGGGCCTGGGCCCAGCGCGACCTGTTCTTCACCCCGGACATCGGCGAGATGACCGACTGCGTGCGGGCTCCCGTGGCCCAGCGGGTCGGCGTGCGGTCCGGCGTCTGCTTCCCGATCATCGTGGACGGCGAGGTGATCGGCACGATGGACTTCTTCGCCACCGAGACCCTCGAGCCGAGCGTGCAGCGCCTCGACGCCCTGCGGAACGTCGCGCGCCTGGTCTCCCAGACGATCAGCAGGATCGAGCAGGAGAGCGCGGCCCGTCAGGAGGCGGCCGAGGTGGCGACGAAGGTCGCGCTGATCCTCGACGTGGTCTCGGCCGCGGCGCGCGGCGACCTGACCCGCGAGCTGACCGTCGAGGGCGACGACGCCGTCGGCCAGGTGGCCGAGGGACTGCGCTCGCTGCTCGACACCCTGCGCACGAGCATGGGCGAGATCGGCGACTCCGCCGAGACCCTCGCGGCCGCGGCCGGCCAGCTGACCTCGCTCGCCGAGGGCATGGGCGAGGGAGCGACGACGACCTCGGACCGCGCGGCGTCCGCGTCGAGCGCCTCGGTCGAGGTGTCGGCGTCCATCCAGACCGTCGCCACCGCGGCGGAGGAGATGACCGCGTCCATCCGCGAGATCGCCAAGAACGCCACCGAGGCCGCCACGGTCGCGACCGATGCCGTCGGCGTGGCCTCGGAGGCGCAGGACACGGTCGCCTCGCTCGGCGAGTCCAGCGCCGAGATCGGGCAGGTCATCAAGGTGATCACCTCGATCGCCCAGCAGACCAACCTCCTGGCCCTCAACGCGACCATCGAGGCCGCCCGGGCCGGCGACGCCGGCAAGGGCTTCGCGGTCGTGGCCAACGAGGTCAAGGAGCTGGCCAAGGAGACCGCCCGCGCCACCGAGGAGATCGGTCAGCGGATCGAGGCCATCCAGGGCGACACCCAGGGCGCGGTCTCGGCGATCAGCCGGATCAGCGAGGTCATCGGCCGGATCAACGACATCCAGTCCACGATCGCCTCCGCGGTGGAGGAGCAGACCGCCACCACCAACGAGATCGCCCGCTCGGTCACCGAGGCCGCCGCCGGCGCCAACGGGATCGCCGAGGACGTCACCCAGCTCGCGAACGCCGCCTCCGACACCCGCGGCGGCGCCCAGGACACCCTGGTGTCGGCGACCGAGCTCACCGGCATCGCCGGTGAGCTGCGCGGCCTGGTCGGCCGGTTCACGCTCTGAGGTGGGCGGGGCTCAGCCCACGTGGCGCATCGGCATCGGCATCGGCGCGCTGCTGCTGGTCGACTCCCCGCCCTTGAGCCGTACGGCGAGCAGGGCGGCCTGCGTGCGGTGCTGGAGCCCGAGACGCGAGAGCAGCCCGGTGACGTGGTTCTTGACGGTCTTCTCGGCGAGGTAGAGCTCCTCGGCGATCTGCCGGTTGGTCATGCCCTCGGCGATGAGGAAGAAGATCTTGCGCTGCTGCGGGGTGAGCTCGCAGATGACGTCGAGCGACTTGCGCTGCATCTCCATCTGCTCCACGACGCGCGTCGCGACCAGCGGGTCGATGAGCGAGTGTCCGCCGGCGACGAGCTTGATGCCACTCAGCAGCGAGTTGCCCTCGATCCGCTTGAGGACGTAGCCGGACGCCCCGGCGAGGATGGCCGCGGAGATGGCGTCGGGGTCGTCGTACGTGGTCAGCACGAGGCCCCTGATCTCGGGGTCCACCGACCGCATCTCACGGCAGATGTCGACCCCGGAGCCGTCGGCGAGGTGGGCGTCGAGGATGGCGACGTCGGGGCGGAGGGCGAGGATCTCGCGCAGGGCCACCGTGGCGCTGCCGGACTGGCCGACCACCTCGATGGAGTCGTCGGTCTCGAGGAGGCTGATGACCCCGCGACGGACGACCTCGTGGTCGTCGACGATGTAGACGCGGATCCGGTTCTGTTCGGGCACGTGCCGATTCTGGTGGGCGCCGGGACCCGAGTACGACGGATCGGGACGAGAACGGCCGGAGGAATCAGGCACCTGGCCCGAACGGGCTAGGCGCGGCTGACCGATCGGCCGACGCGCGCTTCGTGCCGGACGCTCAGTGGACGCGCAGCTCGGCCATCGCGGCCGAGACGTGGCGCTCGCTGCGACGCAGGTCGGCCAGCAGCGCGACCAGGTCGCCGGTGGTGAGGCGGTCCTCGTCGAGCGCCGGCGCCAGCCAGTCGGCTGCTTCGTCCGCGGTGATCTGACCGCCCAGCGTCAGCCGGTACGACGTGTCCTCGAGCTCGAAGTGGATGTCCGCGACGACGGCGCTGATGTGCTCGCCCGTGGCCGGGTCGTGCACCAGGACGTGCTCGCCGGGCTCCAGGCCGCGGGAGAGCCCCTGCTCGTGGTGGCTGACAGCGAGGGAGCGGCACGCCCGGGTGAAGGGGCTCAGTGCCACCACGATCTGCTGCATCACGCCTCCAGGCACGCTCTCTGCCGGGCCTCGTGCCCGACACTGAGTCAACCGCCCCGGGCTCGGCTGGTTACGCCGACCCAGGTCCTCAACTTCCTGGTCCCGAAGGACTAGGACCAGTCCCGGTCTAGTCACAAAGAACTAGAAGTTTCTGCCGGTGACTAGTCAAACAGTACGTGGTCACGCTAGGTTGTACGACGACGCAAACGCACGACGTGGCCAAGCCCACCGCCACACCGCTCTCGATCTCCGGGAGTCACCGTGTCCGTTCTTGAAATCAACACCATTTCAACTGCTGTCGCCCCGCAGGGGGCATCTGTCCCGCCGGCCGAGCGCAAGGCCCGCACCGCGGAGCTGCTCGACCAGGCCACCCGCTGCACGGGACCCGAGCGGGATGTCCTGATCAACGAGGTCATCGTGATCAACATCCCGGTCGCCAAGTCCCTCGCGGCTCGCTACCGCAACCGCGGCCAGAGCCAGGACGAGCTCGAGCAGGTCGCCTGTCTCGCGCTCACCAAGGCTGTCCAGGCCTTCGACCCCGAGCGGGGCGACGACCTGCTGGTCTTCGCGGTGCCGAGCATCCTCGGCGAGCTCAAGCGCCACTTCCGCTCCGCGGCGTGGGCGGTCCGTCCGCCCCGTCGCATCCAGGAGTTCCGTCCGCGCCTGGTCGCGGCGGAGGAGGAGCTGTCGCAGAAGCTCGGTCGTCCCGCCACTCCGGCCGAGCTGGCTGCCGAGCTCGACTGCCCCGTCGGTGAGGTCGAGGAGGCCATGTCCTGCGGCGATCTCGCCCACGCGGCGTCGCTCGACGAGCCGGTCGCGGCCACCGGGAGCCCGCTGGGCGACCTGCTGCCGACGCTCGAGGCCGGCTTCGAGCACAGCGAGGCCGTGGCGATGCTGGGGCCGGCGTGCCGCAGCCTCAAGCCCCGGGACCGCCGCATCCTCCAGATGCGGTTCTACGAGCAGTACACCCAGCAGGAGATCGCCGACGAGCTCGGCGTGACCCAGGTGCAGGTGTCGCGCCTCCTCCAGCGGATCTTCACCGACCTGCGACGCTCCATCGGCGTCGAGGACGAGAAGGCGACCTCCGCCGCCTGATGGTCTCTCCCGGGCTCGACCCGGGAGTGCCGTGGCCTGGTGGCCCACCCCTCGGGGTGGGCCACCGCCAGCGGTCACGACGACGGTCCACCGATATCGCTCCCTCGATACGCTCAGGGATATCGTCGGTGGACCGTTGTCGTGGCGGCGTTCCGGTCGATCAGGGCTGGAAGAGCACCTTCACCATGCCGTCCCGCTTGTCGCGGAAGTCCCGGTACGCCGCGGGTGCCTCCTCGAGGGGCAGGTGGTGGGTCGCGAACGACTCGACGCCCAGGTGGTCCGTGGGCTCCAGCAGGAGCTCGAGGATCTGCTTGCTCCACCGGTGGACGTTGGCCTGACCCATCCGCAGCTGGACCTGCTTGTCGAAGATCTCCATCAACGGCATCGGGTCCATGGCGCCGCTGTAGACGCCGACGACGGACACCGCGCCACCGCGCCGCACCGCGTCGAGCGCGAGGTGGAGGGCGGCGAGCCGGTCGACCGCGGGTCGCCGTCGCAGGGGCTGCGCCAGCCGGCCGCCGAGCAGGCTCACCACCTTGGACTCGGGCGACCCGTGCGCCTCCATGCCCACGGCGTCGATGACGGCGTCGGCTCCTCGGCCACCCGTGAGCTCGCGGACGGCGATGTCGACCGGCAGGTCCTCGTCGGCGGGGTCGAGCGGCTGCGCGCCGTACGCCGCGACCCGGGCGCGACGGTCCGAGATCGGGTCGGCGACCAGCACGCGTGCGCCTCGCATGAGCCCGATCCGCGCCGACATGGCTCCGATCGGGCCGGCGCCGAGGACGAGCAGCGTGTCGCCGGGCTCGATGTCGGCGTACTCGACGGCCTGCCAGGCCGTGGGGAGGACGTCGGAGAGCAGGACGAAGCGGTCGTCGGGCGGGCCGTGCGGGACCTTGATCGGCAGCTCGTTGCCGAAGGGCACCCGGAGGTACTCCGCCTGGGCGCCGGGCACCTGCCCGTAGAGCCTGCCGGACCCGAAGAGGCTGGCGCCGGTGCCGTGCTCGTAGTTCTGCGTCGACTCGCACTGGCTGTGCAGACCGCGCCCACACATCCAGCAGGTCCCGCAGCTGACGTTGAACGGGACGACGACCCGGTCGCCCGGCTGGACCGCGGTGACGTCCGCCCCGGTCTCGGCCACGATCCCGATCGGCTCGTGGCCCATCACGTCGCCGACCTCCATGTACGGCGCGAGCGGGTCGTAGAGGTGCAGGTCGGACCCGCACAGCCCGCTCGAGGTGACCTCGACGATGACGTCGTCGGGATTGATGACCCGGGGATCGGGAACGTCCTCGACGGACACCTCGCCCCTGCCCTGCCAGGTCACCGCCCGCACGTCACGTCTCCTTCGTCTGCTCGTCCTTCTCCCGCTGAGGCCTGCGCCGCTTGTCGCGGTGGCTGGCGTCGCACCACGGCATCCGGGCGGACCGTCCGCAGCGGCACAGCGCGACCACCGATCTCTCGACCTGGGCGACGGATCCGTCGAAGCCGACCACCTCGTCGGCGCCCCGGACGAGCAGCGGACCGCCGGGACACTCGGTGACGGTCACGCGCTTCGCGCTCATCCAGCGGCCTTGACGTCGTCGGAGCGGGCCGGGGCCGAGCGGTCCGAGCGCCAGCCGTCGAGCAGGACCTCGCCGGCGAGGCCGTCGACCGCGAGGCACGCGGCGGCGCCGAAGAGCACGTCGTCCGCGAGCTCGGGCTCGTCGTCGACGAGCGTGCCGCAGATGGCCCGGATGGCCAGCTGCTCGTGGACCGCGTCGGCCTCGACGTGCTCGTCGTAGTAGTCGCAGACGGCCTCGGGGAGGCCGAGTCGCCGGGCGCCCTTCGAGATCCGGTCGCACGGCAGGGAGCTGGTCGCCTCGAACGCAGCGAGGTGACCCATCGCCGCGCCGCGCAGCCGGCGGTTGAGCGCGAAGAGCGACATCAGGTTCACGGAGGCGAGGGTCGCGCCCTCCGCGTCGGCGACGTACGGCGCGAGGTCGGTTGACATGTCCAGCGACGCCAGCGCCCGGGCGAAGAGCTCCTGGTGGAGCCGGTCGGGGCGGCCGCCGCCGTACTCGTCGTACTGCAGCTCGGCGAGCGCGACCTTGGCCGCGCCGCCGATGCGCGGCAGCACGAAGCTCTGCGGGTCGGACTCGCGCAGGTGGTAGACGGCGCGCTCGCCGAGGTAGTCGCAGAACTCCTCGCGGGTGGCCCGCCGCTGGAGGTAGGTGGCGACGTCTGAGGGTCCGGAGGACACCGTCATCCGGGTGAGCTCGAGGACGACCTGCTCCGAGGGGCGGTCGCCGACCTTCGTGAGCTCGGCGGGGGTGCGGGTCCCTCCGACGAGCCGGCGCACGGCGTGCTCGAAGGTCCGCTCGAGGGCGGCTCGCGTGACGATGAGCATGGGGTCCCACTCGGCGCGGTCCGAGACCTCGTCGAACCCGCGGTAGTGGAGCTCGTAGAGCATCCACAGCGCGAGCTGGAGGTCACGGTCGGTCAGCGGGTCGGCGACGTCTCCCATGGCCCGGGTCTCGGGCACGGGGTGGGGGCCGTCCGGCTGCGCGGAGAGGGCGCGCACGACGCCCTCGCTCAGCGGGCCGCACGGTTCGGGGAGCCGCATCAACGAGGTCCTTCCCAGAGGTTGCCGAGGATGATCCGGACGAGGTGCAGGCGCACGCCGGAGACGGGCTGTCCGCCGCCCCCAGTTGTGTGCTCTGCGGAGGATTCGGAATAGTTGCCCTCGCAGATGGCCTGATCTGTCATGTCGACCTCCTCCGGTGGTTGCCGTGGTACCCGTGGCCCCTGTCGGCATACGGGACGCCCGGGAGCCGGGGAGTCGTGGTCTTAGGGGGAGCATTCGATGGAGCAGGTGGCGGTGGAGGGCGACGCAGTGACGGTGGCGCCGCTGGTGGAGACCGACGGTCCCCGGCAGACGGGGCGCTTCGTGTTCCACGTCGCCAAGAGCTCGTGGGAGTGGGACGACGACGTCTTCGCGATCCACGGCTACCTGCCCGGCGAGGTCGAGCTCACCACCGACCTGGTCATGGGCCACAAGCACGAGCAGGACCGTCCCTTCGTCGAGGAGACCCTCCAGGCCGCGATCGACGACGGCACGCCGTTCAACATCTACTACCGGATCATCGTCGGCGAGTCCGTCCGGCGCGTCGTGCTGGTCGGCGAGGGCGAGTACGACGAGGGCCACGCCCCGTCCGGAACCGTCGACCGACTGGTCGGCTACTACCTCGACCTCACCCCCGAGATGGAGGCCGAGACCGCCGCCGCCGCCGACGCCGCGGTCGCCGCCTCGGCCAAGGCCCGCGACACCATCGAGCAGGCCAAGGGCATCTTGATGCTGGGCTACGGGCTCGACGCGGACGCCGCCTTCGCCATGCTCAAGTGGTGGTCGCGCAACCGCAACGTGAAGGTGCGCGAGGTCGCCGACCGGCTGATCCAGGTGGCCCGCGAGGGGCACGTCAGCCACCCTGGCCTGCGCCGGCTGCTCGACGCCCTCCTCGACGACCTGACGACGCGCTAGGGCCGACCGGTCCCACCCGAGTCACGGCAGGGAGACCGGGTAGCGATCGTGCATGAGCGACGACATCCAGTTCCCTGCCCAGCAGCAGACCCCGCCCGGACTCACCGGGGAGATGGAGCCCGTCCCCGACCACGGTGAGGACAGCTACGTCGGTCACGGCCGGCTCGAGGGCCAGGTCGCCCTGGTCACCGGCGGCGACTCCGGCATCGGCCGCGCCGTCGCGCTGGCCTACGCCCGCGAGGGCGCCGACGTGGCCTTCACCTACCTCCCCGAGGAGCAGCCGGACGCCGACCGGACGACGGCCCTCGTCGAGGAGGCGGGCCGACGGGTCCTCGCCCTCGCGCTGGACCTCACCGAGCGGCCCGCCTGCGACGAGGCCGTCCGGCGTACCGTCGAGGAGCTCGGTGGCCTCGACGTGCTGGTCAACAACGCGGGCTACCAGATGGCCCGCGACCACGCCGTGGACGACCTGGCCGACGACCGGATCGACCGCACCTTCAAGACCAACCTGTATGCCGCGCTGTGGCTCGCGCGCGCCGCGGCGCCGCACCTGCGCAAGCGGCCGGGCTGCATCATCAACAACACCTCGATCCAGGCCTACGAGCCCTCGACCACGCTGCTCGACTACGCCGCGACCAAGGCCGCGCTCAACAACCTGACGGTGAACCTCGCGGCGTCGCTGGGTGGCGACGGCATCCGGGTGAACGCCGTCGCCCCGGGCCCGATCTGGACGCCGCTGCAGCCGGCGACCCAGGAGACGGAGAAGATCGAGCAGTTCGGGAGCGACACCCCGCTGGGCCGCGCCGGACAGCCCGCCGAGGTCGCGCCGGCCTTCGTCTTCCTCGCCTCGCCCGCCGATGCGTCGTACGTCTCCGGGACCGTGCTGGGAGTCACGGGCGGCAAGCCGGTCTTCTGACGCGGTTGTCGCCGGAGGGCCCGGGTACCGCCCAGGTGTCACCAACTGCACGAGAACATCGACTGGAGGGATCCCCATGAGCGCCAAGGACGATGCCGAGCAGGACAAGAGCGAGTCGGGTCAGCGCTCCGAGGTCGACAGCCTCGGGGAGAGCGGCACGGTGTTCCCGGAGGACGCGGTCGCCGGCTACCCCCTCGACGACGACGAGGGAGGCGACGGTCTCCAGGAGGGCTCAGCGGGCCCCAACGCGCGCACCGGCGACGAGGACGTCCACGCCAAGGGGGAGCGGTGATCCCCGACCCCGAGAAGCTGCCCGAGCCCGACGAGCCGGTCCTGCCCGAGGAGCGCTCGGGACCTGAGGACCTGGCCGACCCGGAGGAGTACCACGTCGCGGACACCGACCCCGAGGCCGTCGTCGACGAGGCCGGCCTGGTCGTGCCGCCGCTGGGCGCTGACGACGACTACCCACGCGTGGAGGACGTGGAGGAGGATCGGGCATGAGCCCGGACGGGCCCTCGCGCCCGCGGGAGCAGCTCAACCGCAACCTCGACGAGCTGCTGCAGGAGCTGCGCGTCATGCAGACCGGTGTCCAGATCCTCACCGGCTTCCTGCTGACGGTGCCGTTCACCGCGCGCTTCGACGCGCTCGACCGCGGTCAGGAGCGGCTCTACCTGGCCATCCTGGTGCTCTCCATGCTGACCACGGTGCTGATCGTGGCACCCGTCAGCTTCCACCGGATCCTCTTCCGCCAGGGCGAGCGGGACTGGCTCGTCAGAGCCGCCCACCACTGCTGCCTGGGCGGTCTCATCGGCTTGGCCCTGGCGTCCTCCGCAGCGGTCTTCCTCGTCTTCGACCTCGTGATCGGCACGACGGTCGCCTCATTCGCCGCGGCGGCGGTCGCGCTGGCCTTCATCACCGTGTGGGCCGTGATCCCCTTCTTAGGGAGGGACCACGTTCGGTGATCCGGGCCTGGCGCACGACCGTCGCCGCGGTTCTTCCTCCGCCGACCGGGTAGCGATGAGGTGGAATGCAGCGAAGCGAGAGCGAGGAGACACCATGCCCGCCAGCAAGCACGGACCCGGCATCACGAACCCCAAGGTCTACGAGGAGCTGCGCGAGGACGGCGCCAGCAAGGAGAAGGCCGCGCGGATCTCGAACGCGATGAAGTCCGAGGGGGCCTCGAAGGTCGGCCGCCGCGGCGGCAAGGCCGGGCCCTACGAGGAGTGGACCGTCTCACAGCTGCGCAAGCGCGCGGCCGAGATCGGCATCGAGGGCCGGTCGTACATGAAGAAGGACAAGCTGATCAGCGCCCTGCGCAACCACTGAGACGCGCTCGCGCCGAATGATCAGACCCAGCGGGAGAACCAGATGCGGCTGAGCCACTCGCTGTTGGTGAGGATCTGGTTGGTGTAGATCGGCCAGAACCACGCGAAGTTCACCAGCGTGAGGATCACGAAGGCACCGCTGACGATCACCCCGATCGTCCGTCGCGGTGACGGCAGACGGCTGGGCCCGATCAGGGTGCCGATCGCCAGCGTGACGGCGAGGACGGTGAACGGGAGCGTCGCGATCGCGTAGAAGAGGAAGATCGGCCGCTCGTCGTACAGCATCCACGGGAGCCAGGTCGACAGCGCGCCGACGACGGCTACGCCGTACCTCCAGTCGCGCGCGCCGATCCACATCGCGACCGCGAAGAGCAGCGCGACGACCCCGCCCCACCAGAGCACCGGCGTGGGCAGCAGCACGACCTGCTTGATGCAGTCGCTGCCGGCCGGCGCGTCGCAGCCCTTGGCGTCGGGCGGGATGTCGTTGGTGACGGCGACGCCCACGGGTCGGTTGACGAGCAGCCAGCTCGACGGCTTGGACTCGTAGAAGTGCTCCGAGCAGTTCAGGAAGTGGGTGTGGAAGGTGTAGACGTCCTGGTGGTAGTACCAGAGCGAGCGCAGCGACTGCCAGGCCTCGCCGAGGCCGCTCGCGTCCTTCTCCGTGGCGGTCGGCCACTGCTTCGACGCGTCGAGGTCGGTCGCGACGTAGGAGTCGTCGTCCTTCGCGCAGTGGCCCTGGCCGGTGTACTGGCGGTACTGCGTCGCGCTGAGGTTCTCCTCGTACTCGTTCGCGTGCGCGAGCCAGCCGCCCCAGGTGGCGATGTAGACCAACCCGGCGACGACGACCAGGTGCACGAACGCCGGCAGGCCGTCGGCCACGGCGCCCCTGAGGATCGGCCAGCGGATGCCGAGCGAGCGGCGCGCGCCCGCGCTCCAGATCCAGCACAGCAGGCCGAAGGCCCCGAGCGGGTAGAGCGCGGTCCACTTGGTGCCGATCGCCAGGCCGAAGCAGAGGCCGCCGGCGAGCAGCCAGGGCCGCAGCAGGACGCGCCCGCCCCAACCGCGGAGCACGCCGTCCTCGGTCTGGGCGGCCCGCTTCGCCAGGCGTGCGCGGAGCCAGTCGCGGTCGGCCACGACGCACGCGACACCGCAGAGGAGGAAGAGCGCGAGGAAGATGTCGAGCAGCGCCAGCCGGGAGAGCACGAAGTGCAGGCCGTCCAGCATCAGCAGGGTGCCGGCGACGCAGCCGAGCATCGTGGATCCGGTCATCCGGCGGACGAGGCGGCACATGACGAGCACCATCAGCGCGCCCGCGACGACCGAGGCGATCCGCCAGCCGAAGGGGTCCATCCCGAAGGCCTTCTCGCCGAGGGCGATCAGCCACTTGCCGACCTCGGGGTGGACGATCATCGACGGGCCGTCCTCCCACGCGCCGATGGTGTCGCCGCGCAGGATCTGCCTGTCGGCGTCCTCGGCGTACTCCACGACGTAGCCGTGGTGGAGCATCGACCACGCGTCCTTGGCGTAGTAGGTCTCGTCGAAGGAGAAGAAGGCGGCGCGCTCGCCGCGATCCATGGCGGCGGCCACATACTGCAGCGCCACCGACGACTTGCCGACGCCGGACGGCCCCAGAAGCATGGTGGTGGTGCCGCGGGTGAGCCCGCCGCCCAGCAGCTCGTCGAGCCCGGACAGGCCGCTCGACACGGTACCCGCCTCGAACTCGGGCTGGTGCTCCTCGGCGATCAGGCTGGGGAAGATCAGCACGTCTCCGGCGGTGATGGCGAAATCGTGCCAGCCGCTCTGGTACTCGGCACCCCGCATCTTGGCGATGCGCAGCCGGCGCCGCGCCGCCCCGAAGGAGCGCTCGATCTGCTCCAGCGAGACGACGCTGTGCATCAGGCTGTGCAGCTCCCGCACGCCGTTCGGCCCGGTCAGGTCGTCGAGCACCAGTGCGGTGCAGCGGCGGCCTTGCAGGAACCGCTTGAGGGTGAGGATCTGCCGGCGGTAGGCGAGCTGGTCCTGCGCCAGCAGGCGCAGCTCGGACAGGCTGTCGATCACCACCAGCTCCGGATCGTCGGTCTCGATCCGCTCGATGATCAGGCGCATGGTCTCGCCCAGCTCGACCTCCGACGGGTAGAGCACGCTCTGCTGCCGGTCGAGCCGGGCCTCCAGCGGCACCAGCTCGAACAGCCCGATGCCGTCCAGCGACCAGCCGTGGCTGGCCGCGGAGGCGCCCAGCTCCTGCACCGAC
>OFDC01001194.1_pt1 | contig 14683 bp, 12 predicted proteins | sample 1520941 | NCBI WGS metagenome assembly OFDC01 (sample SAMEA94258168, study PRJEB24077) | hot springs metagenome | biome: Aquatic biome; feature: Water | place: India | collected 2012-12-06 | depth 5 m | reverse complement strand
GGATCGTCTCCGAACCGGGAAAGCGGTCCAGAACCCGAAAGCTGATCTCCCAATCGGCGCACCAGCTTTCGATCCGCCGGAGCCGCCCAGCGGCGTCCTTGGCCGTAAGCTTCATCTCAATCTGATGATCGAACCCCATCATGCTCTCCCGATCACGGGCACTTCCTCCAGCCGCGTCGTGTACCGCGGCGACCGCATCTCGAACTTCGTGACCCAGGCCTTCTTCTGGCGAGCAATCCCTGCCGCCGCGGGGAAGACAACGCCTCGTCCCAGTTTCCGGTTGCAGGCGTCCAAGGCTTCCATCAGTCGGCCGGACTTCTCCCGATCGAGGGCACCAATCAGGGCCCGCTGCGAGGCCTCTAGCGGCACGAGGTCGACCGTCATCAGCCCGGCCTTGGCGTAGCGGTACCCAGACTTCCAGATCCGCCGCGCCCCCCACTTGGCCGCGCGGACAAGGGCGAGCGTGTCGTTGCTCGCCTCGGGGAAATCCACGGTGGTCGAGACGGAGCGCGAGGGCCCGCGATCGTGCGGCGATGTGTGGAAGAAGACCGTGACATGATCCGTCGCCAGACCATGATGACGCAGCTTCTCACCGAGCCTCGTCGCATGGGCGGCAATGGCTTCCTGCATCATATCGAGGCTCTCGACGCGCCCCGCGAAGCTTCGCGTGACGGCGCAGCCTTTCCGGGTTGGCGCCACGCTCTCCAGGTCGATGCAAGGTGTTCCCCGAAGTTCATGGATGATACGCTCGCCGACGACTGTCAGGCTCTTCCGGGCGAGCTTGGGATCGAGCGCGGCGACATCGGCGGCGGTGCGACATCCGAAAGCGGCAAGCTTGGCCTGGCTCGCGCGGCCAATACCCCAGACATCCTCGAGATTGACCAGCGGCAGCCATTCCCGCCGGGCCTCATCGCTGGTGAGGTCGCAGACGCCGCGCAGCTGTGGCGTGCTCTTGGCAATCTTGTTGGCCAGCTTGGCCAGAGTTTTAGTCGGCCCGATGCCAACGCACGTCGGTACACCCGTCCAGGTCGAGACCGTCGAGCGCCGGCTCGGCGCTCTTCGAGAAAGCCTTGAGCTCCCGGCTGATCTTGACCAGATTCTCGGTCACCGGCCGTAGTGCGGCCAGGACAGGTGCGGTCGCACCGGCGGCACCGGACAGCGCGGCCAGGGTCGTGCGAGCCTCGCGCAGGGCAACCGGGAGCCGCTCCAGGGTGTCGGCCAGTGCACGGTCACTGCGCGCGGTCGCGCCGAGAGTCTTGTCCGTGGCGCCGATCAAGGCGTCGATCTGCTTGCCGTTGTCAGCGGCAAGCTGCTCCGCGACCGGGGTCACCGAGTCGACGAGCTCTTCGAGCACCGTGTTCTGGTCGGCCAGGATCTGGCCGAGACGGTCGGTGTCCTGCAGCGCGGGCGCCAGCGCCTTGATCGCCCGGTCGGCGTCCTCGCCATGACCCAGCATGCCCTGCCCGAGGGCGGTGATAAGCATGGACAGGGCGGTTCCCGTGGGTGCGTCCACCATGTTGAGTACCTCGTCGAGGTCGGTCGCCCGCGAGCTCTGCTCGATCGGCAGAGACCCCCCGTCGGCCAACACCTCGGCTTCGGGCGTGCCCCGCTGGAGCTCCACGAACCGTTCGCCGAGCAGGCCAACAGGTCGCACCCGTGCGGTGGCATCGGCGTGGATCGGGAGCACCTCGTCGTCGAGGATGAGTCCGACCTTCGCGATGCCGTTCTCGACCTCGATCGAACCGATGGTTCCGACCTTCACGCCCGATGCCTTGACATCGTTGCCCTTGATGAGCGGGCTGGCGTCGGTGAAGTAGACGTAGATGTCGGGGTCCTCGCTCGACACCATGTCGATCGTGGTCCGCCCAGTGATGGCCAAGCCGAGGACGGCGGCAATGACCACCGCCGCTGATCTGGTCCTGGTCGCGCTCATCACTGCATCTCGTTTCCGTGGGCATCGGTCCAGGGCTGGCCCTCGGACTCGCCCGGCAATCGGGTCGGGTGCTGGGTGACTCCGGGCGGCAGGACGCCGGGGTTGATGACCGGGCTGGTGCTGCCGGCTTGGGTGAAGGCGCGTAGGTAATGGCCGTTGGCGTCGTAGTTCGCGGCACCCGACCCCCAGTTCGACAGCCAGCCCATCAGTTCCGGCGTGTACGGACGGAGGTAGGTCAACGCCGGACCGAGGTCACCGAGGACCTGGTTGGCCTGCGGCAGCACGCTGTCCGCGCCGTCCAGCAGGTCCGGCGTGTAGTTCAGCAGTGCGCGAGCCGACGCGAGAGTCGGGCGCAGCTCGGCGATGGTCGGGCGCAGGTCACGCAGCACAGGCTCCAACTGCTCGGCCACGCCGGGCAGTTGCTCCAAGCCGGGCGCGAGCGCCCGGAGCAACGGGGCGGCGGCCTCTACTGTGCCGGGGACCTCGCTCAGCGTTGCCTCGGCCGTGCTTAGCGTCGCAGGCAGTTCGGCAAGTGCCTTGGACAGCTGAGCGCGATTGGCTGCGATGGTCCCAGTCGCCGTCGTCAGATCCGTGATCGTCGAGCCCAGGTCACGATCGTGCGCCTCCAGCGTCCCCATCAGGTTCGCCAGGCGAGTGACGAGCTTGCGGATCGTCGGACCGTCGTTGCCGACGGCGTCCAGCACCTGGCCGAGGGCCTCGACTGCCGGACCGAGGGTCTGCAGCGTGGACTGGACGTTGCCTTCCTCGCCCTTCAGCGTGCCGGACAGCCGGTCGAGCAGGCTCTGCAGCTTCTGCCGGGTCGGCTTGTCCAGTGCGGCCAGCACCTGGTCCAGTTCTACCCGGTCGACCGAGCCCTCCACGAGTGCGTCGTGGGCGAGGGCCGGAGCAGCGTCCTTGCCAGGAATGAGCTCGAGGATGCGCTCGCCTAGCAGCGCCTTGTAGGAAACGCGGGCCGTCGTACCGTCGTGGAGGGGGGCATAGTCCTCGTTGAGTGCGACCGTGATGACGGCCTTGCCGTCGCGGGTGTCGAGCTCCTTGATCTTGCCAGCGGTGGCACCGTCGATCTCGACCTCCGAGCCGGGGACGAGGTTGGTCGCGGCGGGCAGAACGACATCGACGGTGTAGTCATCGTCCGCGCTGGCGATGACGACTGCCGACACAGCGAGGATCGCGCCAGCGCTGAGTGCTGCGATGAGTGGTCGAGGCATGTCAGTCCATCCCGAGCGGACCGGCGGATTCTCCGGCCAGGAACTGCCGGACGAACGGGTCCTCACTGTTGAACGCCTCGTCACAGTCTCCGTAGTGGACGAGCTTGCCGCCCCAGATCATGCCTACGTAGTCGCTCACCGCGCGAGCAGCCGCGATGTTGTGCGTTACCAGCAGGTAGGTACCGCCGTGCTCCTCGTGCATCTGCTGGATGAGGTCGCAAAGGAGGCTGGTGCGGACCGGGTCGAGACCCGAGTCGGGCTCGTCGAACAGCACGATGTCGGGGTTCATGATCAGCCCGCGGGCGAACCCGGCGCGCTTGCGCATACCACCGGACACCTCGGTCGGCAGCTTGTGTGCCGACCGCTCCAGGCCGACCTCCTGCAGGCGACTCATGACCAGGTCGCCGATCTCGGACTCGGCCATGTCGGTGTGCTTGCGCAATGGGAAGGCGACGTTGTCGAAGATGTTCATCGAGCCGAACAGCGCGCCGTCCTGGAACAGCACCCCGAAGCGCTTGCGCAGCTCGTAACGCTCGTCCTCGCTGGCCTTCCAGATGTCTTGGCCGAACACGACGACCTCACCCTGGTCGGGCTCGAGCAGGCCGACGAGATGCTTGAGGAGCACGCTCTTGCCGGTGCCGGAGGGCCCCATCACCGTGGTGATGGCATCGTCCACGAACGCGATGTCGAGGCCCTGCAGCACCTTGAAGTCGCCGAACTTCTTGTGGACGTTGTGGACCTGCATGGTGGCGGTGCGTCCGGCCATCGCGGCGTGGAGCCCGGCGGTCGCCGCCGCAGTGGTGTCGAGAAGTGTGGTGTTCATGGTGACTCCATGGGTCGGAGGTCGGAGGTCGGTGGGAGCGTGAGGTGTTTGCGGGGGCGACCGGGGTGGACCGGCTACTAATTCGCGATGGGCGCGTTGGGGGACAATCCCCAGAAGAGTTGAGTAGTGAGCAATCCGATGAGATGGATCAGCACCATGTTGACCATCATCGACTTCGCCGTGTTGACGCCCACCCCGACCGGCCCGCCCTTTGCCGTGTAGCCGTAATAGCAGCCCACAACGACGATGACTGTTCCCATCAACATCACCTTGACGAGCGAGAAGAGGAAGTCCATCGGGTTCTGAAAGAGCCAGAAGATCAGCGAGTATCCGCCGGGCGAGACGCTGCCGTACTGGACAACCACCACGAGCCACATCGACAGGTACATGAAACCCAGGCCAACGACGTACAGGAACGGCATTGCTATCCAGGAGGCGACAAGGCGGGTACCGATCAGGTAACTGCGCGACTTGATCCCCATGACCTCCATCGCGTCGATCTCCTCGGCGATGCGCATCGAGCCGATCTCGGCGACCAGGCCGCAGCCGACCTTCGCGGCCAGGATGTAGCCCCACATGTACGGCGCCATCTCACGAAGCCCGCAGTACGACGTGAACACGCCCGAGTACAGCGGGGCTCCGATGGAACGAAGGGTGTAGTTCGCTTCGGTGGCGCACATCGTGCCGATGACGAACTCCATCATCCAGATGATCAGACCGCTGGCGAGGATCAGGACTCCGCATTGGCGGAACACCTCAGCGGCGTACATCCGGACGCGGGGCAGCTCACGGAAGGTCTGCGCAGCGAACTGCGTGATCTCGCCGGCGGTGGCGAACCCGGCCTTGGCACTGGCCATCACCGACCTCGCGGACACCTCGAGGTCTTCCTTCTGCGGAGGCGGGGGCGCGGCGGATACGGTTCGGTCTTGCTCGATGGTCATGCGCGCGCCTTCACTTGTAGACCTGCATGTCGGGGTTGAGCCCGAGGAGGATCGCGGTGAACAGGGCATTGATGATGAAGATCGCGGCGAACGAGATCACCACGGCCTGATTGACCGCTCGACCCACGCCGATCGGCCCACCCTTGACAGTCAGGCCCTTGTAACAGCAGACCACCGCGATGACCAGGCCGAAGATCGTCGTCTTGACCACACTGCCCCACAGGTCCGTCACGGTCGCGTTGGCGAAGAAGCTGGCGAAGAACGCCCCAGAGGAGGCGCCCAGGATCGGTACTGCCGCGAGGTAACCGCCGATCACGCCAAACGTCAGTGCGACCAGATCGAGAAGACCGGTCATGATCGTCACCGCGATCACCCTGGGAACGATGAGGTCGCGGATCGGATCGATCCCGAGGACCTCCATCGCGTCAATCTCCTCGCGGATCTTTCGCGCCCCGAGGTCGGCGGTCATGGCAGCTCCGACGACACCCGCCACCACCATCGCGTTGATCCAGGGGGCAAACTCACGCACGCTCGCCATGATGAAGAACGAACCGAGCCGCTCCGGGATGCCGAACAGGTTGTAGATGTTGCCGCCCTGAAGACCCGGGGCACCGAAGCCGAAGGTGACCGTTGAGATCGCCATCGGGATCCAGCACAACTTCAACATGCTGTACATCTGGTCGCGGACCTCGCCCCAGTAACCACGGGGATGACGCACGGCGCTCCAGACCACGACCCCAAGCAGCACCCCCATCTCGCCTGCTGGCATCAGGACGTTGTCGAGGGCTCGGCGACCTTCCCGACGGCTCGGCTTCGGCTCGTCGTCCGATTCCAAGCGATGGGCGGCGCCTGCCGACGTTGTCGCGCTCATTGAACTCCTTCGGGGGCTGCCGTTCAGATCCGCTTCGATGCGAGACACTGGCCGTCGACGTCGTCGCCGGACGGAGGTCCGGTGAGTTGGTCGCGCCGCTCAGCTCTGACGGCCGTGGCCGGGCGTCTGCCCGCACGCGGGGAAGGACATGCGGACGTCTTTCGAGCCTGCCCGGACCGACTGGAACGGACCGGGTCGGGCTCATCGGTGTGATGCCCGGCACACAGCGTTGCTCGAGTGTGGGCAAGCCATAACCGGACCAGCAAGGGGTCGGAGGCAAGATGCCCCGGCAGGGGTACGGATGTACTCCTTTTGCGAGAGATTTCGGCACCGCATACTCGGGAGGTGCCTCCGGCTCGGCGTGGCCCGGGCGAATCTTGGAAGGGTGCACGGAACACCCTCCGCTGCTGGGCAGCGGCCGACATAGAAGAGATGTCAAGGACTCGGCGGCGGGCTCGAGGGCTCGGCCTCGGCTTGTCGTCTGCTGCCCGGCAATGGGCGCGGTGGGCCGACGTCGTCGCTCTCATTGAGTTTCCTTCGGGGCTGTTTGGTGTGGTCCGCTTCGATGCCGCGCGCTGGCCACCGACGCGATCGTCGGACCGACGCCCGGCGAGTTGGTCGCGCGCTCAGCCTTCGGTCGAGGACTCCGGCAGCGGCAGCCCGCTCTGGGTCAGGAACGCGACTTGGTCATAGAGCGCTGCGGTCCAGGTGATCCGGCCCGCCGCATCGACGTGGATGATGTCGCTGCCGTGGAGGTCGTAACTGCCTGAGGACCTGCCGCCGGGCACTGCCACGTCGCCGGTCATCCGCCAGAAGGCGATCCCGGTCGTGGGGCCGTCAGCAGCCGCGCCCAGCACTTCGAGGTGAAGGTTCGGTGCCACGGTGAACATGCCCTTCAAGTACTGCACCAGGTGCTCGCCGGACACCGGCTCGGAGAGGGAAGGGTCGACGTACTGCCCGCCGTCCGCAAGCATTGCCACGATGCCCTCGGCGTCATGGCCGTTCCAGCGAGCGAGGTATTCCTCAACGATTGCTTTGGGATCGACCGATCCAGCGCTCGTGATCGGGTAGTGCATGATGTGCGCGCCGCCCGTCGCGTAGTTCGGGACATCAGCAGCCACGGCCTGGCCCTGGGGCGAGCCAAGCGCAGCGCCCATCGACTGCGGCGAGTCGAAGACCGCCTCGAAGATCGCGAAGTACGGCGCCTCCTCCTCCAGTGCGGCAATGCCGAGCGAATAGTTCATCGTGATCGCACCGGGAAGCTCACGAGCGAGCGGCAAGTGGGTCGATTCGTAATAGGCCTGGAACGCATCCTTATCAGCTGGTTCCGGGTAGAGGACGACGAGCTTGTGCATGGTTCTCCGATCAACTTCAAGGCGGGTGGCGGGAGGGAGCAGGTCAGGCAAGCGAGGTCCAGATGCTCTTCACATCGGTGAAGGCGAGGATTGCTTCGTAACCCATCTCGCGACCTGTGCCCGAGGACTTCATCCCGCCCCACGCTGCGGCGGCGTCCAGCATCGGAGGCAGGTTGATGTACACGGTCCCGGCGCGCACCTGAGACGCCAGGCGGTTTGCGGTTCCGATGTCGCGCGACCACACGACGGCCGCAAGGCCGAAGTCCGAGTCATTCGCCAGGTCGGCCAGCTCGTCCTGGTCGTCATAGGCGAGCACTGACAGGACCGGTCCGAAGATCTCCTCGCGCGCGATCGTCATCCCCTGCTTGACGCCACTGAAGACAGTAGGCTTGTAGAAGTACCCGTCGGCCAGATCGCCCTTCGCGCGCTCGCCGCCGACGATCAACTGGGCGCCTTCAGAAACGCCCTTGCGGACGTAGCCGTCAACGTGGAGCAGGTGCTCCTCGGACACCAACGGACCCATCTGGGTCGTCGGGGCCATGCCATCGCCAAGGACCATCTGCGATGCGCCTGCCGCCAGCTTCTCGATGAACTCGTCTGCCCTGCTGCTGTCGACGTACACCCGGCTGTAGGCGGCGCACACCTGGCCGGAGTTGAGGAGACCACCCATCAGGTTGCCCTGGACTGCAGCGTCGAGGTCCGCGTCCTTGGCGACGATGCTAGGCGTCTTGCCACCCAGTTCGAGGGAAACGCGCTTGAGGCTACGTCCCGTGCTTGCCCCGATCTCGCGACCCACCTCCGTGGAACCAGTGAACGAGATCTTCGCAACGCCCGGGTGCTCGACGAGCCGCCGGCCCACCTCCGGACCGCCGGCTACAACGTTGACAACGCCTGCGGGGAAGCCGGCCTCGGCGACCAGCTCCGCAAGTTTGAGGGTCGTGAGTGACGTCTGCTCCGCCGGCTTGATGACGACGGTGTTGCCCGCGGCCAGAGCGGGCGCCAGCTTCCAACTCAGGATCGCCAAGGGGAAGTTCCATGGTGTGATCAGTCCGCAGACCCCGAGCGGTTCCCGTCGAGTGCGGTAGTCAACACCAGGGACGGAGACCGGTGCGGTGATGCCGGTGATCTTGGTGACCCAACCGGCGAAGTAGCGGAAGTGCTCCACGGCGTTCGGCACGGAGATGCCGCCGCTGACGAACAGCGGCTGACCCTGGTCTTGGGTCTCAAGAGCCGCGAACTCTTCGGCGTTGGCCTCGAGGAGGTCTGCAAGACGGTAGAGCAGACGCGCACGCTCTGACGCCACCATGTCGCGCCATGCCGACGAAGTGAATGCCGAGGACGCTGCTGCAACAGCAAGATCGACGTCGGCCTCGCTGGCCGCAGCAACCTCTGCGAGCGGCTTGCCGGTTGCAGGGTTCGAGGTGGTGAACGTGCCAGCGCTGCCGCTGACCCAGTCGTTGTTGATGAAGAGATCGGTTCGCATCGGCGTGCTCCTTCGAGCAGAGTTGGGTCAAGTGAGGATGGGCTGATCGACGCCGCGGACCGTTCCGCGGTAGAAGACGAGAGGTTCACGGTGGAAGTCGCGAAACCGCTCGACCTGCCCGATGAGCACGACGTGGTCGCCCTGCACGAACTCGTGGACCACGCGACACTCGTAGTTTGTGGAACAGCCGTCGAGAAGGGGAACGCCGCCCAACCCGGCGGAATGTGCGACTCCATCGAACTTGTCCGCATGAGGCATGGCGAAGTGTCTGCAAAGGTCTTCTTGGTGCCAGGAGAGGACGTTGACTGCGAAGCGACCGCCGGCGCGGAAGACCGGTAAGCTCGGAGCCTCGATCTTGAGGCTCCAGAGGACCAACGCGGGGTCGAGGGAAACCGAGCCGAATGAGTTGGCCGTCACCCCGGCTCGCAGGTCCCCAGCGGCCCCGGTCATCACCGTGATGCCGGTCGGGAAGGCGCCGAGCGACCTACGGTACGACGCAACGTCCTCGGCTGGGTCCATCGCTGGGACCGCGAACGCCGCGGCCCTCACGAGTCATTCACCGGGGCGCGCCCCTGCACCCGGTAGGCCGCCTGCTGAGTCGCCTCGGTGATGTAGAGCCTGCAGGACTCGGGCTCGAAGAGATAGTTCGCCAGATCTTCGGGGTAGGTGAAGCTGTTGGTGAAGCGGTTGGCGATGTCAGGCACCTGGGCTGCGGTGCCGAGCAACTGCAGAACGTGTTCGGGTGGTGCCGCAAGCATTGCGTTGGTGAAAGCGGTGGGCCACTGGGCGTAGTCCCAGAACTTGTCGAAGGTCTCGTTCATCCAGTTCGTGTCGAAGCGGCCGTCGATGCTGGCCCGGATCGCCGCGTGAACCACGTCCGCGCAGGCGCTGGCGGTGTTGGCACCCTGCCCGGTGCACGGGTCGTTGAGAACGGTGACGTCACCCATGCCCATAACGATGCGACCGGAGGGCAATGTCGCGACCGGCTTGCGAACAAGCGGGGGGACAGCGCCGCAGAGCCATGAGTTCTCGTCGGCCATCGTTGCGTCAGCGATTCGGTCCGCCTCCCACGGGAAGAAGTCGGTGAAGGTGCGCTTGGTGAGCTCCAGCATGCTGGCGGCATCCGTGGCCTCGGCCCAACGATCCATCGGGCCCCCGGGAATCGCCTCCATGACCCAGCAGATCGCGGGTCCAGCGGCGGTGACCATCGGGATCCCAAAGGCCTCGCCGACGCCGGGCCGGATGTTGTAGTACACGCCGTCCGGAGAGTCGTGCTTCGCGCCGACGACCGCGCACATGCCGATGGACCGCTGGGGGCGGTCATAGGTGCGCCGGGTCTCGTCAATCTCGAAGAGGCTGCTGATGTCGCCCTTGCCTGCGGAAACGACGGTCAGGTCGTTGGCCGAAGCGATGGACTCGAGCCCGTCCAGGTCGACAGAGCCGTAGACCACCTTGCCGCCACGATCTTCGAACGCCTGCAGCCAGACACTGAACTTCAGACGCTGGTCGACGGACTGCGCGTGCTCCTTGAATCGGCCATCGAATGAGATCGCCACATTCCCTTCGGGGTCGGTGATGCGCACGAAGGTGTGGTCGATGAGCGGCTGCTCGCCGTCCCAGAAGCAAATCCCGAGGGCGCGCTCCCTCTCCAGTCCCCGGAAGAAGAGCGCATTGCTGGAGGGCAGTCGGCCGGCCAGCATCTCCTGGGGCGTGCGGTCCGAGTACACGGTGACGTTCTGTCCGTCCGCCAGCAGTGCGAAGGCGAGCTGGAGACCGGATTGTCCGGCTCCAACGATAGCGATGGATGACATGTAGACCTCCGGGTCACGACAGTTCGGGGCGCTTTGAGCGGTGACTGAACTGTGTGACAGCGGTCACGGTCTGCACATCCGCGAAACCACGCGACCGACTACGTGGTGGTAGGCCCAGGTACCTGCATCAGGCGGGGACCGAGGGCGCGATCAGCCTAGGTCGCGGCGACGCTCTGCGAGCACGACGGCCGCCTCAGTCCGGGACCGGACTTCCAGCTTCGCCAGGATGTGCTGCACGTGACCTTCAACCGTGCGCGGCGAGAGCACCAGCTCCGACGCGATGTCACGGTTCGACAGTCCCTGACCGAGAAGGGCGGCGACCTCAGACTCACGTGCGGTCAGATTCTCTGAGGACGCTGCGGCTCCGGCCGCGCCGGCATCTGAATCGCCGAGCACGACGCCGAGCCACTCGTTCGGAGCCAGTGCTGCGCCATCGGCCTGGAGCTCGAGAAGTTTCGCTTCCCCTAGCGCGGCACCCGCCTTGTCGAGTGCATAGGTCGCGGTCCTTGCGAGCTGTGGCCCGAAGGCCGCGACGCTGGTTCCCAGCGCCGCCCATAGGGCAGAGCCGACCCCCAGCAACCGTGCAGCACCGCGCGCATCCCCCTTGTCTGCAGTCACGGCCGCAAGAAGGCTCACCACCAGGGCGATTCCCAAGCCGTCGTCGAGCTCATCCTTGAGCCGAATGCTGTCCAAAGCGCACGTGTGCGCTACCTCGAGGTCCTTTCGAGTCCACGCGTCGTAGGCCATGGCCCAGAGGGCGTACGAACGTGCCCATCGCTCGCCGTAGCTCCGACTCGCGGCCAGTGCCTCGACGTATGCCGAACGCGCATTGTCGTGGTCGCCCTGCAGGACGCTCGCGATTGCGGATTGGAAAAGCGTCATGAGCAGGCCCTCCCGATCGCCGTGTTCACGGTGCCCGGCGAGGGCTTTCTGGAAAAGTGTGGTCGCCACGTCGAGCTCACCGCTGAAGAGCGCCACGGTTCCTTGCCAGGTCGCGACATGCGAAGCCATGCGATCGTCATGAAGTTGGTCCGCGATGGCTCGTGACTCTGTCAAGTAGGTGGTCGCAGCGACGGCGTCGCCCTGCAGCGCTGTGACCCACGCGGCGCTCCAGAGCGCCTCTCCGCGCGCATGCTGGCTGGCGCACTTGCCTCTGAGCGCGTCCTCCAGCCAACGTCGTCCTTCGCGGAGTTCGCGGGTCGTCCAGTAGAAACGCAGGGCGGACGCCATCCGCAACCCTCCGTCCACATCACCGGACCCAAGGAGGTGTTTGAAGGCCACTGCGAGATTCGCACGGTCGGCCGCGATGCGGGCCATCCAATCGCCGTGGGCCTCATCAAACAATCCGCGCCCGGCGCGGACGGCCAGGCCGAGGTAATACTGAGCGTGCCGTCGCGGTCCGCCGTCCTCAGCGTCGTCGTCCGCCCTCTCGCGTCCGAAGTCGCGCAAGGTCTCGAGCAGGCGGTAGCGCCCAGCGAATCCGTCCGGCTCCATGAGCAGGATCGACTTCGTCACCAGACCGTCGAGCGCGTCAACCACCCCAGCCCCCTTCAGCGGGTCGGCGCCGCACACCGCCTCGACGGCTTCCAGATCTGCCCCGCCGGCGAAGGTCGCAAATCGCCGCCAGAGCAGCTGCTCCTCCGCGGAGCACAGCTCGTAACTCCAGTGGACCAGGGCACGCAGCGTCTGATGGTGAGGTGCAGCAGTCGGGTCGCCCTTTGCGAGGATGGCGAACCTGTCATCCAGCCGGTTCAACACCTGCTCGAGGGTGAAAGTTCGCAGCCGAGCGGCAGCGAGCTCAATCGCCAGCGGCAGCCCGTCAAGCCGTTGACAGAGCTTCACAGCGGTGGCGATGTTCTTGTCATTGAGCACGAAGCGATCGTTGACAGCGGACGCGCGCTGCTCAAGCAGAGCGATGGAGTCAAACTGCCGCAAGCGTTCGAGCGGGTGCAGCGTCGAAGAGTCGGGGAGCTGAAGGGGGCGAACGACTACGGTGCGTTCGCCCGAAACGCCGAAGGGTTCGCGAGCGGTGGCGAGGATTCGGACGTGGGGCGCCACAGCGAGCAGCGAGGTGACCAGACCACGAGCGTGATCGATGACGTGCTCACAGTTGTCGAGCACGAGCAGAGCCTCGCGCTCAGCCAGATGCTGCCGGAGCTGTTGTTCGGCCCCGCCCGAGCGAGCTGCGGTCAATCCCAGGCCGGCCACCACTGCTTCGGCCACTCCCGCACCGTCGCGCAGCGGCGTCAGGTCGACGAAGTGCAATCCGTCGCGATAGTCGGCTGAGACCCGCGCACCCACTTCGCAGGCGAGCCTGGTCTTGCCAATTCCACCTGCCCCCGTAAGGGTCACCAGGCGACAGGAGGAAATGAGGTCCTGGACCGCGCTCAGTTCGGCACTCCGGCCGATGAAGGACGTCAGCGATACTGCCGCTTGAGCCGGGTGCCCGAAGAAGGATCCTGTCCGGTGGGGGCCCGACGCTAAGACTCCCATCAGCAGTTTCGCCTCTCTCTGTCCCTGAGTGGTGCACGGTCAGTATGGCGCTTTCCACCTGTCGGTTACAGCACGTCAAACCGGTCAGGGAACCATCTCTTCACCCGGGGCCCGCTTCGTCTTCGAGAGCAGCGCCGTGACCGCCGCAGCGGCGAGTTGTGCCCGCTCGGCGCCGATGGTGGTGTCCTCGCCGTGACCGGTGTGCACGACGGTGTCGTCCGGCAGAGCGAACAGGCTCGCCCGGATCGATGCCTCGAGAGTGTGCAGGTCGCTGAACGAGCGACCGGTGGCTCCGGGGCCGCCATGGAACAGGGTATCCCCGGTGAAGACGCAACCCAGGTCGGGTGCGTACAGGCACACCGCACCGGGTGCGTGGCCCGGCGTGTGCAGCACTCGCAACGTCGTGCCGGCCACCTCGAGGACCTGGCCGTCGGACAGGTCGACGTCCCAGCGGTGGTCAAGGTGCGTCATCGTCCACAACGGCCGGTCGTCGGGGTGCAGCAGGATCGGCGCGACCACGAGTTCACGAAGTTCTGGTGCGACCCGGACGTGGTCGTCGTGGGCGTGGGTGCACACGATCGCCCTCACCCTCCGCGTCCCGACCACGGCGACGATGTCGTCGACCGAGTGCGGCGCATCGATCACCATGCACTCCACGTCATCACCGACGACCCAGATGTTGTTCTCCACCTCGAAGGTCTCGCCGTCGAGACTGAACGTGCCGCTCGTGACCGCGCGGTCGACGCGAACCTGGCCGGACATCAGAGGATTACCACCGAGCGCAGCACGTCGCCGCGGTGCATTCGCTCGAAACCGGCCTCCACGTCGCCCAGGCCGATCTCCTCGGTCACGAACGCGTCCAGGTCGAGCCGGCCCTGCTGGTAGAGGTCGACCAGCATCGGGAAGTCGCGACTCGGCAGGCAATCGCCGTACCAGCTCGACTTCAGGGATCCGCCACGACCGAACACGTCGATCAGCGGGATGTCCGGAATCTTCATGTCCGGCGTCGGTACGCCGACCAGCACGACAATGCCGGCGAGGTCGCGGGCGTAGAATGCCTGCTTCCACGTCTCCGGCCGCCCGACGGCCTCGATCACCACGTCGGCGCCGTGCGCGCCGTCGTAGGTCTCCGAACAGATGCGTCTGATCTCCTCGATCGGGTCGACCACCGACGAGTCCACGAGGTGGGTCGCACCCAGCGCCTTCGCGGTCTCGAGCTTCTTGGCATCGATGTCGACCGCGATGATCGGGCTGGCACCGGCCAACGCCGACCCGGTGATCGCGGCCACCCCAACGCCACCGCAGCCGATCACCGCTACGCTCTTGCCGCGAGTGACCGCGCCGGTATTGATCGCCGCCCCGATGCCCGCCATCACGCCGCAACCCAATAGCCCCACAGCTGCTGGGCGCGCGGCCGAGTCAACCTTCGTGCACTGCCCGGCCGCCACCAGGGTCTTCTCCGCGAACGCGCCGATCCCCAGCGCCGGCGAGAGCTCGGTCCCGGCATCGGGGCCCTCGGCGAGCGTCATCCTCTGCGTGGCGTTGTGGGTGTTGAAGCAGTAGTGCAGGTCCCCGCGCTTGCAGGCACGGCACTCACCGCACACCGCGCGCCAGTTCAGGACCACGAAGTCGCCCGGCGCCACGTCGGTCACCTCCGGACCGACCGACTCCACGACCCCCGAGGCCTCATGCCCCAGCAGGAACGGGAACTCGTCGTTGATCCCACCCTCGCGGTAGTGCAGGT
>OFDC01001193.1_pt1 | contig 14712 bp, 12 predicted proteins | sample 1520941 | NCBI WGS metagenome assembly OFDC01 (sample SAMEA94258168, study PRJEB24077) | hot springs metagenome | biome: Aquatic biome; feature: Water | place: India | collected 2012-12-06 | depth 5 m | reverse complement strand
CGCGCAGCGCCGAACGGATGCCGCACCTCGAACGCTATTGGAGCGCGGCCGATCCTGATTATTGCGACGGGGAGGGGGCGGAGAGTTTCCGCGCCTTGCTCCGGCGGTGCGACGCGGCCCTGGCCCGCCTCGCCGTCATGCCGCCTGCATCGCTGGTCTATGTGTTCGGGCATGGGCAGTTCATCCAGGCCGCGCGCGCGATCGTCGCCGACGCCCATCTGGATGATCGGGCCAAGATGCTCCGGTTCTGGCGCAAGGGCGAGCCGCCCGCGATCGGCAACGCGGAACGGGTAGGGTTCCGCTGGGCAGAGGATCGCTGGGAATGTGCTGCGGCCATCGGGCCGCCGATCGTAGAGTTGGGTGGTACGGGTCGAACTGTGGTCGTCTCCAACGTCCTGATGGATAGCTTTTCGCTCGAAAAGGGGTAGTTGCAAGTATAGCCCTTTACTCCATTATACGAACTTGAGGTCCATTCTCGGCGTTCCATGTGAAGAGGACAAGATGCCAAAGACCCGGAACCTTTGGGGAAGGATCGACCGAGCCAAAGCCTCCTAACTGCTCGACCCGTTCACGCACCGCCCAAGACGGCGGCTTCCCGCCCATCGACGCAGTTTTCTTGCCAAGGAGCGATTGCGTCCAGCAACTGAATGTTGGCCGCGTCGCGCGCGTCGGTGTCGCGCATATCGAAAATGCGGTCAGCGCAGACTTCGATCGCGACAGTATCCAGGCGCGTGGGTCTTCCGCTCGCATGAGCGATCATAGCCGCGTCTACGCCTTCGATAGAGGAGCTAAGATAGAGGGTCGGCTGATTGCTGGCCGAATAGCGTCCGGCAGATCGCGACCCTGCTATGGCATACTCCCTGTAGCGAGGGTCTATGGCTCGATAGAATACCCCTTCTATGCGAGAAAAAATCGCTGATTGTCTTGAAACCTGGGGCAATGCTGGTGCCATGCGGTCGACTCTGCCTTAGATCAGCACCCGCTCCACCTCGTCCAGCGTCACGTCATCGGGCCGCCGATCGTAGAGCTGGGTCGTGCGGGTCGAGCTGTGGTTCGCCATCGTCGCGGCCGTTTCGAGCGTGCCGCCGTTCTTCAAATAGGTGGTGATCCCCGTCGCGCGGAACGAGTGGTTGCCGATCGCCGTCCCGATCTCGGCCGCCGCCGCGCGCCGGCGCACCATCGCGAACGCATTGGGCTGGGGTAGGGGGGTATCGCTTAGTCGCTTAGTGCCGCGCGCGATCGTGCGGAACAGCGGCCCCTTAGCCTGACCACGCAGCTCGCACCCGTCGATATAGGCGGTCAGATATTCCTCTAGGTTGTGGTGGCACGGCATTTCGTGCCGCTTGCCGCCCTTTTCATGCAGCCGAACCCATAGGCGGCGGTTCTGCATGAACACGTCCTCGACCTTCATCGCCAGCGCCGCGCCGATCCGCGCGAAGCTATAGACCATGAGGCCGATCAGGGCGCGGTCGCGCAGGCCGGCGTGGGTGGTCACGTCGATGCGGTCGAGCAGCGCCCGCGCCTCATCGGGAGCGAGAACGGGCGTCTTACCGCGCCGCTGGCTATGCGCCGGCCCGCGCACCGATGCGGCGGGGTTCACCGGCACGACATGGCCCGTCACCAGCCAGTCGAACAGGTGGCGCACGCCGGCGAGCTGCTGCTTGACGCTGGGGGCCGCGACCTCGCGCCCCAGCGCCTCGATCCAGGCCGCGACATGGAGCGGCTGCACCTGGGCGAGCGAGGCGACGCCGCGCGCCTCTACCCAAGCCAGGAAGTCGCCCGCCGCACGCGCATAGGCGCGGCGCGTATGCGGGTTGCGGATGGTGACGGCGAAGAACTCAAGGAAGCGCAGCCGCGTGGCGTCGTCGGCCGCCGCGATCAGCGTCGGCAGCGCCAGCGCCGGCGAAGATGCGGGCGAGGGCAGGGGGGCGAGCTGGTTCATCGCGCGATCTTCTGCCAGCGCGCCGGTTCGGGGCGTGGTTTCGCCCGCTCCCGACGCAATTCGTCGAACACCTCGTCGGCAGGGCGGGTGCGCCCCGCTTTCACGTCCGCAAGGCCGCTCTTTACCGACTCATCCAATATCCGGCGCAGCAGCTCGTCGCGCAAATCGCGATGCGGCTCCATGTCGATGAAGTTCTTGACGATCGCGAACACCGCCTCGGACGGATCAACGAACATGCCACGCTCGACCCGCTCCAACAGCCAATCGGCCAGCGCCGGGGGTAGATATGCCTCGAAACGCAGGCCCCCGGCGCGGGCCTGCTCGCGTAGCGCCTTGGCCTGAGCGCGCTCGGCGGGGTTGTCGGCGAAAGCCTCGTCGTCGTCCATCAGGCTTTCCTCTCTCTGGCTGGTCATTGGCAAACATCGACCCATTCCGCCCCGGTGATCTCGGCCATCCGGCCAGGCTCGATGCGAAGGGCGGCATTTGTTGCTCCGGCGGCCGGGATGACCACGGGAAATGAGCGCAAGCTCTCATCGCAATAGATCGGCAGCGCCGACGCGAGACCGAATGGGCTGACGCCGCCGACCGGGTGGCCGGTGATCGTTTCGACCTCTTCCCGGTCCAGCATCTTGGCCTTGCCCCCGAAGGCGGCCTTGGCTTTACCATTATCAAGGCGGGCATCGCCGGCAGCGACCAGAAGCACAACGCGCTCGCCGATCCGCAATGAAAGCGTCTTGGCGATCTGCGCAGGCTCTACGCCGTGAGTGGCCGCTGCTTCGGCTACTGTCGCCGTGCTGGTCTGCGCTTCGAGAATATCAATGTCCGGCGCATGGACAGCCAAAAATGCCTTCACGGTTTCCAAGCTCATTACGGAACGTCCTTTCATTAGTCGGGGTCGGGTCAATAATATGAGATCAGAAGCCGCGCTTCTCGATCAACGCCAGATGTTCGGGATCTTCGGCAAGGCGTTTAAACGATGCCTGTAGATGGTCATGCCAGGCAAGCGCGCTGCGCGGATCGGCCTCGCGGCTCTGCTCGCCGGTGGGCGGCTTCTCGATCCTGTCGGGTTGCGCCATTTCGTCCGCCATGCTGGTCCCTAGAGTGTGTGATAAAGGACATTATCACACATAGAACGGCGCGTGAATCCGCGTCAGATTTCTGTATGGGCAAGGTCCAAATTGTTGCCGGGTCAGCCTCGATGCAAAACTTTTGAGTGTGTTTCGGCGTGAGATTGGGGACCACCTGACCCGGTAATCGGCACCTAAACGGGGACCACCCACCGGGTCATCTATGTTCGCCTGCTGTGTTGGCTGGCGACGAGGTGGAGATGACGACCGTGGAGACGATAGGACGGATCAGGCGCGCGCATTTCGTGCAGAAGCTGTCGGTGCGGGAGATTGCGCGTCGGCTGCATGTGTCGCGCAAGACGGTGCGCAAGGCGATCGAGACCGAAGAGCCCGTGTTCACCTACACGCGGGTTGCAGAACCCAAGCCGAAGCTGGCCGGTCACGCGGCCGCGCTGGAGCAGCTGCTGGCCGAGAACGAGCGCAAGCCGCGCCGCGAGCGTCTGACGCTGATCAGGTTATACGAGGTGCTGCGCGGGCTGGGGTTTGAGGGCGGCTACGATGCCGTTCGCCGCCATGCCCGTCGCTGGCAACGCGAGGAGGCGGGGCGGACAGCGACCGCATTCGTGCCGCTGAGCTTCGATCCTGGCGAGGCGTACCAGTTCGACTGGAGCCACGAGGTGGTCGTCATGGCCGGCGTGACGACAACGGTGAAGGTCGCGCACGTCAGGCTTTCTCACAGTCGCATGTTCTTCGTGGCGGCCTATCCGCGCGAGACACAGGAGATGGTGTTCGATGCGCATGCCCGAGCGTTCGCCTTCTTTGGCGGCGTCTGCACGCGCGGCATCTACGATAATATGTCGACGGCAGTGGACGCGGTGTTCCTCGGCAAGGAGCGCCGGTTCAACCGTCGGTTCCTCCAGATGTGCAGCCATTATCTGGTGGAGCCGACCGCCTGCACACCGGCTGCGGGTTGGGAGAAGGGGCAGGTCGAGAACCAGGTCGGACTCGTGCGCGAGCGGTTCTTCACCCCGCGGCTGCGCTTTGCGAGCTACGAGGAGCTGAACGCCTGGCTGCTCGATCGCTGCATCGAACACGCCAGTGCCCATCGTCATCCCGAGTTGCGCGAGCGGACCGTCGCCGACGTGTTCGACGACGAGAAGGCGTCGCTGATGCGGCTGCCGACGACCGCCTTCAACGGCTTCCATGCGCTCACCGCGACCGTCTCCAAGACGCTGCTCGTGCGGTTCGATTACAACAAGTACTCGGTCGCGGCCCGCGCGCTGGGGCGTCCGGCGGAGGTTCACGCCTACGCCGACCGGATCGTCATCCGTCAGGGCGACGATATCGTTGCCGAACATGCCCGGCGTTACGGTCGTGATCAGACGATCTATGATCCGTGGCATTACGTACCGGTGCTGGCGAAGAAGCCGGGCGCACTGAGGAACGGCGCGCCGTTCAAGCAGCTCGCGCTACCGCCAGGGCTGGAACGTCTGCGCAGCCGCCTGAAGGAGATCGGCGATGGCGACCGTCAGATGGTCAAGATCCTCACCGCCATTACCGTCGATGGTCTCGACGCCGTCGAGAACGCCGCTGCCGAAGCGCTCGCGGATGGGGTCGCCAGCGCCGATGTCGTGCTCAACATCCTGGCCCGGTCCCGATCGGCGCCGGTGGAGCCCACCATCGCAACACCCGACCATCTGCGGCTCGATATCGAGCCGATCGCCGATGCAGGCCGCTACGATCGCCTGCTGACCCCGCTCCGCAGGGCGGCATGATGATGGAGCGTCACCAGATCCTGGAGCTGATGGGCGACCTGAAGCTCGCCGGCATGCGCCACGCCTATGACGAGGTGATCGCCGATGCGATCAAGCGTCAGTATCCTGTCCAGCATGTCGTCGGCGATCTGCTGCAGGCCGAGATCGCCGACAAGCATGCCCGCTCGATCAAGTACCAAATGACGATCGCCAAGCTGCCACTCGCCAAGGAGATCGCCGAGTTCGAGTTCGCAGGCACGCCGATCAACGAAGCGCTCGTCCGCGATCTCGCCACCGGAGCCTTTCTTGCCAACCAGCGCAATGTCGTGCTGGTCGGCGGGACGGGGTCGGGCAAGACGCATCTGAGTATCGCCATCGCGCGCAACTGCATCCGCACCGGTGCCCGCGTTCGCTTCCACAACACGACCGATCTGGTGAACCGGCTCGAGATGGAGGTCCTCCAAGGCCGCACCGGCAAGCTCGCCGAGCATCTGTCGCGGCTCGACCTACTGATCCTCGACGAGCTGGGCTATCTGCCGTTCGCGCGCGCTGGCGGGCAGCTGCTGTTCCACCTCATCAGCCGACTCTACGAACACACCTCGGTCATCGTCACCACCAACCTGGCGTTCGGCGAATGGCCCACCGTGTTCGGCGACGCCAAGATGACGACGGCGCTGCTCGATCGGCTCACCCATCACTGCGACATCGTCGAGACAGGCAACGAGAGCTGGCGGTTCAAGAACCGAAGCTGAGCGCCGTCGACTGGGGCAATGTCGTTCTGGGGGATGTCGGCTCCGGGCTACGCCCTCCACCGACATCCCCCAGAACGACGGCGAGAGGGTGGTACCCTTTTATGTGCCGATCCCGGTCCCCGTTCCCACGCCGATTGACACCATGCCCGACGGGGAGGACGCGAGCCGAGCGATCCGGAATACGCTTGAAGCCGCACTGGCCCTCGTCGTCTGAGAGGCGCGCGAAACCTTCAATCCGAAAATGGAGGTGGCGGCGCCCCCGGTAGATTGCCGATCATGGTCGGTATCCAAGCTTCGAGCCAAGAGGAGCATGGTCGGTAGGAGCGCCTGACTTCAACTCACGCCAAGCGTTGGCGTGGCCGGCGGCATGCGTCCCATCGCGCCGGGCAATCCTTTGGGTTGCCGGTGGTTTGGCGCGTGTGGCTTCAGGACCGGCTGAGCCGGCCATCCCGTCCCAGCGAAACACCATAGACGGGCAATTGGTCGGCCGATACGAAACCGTCGGCAAGATCCTCTTCGATGCGCGCGAGATCGCGCTCCCGCGGGTTGCCGAAGCCGCCGCCGCCGCCGCCCAGCACGATCAACCGATCACCCCGCACGGCCGCTTTCTGCTCCAGCATGGAGGGCAGGGGCATGTCGCCGCCGCGCCCGCTCAGCGTCAGCCCGCCCGTGGCGCCGTCGGCGCCTCCGGCGAGGCCCCACGGTCCATGCGCATGGCCATCGCCTTCCACGCTCACCGTTCCATCGACTAGAAATTCGATCTCCTTGATTGAGCTCAGCCCGCCCCGCCAGCGGCCGGGCGCGGCATGGCCCTCGCGCAGCTCGTAGCGGTGGACGCGCAGCGGCACATGCGCCTCGATATCCTCGATCGGATTGTTGCGGGTATTGGCATAGAGCGTGTCGACGCTGTCGAGGCCGTCCTTGCCGAAGCGCCCGCCATAGGAGCCTTCGAAGATCTCGATATGCACCCAGTGCCGATTCGCCTGCAGGCCCGAGAAGGCGATCGCCTTGAGGTTGGAGATGCCGGCGCTCACCTTCTCCGGCACGATCTGCGACATCGCGCGCATCACCGTATCGGCCACGATGTTGCCCGAGACGAAGCGGGCGATCGTGGGTGCCGGCATGATCGGATTGGCCAGGCATCCTTCGGGCGCCGTGATCTGCACGCAGCGATAGAGGCCGGCATTCTGCGGGATGGCGCCGAAGCTTTCCGAATCGAGTAGGATCGAGCGCAAGGTGAGCCAGACCGCGACATCGACCGTTCCTTCGAACGGCATGTTGATGCAATGGCCCTGAAGCTGCGGCGCCGTTCCCTCGAAATCGATGACCAGATCGGATCCCGAGATGGTGGCGGTGACCGTGATCGGGAGATCGCGCACCGCGGGATCGTCCGAATCGAGATAGCCGTCGACATGGCCGGTCGCGGTCCAGCTGCCATCCGGCAGTGCCGCAATCTGCTGGCGCATCAGCCGCTCGGAATAATCGAACAAATCCTCGACCGCATCGAACAGCGTGCGTTCACCGAAACGCTCGACCAACTCGAGGAGTCGCGCCGCGCCGGTTCGGCACGCTGAGATCTGCGCTTCCATGTCGCCGATCACGAGGTCGGGAACACGCACATTGTCGGCGATCATCTGCCACAATGCATCGTTGCGACGCCCTTGGTCGACCACCCGCAGCGCATTCATCCGCAGTCCTTCGGCGAAGCTGTCGGCACATTTCACGACGCCGACGCTGCCGGGCTGGCACGATCCGATGTCGAGATGGTGCGCGGTCGTCACCGAGAAGCCGATCAGGCGATCATCGTGGAAGACGGGCACGCAAAAGCCGATGTCCGGCGCGTGCGAGGCGCCGCGATAGGGATCGTTGTGGATGAAGACGTCGCCGGGCCGCACCACGTCGCCGCGCTCCGCCAGGGAGCGCAGGATGCCGCGCACATAGCCGGGAATGGGCCCGGACTGGAGCGGCGTGCTGATCGAGCATTCGCAGAGCTGCCGCCCCTCGGCATCGCACAACGCAGCGCCGAAATCCTCCGACTCCCGGATGATGCTCGAATAGCTCATCCGCATCAGCTTGTGCCCCATCTCGACGGCTATGTTGTCGAGCGCACCATGAACGATGCTGGCGGTGATCGGATCGACCCGCGTGATCGGTGCGTCGCTGCTGCTGGCCATCGGCTTCTCCCTCGATGCGTGACGATGACGAAGATGACATCATTTTGAAGTTGACGCCAGTCTCACTTTTATCAAAGATGTGCAATGAAACGGTCATCCGAGGAATGCGGAACCGGCTTGTGAAAGGGAAACGACGCGCGATGATTCTGGTGGGCGTGGACGTCGGCGGAACCTTCACCGACATCGTGCTGTACGATGCCGATAGCGGCGCCGTGCATGTCCATAAGGTGCCGAGCACGCCGGACGATCCGTCACGCGCAGTGATGAGCGGGATCGTCGGCGTCTGTGCGATCGCGGGCATCGCGCCGTCCGCCATCCATCACGTCTTCCACGGCACCACGGTCGCCACCAATGCGGCGATCCAGCATCGCGGCGTCGTCGCCGGGATGATCACCACCGCCGGCTTCCGCGATATCATCCACATCGGGCGGCATCAGCGGCCGCAGCATTATTCGATCCAGCAGGATATTCCCTGGCAGAGCCGCCCGCTGGTGAAGCGCCGCCATCGCATGACCGTCGCCGAGCGGCTCGTGCCCCCGACCGGTGACGTGCTCGTCCCGCTGGACGAGGAGGCGGTGCGCGCCGCCGCCCGCCAACTGCGGGACGATGGCGTGGAGGCGATCGCGATCTGCTTCCTGTTCGCGCATCTCAATCCGATCCATGAACAGCGCGCCAAGACGATCGTCGAAGCCGAATATCCGGAGGCTTTCGTCACCTGCTCGCATGAGGTGTCGCCGCAGTTCCGTGAGTTCGAGCGGTTCACGACGACGGCGATGAATGCATTCATCGGTCCGCTCGTGCGCGATTATGTCCGGCGACTGGAAGCGGCCCTGGCGGAAGCGGGCTGCACCGGCGGGCTCAGCATCATGGCGTCCAATGGCGGCGTCGCGTCTCCGGCCCTGATCGCCGAGCGCCCGGTCGTCACCCTGATGTCCGGCCTCGCTGCCGGCGTGCTGGGTTGCGCGCGGGTGGGCGCGGAGATCGGCCGCAACGACCTGATCAGCCTCGACATCGGCGGCACCAGCGCGGACATCGGCGTCGTCACCGGCGGACGCACCGCCGAGGCATCCGCGCGCGACACCTATGTCGCTGGTTTCCCGATCCTGATCCCGATGATCGATCTGCACACCATCGGCGCCGGCGGCGGTTCGCTCGCCCGGCGCGACGCTGCGGGTGCCTTCCGCGTCGGGCCGGAGAGCGCGGGTGCCGTCCCGGGCCCCGCCGCTTATGGCGCGGGCGGCACCGAGGCCACGGTGACCGATGCCAACATCGTCCTCGGGCGGCTAGACGAAGGCGGCCTGCTCGGCGGCGACATGAAGCTCGACCGCGCGGCGGCGCAGGCGGCGGTGCAGCGGCTCGCGGATGTGCTCGGCCTGCCGCTGCTCGACGCCGCGGAGGGCGTCATCGCCGTGCTTAATGCCAATATGGCGAGCGCGATCCGGGCGCGCACCGTGCAGAAGGGCATCGATCCGCGGCGCTATGCGCTGGCGGCGGCCGGCGGCGCCGGGCCGCTGCACGGCGCGGAGGTCGCGCGGTTGCTCGACATCGGCGAGGTGATCGTGCCGCCCTATCCAGGCCTCACCTCGGCCATGGGTTTGCTGACGACCGACATCCGCTACGATGTGGTGCGCACCGTCTTGCGTAGTGTCGACGAGGTGTCGCTCGACTGGCTGGGCAACGCGCTCGAGGCGATGGATGCCGATCTTGCGGGCCGCTTCGAGCGCGACGACATCGCGTCTGGCGACACACGCCTCGAGCGCCAGCTCGACCTGCGCTATGCGGGCCAAGGCTATGAACTGCGCGTGCCGCTGGGCGATGGTGCGGTCGACAAAGCCGCCCTGGAGGCAGCCAGCACAGTTTTCCACGAGCTGCACGAGGCGGAATATGGACATGCCTTCCGTGGCTTGCCGATCGAGATCGTCAACGTCCGCCTCGTCGGCACGGGCATCGCGCCGAAGATCGGCGCGATGACGACGCTCGCCGGCCGAATGGCACATGACGCACGGCTTCGCAGCCGCCCGGTCATGTTCCGCGTCGGCCAGGCGCTGCAATCGTTCGAAACGACATTCTACCGGCGGGACGCGTTACCCGTCGGGCAGGACATAAAAGGTCCAGCAGTCGTGCTTCAACGGGATTCAACCACCGTTGTGCCGCCTGACTGTGACTTCCGCCAGGAGGAATCAGGTTCCCTCGTGATCCGGATCGGCGTGCAGCCGGTTCCGGCGAGCTAGGGATAATCGCCATGACAAGGGGTTCGCCATGCACCAGAGGGTTTCCTACACCGTTCTTGCCGCGCTGATTGCCGGTACCTCCTTCCTGCCTGCCATCGCGCAGGCGCAATCGGCCCCGACTGCGACCGGTGGCGTGGGCGACATCGTCGTCACCGCCCAGCGTCGCTCGGAGGCGGCCAACAATGTCTCGACCTCGATCCGCGCCTTCACCGGCAAGGACCTGCAGCAGCTCGGCGTCAACAATCCGCTCGATCTCGGCAAGCAGGTCACGGGGCTGCTCGCCAAGAATTCGCCCAACGGTGCGTCTCAGGTGGAGTTCTACCTGCGCGGCGTCGGTCTCACCGACTTTACCAGCACCACCAATCCCAGCGTCGGTATCTATGTCGACGACGTGTCCAAGCCCGCACCCGAAATGGCGAATTTCGGCCTGTTCGACATGGCGCGAGTCGAGGTGTTGAAGGGGCCGCAAGGCACGCTCTACGGCCGAAACTCGACCGCGGGCGCAGTGAACTTCATCTCGCAGCAGCCGGTCGATCATTTCGAGGGCTATGTCCGGCTCGGTTATTCGAGCTTCGACAGCAAGCATTATGAGGCGGTGGTCAATGCACCGCTGACCTCCACTCTCTATGGCCGTATATCCTTCGCGGGTGACCAGGCGCCGAACCACGGCTATTTCACCAATTTGCTCAACGGCGACCATCTCGGCCGCCGCAACGAGAATGCGGTGCGCGCCCAGCTCCTCTGGAAGCCCGACAGCCGCTTCGAAGCGCGCCTCACCTTCAACTATGGCCGCGCCAAGAACGATACCGCGCAGCTCGCCCATGTCGGTACCAAATCCGCCGCGGACCCCAGCAAATATTGCGCGCCGGTGCTCGCCGGCCAGCGGGACGAGGGTGTCTGCGTCGACAATGCAGGCTATGCGTCACCGACCAACCAGCCCTATGTCGGCGCGACCGACTTTCCCAACAATCTGCGCCTGCGCGACCGGAACGGCAATCTGCGGCTCAACTACGACTTCGGTCGCGTCGTCGCCACGTCGATCACCGCCTACCAGAAGTTCAACCGCGAGCAGAACCAGGATATCGACGCGTCGCCGCTGGTGCAGGCGAACAACCCCAATCGCGACCAGATCAACGCCTTCTCGCAGGAAGTGCGGCTGACCTCCGACAAGAGCTGGGGCTTCGACTGGATCGTCGGCGCTTTCTACTCCTATGACCGGGTTCAGTTCGCGCAGCGTATCGACCTGACCGACTCGATCGGCTTTCCGACCAGCAACTTCGCCGACCAGCGCACGCGATCGGTGGCGGTGTTCGCCACTGTCACGGTACCGATCCTGCCGAAGCTCGATGTGATCGGCGGTGTGCGTTACACGCATGAAGCGCGCAGCTGGGTCGGCGGCTCCTTCGTCGGCAATTTCGACAGCATCGACCAGGCCTATGCGGCCGGTGCCCCGGTGCTCTCCGCCCTGCCGCTGCCGCCCGGCGATCCGCGTATCGGCGGGCCCGACGACTTCGCCAACCGCGTCCGCGCCAACAAGGTCAACTTCAAGGCGCAGATCGAGTATCGCCCGGTCGACAACTGGCTGCTCTACGCCGGCGTCAGCAACGGCTTCCGCTCGGGCGGCTTCTCCTCGGCGATCATCTTCTCGCAGGATGCGCTGCAGCCCTACAAGCCCGAGACGCTGACCGATTACGAAATCGGCGCGAAGCTCAAGATGCTGGGCGGTCGGCTGCAGCTTAACGGCGGCGCCTTCTATTACGATTATAAGGGCTATCAGGCGAACTTCGTGTCGGAGGGTGAGGCCAACTCGCGGCTCCAGAATGTCGGCAACGTTCACATCTATGGCGTAGAGACCGACATCACCGCGCGCCCCATCGATCCGTTGCTGCTCAGGTTCGGTGCCGGCTATCTGCATACCGAGATCGTCAAGAGCGACGTGGTGCTGCTGCCCTATGGCGACGGCCCGGGGACGACCATCGAGGGCAATTCGCTGTCTAATGCGCCGAAGCTCTCGCTCAATGGTCTCGCCCGCTACGACGTGCACTGGTCCGAGCGGCTGAAATCGGCGTTCCAGCTCGATTTCAATTACGTCTCCTCCCATTATCTGGAGCCGAATAATCGGGCGGTGCTGAAGCAGGACGGCTATGCCCTGCTCAACATGCGGATCACGCTCGCCGATGCCGACGACAAATGGGAAATCGCGTTCTGGGGCAAGAACCTGACGCGCAAGGTCTACAAGACCGCCGGATATGACCTCGCCTCCAGCTTCGGCTTCAATCTGCTCACCTACGGCCAGCCGCGCACCTTCGGCGGCGAGTTGACATACCGCTTCTGATCCCGAGATGCTGCGGGCCACGCTCTTTCTTTCCTTCGAGCAGCAGAGACCATGGCCCGCAGCTCCTCCATCGCACCGCCCCCTTCCGAGCCGGACAAGCTGCGGGTGGAGGATCTCAGCCTGCGCGCACGCCGTAGCCGGGACAAGATGAAGGCGGCCGCGGTCACCTTGATCAACCGGACCGGCTATCCGAGCTTGCGCGTGCAGGACATCACCCAGGAGGCCGGCGTCGCCAACGGACTGTTCTATCGCTATTTCCGCGACCTCAACGAGATCGTCGCCGAGATCACGTCCGACCTGTTCGACCGTATCGTCCACGCCTTCGACCTGGTCGATCCGGAGGCCGATATCTTCCGCTGGATGGTGGACGTCCATCGCATCGTGCTCGATATCTTCGCGGCCAATCCCGGCATTCTCGCCTGTCTGTTCGGCAAGAGCGGCGACGACGAGACCTTTGCGCGCATCTGGTCGGGCAATGCCCATGTCTGGAACCTCGAGGTCGCCGATCAGCTCGTCGCCCGCAAGGTGATGGGACGCGGACAGGCCGAAAGCCTCTCGTTCGTGCTCGGCGCGGTGACCGAAGGAATGATCTACCAGGCGCTCGTCCGGCGCACGGCGGATCTGCTCGAGCTCACCGCGAGCACCACAGCGGGCCTCGCGGAACTGATCGCCACCACGTGGCACAAGATCGTATTTCTCGCCGATCCGCCGGCCGACGCGCTGACCGTCGGCAAACGCCTCACCGGAGATCCCGTGCCATGAGCCTTGCCGTTGTCGCGAGCCGCAACGATGTCCCCACGATCGAGATCGACGCCGACCGGTTGCTCGCCGACATGCGCGCCCTCGCGGATTTCGGCAAGGTGGGCAGCGGCGTCCATCGCCGGGCGCTCGGCAGCGTCGACATGCAAGCCCGTGGCTGGCTCGCCGACCGGATGCGTGCCGCGGGGCTCACGGTGGAGATGGACGGGGTCGGCAACGTCATCGGCCGGACGCCGCATGCCCGCCGCATCCTGATCGGATCACATACGGACACGGTGCCGAATGGCGGCTGGCTGGATGGCGCGATGGGCGTGATCTACGGCCTCGAGCTTGCCCGCGCCTTCATGGCGGCGGGCGGCGGCGGCGAGATCGGCTTGGAAATCGTCTCGTTCAGCGACGAGGAGGGGTGCTTTGCCGCGCTGCTCGGCAGCCACAGCTTCGTCGGGGAGATGGACCGGGAGGCGATGCTGGACCGCGTCAACGAGGACGGTGTCCGCCTTGCCGACACGCTGAAGGCCGTTGGCCTCGCCGACAAGGCCGCGGCTCGGTTCGATCCCGCCGTTCACCCCGCCTATCTCGAGGCGCATATCGAACAAGGGCCGGTGCTGGAGGCCAAGGGGCTTCCCATCGGCATCGTCACGACGATCGTCGGCGTACGCGGCTGGAAGATCAGCTTCCACGGCCAGGCCGACCATGCCGGAACCACCCCGATGGCGATGCGGCTCGATGCCGGCGCGGCGCTATGCGACTTTGCCGTGCGTATCGCCGCTTTCTGCCGGCGCGAGAGCGGTGCGCATACCGTCTGGAATGGCGGGGATATCCGCCTCACCCCGGGTGCGCACAACGTCGTGCCCGAGCGCGCGGACTATATCTTCTCCTTCCGCGATCCGAGCGCCGCCCTGCTGGATCGCATTGCGCAGGAAGTGGAACGGCTCTCGTCCGTCGTGGCCGCGGAGCACGGTGTAACCAGCGAGGCCGAGCAGATCTTCGCCATGGCTCCCGCGGCAATGGACGAGACGTTGATCGGCCTGATGCGCGACGCGGCGCAAGCCGAGGGTGCACCGTCGCTCGACATGCCGAGTGGCGCCGGACATGATGCGATGGTGCTGGCCCGGCATGTGCCGACCGGCATGCTGTTCATCCCCAGCATCGCCGGCCGTAGCCATCATGTCGCCGAGGATTCGGCGCCCGAGGATATTGTGACCGGCGCGCGCGTGATGGCGCGCGCGCTGACCGCCCTCTGCCGCACGATCGCGCTCCCCTGACGACAACCGGAGCGTCAAGCCGCGCGACGTCATCAGGAAGCAGATCGGACGCTCAGAAGTGGGGCGGCACGATCTCTAGCGGTGCGTCGTTGCCGGCAGACGGCGGCCGCGTGCCGAAGCAGACATAATCGAGCGCGCTGCCGTCGGATCGATTGTCTCCGGGCTGATCACCCACAAGATCCGTCGTCGAATTGTCGACCGAGCCGATCCGCGACGTCACCGAGACGGCGCGTGACTGACAATCGAACGTCACATGCTCGATCATCCGCCCGGTCTCGTCGACCAGCGCGACCGCGCCGGTCTTCCGGGCGGGGCCGGCGTCCTTGATGGCGCGCTTGTCGACGTAGATGGGGACCGGTGAGAGGATGGTCGAAAACGTACGCTCTCATGACTGCCATCTGCGTTACAAGGCGAGTTTACGCGTCCGCTGGCC
>OFDC01001192.1_pt1 | contig 14731 bp, 10 predicted proteins | sample 1520941 | NCBI WGS metagenome assembly OFDC01 (sample SAMEA94258168, study PRJEB24077) | hot springs metagenome | biome: Aquatic biome; feature: Water | place: India | collected 2012-12-06 | depth 5 m | reverse complement strand
GGGCTCGGCCTTCGCGCAGGCCGAGCCGCCGAAGCCCGCGCAGCTCGTGGTCAACCATTCGGGCGGTTCGATGGGCACGGCCATGCGCAAGGCCTTCTTCAACGGCTTCGAGAAGAAGTACGGAATCAAGGTCGTCGAGACGAGCCCGGTCGACTTCGGCAAGCTGCGCGCCATGGTCGATTCCGGCAACGTCGAGTGGGACCTGACCGAGATCGGCGGCCAGGACGCGATCCGCGCCGGCAAGGCCAACCTGCTGGAGAAGATCGACACGAAGGTGGTCGACCGCTCCAAGTATCCGGCGACGGCGCAGAACCCCTATGTGTTCGCCTCGTCGGTCTACACGACCATCATGGGATTCCGGAACGACGTCTTCAAAAACGGCAGCCAGCCCAAGAGCTGGGCCGACTGGTGGGACGTGAAGAAGTTCCCGGGCGCGCGCTCGATGCGCAACCATCCGACCGACAATCTCGAATTCGCGCTGATCGCCGACGGCGTGCCGAAAGACAAGCTCTATCCGATCGATTTCGACCGCGCCTTCAAGAAGCTCGACCAGATCAAGCCGCACGTCACCGTCTGGTGGTCGACCGGACAGCAGCCGGCCCAGCTTCTCCTGGACAAGGAGGTCGTGCTGGCGACGGGGTGGAACGGCCGCTTCTACGACATCATCAAGAAGGGCGCGCCGGTCGGTATCGAGTGGAACGAGGGCGCGCTGAAGCAGGGCAGCTTCGCCATCCCGCGCGGCGCCAAGAGCCCCTACTGGGCCAACAAGATGCTGGCCGAACTCGCCGTGCCGCAGCAACAGGCGGTCTATGCCTCGGAACTGGGATATCCGGGCCTCAACCTCGAATCGCTGAACTTCGTCGATCCGAAGGTGAAGCCGTTCCTGCCCACCGCCTATCTCGACCAGCAATTCTGGGTCAGCGACGCGTGGTATGCCGAGAACGGTGCCAAGGCCGCCGAGCTGTGGAACGCCTGGATGCTGAAGAAGGGCTGATATCCCTTGAGTGCAAGCGGATCGGCCGACCTCCTCATCGAGGGTGTCGGTAAGCGTTTCGGGGACGTGGTCGCGCTCGACCACGTCTCGCTGCAGGTGGCCCAGGGCGAGCTGCTGACCATCCTGGGGCCCAGCGGCTCGGGAAAAACCACGCTGCTGAAGGTCGTCGCGGGATTCGAGACGCCCGACGGCGGCAGGGTGACGGTAGGCGGTGCCGAAATCACCGCGCTGCCGCCCGCGAAGCGGGACATCGGCATGGTGTTCCAGAACTACGCGCTGTTCCCGCATCTCAGCGTCGCGGCCAACGTGGCTTTTCCGCTGGAGATGCGGAACGTCGCCAGGCCCGAGATCGAACGTCGAGTCGCCGAGGCGTTGGCGATGGTCGAGCTGAAAGGTTACGAGGCGCGCCTGCCGCGACAGCTCTCGGGCGGCCAGCAGCAGCGCGTGGCGCTGGCACGCGCCATCGTGTTCAACCCGCGGCTCCTGCTGCTCGACGAGCCCTTCGGCGCGCTCGACCGCAAGCTGCGCGAGACGATGCAGCTAGAGGTGCGCCGCCTGCAGCGTCGCCTCGGCCTGACCACCATCTTCATCACCCACGACCAGGAGGAAGCGCTGGTCCTGTCCGACCGGATCGCGGTGATGAACGAAGGCACGATCCAGCAGATCGCCACGACGACCGAGATCTACGAACGCCCGGCCAACGATTTCGTCGCCGACTTCGTGGGCGAGAGCAACATCTTCCACGGCACGATGAGCGCGCCCGGCACGGTGACGCTCGACGGCGGTCGTGTGTTGCAGGTACGCAGCGATAAGCCCGTCGGCACGAAGGTCGGCGTGCTGATGCGCCCCGAGCGTTTTGCACCGTCGGGCGCCAACGCGTTCGGCGGCGAGGTGATCGAATCGGTCTATCTCGGCACGTCGTTCAAGCTGCGGCTGGCCTGCGACGGCGGCCTCGAGCTGCTGGTGCGCCAGCCGGCGCGCGGCGCTTTGCCCACCGCCGGCACCCGCGTGACCGTCGGCATCGACCCCGAGTCGATCCATGTGTTCTAGAACGCACGACACCGCCCCGTGTCATCCTGAGCGCAGCGAAGGATCCTTCGCTCGCTCCAGCGCGCAGACTACTCCGCGCGCGATGACGCCCGGAGCGTTGGCAGGGCCATCGCATGTGGCCCAATTGCCCGTCGTCCCGACCGGAGCGAAGCGGAGTGGAGGGACCTCTTTTCCCCGGTTTGACGGCCTCAAGTGGAAAAAAGGTCTCCACTCCGCGCGGAGCCTGCCCCGAGGCATTCGAGGGGCGCTTCGGTCGAGACGACAAAAATTTTCACATGCGATGACCGCGGGAGTTTTGGAGGGCGTCGCGCCATGAAGGCCCGCGGCTTCTTCCCCGCGCTGCCGGCGCTGATCCTGCTGTTCGTGTTCTTCCTGTTTCCGGTCGTCCGCATGCTGGGCTTCAGCGTCGAGGGCGGGACGTTCGACTGGTATGCCAAGGCGCTGGGCGAGCAGCTTTATCTCCGCGTCTTCTGGAACACGTTCGAGATCGCCCTGCTGGTCACCTTCTTCTGCCTGCTTCTGGGCTATCCGCTCGGCTTCCTGATGGCCACGACGACGCCCTTCTGGGCGACGATGGGCTTCATCTTCGTGCTGCTGCCGCTCTGGACCTCGGTCCTGGTGCGCACCTACGCCTGGATGGTGCTGCTGGGCCGCAACGGCGTGTTCAATCGCACGCTGATCGAGTCCGGCATCATCGCCGATCCGATCCCGATGCTGCACAATTTCACCGGCGTGCTGATCGGCATGGTGCACGTGCTGCTGCCTTACATGGTGCTGCCGATCTACAGCGCCGTCCGCAAGGTCGATCCGGCCGTTCCAGCCGCCGCCGCCGGCCTCGGCGCGTCGAGCTTCGCGATCTTCCGGCGTATCTACCTGCCGCTCACCCTGAACGGCATCTTCGCGGGCTCGGTCCTGGTGTTCGTGCTGTCGCTGGGCTTCTACATAACGCCCGCCCTGCTGGGGGGCGGTCGCGTGATCATGATCGCCGTGCTGATCGAGCAGCAGGTCCGTGAGGCGTTGAACTGGCCGTTCGCCGCGGCCCTGTCGGCCGTGCTGCTGGCCGCGACCTTCGCCGTCTACGCGCTGGCGCAACGCTACAGCCAGCCGGTGGAGGCGGCGCGATGAGCCGTCGTCTTCTCGTCGTCTCCTGCGGCCTGATCTACTTCTTCCTGATGCTGCCGTTGCTGGTCGTCTTCCCGATCTCGCTCTCGTCGGCGCCCTACATGCAGTTCCCGCCGCCGGGCCTCTCCTGGCAGTGGTACGAGCGCTATCTCGACGATCCGCAATGGATCGATGCGACCTGGCGCTCGCTCTACATCGGCGGCGCCACCGCGGTCCTTGCCCTGGCGCTCGGCGTGCCGCTGGCGTTCGCGCTGGTGCGCGGCCGTTTCTTCGGCCGCACGATCCTCGATCGCGTGGCGCTTGCGCCCATCATCGTGCCGCACATCATCTTCGCCGTTGCGGTCTACGGCCTCTTCGCCAAGCTCAAGCTGATCGGTACCTGGTACGGGCTGGTGGTCGGCCACACCGTGCTGGCGCTACCTTTTGTGGTGCTGGTGATTGCCGCCGGCCTGCGCGACTTCGACCGTTCGCTGGAGCAGGCGGCCGAAGGTCTGGGCGCCAGCCGCTGGAACACTCTCACGCGCATTACCCTGCCGCTGCTGCGTCCCAGCCTCGTCTCGGCCGGGCTGCTGGCCTTCATCTCCTCGTTCGACGAGGTCGTTGTGGCGCTGTTCCTGGCCGGCGCGAACATGACGCTGCCCAAGAAGATGTTCGACAACATCCTGATGGAGATCGACCCGACCATCGCCGCCGTCTCGGTGATGCAGATCCTGCTGGTGTCGGTGGTGCTGGTGCTGATCGGCCGCTTCGGCCGCGGCCTCAAGGATAGTGCGCGTTAGGAGAGTTCCATGGCCGACAGCGTCTTCCACAAGGACTTCAAGGCGATGCCCTGGTGGTGGGAATGGTGGCATCCCTCCAACGAGCTGAGCCAGGATCCGCCGCTCAAGACCGACGTGCTGGTGGTGGGCGCGGGCTATGGCGGCCTGTCGACTGCGCTGGAACTCGGGCGCTCGGGAGTCGACGTGACGGTGCTGGAGCGCGGCGATTTCGGGATCGGCGCCTCGACGCGCAACGGCGGCGGTGTCAGCGGCGGCACGACCATGGGCAAGGGCTTCTCCGGCAAGGGCGTCGGCGGCGACCCCGAGGCGTGGAAGAAGGTGATGGCGCGCATGCTGAGCGACGCCGCCGATTCGCTCAGCCAGATCGAGACGGTGATCCAGCGCGAGGGCATCGAGTGCTTCTGGCGCATGAACGGCCGCTTCAGCGGCGCCTACACGCCGCGCCACTTCGCCGAGCAGCAGGCCAAGGTGGCGACCTACAACGAGAAGGCGGCGCTGGGCACCTACATGATCCCGCGCGAGCGCCAGCGCGAGGAGATCGCCTCGGATTACTATTACGGCGGCATGGTCGTGGAGCGCACCGGCCAGCTCCATCCCGCGCTCTACTACGGCGGTCTGCTCAAGGCCGCGCATCGTGCCGGCGCCAAGCTCTGCGCCAACTGCGATGCCGAGAAGATCGAGCGCAAGCCCGGCGGGTTTCGAGTCCTCACCAGCAAGGGCCCGATCGAGGCGCGCGAAGTGGTGATCGCCACCAACGGCTACACGACCGAGCTGACGCCGACCCTGCGCCGCAAGCTGGTGCCGGTCGCCAGCCACATCATCGCGACCGAGGAACTGCCCGAGGATCTGGTGCAGAGCCTGATCCCGAAGAACCGCGTCGTCTCCGACACCAAGCGGGTGCTCTGCTACTACCGCCAGTCACCGGACAACAAGCGCGTGATCTTCGGCGGCCGTGCGCGCTTCACGCAGGTGACGCCGGAAGTCAGCGCGCCGGTGCTGCACGGCTACATGCTGGAACGCTGGCCGCAGCTCAAAGGCGTGAAGGTGACTCACGCCTGGACCGGCAACGTCGCCTTCGCCTTCGACTTCCTGCCGCACATGGGCATGGAGCAGGGCATGCACTATCTGATGGCCTGCAACGGTTCGGGCGTCGCGATGATGTCCTATCTCGGCTACCAGACCGCGCGGAAGATCGCCGGCGGCTCGAACGCGCCGGTCAACGCCTTCGACGGCCAGGATTTCCCGACCGTGCCCTTCTACAGCGGCAACCCCGAATGGGTGCTCCCCTTCGTCGGCGCCTGGTACCGCACGCGCGACTGGTGGGACAGGGTGCGGGCTTAGCGAATTCGTCGTCCCGAGCGGAGCGCCGCTGGCGCGCAGTCGAGGGACCTCTTTTCCGGCGCACAGTCTGTCGAAGCAGAGAACAGGTCCCTCGACTACGCTGCGCTCCGCTCGGGACGACGGGTTTTACTTCATCGTGATCGGCGAGAAGTCCTGGAACCAGTTCTGGGCCTGCACGAAGCCCGTCACCTTGGGGGACATGGCGCGCGGGGCCACGTCGTGGGTCACGAACAGGAACAGCGCGTCGTCGACGATCTTCTCGTGGACCTTCTTAAGCGCCTCGTCCTGCGCCTTCGAATCGAAGGTCGTGCGCGCCTTCTCCAGCAGCGCGTCCATGCCGGGGTCCTGGTAAAAGCCCCAGTTGGTGCCGTTGGGCGCCACCAGCTTGGAATCGAGATGGCGGATGAAGGCGGTGAACGGATCCTGGATGAAGTAGCTGAAGTTGAGCGCGCTCGCCCCCTTGGCGAGATCGGACTTCGCGCCGGCCCGCCACAGGTTGATCAGCGTGTTCCACTCGGCGACCTCGAACTCGATCTTGATGCCGACGTCGGCCAGGTTCTGCTGGATGTACTCGTTCATCGCCAGCGGCTGCATCTGGCCCGAGCCCGAGCTGGAGATCAGCACCTTGGCCGTGACCGGCTTGGCCTTGCTGAAGCCGGCCTCGGCCAGCAGCTTCTTCGCCGCCTCCGGATCGAACTTCACGTCGAAGGAGGGCGAGCCGAACCACTGGCTGCCCGGCGTGAGGAAGCCCTTGGCGGGAATCATCTGGCCCTTCAGCAGCACCTTCAGCCCGTCGCGATCGACCGCGAGGTTGGCGGCCTTGCGCACCCGCACGTCCTTCCACGGCGAGCCGTCGGCGAAGGAGAGGTGCCAGGTCCAGTTGTGCGGATAGGCGTTGCTCACGATCTTGAGGCCGGCCTTCTCGAGGCTCGCGATGGCGTCGGGCGAGGGCGCCTCGATCCAGTCGACCTGTCCGGCCCGCAGCGCCGCCGTGCGCGTCGCCGTCTCCGGGATCGGCAGCAGCACCATCTTGTCGAGTTTCGGCACGCGCGCCTTGTCCCAATAGTCCTTGTTGGGCGACAGCTCGGCGCGGGTCTGCGGCTGGAAGGCCGTCACCTTCCACGGGCCGGTGCCCGACGGGGTCTGCGCGAACTTGTTCCAGTCCTTGCCGACCTTCTCCCACTGAGCCGGGCTCGACATCATGATCCACGAGATCTGGTAGGGGAGGAACGCGTCGGGCGTCTTCGTCCTGATCTCGACGGTCTTGTCGTCGATCACCTTGTAGGAGGCGACGGCAGGAATGCGCGACCGGCCCTGCGCCGCCTGCTTCGGGTCGAACTGGGGCGACTTGTCGTTCAGCAGCTTCTCGAGATTCCAGACCACGGCATCGGCCTTGAAGTCGCTGCCGTCGTGGAACTTCACGCCGTCGCGCAGGGTGAAGACCCAGCGCGTCGGGTCGGCCTCGTCGACCTTCCACGCGGTAGCGAGGCCCGGCACCAGCACCGAGGCCTTGTCGGCCGACGACAGGTCCCAGTTGATGAGCGCGTCGTACACCGTGTAGCCCATGAACCGCATGCCTTCGCCGCCCTGGTCGGTCTGGCCGGTGGTGAGCGGAATGTCCGAGGCCGTCATGCCGATGCGCAGCGTGCCCTGGGCGAGGACCGGCGCGGCGGAAAATGCCGCGAATGCGGCGACGGCGCCCAGCAGCGCCTTCTTCTGGATGATCATGACGACGGTTCCTGTCCTTCTTGCGAGGTCGTTGCAGAACGCTGGAGGCCAGAACCGTGCCAAGGCCGGGTGGCGCCGTCCGTCACTCCGTTCGAGAATGAACGTGACGACTTGTCTAGAATCCTTCTAAAGTAAGAGCGACAAGCCGAAACACGAGGGATGGACCATGACGACCGAGAGCAAGTGCCCGTTCAGCGGCGGACCCAACGGCCCCAAGGGACCTACGAATCATGACTGGTGGCCCAACCAGCTCGACCTGTCGGTGCTGCACCAGCATTCCGCCCTGTCCAATCCCCTGGGCGCCGACTTCGACTATGCAAAGGCATTCGAGAGCCTCGACCTCGACGCCGTGATCAAGGACCTGAAGGCCCTGATGACGGATTCGCAGGATTGGTGGCCGGCCGACTTCGGTCATTACGGCCCCTTCTTCATCCGCATGGCCTGGCACAGCGCCGGCACCTATCGCGTCGGTGACGGAAGAGGCGGCGCCGGCGGCGGCCAGCAGCGCTTCGCCCCGCTGAACTCGTGGCCCGATAACGTCAATCTCGACAAGGCGCGTCGGCTGCTGTGGCCGATCAAGCAGAAGTACGGCAACGCGATCTCCTGGGCCGACCTGCTGATCCTGACCGGCAACGTCGCGCTGGAATCGATGGGCTTCAAGACCTTCGGCTTCGGCGGCGGCCGCGCCGACACCTGGGAGCCCGAGCAGGACATCTACTGGGGCCCCGAGGGCAAGTGGCTCGCCGACGAGCGCTACAGCGGCGACCGCCAGCTCCAGGGCTCGCTGGGCGCCGTGCAGATGGGCCTGATCTACGTCAATCCCGAGGGCCCGAACGGCAATCCCGATCCGCTCGCCGCCGCCCGCGACATCCGCGAGACCTTCGCGCGCATGGCGATGGACGACGAGGAGACGGTGGCGCTGATCGCCGGCGGCCACACCTTCGGCAAGACGCACGGCGCGGGCGATGCCGCGCTGGTCGGGCCGGAGCCGGAAGGCGCGCCGATCGAGCAGCAGGGCTTCGGCTGGAAGAGCAGCTACGGCTCCGGCAAGGGCCATGACGCGATCTCCTCCGGCCTCGAAGTCACCTGGACCTCGACGCCGACCAAGTGGAGCAGCAACTTCTTCTGGAACCTGTTCGGCTACGACTGGGAGCTGACCAAGAGCCCGGCCGGCGCGCATCAGTGGCGGCCGAAGAACGGCGCGGGCGCCAACTCGGTGCCGGATGCGTTCGACAAGTCGAAGCGTCATGCGCCGTCGATGCTGACGACCGACCTCGCGCTGCGCTTCGACCCGGCCTACGAGAAGATCTCGCGCCGCTTCCACGAGAACCCCGACCAGTTCGCCGAAGCCTTCGCGCGGGCATGGTTCAAGCTCACGCATCGCGACATGGGCCCGGTCGCCCGCTATCTCGGCCCGCTGGTCCCGAAGGAGCAGCTGATCTGGCAGGACCCGATCCCCGCCGCCGGCCAGCCGCCGCTTGGCGAGGCCGAGATCGAGAGCCTGAAGGCCAAGATCCTGGCCTCGGGCCTCACCGTGTCGCAGCTCGTCACGACGGCCTGGGCCTCGGCCGCGACCTTCCGCGGCGCCGACAAGCGCGGCGGCGCCAACGGTGCGCGCATCCGCCTCGCCCCGCAGAAGGACTGGGCCGTCAACCAGCCGGCCGAGCTGGCCGCGGTGCTGCAGAAACTCGAAGCGGTGCAGAAGGAGTTCAACGCCTCCGGCAAGACGGTCTCGCTGGCCGACCTGATCGTGCTGGGCGGTGGCGCTGCGATCGAGAAGGCGGCGAAGGCCGGCGGCCATGACGTGAAGGTGCCCTTCACGCCGGGCCGCGGGGACGCGACGCAGGAGCAGACCGACGTGCAGTCGTTCGAGCCGCTGGAGCCGACAGCCGATGGCTTCCGCAACTTCGTCGGCACGAAGACCCAGCAGTCCGTCGAGGCGCGGCTGGTCGACCATGCCCAGCGCCTCACCTTGACGGCGCCGGAAATGACGGTGCTGGTGGGAGGCCTGCGCGTGCTGGGCGCCAATACGGGCAAGTCGAAGCACGGCGTCTTCACCGCCAAAGCGGAGACGCTCGGCACCGACTTCTTCGTGAACCTGCTCGACATGGCGATCGAGTGGAAGCCGGCGGCCGAGGAGGGCATCTACGAGGGCCGCGACCGCAAGAGCGGCGCGGTGAAGTGGACCGCCACCCGCGCCGACCTGATCTTCGGCTCGCACAGCCAGCTCCGCGCGCTGGCCGAGGTCTATGCCCAGTCCGACGCGAAGGAGAAGTTCGTTAAGGACTTCGTCGCCGCCTGGACCAAGGTCATGAACCTCGACCGCTTCGACGTCCGCGCCTGAGCCGCGTCACCTGAAACGGAAAGCCCGCCCGGTGAAAACCGCGGCGGGCTTTTGATCATGTTGACGGTGAGTCCTGGGAGGCACACCGTTCGCTTCATGATCCTGCGCGTGATTGTTCTTCTGGTGGGCATTGCCGCGGCGGCGGCAATGCCGGCTGTCGCCGAAACGGTTCGCTTCTCGACCGCGACCACACCGCCGTCACCATTGCAGGAGCGGCTGGCGCTGGCGCGCGGTGAAGCGGTGCCGGCCCAGGCGACGATCGAGATCAAGGGCGAACTCTATCGCCCGGCCGGCGTGGGTCCGTTTCCCGCCGTCGTGGCGCTTCATGGCTGCGGTGGCCGCCGTCAGGCTTCGGACGATGCGCTCGGTGCGCGCATCACGGCGCTGGGCTACGTCCTGCTGGCCGTCGACAGTTTCGGACCGCGCGGCGTTGCTCATCGCTGCGCCGTGGAAGCCGGCGCTCCGGTCGATCGCGTCATGGATGCCTATGGCGCGCTCCAGTACCTGGCCGGCTTACCCTTCGTCGATGCTGGACGCATCGCAGTCCTTGGCTTCTCGCAGGGCGCGATGATCGCGCTGTCGGCGGTACAACTCGGCGGCGTCGGGACGCTGTTCGATCGGCACTTCCGCGCCGCCATCGCCTACTATCCCTTGTGCAGCGAGCAGAATTTCTCCGTGCCGACGCTGATCCTGATCGGCGAACTCGACGACTGGACACCGGCGAAAGAGTGCCAGGAGATGATGGCACGGCGCAGCGGCGAGGGCGCCGCGGTCCGGCTCATCACCTATCCCGGCGCCTGGCACGCCTTCAATTTTCCCCACGCCTCGCCCACGACGGCATTCGGCCATCGGCTTGAATACAACGAGGCAGCCGCCCGTGCGGCGTGGGACGAGACGGTCCGGGCTCTGAGAGATGCATTCGCGAAGTAGTCGCGCATCGAACGTTATTCCAGCTTGATGTTCGCCGCCCGGATGACCTCGGTGTACCGCGCCGCATCCTCGGCGAGCACGCGGGCGAAGTCGGCCGATGACGTCGCCACGACGATCAGGCCGAAATCCTTCAGCCGCTGCACGATCTCCGGCCGGCGCACCGCCGCCCGGTAGGCTTCCTCCAGCCGCGCCTTGATCGGGGCCGGCGTGTCGGCGCGGATCGAGATGCCGAAATCGTTGCTGGCGCGCACGTTGGGATAGCCCACTTCCGCAAACGTCGGGACGTCGGGAAATTCCGGCATCCGCTCGGTGTAGCTGACGGCCAGCGCGCGCAACTGTCCCGAGGCGACGTATTGCCGGCAGTCGGCCACGCCCAGCACCGACATCTGCAGCCGGTTCTCTAAAAGGTCGGCGACGATCGCCGGCGTGGCGCGATAGGGGACGTGCGCCAGGTCGACGCCGGCCGCCATCTTGAACAGCTCGCCGCCCAGATGCACCGACGTGCCGATGCCCGAGCTGCCGTACGACCACTTGCCCGGCTGCTTCTTCGCCGCCGCCACGAACTCGGCCATCGTCTTGATGCCGAGCTGCGCCGGCACCGCGAGCAGCGTCGGCCCGACAGTGAGCCGCGACAGCGGCGTGAAGGCCTCCATCTTGAAGGGCAGGTTGGGCATCAGCAGCGCGATGATCGAATAGCTGCTGCCGGTGAACATCAGCGTGTAGCCGTCGGCCGGCGCGGACGCGACCGCGGCCATCGCCAGCGTGCCGGTGGCGCCGGGCCGGTTCTCGACCACGACCTGCTGCCCGAGCGTCTCCGACACGATCGGCGCGAGCAGGCGGGACAGCGTGTCCATCGAGCCGCCGGCGCCGAACGGCATGATCACCTTGATCGGCTTGCTGGGCCAGGCATCCTGGGCGCTCGCGCCGGCGAGTGGCACGGAAGTCGCCAGGAGGCCGCCGGCCGTGGCGGCCAGCAGGTTTCGCCTCGTCACTCGATGGGTCATCGCGCGTCCTCCCGGGACTGGTTGTTGTCTTGGTTGTTCTGTCGGCCTGCCTTCAGGGCAGTTGGATTGGAATGCGATAGAAGCGGATGGCGTTGCGGGCAAAGAACTTCGCGAGCGTCTCGGGCGTCTCCTTCGCCAGCGCCTCGCGCATCACCGCGACGATGCCGCCGAAATCCGTGCTGAGGCTCGCAACGGGAAGATTGCTCGCGAAGATGATGCGGTCCGGCCCGAAGATCGACGCCGCCTCGCGCACCACGCGGACGTTGCTCGGCACGTCCCACTTGCCGTGCGGCAGGCCGAGCTCCGAGATCTTGATCACCACGTTCGGGCAGTCGGCCAGCGCCGCCAGCCCCTTGCGCCAGATCGCGAGCCCTTCCTCGGAGCGGTCGAGCGGCAGGCCGGTATGGTTGACCACCATCGGGATGCCCGGGAACGAGCGCGCCACCTCGGCGCCTTCCTCGAGATGCCAGTAGGGGATGCGCATGTCCCACGACATGCCGTGCTTCTTCAGCAGCGCGAAGTTCCGCCGCCAGTGATCGTCCTGCATCGTGCCGGGCGCGCCCGCGACCGAGGTGCCCGGTCCCGGCGACGTCGTGGGCCGCGAGCGGATGCCGCGCATCAGCGGCGACTTCGCGTGGCCTTCGAGGATCGCCGCGCAATCGGGCTGGACGAACGAGACGTGGCCGACCACGACGGAGGGCAGGCGGAACTGCGCGTTCATCGTGCCCAGCCATTCGGTCTCGGCCACCTGCTCGTCCATCGCGCGCGCCGCCTGGATCTGCACGCTGCCGACGACGTTGTAGCCCTTCAACGCCTCGACATAGTCCGACGGCATGTAGTCGCGGCAGATCGCGCGATAGTCGCCGAGGAAGAAGTTCTTGTCGTACTGGTCCGTCTTGGTCGGATAGTGCCCGGCCTTCAGGTCCCACAGATGATGATGCGCATCGACGATCGGCGTCGCGAAGTCACCCGATGGTGACAGCGTCTTGAGAATATCCATTGTTTCCGCCCGACATTCTTTGCTGCTTCATGGAAGCGGACGGGACGAGACGCTGTCAATATGTGCCACTTCCAGCTGCTTTGACCGGGGGCACGGCACTCGTTGATCGGGATACGTAATCGCTCATCCCATCACCTCCATCCTATAGGATCGAAGCTGTCTTCATATTTCCGATTGCGCCTACTGTCAGGAGAGAGATCCTAGAGTAACAAAAGCACTTGAAGAGATAGGTCATCCATCGCCAGGCAAAAAGAGATGTTGCAGGTGCGGGGAGGTGCCCGCTACCGTAGCGCCTAGTATAAGTACTCAGGTTTGCAATCTCTCATAGTATTCCGAATCTGAATATGTAACGATCTTGCAGGTTAACCATACTGATCTATATATGTCGCAAGAATCTCTAAAAGCACTCAGGCAAGCGGAAGCTGAGCTTCGCGCTGTTCTTGATGATATTTTTGCCAGCAGCGAGTCTTTTGTTTTTGAAGATGTTGTTGAGAGATTCCAGAAGTGCATAAACTTTGATTTTGATTGCCTTATTTACATTAACGAGAGGCGCTGGTTTCAAGACTCAGCCAGTTTTAGCCAAGACTACTTGAAGTTTAATTATCTTGCTTTGGAATTGCGTGATGGAGTCACTTCGCGCTTTGCAAGTCAGCGAGATTTAGTTCAGCGGGAAGCACTGGTCGGGCAAGAAGGGTATGTTCATGAGCATTCCCGCCTCTGTACCATTTGGTTTAACTCACCTTTCCAAATTGAAGAACTCAGGCGGCTCATTAATCTGACGAAACGCATTTTCGTCGCGTTCTACAAGAACTGTGGCGCGCGAGATCATTTCTTGGAAAGTGTTTCTCGAAGATTTATTCAGGAGTTCTATGCAGTTCATCCTGCGAATCCAACGACGACTCAACTGGTCAGGCACATTGAAAATAAATGCAAGATGCGGGTAAGCATCTGGAACCAAAAAGATGAGATGTTTTTTCATCAAACTTCTGATGCTAGTGAGCTACTGATACACGAGGCTTCATCGGGGTTCGATTATGCGCCTCTCTTTGAGGATGGGCGATTTCAGTTCGGGTTGAAGACATCAGTAACTAGAAAGAATCAGACTTACGGGAAATCGTCAGCAACTGACATTTATTATGTGATCAAGACTTTCTCCGATACTTTCTTTATTGGGGAGACAAAGCATGCAAATTTTAAGACACAGCAAAAAGCCGTCGCAATCTATTCAGCACAAGGTCAGCCTTTATCTTTAGACGGTATTTGGCACGCCAATCGCCTCATAGATACCTACTTGAGAACGACTCAAGAAACTCAGTATCATTCGATCATTTTGGGCGGCACACATAGATGTGCGGAATTAGAAGCTAAGCTTTCTGCGCATCCTGTAGAAACAAGAGACGATTTGTTGGCGCAAATTACCTCTCTGCTTAATGCTCTACTTTTTGATATTGCCACTCACACCCGAGCTGAAGTCGCATCACTATACTTACACGAGCCATTTGCCGACAAACTTCAGTTGGTAGCTCATGCCGACGCGAGCGGCCGTTCAGTTGAGCCTGTGAAGTCGATTGCTTTGAATGGCATCCTAAATTCGGTTTCAGCACAATCTTTCTCGGCAGTTGAGACTATTGAGGTCTGGCATCCTACCAAGCTTACTCAAGACTGGCGCGAGGCTGTTAGTGCGGGCTTGGATACCAAGGCCAGCGCAATTGCGCAGGCTTTAGAGCGAAGGCGTATGCTGCGCGACAATCTTGGGCGCGCAGAAAGTGCGAGCGTTGCGCTTCCAATTAAGAAGGGTAATCTAGTAGTTGGCGTTCTGGAGTTTTCCTCGTCGGATGTGGGGCGTCTCTCGTACGAAGCTCGATTTTTTGAACTCGTTGCTTCTATGTGTGGTGATATTATTCGCCGACTTGAGTTGGCTAATGACCGGGGCTGGCTTTCTCGGATGTCTTTTATTCATGCGGCAAGGCATAGGATAGAAGCTGTAATCCGCGATGTTCGAGCAACGAATGCACCAATTGCTCAAGAGCTCGTGGGTATTATAGAAAGAGGGAGTATTCTTAAGCCGCAGAAGGTGGCTGGTGACAGATTTTCCGATTGCATTAAGCAGATCGAGAAATTGCTACAGCGGTACAATCATTCACCTGGGCATGAGAGAATTATCGCAAATCTTGAAGCGGTAAATGCACTTCATCGGGTGTCTGATATAGCTAGTGAGCTCTTGTACCAAGTCTTCGAAACTCTTTTGGTAAACTCTTCACACTCCTCATTCCAATCAGAGTGTGTTTTGATTGCCCTTAAGGAATCTTCAGATGGTGGCGGAATACATATTCAATACGCGCCGCGTGACGTGGCCATCCCCATAACTCGCATGCAGAATATATGTGACCTGCCCCCCGGAAGTTCCCTCGTTCATAACGAGAGTCCTTGGGGTTGATA
>OFDC01001191.1_pt1 | contig 14733 bp, 15 predicted proteins | sample 1520941 | NCBI WGS metagenome assembly OFDC01 (sample SAMEA94258168, study PRJEB24077) | hot springs metagenome | biome: Aquatic biome; feature: Water | place: India | collected 2012-12-06 | depth 5 m | reverse complement strand
GGCCGTGGCCGCCGCCGCCGCCTATGTCCAGGCGCGCGATCCCGAGGGCGTGGTACTGATGCTTGCCGCCGATCACCACATCGCTGAGCCCGAAATCTTTCAGCAGGCCGCCGTAACCGCCGCCAAAGCCGCCGAGCACGGCTTGATCGTCACGTTCGGCGTGCAACCGACCGTTCCCGCGACGGGCTTCGGTTACATCCGCCCCGGCGCGCCGCTGTTGGATGGGTCGGTTCGCGAGGTCGCGGCCTTCGTGGAAAAGCCCGACCAGGCCACCGCCGAGCGCTATCTGCTGGAAGGCTATCTCTGGAACAGTGGCAATTTCGCCTTCCAGGCGGCGACCTTGTTGGAGGAGTTCGAAACCTTCGAGCCGACCGTCGCGACCGCCGCAAAGGCGTGCGTGGCCGGACTGGAACTGGAGGGCGGCGTCGGCCGCCTGGATCGCGACGCTTTCGCCCAGGCCAAGAAGATTTCACTCGACTACGCCGTGATGGAGCGCACCCAGAAGGCCGCCGTCGCCCCCGCCGCGTTCGCCTGGTCGGACCTCGGGGCTTGGGACGCGATCTGGGAGGCCTCGACCCGTGACGGTGACGGCAACGCTCAGGCGGGCGACGTCGATCTGCACGGATCGTCCAATGTGCTGGTGCGCTCGACGGGGCCCTATGTCGGCGTGATCGGGGTCAATGACATCGTGGTCGTGGCCGAGCCCGACGCAGTGTTGGTCTGCCATCGCAAGGACAGCCAGGCCGTGAAGACGCTCGTGGATGGCCTGAAGGCCAAGGGCCGGTCGATCGCTTCACGCAAGAGCGCCTCGCCGAACGGAACCGAAACCCTGGTCTCGACGGACGGATTCGACGTTGAACTGCGTCGCGCCCCGGCGGGGGAAGCCTTGGCTCTGCCCATGTCCACCGTACAATTGCTCGAGGGCGTTCTGGAGATGGACGGCGACGTCTATTCGGCGGGGGCGATCATTCCTCTGGAGGCCGCAGCCCTGGTCCGGGCGATCGGCGCTGCGACCTTGCTGGTCACGAAGCCCCGCTGACCACCCGATCCATCTCCAGGATCGCCAAGGCGATATGGTAGAAGGAACTCGCTGGCGCCGGCTCGTCGACAAAGGTCTCGTCCGCCAGATACTTGTCTCGCCAAAGGCCGGTGACCGGCGTGCGCAGATAGGCCAGCAATCCGATGGCGGCGGACACGGCCATCTCCCAGTATTTGGCTTCGCCGGTGATCTCGGCCGCCAGTACAGCAGCCTTGATCCGCTCGGTCTGGGGCCAAAGACGCGCGCCGTCGTCGTGGACCGAATAATCGTCCAGCAAGGCGTTGATCGCGACACCTCTGGCGAAATCGGTCCCCAGCTTCTCGGCGTCGTCGATCATCTTCAGCGCGGCGGCCGTCGCATCGGCGCGACCGGCAAGCTTGCCCCACCGCAGTAGCAACCAGCCCCATTCGAATTGATGCCCGGGCTCGCAGATCCGCCCTTCGACGCCTGGCGCGGGGTTCCAGTCGAGGTCGAAGAACTCGCGGACCATGCCCGTTTCGGCGTGGACGAACTTGGCCAAGGCCAGTTCGGCGATCTCGTCGGCCAGGGCGCGCCAGGTCGGATCGGGATCGATCGCGTTCCACGCCAGCATAGCCTCAAACAGATGCATATGCGGGTTGGACTGGAGCGGGGCGGTCGGCGGGTTGGACTGGTGAAAGCCCGCGACCGGGTGCTTGCGCTCAGACATCAGGCGGTCGCGGACGAGGACGGCCAGGTTCCGCGCTTCGTCGGCGCGATCGGGAAGCGCCGCAGCGACAGCCGCCAGAGCGAAGATCGCGAAGGCTTGGTCATAGAGATCGGCGGTGTCGTCCAGGCTCTCGCCGTTAGGTCCGACCAAGGTCCGGAACTGGCCGTCTGATCGGCGGTAGGCCGAGAGATAGAACGCCAGGCCGTGTTCGACAGCCGTTCGCCAGGGACCGCTCCAGCCCAGCGCGCCGGCGATGGCGTAGGCGTAGATCTGGCGTGGCAGGACCCGTCCCCGACGAGGCCCCTCGACCGCTTGGCCGTCCAGATCGATCTTCTCGAAGAAGCCGCCCTTCACATGGTCAGCGCCGACCTCCCACCAGACCGGATAGGCGGCCTCGACCGCCCAGGTCTTCAGGCGATCCCGCAGGCGGGCGGCGTCGGCGAAGGCGTTAGTCATCGGAAGCTCCAGTAGCGACATCCTTCTAGGCGAGGTTGCGTGACATGGCCAAGACGGCGGCTTGGCGATTCCGCCAGGACCGGGTTAGTGCTCGGGCCATGACCAGTCCGTCCGCTCTCCCGCCGCTCAAGGCCGTGTTCCTGGATCGCGACGGCGTGCTCAACATCGATCACGGCTATGTCCACGATCCGGCCCAGCTGGACTGGATCGAGGGCGCGCGCGACGCGGTGGCGGCGATGACGCAGGCGGGGCTGAGGGTGCTGGTGGTCACCAATCAATCTGGGATTGGTCGCGGCTATTTCGACGAGGCGGCGCTGGATCGCTTCCATGCCGCCATGCAGGCGCAACTGGCCGAGGCCGGCGGGCGGATCGACAGCTTCTACCACTGCCCGTTCCACGAAACGGCGGCTGTCGAGGCGTATCGCGTGGCCGACCATCCCGACCGCAAGCCTAACCCCGGTATGATCCTGCGAGGCCTCGCCGAATGGGGCCTACGCGCGGAGGAGGCGGTGATCATCGGCGACCGGGATATCGATGTCGAAGCCGGCCGCCGCGCGGGGATGCCCGGATATCTCTTCGAAGGCGGCGACCTTCGCGAGTTCGTCGGCGCTGTGCTGGGCGATCGGGTTCCGGCGCTGAAATGAAGATCCTGCAGTTTGGCCGCACCGGCCAGGTCGCAAGCGCCATGCAGGCGGCGGCGCGCGGGCGGGCGGAGATCATCGCCCTGTCGCGGGCGGACTGCGACCTCGCTGATTCTGCGCGCATCCGGGCCTTGATCGAGGCGACGGATTGCGATCTCGTCGTCAACACCGCCGCCTTCACCCATGTCGATCCGGCCGAGGCCGCCCCCGAAGCGGCTTTCGCGGTCAACGCCCACGCGCCAGCGGCGATGGCCAAGGCCTGCGCCGAACGGGGTCTGCCGTTCGTGCACCTGTCGACCGACGCCGTATTCGACGGCCAAACCGACCGCGCCTATGTCGAGACCGATCGGGCCGAGCCGATCAACGTCTATGGCCGCTCCAAGCTGGCCGGCGAGCAGGCGGTCCTGGTTCACCCCCGCGCCGTCGTCCTGCGTATCTCGTGGGTCTTTTCCCGCTACGGCCGTAACTATGTGAGCTTCATGCTCAAGCTCGCCCGCGAGCGAGAGTCGCTGAAGGTGGTGGCCGACCAGTTCGGCACGCCGACCGACGGCGAGGCCTTGGCCGATTTCCTCGTCACCACCGCGCCGCGCTGGGCGGCCGCGCCGGCGGACGACCCTGCCTTCGGCCTCTTCCATTTCGCCAATGCGGGCGAGACCAGCCGCTTCGACTTCGCCAAGGCCGCGATCGACCGCGATCCGTTGGCCAAGGCCATGTTGGAGCCCACAACCCAGGCGGCCTTCGCCGAGCCCGCGCCGCGGCCGCCGCGCTCGCCGCTCGATACCGCCAAGCTGCGGGCTGTGTTTGGCTTTTCACCCGAACCCTGGCGGCCGGCGGTCGAGCGCACCGCTGACCGGCTGGTCGCGGCGGGCCTTGCCGGCTAATCGCTGGCGCATGTGGCGTGCTCGCGATAAACCGGCGCCTAACTTCCCCATAGAATCCAGCGCAAGAGACCCATGCAGATCTTCCTCGACAGCACCGACACCAAGGTCATCGCGGATCTGGCCTCGACCGGCCTGATCGACGGCGTGACCACCAACCCGACCCTGATCGCCAAGTCGGGCCGGCCGATGCTCGAGGTGATCGCCGAGATCTGCGACATCGTTCCGGGCCCGATCAGCGCCGAAGTGGCCGCCACCACCGCCGATGCGATGATCGCCGAAGGCCAGAAGCTGGCCAAGATCGCCCCCAATGTCGTGGTCAAGATCCCGCTGACCCGTGACGGCCTGATCGCCTGCGCCGCCTTCGCCGACGAAGAGATCAAGACCAACGTCACCCTGTGCTTCTCGCCGACCCAGGCCCTGCTGGCCGCCAAGGCGGGCGCGACCTACATCTCGCCGTTCATCGGCCGTCTGGACGACTATGGCTTCGACGGCATGGACCTGATCCGCGATATCCGCGCGATCTACGACAACTATGGCTACGAGACCGAAATCCTGGCCGCGTCGGTGCGTAACGCCGCCCACGTCAAGGAAGCCGCGATCGTCGGCGCCGACGTGGTCACCATCCCGCCGGCGGTGTTCAGCGATCTCTACAAGCACCCGCTGACCGACAAGGGTCTCGAGCAGTTCCTGAAGGACTGGGCTTCGACGGGCCAGTCGATCCTGTAAGCGCCTTACGCCTCCCGAGCGCGGTTCGCTCGGGAGGCGAACATCTGATCAAAGTTTATTTCGCAAGAGCGAAGTCGGTTCGCAGTTGCGATCTCGCGCGTTAGGGTTGGTCCGTTCACAGAGGGCCACGCGCATGGTTCCCCACCTGGCTTCGACGAAGGCCGAGACCGAAGTCCGCCTGACCGGACCCGAAGAGGCGGACCGCTTTTCGCGGTTTCTTCAGGGATTCCTTTCGGCCAACGGCTTTCCGTTCGTGATCGTGCACGACGCTCCCGATCTTCTCGGTCATCTGCGCCGCGTCGTGTTCGAGGACGTCACGCTCAGCGACAAGTTCGCCACCGAATGGCTCAGGCAGCGCGGGACCGCGGGAACCGCCTGACGCCTAGCCTTCCGTCTCCGTCGGCGCCGTCGACGCGGCGCTGGCCTTGCGCTTCCGGCGCGGCTTGATCAAAGCCAGCAGGTGATGGTGCTCACCTTCGCCCGGCATGGTGGGCGAGGGGTCGATCGCCTTCGAAGGGCGGGGCGGCGGAAGGTCGGTCCGCGCGGGATCGTCGGCCAGGAGATGGGCGGACAACATCAGGTCGGTCTTGACCGGGCCAAAGTCAGGCGCCGCGGTCCAGACGCGTATCGCCGCCTGGGCGTAGGCTTCGGACAGATCTGTGACCTCGATCATCGGGGCGGGATCCTGGCGGATGCGGGCGTCGTTCTCGGCCCGCTCGCGCAAACGCTTGAGCACCACCACCAGATCGGTCTTCAGCGGGACCTTGAACAGCACGTCGACCCGACGGTTGCGGTGGGTCGAATAGTTCAGGATGACATCCCCGAACACCTTGCTGTTGGGGATCATCACCTTGACGTTGTCGGGCGTGGCGATCTCGGTGAACAGCAGATCCAGCGACTTGACCGTGCCCTGGCGCGTCGCCGTCTCGATGACATCGCCCACCCGATAGGGACGGAAAAGCAGAATCATGACGCCGGCCGCGACGTTCGAGAGAGCGCCCTGCAGCGCAAGGCCGATCGCCAGCGAGGCCGCGCCCAGCACCGCGATGATCGAGGTCGTCTGCACGCCCAGTTGCTGGAGGACGGCGACAAGCCCCACGGCGACGATCGCATAGCGCGCAAGCGACGCGGCGAAGCTCTCCAGGGTCGGGTCCGGGTTGCTGCGATGCACCCGGGTCAGCGTGCGGCGCATGAACCGCGCGGCCCAGCCGGCGGCCCAGAAGGTGAGCGCCAGGATCAGGGCGGCGACCACGAGGTTCACCGCCAGCTTGCCCAGCCAGTCAAGGAAGTGGCCGAGCATGGTCTCGTCGGCTCTGACGTTGGCGAGCGACGGCAGAGCGGCGTCCGCCGGGATGATGCTGGGCTTGGTCTTCATGGATGTCTCGATAGGCGCCCCCGCGCATCGAGGTCAACGCGGCGCAGCTTCCTACGGTTCCGCTTGCCTCGTGCGGGAAACAGTCGGTTACATCAATTGGCTCGAAATCGTCACGAAGCCTGACTAAGAGCGCCGCCCATGAGCATGCCCTTCATCGACCTCGGCGCGCAGCAGCGCCGGATCCGCGACAAGATCGACACGGCTATCGCCAAGGTGCTGGACAGCGGGGCCTATGTCATGGGCCCGCAGGTGCGCGAGTTCGAGGCCCATCTGGCGGCGTTCGGCCAAGCCAAGCTGGCCCTGTCCTGCGCCAACGGCACCGACGCGATCGCCCTCCCGCTGATGGCCTGGAACATCGGTCCGGGCGATGCGGTGTTCTGCCCGTCCTTCACCTTCGCCGCGACCCCGGAAGTCGTGCCGTGGGTCGGCGCGACGCCGGTGTTCGTCGACGTGCTGCCCGACACCTACAACCTCGATCCCGCCAAGCTGGAAGCCGCCATCGCCGGCGTGAAGGCTGAAGGGAGACTCACGCCCAAGGTGGTCATCGCCGTCGATCTGTTCGGCCAGCCGGCGGACTATCCGGCCATCAAGGCCATCTGCGACCGCGAGGGCCTGAAGTTGATCGCCGACAGCGCCCAGGGCTTTGGGTGCACGCTGGACGGCAAACATCCGCTGCACTGGGCGGACGTGGCCACCACCAGCTTCTTCCCGGCCAAGCCGCTCGGTTGCTATGGCGACGGCGGCGCGGTGCTGACCAACGACCCGGTGCTGTGGGACCTGATGGACAGCTACCGCGTCCACGGCAAGGCGGTGGGGCCGGACCTGGCGGGCAAGACCTTCGACCACGATCCGAAGTACCTGAACACGCGCATCGGCATGAACTCGCGCCTCGACACGATCCAGGCGGCGATCCTGATCGAAAAGCTGGCGATCTTCGCTGAGGAAATCGCGCTGCGACAGGTCGTGGCGGACCGCTACGCCGAGGGCCTGAAGGGCGCGGTGCTGTCGACTCCGACCGTCATCGCCGGCGGCGTCTCGGTCTGGGCGCAGTACGTCATCGAGCACGCGAACCGCGATGCTCTGGCGGCGCACCTGCGCGCTGAGGGGATCCCTACGGCGGTCTATTATCCCGTCCCGATGCACGTGCAGGCGCCCTACGCCCAGTTCCCGCGGGGCGTCGGCGGCCTCCCCGTCACCGAGGCGAAGGCCGATACCGTGCTGGCTCTGCCGATGCACCCCTATCTGGGCGCCGACGACCAGCAAAAGATCATCGACGTGATCCGCGCCTTTGGCGGCTGATCAGGCCTCGACCTGCGTCTCTGCGCGGTTCGCTGCGCGGCTTTGAGCGCGGCCGAGGGCGGCGTAGAGAGCGCGGACATCGAGCGGCTTGGCGATCCAGTCGGTCATGCCGGCTTCATGGCAGGCCTCGACCTCGTGATCGGCGACGCCGGCGCTGAAGCCGATCACGGGGGTGTCGTGGTTCAACCCCTTGCCGGCGCGTAGGCGGCGCGTGGCCTCGCGGCCGTCGAGACCGGGCATGTTGACGTCCATCAGCACGACGTCGAAAGCCTTGGCCTCCAGCGCCTTTAGCGCCTCCAGACCATCGGGCGCGGTGGTCAGGCTCACCCCCAGGGGCTCAAGGACGAGCGCCAAGGTCCGGCGGTTCACCTCGTGATCGTCCACGGCCAGGATGTTCAGTGCGGTCAGGTTTGGCGCGGCGGCTGAGGGCTGCGATGCGCGCACCGCGTCCTGCGCCTCGCCCCGCGGCATCTCCAGGCGGAGGCGGAAAACAGCGCCGCGCGGGGTTCCAGGGCGCGCATCCAGTTCGCCGCCCATCAGTCGGGCGAGCTGACGGCTGACCGTCAGTCCAAGACCTGTGCCGCCATAGGTGCGGGCCGTCTCCTGGGAGGCCTGTGCGTAGGGCGTGAAGAGACGGTTCATCGCATCTTCTGCGATGCCTGGGCCATTGTCCTGAACCTCGATCTCCACTGTCATCCGGTCCTCGCCGAGCGGCGCGACGGCGACGCGCAACGCGATCGCGCCCTCGTCGGTGAACTTCATCGCGTTGGAGAGAAGGTTGTTGAGGATCTGGCGCAGGCGGAAAGGATCGCCTCGGACCCAGACCGCCTCCTGGTCCTTTGGCGGCTCGACAAGGACAAGGCCCTTGGCGCGCGCGTTGGCGCTCCAGAAACGGCCGGCGTCGCGAACCGCGCCCAGCAGATCAAAGTCGCGCTCTTCCAGACTCATCGCCCGCGCCTCGATCTTGGCCTGGTCGAGCATGTCCGTCAGGAGGCCGGTCATCAGCTGGCCGGCATCGACGATCAGCTCGGCCGTGGCGCGAGTCTGGGCGGGCGCCGTCCCGGCGCGGATCAGATGCGCGCCGGCAAGGATGGCGGAAAGCGGCGTGCGGAGCTCGTGGCTGACAATGGCGGCCATGGCGGTGCGATCCGACAGGGCTTCTTCGGTTTCGATCCGGCGGCGGTCGGCTTCCACCCGCGCGGCGATCAGGGCGCGGCGATCCGCGTGCATTCGGCCCCAGATGGTGTGGACGGCCAGGATGAAGAAGCCGACCGCCAAGGCCAGGATCGACAACTGTTCACGGGCTTGGCTCCAGGCCAAGACGGGCATGGCCAGCAGACTTATGCCGTAGGGTATGGCGCCTAGGTAGAAGAGGGGGCGGCTGTCCACCCCCGAGGCGACGTTGTTCAGGATGCCGCCGACCAGCACCATCAGCGCCAGGGCCATCAGCGGCGGCTGTCCGCTTTGCCAGAAGATGAGCACGCCGCCAGCGTGGACCACGGCCATGGCCACCATGGCGGCCAGCATCAGCACGATGTGCGCGCTCAGATAGCGGGTCGGGAACTGTCCCCGCGCGAAGGGGCGCACCGCGATGAACTCCAGGAGCTGCACCGACAGGCTCGCGGACAGCCACAGTGGGATCAGATCCCTTCGCCCGATCAAGTCGAGCGCCCAGCTCAGCAGGACGGTCAAGCCGGCGCGCGAATAGACCTGCCGATAGCGCTCAGCCGCGTTGCCGCGAAGATGCGGCAAAAGCGAGGTCAGGAAGGGAGACATGGGACACTCCTCGCAACCTTGCGTAGGGGCGTATGGCAAACGGGAGGTAAACGTTGGAACCCTAGTCCAGCATGGCTTCCAACGTTTTGAGTTCGTCGGCCTCGCGCGCCGGTTTGTCCCAGCGGATGCGGTTGATGCGCGGAAAGCGCATGGCGACGCCTGACTTATGGCGGGTGGACCGCTGCAGGCCCTCAAAGGCGACCTCGAACACCAGGCCAAAATCCACGTCGGCGCGCACCGACCGCACAGGGCCGAAGCGCTCAATCGTGTTGTCACGGACGAACTTGTCGATCTGCTTCAGCTCCTCGTCGGTGAAGCCGAAATAGGCCTTTCCGACCGGCGTGAGCGCGCGCCGCCTCTGATCGTCCTCGCGCCAGACGCCGAAGGTGTAGTCGGAGTAGAAGCTCGACCGTTTGCCGTGCCCGCGTTGGGCGTACATCAGCACCGCGTCGATCAGGTGCGGATCGCGCTTCCACTTGAACCAGGGACCCTTGGGGCGGCCGGGTTCGTAGACGCTGTCGCGGCGCTTTAGCATCAGGCCTTCCGACAGGCGCGCATCGCCCTCGGGCGGGTCGCGGCGCAAGGCGGCGAGCTCTTCCCAGGTCTCGAAGGGCTGCAGCGGCGACAGGTCGATCAGCGGGCTCGCCAACTGGGTGACAAAGGCTTCCAGGCGTTCGCGACGCTCGGTGAAGGGCAGGGCCCGCAGGTCGGTTTCGCCGTCCATCAGCAGATCATAGGCCCGGATCCCGGCGGGGAAGTTCGCGAGCTGCTTGGCGTCCACGGTCTTGCGGTTCAGCCGCTGTTGGAGATCGCCGAACGAGGCCAGGGCGCCGTCTCGGATCACGAGCAGCTCGCCGTCGATGGCGCCTTCGAAGTCCAGCGCCGCCAAGACATCCGGAAACGTGGCCGAGATATCGTCGCCGGTGCGGGTGTAAAGCCGCCGTTCGCCGCGCTCGGACACAGCCTGGACGCGGATGCCGTCCCATTTCCACTCGGCGACATAGTGTGCGGGGTCCAGCTTAGGGAAGTCGACGTCCTCGTCTATCGGCTGGGCCAGCATGACAGGCCGGAAGCGCCCGGGCGCATCGGGCGAGGGGCGTTCCGAGCGGCCCTCCAGCCAGGCGAAAAGGTCGCCATAGGGCGGGGCCATCGCGTGCCAGATCTCCTCGATCTCGCCGATGTCGACGCCGCCGAGGTTGGCGCAGGCCTGTTTGGCCAGGCGCGACGAGATCCCGACCCGCAGGCCGCCCGTCATCAGCTTCAGCAGCGCCCAGCGTCCGTCGGGATCCAGGGCGTCCAGCCAGCCCTCGATGAGCCGCTGGACCTCGGCGCGCGACGCGCCGGCGAGCGCCAGCACGACCGCCGCCGCCAATACCCCGGACCTCATGGCTCGCCCCCCGCTTGTCAGGCCGCCTCGAAGCTTAGCGGCGCGCCCCAGAACGTCTCAACGAGCTTGTTCTGCATGCCCGGCTCGCCGGTCGTCAAAAAGCGACGAACGGCGCTGTGGCCCGGCCGGAACTCCGGGTGTCGCTCGAAATAGCGGGCCAGGGCGTCGGCGGTGGCGTCGACATTGATCGGCAGGACGATCAGATCCTCATTGGTCTGATAAGACCGGGCCAGGGCCGCCAGGGTCGGCATTTCGGTGCGGCAGGGGGCGCACCACATGGCCCACAGATTGACCACCACCACCTTGCCCTCGAAGGCCGAGAACCGCACGGCCGTGCCGTTGCGGTCGCGGAACATATATTCGGGCGCGCGCTTCAGTTCGGACGGGGTTTCGAGCGCCGCCAGCGGCCCGACGGCGAACCGGGCCAGATCGCTTTTTGCGACGGGCGTCGTCTGGGGTTGCGCCTTCTGCCTATGATTGGCGTATAGCGACATCGCCAAGCCGCCGGCGCCGGCGAGCGTGCTTATCAGCACCAGAGCGCCGACGACCGCCCAGATCGCCTTTCTCGAGCCACTCATGACCGACGCCGCCTCCGATACCGCCCAAGCCAAGACGTCTAAGGCCCCGGCGAAGCCCGCAGGTCAAGACATGTGGGGCGGCCGCTTTTCGTCGCGGCCCGCCGAGATCATGCAGGCGATCAACGTCTCGATCGGCGTGGACCGGCGTCTGTGGCGTCAGGATTTAGCCGGCTCGCGCGCCCATTGCCGCATGCTGGCCCAGCAGGGCGTGATCCAGGCGGCCGACGCCGAGGCCATTCTGGGCGGGCTGGACGCCGTCGAGGCCGAGATCCTGAACGGGACCTTCCCCTTCCGCGACCAGTATGAGGACATCCACATGAATGTGGAGGCCCGGCTGTCCGAGCTGATCGGCGAGCCGTCGGGCCGGCTGCACACCGCCCGCAGCCGCAACGACCAGGTGGCCCTGGACTTCCGCCTGTGGGTCCGCGACGCCTGCGACCGCTCCATCGCCCAGCTGAAGGCCTTGCAGGCCGCGCTTCTGGACCGGGCCGAACAGCATGCGGCCGACCTGATGCCCGGCTTCACCCATCTGCAGACCGCCCAGCCGGTGACCCTGGGCCACCATCTGATGGCCTATGTCGAAATGTTCGGCCGCGACGCCGGCCGCTTCGCCGACGCCCGGACGCGGATGAACGAAAGCCCCCTGGGCGCCGCGGCGCTCGCCGGTTCGCCCTTCCCGATCGACCGCCATATGACGGCGGCCGAGCTGGGCTTCGACCGGCCGATGGCCAATTCGCTGGACGCCGTCTCGGACCGCGACTTCGCCCTGGAAAGCCTGGCCGCCGCCTCGATCACGGCGGGCCACCTGTCGCGCCTGGCGGAAGAGATCGTGGTCTGGATGACGCCGATGTTCGGCTTCGCCACCCTGCCCGACGACCTGACCACCGGTTCGTCGATCATGCCGCAGAAGCGCAATCCCGACGCCGCCGAACTGGTTCGGGCCAAGACCGGCCGGATCATGGGCTCGCTGGTCGCCCTGTCCACCGTGATGAAGGGGCTGCCGCTGGCCTATTCCAAGGATATGCAGGAGGACAAGCCGCCGGTGTTCGAGGCCTTCGACGCCCTGGACCTGGCCCTGGTCGCCATGACGGCCATGGTCTCGGCCCTGCGGCCCAATACCGAACGGATGGCGGCCGCAGCCGGCGCCGGCTTTTCGACCGCGACGGACCTCGCCGACTGGCTGGTGCGCGAACTGAACCTGCCCTTCCGCAAGGCGCACCACGTCACGGGCGCGGCGGTGAAACAGGCGGAAGCCCTGGGCGTGGACCTGTCGCAACTGCCGCTGAAAGAAATGCAGAAACTCGAGCCGGGGATCACGGAAGCGGTTTACAAGGTGCTGACCGCCGAGGCTTCGTGCCGGAGCCGTCAGAGCTATGGCGGCACCGCGCCGGAACAGGTCCGCGCGCGTATCGCCGACTGGAGAGCCCGCCTATGAAGAAGACCATGATCCTCGCGGGCCTGCTCGCCCTGTCGGTCGCCGGCTGCGGTCGTATGGCCGATCTGGAATCGCCCAGGCGCGAGACCGAGCGGGCGCCCCGCAGCAGCCGCGCCCCCAGCCTGCCCGAGCCGGCGACCATCAACCGGCCGTCCAGCAGCGTGCCGATCGACGGCGGCCCCTCCAATCCCTTCGGCGCCAATCCCGCCGCCAACGACCCCCGCTAGGCCGCCTTGCACCATTTCGATCTCAAGAACGGCGCCTTGCACGCCGAGGGCGCGCCGCTGGAGCTGATCGCCGACGAGGTGGGCACGCCCGTCTATGTCTATTCGACCGCGACGCTGAAGCGGCACTACGGCCTGCTGCGCGCCGCCGCCGACGCCCACCGCGACGCCCTGGGCGAGGCCCTGATCGCCTTTGCGGTCAAGGCCAACTCCAACCTTTCGGTCCTGGCGACCCTGGCCCGGCTGGGTTCGGGCGCCGATACGGTTTCGGAAGGGGAGATCCGCCGGGCCCTGGCTGCGGGGGTGCCGGCCGACAAGATCATCTTCTCCGGCGTCGGCAAGACCGACATGGAGATCGCCTTCGCCATCAGCGTCGGGGTGCGCCAGATCAATATCGAGTCCGGGGCCGAACTGGACCGGCTGATCGCCGTCGCCGCCTTGATGCAGGCCGCCCCGGCTGTCGCCGTGCGGGTCAATCCGAACGTGGGGGCCGGCGGCCACGCCAAGATCACGACGGGCGGCAAGGGCGACAAGTTCGGCGTTCCGGTCGAGGAGGCGATGGCGCTCTACGCCCGCGCCTCGGCCTCGCCCCACGCCACGCCCGTGGGCCTGGCCTGTCATATCGGCAGCCAGATCACCGACCTGGAGCCGCTGGAGGCGGCCTTCACGATCCTGGCCGACATGACCCGCGAGCTGAGACGCCAGGGCCATGCCGTGACCCGGCTCGACCTGGGCGGCGGTCTGGGCGTGCCCTACGCCGGCGGGACGGAGCCGCCGTCGCCGGCCGACTATGTCGCCATGGCGGCCCGCGTCCTGGCGGGACTGGAGGTCGAGGCGGCTTTCGAGCCCGGCCGTCTTCTGGCGGCCAACGCCGGGGTGCTGCTGAGCCAGGTGATCCAGGTGAATGAACGCTCGGACGGCCGCCGGTTCCTGGTGCTGGACGCGGCGATGAACGATCTGATGCGTCCGGCCCTCTATGACGCCTATCACGACATCCGCCCGGTCAATCCCCGGCCCGGCGCGGCCCGACCCTATGATGTGGTCGGCCCCGTGTGCGAGACCGGCGACACCTTCGCCCGCGACCGGCTCCTGCCGCCGCTGGAGCCCGAGGATCTGGTGGTCTTCACCGGCGCCGGCGCCTATGGGGCCGTCATGGCCAGCGAGTACAACAGCCGACCCCTGGTCCCCGAGGTTCTGGTGGACGGCGAGCAGTGGGCGGTGATCCGCCCCCGCCCCACCTATGAGGAGATGCTGGACCGCGAGCCTTTCGCAGACTGGCTGTAAGGGCGATTTGGTCTCGACTGTTATAAAGTAACAAGCTATAGGGCCGGTCATGTCCCCGCCGTCCGACCCGCCTGTCCTGCTGTCTCTCCTGGGAGGCGGCTTCGTCGCGGCCTTCCTGCATGCGGCCCTTCCGACCCACTGGCTGCCCTTCACCCTGGTGGGGCGGGCGCAGGGCTGGCGCGCGTCGCGGGTGCTGGCGGTGGTGGCCGTCGCCGGCCTGGCCCATATCGCCACCACCGCCCTGGTCGGCGTGATCCAGTAGAGCGACATGCCCGTGAAGGCGACCAGCACCATCAGGACCGCCGTGACCAGCCCCGCGCATTGGTGCAGCCGGAACACTGCCAGCCGGGCGCCACGCCTGAAATCCGGCGTGGCGTTGCGCCAGCGCCGGGCCGGGATCCACCACATCCAGACGCCCAGCACCACCTGGATGATGAGCACCAGCGACGCCACCGACACGGCGTGCCGCACCCAGGGCCGCGCCGCGCCATCGACCAGCAGCCAGCGGTGCAGCGCCGTGACCACGCCGTTCACCGTGCTGTGCGGGTTGTAGTGCCGCAGAACGGTTCCGGTGTATGGGTCCACATTGACCACACCGGCACCGGCCGCCATCGCCCCCTCGAAGGGTCCGCCGAGCATCCGGGCGGTCTCGATGGCGAGGAACGGGCGCAGGCGCTTGCCGCCGTTGAGCACCGCGCACTGGCCCGACGGGCACTGCGGGATGTTCAGATACTGGGCCGCCGTGATGCCGGTGTTCAGGCATTGCTGCAGCGTCGCCGGGTTCACGGCGCCGGCGGCGCACGGGTCCTCGGCCACCTGGCTCGTGTTGGTCACGGCCTGCGGGGTGTAGAGCTCCAGGATGGACGGCGCGCGGATCGCCTTCTGGTAGGAGCCGCGGAACGTGAAGTCCTTCACGGGCGCCCAGGAAAGGCCGGCCTTCCAGG
>OFDC01001190.1_pt1 | contig 14736 bp, 12 predicted proteins | sample 1520941 | NCBI WGS metagenome assembly OFDC01 (sample SAMEA94258168, study PRJEB24077) | hot springs metagenome | biome: Aquatic biome; feature: Water | place: India | collected 2012-12-06 | depth 5 m | reverse complement strand
TCGGGCAAAAAGCGGTCGGAGATGTAGCGGTTGGACAGGGTCGCCGCCGCCACGATCGCATTGTCGGCAATGCGCACGCCATGGTGCAGTTCGTACTTGTCCTTGATCCCGCGCAGGATACTGATCGTGTCCTCCACCGTCGGCTCGCCCACGAACACCGGCTGGAACCGCCGCTGCAACGCGGGGTCCTTCTCGACATACTTCTGGTATTCGTCCAGCGTCGTCGCGCCGATGCAGTGCAGCTCCCCGCGGGCGAGCGCGGGCTTGAGCAGGTTGCCCGCATCCATCGCGCCCTCGCTCTTGCCCGCCCCGATCAGGGTGTGCATCTCGTCGATGAACAGGATGATCTGGCCTTCCGCGCCCTTGACCTCGTCAAGCACCGCCTTGAGCCGCTCCTCGAACTCGCCGCGATACTTTGCGCCCGCAATCAGGCTGCCCATGTCGAGCGCCATCAGCGTGCGGTCACGCAGCGAATCCGGCACGTCGCCATTGGCGATGCGCAGCGCGAGGCCTTCGGCAATCGCGGTCTTGCCCACGCCCGGTTCGCCGATCAGCGCCGGGTTGTTCTTGGTGCGGCGGGCGAGGATCTGCACGGTGCGGCGGATTTCCTCGTCGCGGCCGATCACCGGATCGAGCTTGCCCTCGCGCGCGGCCTCGGTCAGGTCGCGGGCATACTTCTTCATCGCATCATAGGCGTTTTCGGCGCTGGCACTGTCCGCCGTGCGCCCGCCGCGCAGCTGCGTGATCGCCGCCTCGAGCGCCTGCGGCGTGACGTTCGCAGCCTTCAGCGCCTGCCCCGCCGAAGTCGTGGTGGCGAGCGTCAGTGCGACGAGCATACGCTCGACGGTGACGAAGCTGTCGTTCGACTTGGCCGCGATCTGCTCGGCAGAATCGAGCACGCGCACGGCATCGTTGTCGAGGCCCGGCGTCTGCTGCGCGCCCGAGCCGGAGACGGCGGCAATCTTCGCCAGCGCCTTGTCGACTTCGGTCTGCGCCAGGGCAGCATTGCCGCCCGCGCGCTGGATCAGCCCGCTGGCCATGCCCTCGCTGTCTTCCAGCAGGGCCTTGAGGATATGGTCCGGCGTGATCCGCTGATGATTCATGCGGATCGCAACGGTCTGCGCGGCTTGCAGGAAGCCCTTGGCGCGGTCGGTGAATTTCTCGAGGTTCATAAGGTCGAGTGTCCTCCTGTTGCGCAAGACATGGTGTGGCTTTTTCGCAACACAAGTGCTGCGCCGACGAAAAAGCTACACCGCTCGACCGGGGTGGTTCCTTGATCGGGAGCAATCAGAGTTCACGCAGAGGCGCAGAGAAGAAAAGAGAGACGCAGAGGAAGAAGACCGAAAGCCTGCGGCGTAGCCGCCTCAACACCCCTTCCTCTTCTCCGCGTCTCTGCTTCTTCTCCGCGTCTCTGCGTGAAACAGAATGAGCGCTACCTCACAGGATCAGCCGCCTTCGCCGCCTTGGGTGCAAACTCCTTGCCGAAGAAGCTGCCAGCGTACCACTTGGGCCGCTCGGCCCCGTTCGCGAGGCCCATCACGGTGTAGTAGTTGACCTTTGCAAACAGCGCGCCCGCGTCCCAATTGAACGGCAGCTTCAGGTCATCGCTGGGCTGGTGGTAGTGGTCTTTCAGGAACCCGCGGAACGCCTTCTCGCCCGGCCCTTCGAAGCCGGTCATCATGAACACTGCAGGCACGCCCTGCTGGACGAAGCGGTAGTGGTCCGACCGCGTGAACAGCCCCTCTTCCGGCATCGGATCGGGCGAGAGCTTGATCCCGGCCTTGGTCGCCGCGTCGGCCACGACCTTGCCCATCGTCGAATTCTCCGCCCCGAACGCGACGACGTCCGAGAACATGTAAGTCAGCACCGGCATGTCGAAGTTGACGAGGCCGACCACTTCACCCCCAACCACCGGATTGCGTGCGAGGTAGTCCGAGCCGATCAGCCCGCCTTCCTCGCCGGTCAGCGCCGCAAACATCACCGAACGGCGGGGCTTTTCCTTCGCCACGGCCTTGGCCACTTCCAGCATCGTCGCCACGCCCGAGGCATTGTCCATCGCGCCGTTGTGCAGCGTGTCCTGTCCCTTGCCGTGGATGCCGATATGGTCGAGGTGCGCGGTCATGCCGATGAATTCGCTCGACACCGCAGGGTCGGAACCCGGCAGCACGGCAACGACGTTCTCGCTCTGCACGTCCTTCCAGGTCTGCGCGTAGGACAGGCTGGCCTTGGCCTTCATCGCAAAGCCCTTGGGCTTGCCGCCGGTCCTGTCGGCCTCGGCGCGAATCTTGGTGAGCGACTTGCCCGATGCGGCAAACAGCGGCGCGGCAACATCAGGGTTGAGCGTGGCGCCGCCCATGATTCCAGGCGTGCGGCTGAACGCCTTGCCATCGGTCCCGACCCAGCCCTTGGCCGGACCGTCCGAGATCGCCACGCGCTTGTCCCAGGGGCGGCGCCTGGTGTCCTCGTCGGTCGGAATGCTGATCACGCCGATCGCGCCGCGCTTCATCGCCATCATTGCCTTGTCGGAGTTGAGGTGCGCGCCAAGCTCGCTCGGCGTGCCCTTGGGCGCGCCGGTCAGGACGACGACGATCTTGCCCTTCACGTCGAGGCCCCTGTAGTCATTGAAGCCGAGGTCCGGGCGGTCGAAGCCGAAGCCTGCAAACACCAGCGGCGCTTCGATCGCTACCTTGGCGTCGGTCAGGCTCGGCCGCACTAGCACTTGCGCGGTGTCGGATAACACCGTTTCCTTACCGCCGTAGGTCAGCGCCAGCCGGGGTGCACCATCGAGCCGCGCCTCGCGCACCGTCAGCTTCTGGAAGAACGAGCCGTCCGCAGCGGCGGGCTTGAGGCCCAACGCGATGAACTGCGAGGCAACGTAACTGGCGGCGATGTCGTAGCCGCGGCTGCCGGTGTCGCGGCCTTCCAGCAGATCGTCGGCCAGGAAGGTCACGTGCGCGCGCACGGCCTGCGCATCGAACACCGGCTCCTCGGCCAGGGCGGGAACCGCTGCGCCAGACAGCAACAGGGCAGAAACAAGCAGCTTGACGTTCATCGGTCTCTCTTTGTCGTTTGTCGAAACGGATCGCGTGGCACCTGCCCATTGGGCACGCCCCACTTGCGCGCGCGAGCATGGGCACTAGAAAGTTTCCAATCAAACCAAATCTGGGAGCCTGGGCTAAGCCGATATTCAGGCTGGACCTGCTCTTCGGCCTTGCACAACCCCCGCAGCGCCCCTGTTCGCTGCCACTTCATGGGACACTCATGCAGCACAAACTCTCCGCCAGCCTGCTTGCCCTTGCCGCATCGACTGCACTTGCATCCCCTGCCTTTGCCCAGGAAGCAAAGCCCGCTCCGCTGCCTGACCTCGTCGCCAAGGTCCAGATTCCCTACGAAAGCTTCAAGCTCGACAATGGCCTGACTGTACTGGTCAACACCGACCGCAAGGCCCCGGTCGTGGCAGTGTCGGTATGGTACGGCGTCGGCTCGAAGAACGAGCCCAAGGGCAAGACCGGCTTTGCCCACCTTTTCGAACACCTGATGTTCAACGGCACCGAGAATGTGCCCGGCGATTTCTTCACCCCGCTGCAGCAGGTCGGCGCGACCGACGTCAACGGCACCACCTGGTTCGATCGCACCAACTACTTCGAGACCGTGCCCACTGCCGCGCTCGATATGGTGCTGATGATGGAATCCGACCGCATGGGCCACCTGCTCGGCGCGGTGACCCAGAAGGTGCTCGATAACCAGCGCGCCGTCGTCCAGAACGAGAAGCGCCAGGGCGACAACAACCCTTACGGCATCGTCGAGTACGAACAGCTCGAGAACCTCTACCCCTCGGGCCACCCCTACCACCACTCGACCATCGGCTCGATGGCCGACCTCGATTCCGCCAGCCTCGCCGATGTGAAGGGCTGGTTCACCGACCACTACGGCCCGAACAATGCAATCCTCGTCCTGTCGGGCGATATTGACGCGGCGACCGCCAAGGCAAAGGTCGCCAAGTGGTTCGGCGACATCAAGCCGGGTCCGCAGGTCAAGCCGGTCAGCGCCCCGGTGCCAACGCTGCCTTCCACCGTCTCCAAGACGATCAAGGATCAGGTTGCCACCACGCGCATCTACCGCATGTGGGCCGTGCCCGGTCTCGACAACCCGGACTATCTGCCGCTTGACCTTGCCGCCTCGGTGCTGGGCGGCCTCGCCTCGTCGCGTCTCGACGATGCGCTGGTGCGCGAACAGAAAGTTGCGGTCGCGGTTTCGGCCGATGCCGAAGTCTTCGCGCAGGCTGCGCAGTTCGTGATCAAGGCCGATGTCACGCCGGGCCAGGACCCGGCCAAGGTCGCCGCCGCACTCGACGCCGAGATCGCGAAGTTCATCAAGGAAGGCCCGACGCAGGACGAACTGCTGCGCGCGGCAACCTCCGCCACCGCCAGCGAGATCCGCGGGCTGGAGCGCACCGGCGGTTTCAACGGCAAGGCTCCGACGCTGGCCGAGGGCCTGCTCTACAACGGCACGCCCGAACATTATCGGCAGGAGCTTGATCGCACCGCCAAGATGACGCCCGCCGAGGTCAAGGCAGCAGCGGCCAAGTGGCTCACCCGCCCGGCCTTCGCGCTGACTGTCGAGCCGGGTGAGCGGACCGAGGGTGGCGAGGCGCGCGGCGGGTTCTACACCCAGACCGCAACCGGTGCCCACCCTGCCTACTTCCGCGATCCCGACATGCCGGCCAAGGGCGTGCCCGCCCCTGCTGTCGCCGGAGCCGACCGTTCGAAGCTGCCCGCCGTTGGCCAGCTTGCCCCGCTCGACTTCCCGGCGATCCAGCGCGCGACGCTCAAGAACGGCATTCCCGTCTATTTCGCCAAGCGTTCCGAAGTGCCGACCGTATCGGTCCGCGTCAGCTTCGATGCCGGCTATGCCGCCGATCCCAAGTCGGCGCTCGGCACCGAATCGCTACTGCTCAGCCTGATGGACGAAGGCACGCAGAAGCTTTCGGGCTCGGAATTCGCGCGGGAGCGTGAACGCCTCGGCGCCAACATCTCGCTGTCGGCAACGAGCGACCTGACCTCGTTCCAGGTCGATGCATTGTCGCCCAACCTCGGCGCCTCGCTCGGCCTGCTTGCCGACGTGGTGCGCCGTCCCGCGCTCGCCCCGGCAGACCTCGAGCGCGTGCGCACGCAGCAGCTCACCGCAATCTCGGCCGAGATGAAAAGCCCGCAGGCCCTCGCCGCCCGCGTGCTCGTGCCCACGCTCTACGGCAGCCACCCCTACGCCTTCCCCTCCAGCGGCCTCGGCGATGCCGAAGTCGTGAAGAAGCTGACGCGCGAGGATCTGCTGGCCTTCCACGCCCGCTGGTTCCGCCCGGACACCGCGCGCATCTTCGTGGTGGGCGACACCACGCTCGACGCCGTGGTCAAGATGCTCGACGACAGCTTCGGCAATTGGCCCTCGAACCGCATGGCGCGGCCGGTGAAGGACTTCTCGGCGGCAGTTCCGGCACAAAAGAGCCGCGTCATCCTCGTCGACCGCCCGGGCTCGCCGCAGTCGTTCATCATGGCCGGCAAGGTGATCGACGCCAAGGGCACTGACGACACCGTCGCGCTGAACACCGCCAACGACATCCTCGGCGGCAACTTCCTCGGCCGCATCAACATGAACCTGCGCGAGGCCAAGGGCTGGACCTATGGCGCCTACAACGGCGTCAGCGAACCGCTCGACAAGGTCCGTTTCCAGGTGATCGCACCGGTGCAGACCGACCGCACCGGGGATTCACTGGTCGAGATCAAGCGCGAGATCGACGAGTACGGCAGCACCAAGGGCGTGACCGCCGAGGAGCTGGACTGGTCGACCAAGGGCAGCGCCCGCGAACTGCCGGGCATGTTCGAGACCAGCGCCGCTGTGCTCGACGGCCTTGCCAAGATCGTCAACTACCAGCGCCCGGACGACTTCTACGAGACGCTGTCCGCCCGCTACGGCAAGATGACCGCCGCCGAAGTGGACAAGGCGTTCCGTTCGAAGATCAACTCGGACGGCATGGTCTGGGTGGTTGTCGGCGATGCCGCCAAGGTGAAGCCGCAGCTCGACAAGTTCGGCCTGCCGGTGGAGGAAATGGCCGCGCCGAAGTAAGCTTCACAACGGCAAGCGAATTGGGGGGCGTGCGGCAAGCGCTCCCCCTTTTTCGTGCCACCAACCGCGCGCAACGCTTCGTCACGCGGCCTGTCTTGCTATTGACACGTTTGTAGATAGACTTTGCACACCACACCATAATGGGAGAGCATCAATGTCCGTTGCCGGCACCTACAATTGCGTGACCCACACCCCGATGGGTGACCAGACCAGCACCTTCACCGTCAACGTCGATGGCGACAGCTTCACCGGCACCAACAGCGGCCAGATGGGCTCGATGGACGTCGAGAACGGCAAGGTCGATGGCAACACGCTGACCTGGCAGATGAAGATGACCGTGCCGATGCCGATGACGCTTGATTGCACCGCCACGATCGAAGGCGACACCCTGACCGGCAAGGTAACGGCAGGCATGTTCGGCACTTTCCCGATGGAGGGTACGCGGGGGTAAGAATGCTGGGCGCCGGTCAGCACAGCTGCACAGGCGCCCGGTTCACTGACACGACCCAAGAATATCTGAAATGGCAGTCGGAACGGGCCATTTTGGACCTTGTTCTGTAATCTTCATGACAGTACTCTCCGCGCCATTGGGGATCTGGGGGCGGTTAAGATCATGAACAAGCGCGCAGCTGCGCTGGTTTCAGCTTGCCTCACCTTGGCTGCAAGCTTCGCCCTGATTGTAAATCCCTCAGCCGCGCAGCCGGCAGAGGGGTGCGAACTTCACGTCTGGCCAAGCTCCGGACTCGCGATGATGCGGGCGCGGGCACATGACAATTTCGCCTATGGCCACGGACCTGCGCTTGGTGGCGGCATCGGTGGCATGCTGGCACCGGAAAAAGCCAGCCGCGTGCAGGGTGTGGTCGACAATTTCTCGTACGAGCAAAAAGAGGCCGAACAGGTCGAAATGCTGCAGCCGTCGCGGCAACGCGAATTGCTGTTACAGGCCCCGTTGGCGGAAGCCTTGCATCTTGGTGGCTACCGCATCGTCATTCATGATGAGAGCGCGACAATGGCCATGGTCCGCAACCCAGCGCCGCTGGTCGGCGCTGCAAGCCCCTGCCATGCCGAACTGCTTCTTGCCAATCTCACCCACGCCCGGGTCTATGCGCATGGGCACAGCCTCAAATCACTGGTGATCCTGCGGGAATTCGGGCCGGCACATGAGCTGAAACAGCGCGCCGCCATCCCCATCGAAGCCGCGCTCACGACTTCGCCGAAGGAAGAACAGCGCACGCCCGAAGCCTTCGCCGAGGATCTCGAGCGCGCCTTCCTTGATACGATCGGGCTCTTCGCGCGTGCGCGCGACAAGGCGCAAGACAAAGGCGGAAAGGCCAAATGACCAAACAGTCCCGCGTTATGATCGTTCTTGCCTGCCTGCTGGCGGCATCGCACTCTGCCCAGGCTCAGGACGCCCCGGCTCAGGCAACAGAGACCACCCCGGCCACTGCTGCCGCGCCGCAGCCCGAAGCTGCCTGCGCGCTGCACGTCTGGCCCGGGAGCAACCTGCGCTCGACATATTACGGCTGGCTTCACGGCGGGATCGTCGATGGGGCAGTGAACGGCCGCGATGGCTACAAGAAGTTGCCTGAGGGTCCGCTGGACACCGGACGGCAGAAAGACATCCTCTCGGGCATCGACATTGCCAAGGCGCTCGGCCTGAACGGCTATTCGCTGACGATACATCCCGAAGCACTCGACAGTCGCACATTGCGCGGAACGCCGGGATCGTGGCTTGCCGCCAGCGGTGGGGCGGCACCTGCCGCCTGCCAGGCCGAGCTCGCGATAGACGACGTGTTCTTCCAGGAAGACGTGTTCAGCGGAAAATACCTGAAGGTCATCTACCGCTTCAAGCGCTTCGATGGCGCGGAAACGCCATCGCGCAGCTTCGGGCAAATCATGGCAATCAAGCTGCTGGCCTTCCCGCCAGCCCAGGGAACCGATCCCGCACCGGCAATGAAGGAACTTGGCGCTGCGCTCGCACGCAGCGTCGAAGATTTCGGCCTGGTGCTCAATGCGCCTCCGAAAAAGAAGAAGTGAAGTACGGGAAATCTAACGGACGGGGAAAGATCCAAGCATGAAGACGTATCTGATCTCTGCCAGCGCATTCTTGCTGGCAAGCGCTGGCGCGGCTTTCGCGCAAGAGCAGGCGCCGACCGCCGCGACGGAAGCAGCGGCTGCTCCGGCAACGCCCGCTGGCCCTGAAACCATGACCTATGCACCCAAGGATGCTGCAGCTGACGGTTGCGAGCTGCACATCTGGCCTGCCGAGCGCATGACCTCGATGACGACTGGTTTGCTCGGCGGGGGTCTGCTCGATGCCGCCCTCCATTCGAACCGCGACGCGACGAACCGCACGCTGCTGGCCAGCGCGCTCGACAGCCCCAGCCAGCTCGACGCGCTCCTGTCGCTTGACCTGCGCAGCATGATCAAGATGACGCCGGGCACCACGATCATCACCCATGCCAAGCCGCTTGAGCGCAAGACGATGAATTCGGTCAAGACGCGCCGCTCGGATTCGCAGGCGACGTGCTACTCCGAACTGATCGTGGCTGACGTGTTCTACCAGAAGGCGGCGATCTATGGCCGCTCGCTGCGCACGCTGTTCATGGTGCGCGAGTTCGGCAAGGACCAGAAGATCGACTTCGAATACAAGGCCTGGGGCGGCAATGGCCTCAAGCTCTTCCCGCCGAAGGAAGGCGAAGATGCGCTTGCGGCGCTCGACGAGCTGGTCGGCGTGTTCAAGAAGAACTTCGAGGAATACGCCAACAACGAAGCCAAGGCCCCGCGCAAGCCGGTAAAGCCCTGACCTTATGCGGCAGGGACGGGCGCAACGCCGGTCCCTGCCGCATCACAACTCGGATCAGGCCAGCTTCTTCTTCAGCAGTTCGTTGACGACGCCGGGGTTGGCCTTGCCAGCCATGGCCTTCATCGTCTGGCCTACGAAGAAGCCGAACAGGGCTTCCTTGCCTGCCTTGTACTGATCGACCTTGTCGGCGTTCGCGGCGAGAATGCCGTCAATCGCCGCTTCGATGGCGCCGGTGTCGGAGGTCTGCTTCAGGCCCTCGCGCTCGACGATGGCGGCGGCGCCGTCACCGCTCTCGAGCATCTTTTCCAGCACCTGCTTGGCGATCGAACCGGAAATCGTGCCGTCGGCGATCAGCGCCAGCAGTTCGGCACCTGCCGCCGGGCTGACCGGCGAATTGTCCAGCCCCTTGCCGAGCTTGTTCAGCGCGCCGAACAGTTCGGAAATCAGCCAGTTGGCGGCCTGCTTGGCCACTTCCGCTTCGGGCTTCTTCGCCTTGGCGGCTGTCTCGGCCAGCAGCGCCTCGAACCAGCGCGCGGTTTCCACGTCCGCCGTCAACACGCCTGCGTTATAGGCTGACAGGCCGAGCGCGGTCTCGTAGCGATGGCGCTTGGCGTCCGGCAGCTCGGGCAGCGACGCGCGGCATTCCTCGAGGAAAGCATCATCGAGTTCGAGCGGGAGCAGGTCGGGGTCGGGGAAGTAGCGGTAATCGTGCGCGTCTTCCTTCGACCGCATCGAGCGGGTCTCGTTGCGATCGGGATCGTAAAGGCGCGTTTCCTGCACCACCGCACCGCCATCCTCGATCAGGGCAACCTGGCGCTTGGCCTCCTGTTCGACCACGGCCATGACGAAGCGGACCGAGTTGACGTTCTTGGTTTCGGTGCGGGTGCCGTACGGTTCTCCGGGGCGGCGGACCGAGACGTTGACGTCGGCGCGCATCGAGCCCTGGTCCATGTTGCCGTCGCACGAGCCGACATAGCGCAGGATCGTGCGCAGCTTCGACAGGTAGGCCCCGGCCTCTGCCGGTGAACGCATGTCCGGGCGGCTGACGATTTCCATCAGCGCCACGCCCGAGCGGTTGAGATCGACATAGGACATCGTCGGGTGCTGATCGTGCATCAGCTTGCCGGCGTCCTGCTCCACATGGATGCGCTCGATCCCGATGGTCTTGGTCGATTCCGGGTTCTTGTCGTCAAGCTGGATTTCGATCGAACCTTCGCCGACGATCGGATGGTAGAGCTGGCTGATCTGGTAGCCCTGCGGCAAATCGGCATAGAAGTAGTTCTTGCGATCGAACCGCGACCACTTGTTGATCTGCGCATTGATCGCCATGCCGGTGCGCACCGCCTGGCGGATGCACTCCATGTTCGGCACGGGCAGCATGCCGGGCATCGCCGCGTCGACCAGGCTGACCTGCGTGTTCGGCTCAGCCCCGAACGCGGTGGCCGCGCCGGAAAACAACTTGGCATTCGAAGTGACCTGCGCGTGGACTTCGAGGCCGATCACGACCTCCCATTCGCCGGTTGCGCCCTGGATACGATATTCGCTCATGCTCTGCCCGATAAGGTGTGAGGGATGGGTTGGAAAGGGGTCAATTGGCTGGCCTCGGCTCCGGTTGTCCGGCCAGGCGGCGCGACCACGCCCGCGCCGGTTGTTCGATCAGTCTGGCAAACGGCACCGCCACGATCAGGCACAGCGCCATGATGAGAAGTTTCATCGCGTCGGCCTGCCAATCGGGGCCGGTCAGCGCGTCGGCACCGCCGATGGTGCTATCGGCAATCATCAGCCCCAGGCGCGGCTGGAGCACCGCCAGAAGATCGAACACGCGGCCGATCACGAAGACGTGGACCATGTACAGCGCGTAGGACATCGTGCCGAGCCACTGGAACGGCGCGGCGCACAGCAGGCGCGAGACGAGCCCGCGTTGCAGGGCCGAGAGCGCGACGAGCGCGGTGGCGGCAAGATCGAAGGCCATGAGATTGCCGCTGCCCCACAGCACCGCGCCAAGAGCGGCAAAGGCAGCCAGCTCAAGCACGGTCGCCACAGCAATCGGCAACTGCGGTGGCGATGATTGCTCGTAGGCGCGATGCAGCGCAAGACCGAGGCCGAACCCGGCAATTCCGCGCCCGATGTTGGACCCCAGGCCATCAAGCGGACCGCCGAACGTGGCAAAGGTCAGCACCGCCACGGCCAGCGCCAGCCACGCCATCCACACGCGCTTCCCGGCGAGCTTCCAGCCCGCAGCGGCGAGCAGATAGAGCAGCATCTCGACCGAGACCGACCAGCTCGGGTGGTTCCATGTAATCCCGAGCGACGGCACCACGCCCTGCAGCAGCAGGAAGGCAATCGGCAGGTCCGCCGGATCGCCCTGCCCTGCCATCAGGCCGTGGGTGCGCAATTCTGGCCGCATCACGCCCAGCGCCAGCATCGACAGCGAGAAGACGGTGAGCATCGCGGCATGCAGCGGCCAGACGCGGCCCCAGCGCAGCCAGATGAAGCGCGAGAACGAGAAGCCTGCCGACAGCTTCGCGCCATAGGATGCGGCAATCACGAAGCCGGAAAGGACGAAGAACAGATCGACCATGCGGCCGAAGTTCGCATCGAATCCGGCGGCGGACAGGCCTGCTGTTGCGGGGATGTGGTGGAACACCACCCCCAGCGCCGCAAGACCGCGCAAGGCATCGAGGACGGGAAAGCGCAAGGGCTCGCCTGCGCCTGTCCCGCCGTTCGATACTCTTACCACCACTTCTCCGGGCGTGAGCCGTTCTTGGCCGAGAACTGCGCGCGCTGTTCGATGGCGAGGCTGGCATTGAGCACGCCCTGCTCGTCGAACGCCTTGCCGATGACCTGAAGGCCAAGCGGCAACCCGTTGCGGTCAAGCCCGGCCGGGACCGACATGGCCGGAAGCCCGGCAAGGCTGGCAGGCACCGAGAACACGTCGTTCAGGTACATTTCCAGCGGGTCGGCGCTCTTTTCCCCCAGCGCAAAGGCCGAGGACGGCGCGGTGGGGACGAGGATCACGTCGACGTCCATGAACGCATTGGTGAAATCGCGCGCGATCAGGGTGCGGACCTTCTGCGCCTGGGTGTAGTAGGCATCGTAGAAGCCCGCCGAAAGCACATAGGTGCCGATCATGATGCGGCGCTTCACTTCCGGACCGAACCCGGCGGCGCGGGTGGCGGCATACATGTCCTGCAGGCCGGCACCATCGGGCAGATCGCGCAGGCCATAGCGCACGCCATCGTAGCGGGCGAGGTTCGACGAGGCTTCTGCAGGCGCGATGATGTAGTACGTCGGCAGCGCGTACTTGGTGTGGGGCAGCGAGATTTCGACGATCTCGGCGCCGGCATCCTTCAGCCAGGCGATGCCATCGTCCCAGCTCTTCGCGACGTCAGGGTCCATGCCATCGAGGCGGTATTCGCGCGGGATGCCGACCTTCTTGCCGCGCATGTCGGCGTTGAGGCCTGCGGTCCATTCCGGCACCGGCAGGTTGAGGCTGGTCGAATCCTTCGGATCAAACCCGGCCATGGCTTCGAGCATGATCGCGCAGTCGGTCACGTCATGGGCCATTGCGCCTGCCTGATCGAGTGACGAGGCAAACGCCACGACGCCCCAGCGCGAGCAGCGGCCGTAAGTCGGCTTGATGCCGGAAATGCCGGTGAAGGCCGCAGGCTGGCGGATCGAGCCGCCAGTGTCGGTGCCGGTGGCAGCAGGCGCGATGCGCGCGGCAACCGCAGCGGACGAACCACCCGAAGAGCCGCCGGGGGCCAGCGGCGCGGTGTCATCAGGTCGACGCCACGGCGAGATCACGTTGCCGAAAGCCGAAGTCTCGTTCGAGGAGCCCATGGCGAACTGATCGAGGTTGAGCTTGCCGAGCATGCCGGCGCCCGCGTCCCACAGCTTCTGCGAAACGGTCGATTCGTACTGCGGCTTGAAGCCTTCGAGGATCTTCGATGCGGCGGTGGTCTGCGTGCCCTTGGTGGCAAACAGGTCCTTCATGCCAATCGGCACGCCCGCCATTGGTCCAAGCGGCTTGCCAGCGGCGCGGTCCGCGTCGACCTTCGCGGCAGCTTCCAGCGCCTTTTCCGGCGTGGTGACGATGAAGGCGTTGAGCGCGGGCTGCGCGGCCTCGACCGCCGCGTTGAACGCGGTGGCGACTTCGGTGGCGGAAAACGCGCCCTTGGCCACGCCATCGCGGATGGCGGCAATGCCGAGATCAGTAATATTCGTCATTATTCGATCACCTTGGGCACGCCGAAGAATCCATGTTCGGGCGCTGGCGCGTTGGCCAGCACCGCATCGCGCATGTCGCCGCCGGTCAGCGGATCGGCATTGACCACGTCATCGCGCAGGCGCTGGTGGTTCGGGATGACGGCAGTCATCGGCTCGATCCCGGTGACGTCGACTTCGCCGAGTTGTTCGACCCAGGCGAGGATGCCGTTGAGTTCGGGGACCATCGCGTCAAGCTCGGCCTCGGTGACCTTGATGCGGGCCAGCGAGGCGATCTTCGCCACCGTGGCGGTATCTACGGACATGGCGGGTACTCTTATCGGAAAGAAAAAAGGAACGCCGCGCGCTACCAGAGCGCACGGCGTGCTTCAAGCCGAGGCCGCCCCATAAGGGCGCCCGGCCAGGATCAGGGTTGCGGAGCGCCTTCGGGCATCGGCACGCCACCCGGAGCGCCACCGGGCGCACCACCGGCCCCACCCTGCATGCGCTGCATCTGTTCGAGCATCATGCGCTGCTGCTGGATTTCGGCAGCACTGCGGAAATCGAGCAGTTCGATTTCGAAGACGAGGTCGGAATTGGCGGGGATCACCACTTCGCCGGTCTGCGGATTGCGCTTCTCTTCGGCGCCGTAGGCCTTTTCCGAAGGGATCTCGAGGACGTACTTGCCGCCCTTCTGCATCTTCGAAAGACCTTCGGAGAAGCCAGGGATCACGGTTTCGAGCGGGAGGACCGCATTCTGGCCACGGTCGAACTCCTTGCCGCTGGCGAGGCGACCGACATAATTGATCAGCGCCACGTCAGCCTTGGTCGGCGAAGCGCCGGTGCCGGCCTTGACCGTCTCGATCTCGATGCCTTGGTAGCGGGTGGCATAGGCCACGCCCGAGCCGAGCACGACCGCAGCGATGACGCCGAGCCAGATCTTGCCGACGGAGCCCTTGGCAACGGGCTGGAGCGGAACGCGGGTGATTTCCGACATGCTTTCCCCCTCAAGCGCGATTCGCTTCGAATCGCGCTGGATGATTCGAATGACCTGATCCGGCACACGAAAAAGGGCGCCGGAGTGCGGCGCCCTCTTGGCCCATCAGGGCGCGAACGGCAAGTAGCCAGATGGAGCGTTTCCGCCCCGATCCTTCTTACTTGACGCCGTCACGCTCCTGGCGCTTGCGCTCAAGCTTGCGGGCGCGACGGACGGCAGCAGCCTTCTCGCGAGCGCGCTTTTCCGAGGGCTTCTCGAAGTGGCGACGCAGCTTCATTTCGCGATACACGCCTTCACGCTGCAGCTTCTTCTTGAGTGCACGAAGAGCCTGGTCGACGTTGTTATCGCGAACGAGAATCTGCATAAACCGCTACACCTCAATCTGACGGCGAGAGCCCGCGAAACCGGCGGGAGTCACCTTGAATCTGGAAACACAAAACAAGCCGAATCCGTACAGGACCGGCCCGAACGGGTGCGCCACTAGCCAAATCGGGCCACAAAGGCAAGCAAAGTCGTGCGCTTTATGGCTGAGCCGAAACTCGCGTTCCGGCAGCGGCACCGGCCCGCTCCCCCGCCCGGCCACCCATTCAGGGTACTCTCGTGGGTG
>OFDC01001189.1_pt1 | contig 14743 bp, 14 predicted proteins | sample 1520941 | NCBI WGS metagenome assembly OFDC01 (sample SAMEA94258168, study PRJEB24077) | hot springs metagenome | biome: Aquatic biome; feature: Water | place: India | collected 2012-12-06 | depth 5 m | reverse complement strand
CCTCCGGGCCGTAACGCCCCCTCACCCGGCGCTGCGCGCCACCCTCTCCCCGGCGGGGCGAGGGTTCAGGCCCCGATCCCCCCCAGGCACAGGTACTTCATCTCCAGGTAATCCTCGATCCCGTACTTGGAACCCTCGCGCCCCACCCCGCTCTCCTTCATGCCGCCGAAGGGGGCGACCTCGGTGGAGATGATGCCCTCGTTGATGCCGACGATGCCGTATTCCAGCCCCTCGGCCACCCGCCAGACGCGGCCGATGTCGCGGCTGTAGAAATAGGCGGCCAGACCGAACTCGGTGGCGTTCGCCATGGCGACGCCGTTGAAGGCCAGCAGCTGATTGGCGAAGGGCGCGGCCACGCCGACCGCAGCCGCTTTCTTCAGGAAGGAGCGCCGCGACAGGGCACCTTCCTTCACGCGGGCGATCAGATGGCCCAGATCCTGGTCTTTCATGCGAAGTCTCCACTCGTAGCGCGTTGACGGCCGTTCGACGCTTTTTGCGCCGTTCTCCCTCTCGGTCGGCCCTCAGCAAGCCATGTGCCAACGAAAGCGTCAACTGTGCAGCGCAGGGCGAATCTGCGTGCGCCGCAGGGCCGGCTTCTCAGCCCGAACGCATTTGATTGATTGTGTCCTTGGTGGCCTCTTGTTCGCAAGTTTATGCGGACTAATCGGGGAAGACGACGGTTTTCTTTCCATTGAGGATAACCCGATCCTCCAGATGATGCAGCACGGCACGCGCCAGCACGCGCCGCTCGATGTCGCGACCCTTGCGGACCAAGTCTTCCGGCGTGTCGCGGTGGCTGATGCGCTCGACGTCCTGCTCGATGATCGGACCTTCGTCGAGGTCGCCGGTCACATAGTGCGCCGAGGCGCCGATCAGCTTCACGCCGCGCGCATGAGCCTGGTGGTAAGGCTTGGCGCCCTTGAAGCCCGGCAGGAACGAGTGGTGGATATTGATGCAGCGGCCCTGCAGCTTGGCCGACAGGCCGTCGGACAGCACCTGCATGTAGCGGGCGAGCACGACGATATCGGTCCTCGTCTCCTGGATAAGCTTCCAGAGTTCGGCTTCCTGCTCGAACTTGGTTTCCTTGGTCACCGGCAGGTGATGGAAATCCAGACCCGACAGATCGACGTGCGCATAGGTTTCGGCCGGGTGGTTGGAGACCACGCCGGTGATGTCCATCGGCAGCTCGCCGATGCGCCAGCGATAGACGAGGTCGGCCAGGCAGTGGTCGAACTTGCTGGCCAGCAGCAGCACCCGATAGCGGTCGGCGCGGTTGCGCAGCGTCCACTTCATCTTGAAACCTTCAGCGAGGTCGCCGAAGTCGCCGCGAAGCGCCTCGCGGTCAGCGCCGTCGGCGTCGAACACCACCCGCATGAAGAACTGACCGGTCTCCTGGTCGTCGAACTGCTGGGCGTCGAGAATGTTGCAGCCGCGCTCGAACAGGAAGGCGGAGACCTTGGCGACGATGCCGCGCTGGTCGGGACAGGAGAGGGTCAGGATCATGGTCCGCTCCCTCTAGAGAAGCCGGCGCGCAAAGAAAAGCGCTTCATCCTGGCGGGCGAGCACGAAATCACCCAGCACGCGGCGCAATGATTGTCGCAAAGGCATGTCCTTGCATCGCCGGGTCCTGAGGGGCGCTGGGGTGGCAGAGACAGCGCAAACGGGTCTAGGCTCGCTCGCATGGTCGCCTCCTCCGAAGCCCTGTCCGCCCGCGCCATAGACATCCTGGCCAAGCTGGTGGCGTTCGACACCACCTCGCGCCGCTCGAACCTCGAACTGATCCGGTGGGTTGAGCAGTATCTGGCCGGGCTGGACGTGCCGACCCGGCGCGTGCCGAACGCGGACGGGACGAAATCGAATCTGATGGCGATGATCGGCCCGGCCGTCGAGGGCGGGATCGTGCTCTCGGGCCATACCGACGTCGTCCCGGTCGACGGCCAGCCCTGGTCCACCGATCCCTGGACGCTGATCGAGCGTAACGGCCGGCTGTATGGGCGCGGGACCTGCGACATGAAAGGTTTCCTGGCCCTGGCCCTGGCCGCCGCCCCGGACCTCGCCGCCGCGAACCTGCGCAAGCCGGTGCACCTAGCGTTCTCCTACGACGAAGAGGTCGGATGCCTGGGCGCGCCCGACATGATCGAGGTGATCGCCCGCGAAGCGCCTCGCCCCGCCCTGGTGGTGGTGGGCGAGCCGACCGACATGGTCGCGGTGCGCGCCCACAAGGGCATCGCCAGCTTCAAGGTCACCGTCACCGGCCGCGAGGCGCATTCCAGCCTGACCCATCTGGGGGTCTCGGCGAACATGATGGCGATCAAGCTGATGGCCAGGCTGGTCGCGCTGTCGGAAAAGCTGGAGCGTGAAGCCGACCCGAGCTCGCCGTTCACGCCCAAGGGCGCGACCCTGACGATCGGCCAGGTGAACGGCGGCACGGCGGTCAATATCCTGGCGCGCGAATGCGTGTTCATCTTCGACCTGCGCACGCCCGCTGGCATGGACCCTGTCGCGCTGCTGTCGGACTTCTTCGCCATGGCGTCGGCCCTGGACGTCGAGATCAAGGCCAGGGCGCCCGAGGGCGGCGTCAAGGTCGAGCGACGCTCACTGACCCCCGCCTTCGCGCCCGAAGAGGACGGCGTCGCCGAGGCCTTCGCCCGCAAGCTGGCCGGGGATAACGGCCCTGCGCGGGTCGTGCCCTACGCGGCCGAGGCGGGACAGTTCCAGGGCGCGGGCTTCTCGACAGTCATTTGCGGTCCCGGCTCGATCGACCAGGCTCACCAGCCCGACGAGTATGTCGAAGTCAGCCAGATGCAGCGCGGCGCGGCCTTCATGCGCCGGCTGATCGAGGACCTGACCACCTAACGCCGTTTCCCCGGCGAAGGCCGGGGCCCAGATGGAAGCGCGCTGGGGTGAAAGCTATGAGCTCAGCGTCAATCCCGTCAGCCTAGGCGCTGCGAGATCTGGATCCCGGCATTCGCTGGGAAAATGGCGGTAAGGTTACGCGCCCCGCCACTTCCGGATCACGAACCGACGGCCGATAAAGGCCGCCGGATCAATCGACATCACCCGAAGGATCGATCCCGGCGAAGCCTTGCGTTTGACCTGGATCGCCCGGCGATCGGCCATCACCTGGTCCAGATCCTCGCGTTTGAGCGCCGCGCGGATGCCACGGATCGCCGGCGCGACATCGCCCCGCCGCCAGTGCAGCAGCAGAAGCCCGGCCGTCACCGCCACGTGCAGCGGTAGCGTCACCGGCAACAGCCAGCCGGGCGTGTTCTTCAGGAAGGTCCAGACCCGGTTGCGCGAACCGTGGAAGATCGAGAAATCAGAACGGACGCCGGTGCTGGCCGAGCCCACATGGGCGACCTTGGCCTTGGGCAAGAGCAGGGTCGGCTCGTCATAGAGCCGCAGGCGGTAGCCGAGATCGACGTCTTCGCAGTAGCAGAAGTAGCGCTCGTCAAAGCCGCCGACGCTCAGGAACAGCTCCCGGTCGATCAGCATCGCCGCGCCGCAGGCCGAGAACACCTCGCCCTCGGGTATTACCTCCGGGACCTTGCGGCCATACCCGCCTCGAAACGGTATGCCCGCGCTGGTGACGTTGTCCCCGGCGCCGTCCAGCAGGCCCGGGCGGTCGGCGGACAACTGCAGGGAGGCGAAGCTTTTCACGGTCGGATGGCGCGCCGCGCCGGCCATCAGTTCCTCCAGCCAGTCGGGTTCGGCGTAGGCGTCAGGATTGAGCAGCACCAACCACCGCCCCTTGGCGCGGCGGGCGGCCAGGTTGTTGCCGGCGGCGAAGCCAAGGTTTGCGCCCGCCTCGACGAAATCGACCCACGGATGGGCCTTGGCGGCGGCTTGGGGGGCGCCGTCGGTCGAGGCGTTGTCGACCAGGATCGTCTCGAAGTCGCGGAACGTCTGGGCGGCCAGTCGCGCCAGACAGGGCTCAAGCGTCGACCCGCTCTGGTACGAGACGATGACGACGGTTACCGCCGGCCCGGTCTTGTGTTCGGTCGTTTCAGGCGGCATCGGTGGTCAACAGGTTCCAGAACAAAGTATCGCGTCATGAAGATCACGCCGCTGGCGATCCCCGAAGTGCTGCTTATCACGCCCGCGCGTCATGGCGACGAGCGCGGCTGGTTTTCCGAGACTTTCCGCCAGTCGGCGCTGGAGGAGGCTGACTTCAACGCGGCGTTCGTCCAGGACAACCATGTCCGCTCGACGACGCGCGGCATCCAACGGGGACTGCACTATCAGAAGCCACCCCACGCCCAGGACAAGCTGCTGCGCTGCGTGGTCGGGTCGATCTTCGACGTGGCGGTCGATATCCGCAAAGGCTCACCAACCTATGGCCAATGGGTCGGGGCCGAACTTTCGGCGGAGAACCGCCAACAGCTCCTCGTCCCCAAGGGTTTCGCCCACGGCTACGTGACCCTGACCGACGCCTGCGAGGTGCTCTACAAGGTCACCGATTACTACGCGCCGCGGGCCGAGGGCGCCGTGCGCTGGAGCGACCCGGCCATCGCGATCGACTGGCCGATCCCGGTCGAGGAGATCACCGCCAATGATCGCGACAACGCCGCGCCTTTGCTGGGCGAGATCGACTCGCCGTTCGTGTACGCCTCACTATAGCCTGACCTCCCCCGCACTCGCCGGGGAACCGGAATTTGCAATGAACTTCACCGACTTCTTCTGGACCTCGCGCTACGGCCTGCGGCTGCACGCGCGAGACTATGCGCCCGTCGGCGAGGCGCGCGGGCTGCCGGTGATCTGCATCCACGGCCTGACCCGCAACGCCCGAGACTTCGAGGATCTGGCGCCCCGAATCGCCGCCCTGGGTCGGCGCGTGTTGGCGGTGGACGTTCGGGGCCGAGGCCTGTCGGGGCGCGATCCGCAGCCGCTGAACTATCACCCGGGAACCTATGCGGCCGATGTCGTCGCTCTTCTGGAAGCGGCCGGGATCGCGCGGGCGGTGTTCGTCGGCACCAGCATGGGCGGGCTGATCACCATGGTGCTGACCTCGCTTCAGCCTGAGGCCATCGCCGCAGCGGTGCTCAACGACGTCGGCCCAGAGTTGTCGCCCGTAGGACTGGCGCGCATCGCCGGCTACACGGGTCTCGCCAGTCAGTTCGAGACCTGGGACGCCGCCGTCGCCTACGCCAAGGCGATCAACGCGGCGGCCTTCCCGGGCTATGGTCCGGACGATTGGGAGGTCTTCGCCCGCCGTCTATTCGACGAAACCGACGACGGCTTCGTCCTGGCCTACGACCCGGACATCTCCGCCCCGATCAAGGCCGCCGCGCAGGCTGCGGCCAAGACCCAGGCCGAGGGCGGCCAAGCCCTCGCGCCGCCGGACATGTATCCGCTGTTCCGGGCTCTGGCGAAGGATCGGCCGCTGCTGCTGGTGCGCGGCGCCATCTCCGACCTGATCGATGTCGACATCGCCCAGCGCATGCGCGCCGCCGCGCCGCATATGGCCTATGCCGAGGTCCCCGGCGTCGGCCATGCGCCCATGCTGAGCGAGCCGGAAGCCTGGGCGGCGATAGAAAAGCTGCTGTCCGAAGCGCCGTAAGGGGCGTGAACGGAAAGCCTCGCCGTGCTAGAGGCGCGGCCACGGCGCTTTTTCGCCGCGACAGAAGTGGACGACATGACCCTCGACCTCGCCGCCATCCAGGCCGCCGCCGGCCGTCTCCAAGGCCAGATCGAGCGCACGCCGTGCCGTCACTCCAAGACCCTCTCGAAGATCACCGGCGCCGAGGTGTGGGTGAAGTTCGAGAACCTGCAGTTCACCGCCGCCTACAAGGAGCGCGGCGCGTTGAACAAGCTGATGCTGTTGTCGGAGACAGAGAAGCAGCGCGGCGTCATCGCCGCCAGCGCCGGCAACCACGCTCAGGGTCTGGCCTATCACGGCGCTCGGCTGGGCGTGCCGGTCACCATCGTCATGCCCAAGACCACGCCCTTCGTGAAGGTGCAGCACACCCGCGACTTCGGCGCCACCGTGGTCATTGAGGGCGAGACCTATGACGACGCCAACGCCCACGCCCGCAAGCTGCGCGACGAGCAGGGCCTGACCTTCGTCCATCCCTTCGACGACTACGACATCATGGCCGGCCAGGGCACGATCGCCCTCGAGATGCTGGAAGACGCGCCCGATCTCGAGGTCCTGCCCGTGCCGATCGGCGGCGGCGGCCTGATCAGCGGCGTGGCGACGGCGGCCAAGGCCCTGAAGCCCGACATCCGCATCATCGGCTGCGAACCGGCCATGTACCCGTCCTTCACCGCCCGCATGCGCGGCGTCGCGGCCCACTGCGGCGGCCAGACCATCGCCGAGGGCGTGGCGGTCAAGCAGGTCGGCGACCTGACCTATGGCGTCGTGCGTCCGCTGATCGACGACGTGCTGCTGCTGGAAGAGCCGCATCTGGAGCAGGCCGTCTCGCTGTACTGCAACGTCGAGAAGACCATCGCCGAGGGCGCGGGCGCGGCCTCGCTGGCCGCCCTGCTGGCCTATCCGGAGCGCTTCCGGGGCAAGAAGTGCGGCCTGATCCTGTGCGGCGGCAATATCGACACCCGCCTGCTGGCGTCGGTGCTGACCCGCGAGCTGGTGCGGGCCCAGCGCCTCGTGTCCTTGCGGATCATCGGGGACGACCGACCGGGCCTGCTGTCGACCGTCGCTTCGGTGATCGGGACCATGGGCGCCAACATCATCGAGGTGAACCACAACCGCCTGGCCCTGGACGTGCCGGCCAAAGGCGCGGAGTTCGACATCACCATCGAGACCCGCGACGCCCAGCACACCCAGGAGGTCATGGAGGCCCTGCGCGAGAGCGGCTACCCGCCCCGCGCGGTCTAGCCCTTCGGCTTGCCCGGCCCGATCCGGTTCACGTCGAGTAGTTCGATGCGGAAGATCATCACGCTGTTGGCGGGGATCGGCCCCTTGTCCTGCGCGCCGTAACCGAGGGCCGGCGGCACATAGAGGATCCACTCGTCGCCCGCCTTCATGCGCTGCAGGGCGATAACCCAGGCCGGCACCAGCCCGTCCAGCGGAAACACGGCCGGCACGCCGCGCTCGTAGCTGGAGTCGAACACGGTGCCGTCGATCAGCTTGCCCTCGTAGTGAACCTTGACCTCATCGGCCTTGTTGGGGTGCATGCCGCCGTTCGGCCCCTCGCGCACGACCTTGTACTGCAAGCCCTGCGGCAGGGTGACGACGCCCGGCTCCTTGGCGTTCTTGGCCATGAACGCGTCGGCGGCGGCGAGATTCTCCTGGGCCTTCTTGCTGGGTCCGCAGGCGGAGAGCGTCAAACCAGCGACGGCGAAGGCGGCGAGCAGGGCGCGGCGATGCATGGGAACCTCGATCCAAACAGGCCGTCCAGCTAGCACGCCCTGCCCAGAATTCCACGCCCCGACCTCCCTAAGGGCTCGCGCGCTGACGATTTCACGGAACAGTGGTGGCGCTCCTGCGACTTGGCGCCTAGAAACAGCGACCTGTGTCCGCAGACGAGATCTCCATGAAACCCGTTCGCAAAGCTGTTCTTCCCGTCGCCGGTCTCGGCACCCGTGTCCTGCCGGGCACCAAGACCACGCCCAAAGAACTGCTGAACGTCGTCGACCGTCCAATTCTGTCCTACATCGTCGAGGAAGGGCGCAAGGCGGGCATCGAACACTTCGTCTTTGTCACCGGCCGCTCCAAGGGCGCGATCGAGGACTATTTCGACCATCAGGTCGAGCTGGAGGCTCAGCTGGAGGCCAAGGGCAAGACGGACATCCTAGAGCAGCTCAGGGCTGAATTGCCCAAGCCGGGCGAGATGAGCTTCGTACGCCAGATGGCCCCGTTGGGCCTGGGTCACGCGGTCTGGTGCGCACGGGACATCATCGGCGACGAGCCCTTCGCGGTCATGCTGCCGGACGTCATCGTCGACGCCGATCCCTCGGCGCTCGGCCAGTTGATCGAGGTCTATGACAAGGTCGGCGGCGGCAATGTGATCGGCGTCGAGGAAGTGCCCGAGAGCGAGACGCACAAGTACGGCATCGTCGCCCCGGGCGAGGTCAACGGCCGCCTAGCCACCATGACCGGCATGGTCGAGAAGCCCGCCAAGGGCACGGCGCCGTCGAACTGGTCAATCGCCGGCCGCTACATCTTGCAGCCCGAGATCTTCGACTTGCTGGCCAGCCAAGAGAAGGGCGCCGGCAACGAGATCCAACTGACTGACTCGATGGCTAAGCTGATGCAGGACCAGGCCTTCCACGCCTATGTCTACGAGGGCGTCACCCACGATTGCGGCGACAAGATCGGCCTGCTGCGCGCCAATGTCGCCCTGGCCCTCAAGCGCGCCGATCTGGGCGCCGCCGCCCGTGCGGCGGTCGAGGCGGCCCTGAAGGCTTAGACCCATTCGGCGAGAACGCTCTCGTCGTCCTCGCGCCCCTTAAGGGCCGCTGCGGCGTCTCCGAGCAGGCGCCGCGCGGCCCACACGGCCGCGCCACGTACAACGGGCGCGGGGTCGGCCAGCAGCGGCTCGACCACCGCCATCAGCCCCACGTCTCCGCTGTTGCCGATCGCATAGAGCACATTGCGCACGAAGCGGTCGCGGCCGATCCGCTTGATCGGATTCTTTGTGAACAGCGCCCGGAAGGCGGTGTCGTCCAGCGACGCCAACTCGGCCAGGGACGGCTGGCGCAGCGCCTCGCGCGCCAGCAGCTTGGCCTCGTTCGACAGCGAGGCGAACTTGTTCCACGGACACACCGCCAGGCAGTCGTCGCAGCCATAGATCCGGTTGCCGAGCGCCGGCCGGAACTCGGCGGGGATGGGTCCCGACAGCTCTATGGTCAGGTACGAGATGCAGCGCCGAGCGTCCAGTTGGCGCGGCGCGGGGAAGGCGTTGGTCGGGCAGACGTCGAGACAGGCGCGGCATGAACCGCAATGGTCGACCTCGGCCTCGTCGGCAGGCAGATCAAGCGTGGTCAGCACGCTGCCCAGGAACAGCCACGAGCCGAATTGGCGCGAGACGAGGTTGGTATGCTTGCCCTGCCAGCCCAGGCCGGCGCGCTGGGCCAGGGGCTTTTCCAGCAGGGGGGCGGTGTCCACGAACACCTTCACGTCCTGGCCGAACCGGCGGTGCATCCAGCCGGCAAGCACCTTGAGACGCTTCTTGATCACGTCGTGATAGTCGTCGCCCTGGGCGTAGACCGAGATCGCCGCGCGTTCCGGATCCTTGAGCTGTTCGAGCGGATCAATGTCGGGGCCGTAGTTGACGCCCAGCACCACCGCCGACTTCGCCTCGGTCCACATGGCGGTCGGATGCGAGCGCCGCTCCAGCGTCTCCTCCATCCAGCCCATGGCGCCGTGGCGCTCGGCCTGGACGAACTCGCGCAGCCAGTCGCCGTTGGGCCAGGCTTCGGTGGCGCTGGCGAAGCCGCAGACAGAAAAGCCGAGCCTCAAGGCCTCGGCGCGGATCTCATCCTTGATACGGTCTGGCGTCAGCTCAGAAGTCGAGGTCGTCATAGTGCGCGGCCGGCGCGAGGCCGGGCCAACGGTCGGCCAGGATCGGCCTGAAGCACGGCCTCGACTTGAGCTTCATGTACCACGTCTTGGCGGTCGGGAAGTCCTTCCACGGCACGTCGCCGAAGTAGTCGATCACCGACAGGTGCGCGGCGGCCGCGAAATCGGCCAGGCTCATGCGACGGCCGGCCAGCCAGTCGCGCGTCTGCAGCAGGCTTTCGATATAGCCTAGGTGCATGCGCAGGGCCTCGCGACCCTGGCGTAGCGCGGCCAGGTCGGGCGCGCCCATCCGCAGCAGGCGCTTTTCCATCTTCTCGTGCAGCAGGAAGCCGTTGACCTCGTTGTCGAACTTGCGGTCGAACCACTGCAGCAGCCGGCGGGCCTCGGCGCGTTCGGCCGGATCGCGACCCAGCAGCGGCGGCTCGGTTTCGGTCTCTTCGATATGCTCGAGGATGGCGCGGGTTTCGCAGACCACGAGGTTGCGCTGATGCTTGGTCTCGACCAGCACCGGCGGCATGCCCGAGGGATTCAGCGCGGTGAACTCGGGCGGCATCTCCCAGTAACGAACCTGCACCTCGACAAACGGCAGGCGCTTCTCGCCCAACGCCAGGCGCACCTGTCGCGAGGCGGGATCGAGGGGGAAATGGTGAAGAGTACGTTCGACGCTCATGCCCAGGCGCAATCAGGCTGCATCGAAAGAGCGATGCGCCGTTTTGCTTAACAACAGATTGCTGAACAGTGTTTAGCCAGGAAATCCAGGCTTTTGAGCGGCGTTTTGGCGTCGACGGCTCAGCTGTTCATCCGGGCGATGAGGTTCGTCGTGCTCTGGCCCTGCTTAAGCTCCGCCAGCAGGACCTTGCCGCCATAGCCCAGCACAACGTCGGAGCCCACCACGGTCTCGACCGTATAGTCCGCGCCCTTAACCAGGACATCGGGCCGGAAGATCTTAATCAGCGCTAGCGGCGTTTCCTCGTCGAACAGCACCACCAGGTCCACCGAAGACAGGGACGCCAGCACCGTGGCGCGGCCCTGCTCCTTCTGAACAGGGCGGGTTGGCCCCTTGAGCTTGGAGACCGAGGCGTCGGTGTTGAGACCGACGATCAGGCGATCACAGGCAGCCTTCGCCTGGGACAGCAGCGATACGTGCCCCGGATGCAGCAGATCAAAGCAGCCGTTGGTGAAGCCGACCTTCAGGCCCCGGGCGCGCCAGCTTTCCACGATCCGCTGGGCCTGAACTCGGTCCGCGATCTTGATCTCGCCGGGTTCGCCTTGGACAGAACTGGCGCAAGCCGTCAGCTCCGCCGCCGTAACGACGTCGGTGCCGAGCTTGGCCACCACCAGGCCGCCCGCCAGATTGGCCAGCTGCGCGGCCTGCGCCAGGTTGGCGCCGGCCGCGACCGAGAGCGCCAGGGTCGCCGCCACGGTGTCGCCGGCGCCAGACACGTCGAACACCTCGATCGCCGTCGCGGGCAGGTGGATCGGCGCCTGGTTCCGCACCGCCAGGGTCATGCCCGCGCCGCCGCGCGTAATGAGAGCGGCCTCCAGACCTGGCGCCATGGCCAGGATCGCCGCGCCGGCGTCTTCCGAGGCCGCATCGCTGTTCTCGACGATCCCGGTGGCCTCGGCGGCCTCCTTGCGGTTGGGCTTGATCAGGGTCGCGCCGTCATAGCGGGCGAAGTCGCGGCTCTTGGGATCGACGATCACCGGCTTGCCGGCGGCCTTGGCGCAGGCGATCGCGCCCCGGATCACCTCAGGCGTCAGGACTCCTTTGGCGTAGTCGGACAGAACCACGACGTCGGCGAAAGGCAGTTTCGCCTCGAACGCCGCCAGCAGGGCCGCGCCGTCGCCCGGGCCTCGGTCCTCGCGGTCGACCCGCAGCATCTGGTGCGCGCCGGAGATGTAGCGGACCTTCTCGGTCGTGCGTCGCGCGGCGTCCTCCACCAGCTCGGCCTCCAGGCCCGCCTCGGCGTCGATCATACCCCGCAGGGCCGCCCCAGCCTCGTCCTGACCAATAAGCCCGATCAGCACGGCCTTGGCGCCCAGCGCCGCGACGTTGCGCGCCACATTGCCGGCCCCGCCGAGCATGGCGGTCTCCTTCTCGACCGCGATCACCGGCACCGGGGCCTCAGGCGAGATGCGATCCACCGCGCCGTAGATAAAGCGGTCCAGCATCACGTCGCCCAGCACCAGCACGGTCTTGCCGGCGAAGGCGCGGGGCAGGTGAGCGAGGGTGTCGTCCATGAGGGTCCTTCGAGTTCTGACCGCGCTTTTGCCCCTGTCGGGGCGGCCGGGGCAAGCCTCGTCAGTCGTGCTCGACCTCGGCGAACAACCCGCCATGCTTCTCAGCGAGGCCACGCGGATCGCCGTGGATGATCAGATCCGCCGCCGGGAAGGCCGCCAGCACCCGGTTCTCGGCCGCCACGATGATCGCGTGGGCCTCCGCCAGCGAGATGTCGCCGGCAAGATCCGCGTGCATCTGGATGTGGATGTAGGGGCCCGAGGCGCGCGTCCGCAACTGATGGACGCCCAGCACATTGGGATCGGCGGTGGCCAGCGCGACGATCTTCTCGCGATCTTCGTCGGGCAATTCACGGTCCATCAGCTGGTGCGAGGCCTCCCGGAACACGCCGACCGCGCCCCAGATCAGCCACAGCGCCACAATGAGGCCCGCCACCGCATCCACCCAAGGCAGGCCCAGCCAGGCCGCCGCGCCGACCCCGACCAGGGCGACGGCGTTTGAGGCCAGGTCGGCGGCGTAGTGCGCCCGGTCGCCCGAGATCGCGATCGAGCCGCTGGCTTTCACCACCCGCGTCTGGGCGGTGATCAGGGCGAAGGTCAGCACAATCGAGATCGCCATGACCACGACGCCGGCCAGGCCATGCTCCACGGGCTGCGGATGGAGCCAGGCGTTGATGGCTTCACGCCCCACCAGGGCTCCGGAGGCGAAGACCAGACCACCCTGCATCAGGCTGGAGAAGGCTTCGGCCTTGCCGTGCCCGAACCGGTGCTCGGCGTCCGGGGGCTCAGCCGCGTAGCGCACCGCATAGACGGTGATCAGCGACGCGATGAGGTCCAGGGCCGAGTCCGACAACGACGCCAGGATCGCCACAGACCCGCTGGCCTGCCAGGCGATCGCCTTGACCACGATGAGCACGGCGGCGGTGGCGACCGACAGCAGCGCGACGCGCTGAGTGGCGGCCCGGATCTCGGGTGAGGCGGCGGAGAGCGACATGGCCCCTCTCTACCGCACTCGGCGCCGAAGGCTAAGCCGCGACGCGGACCTCGGGCCCGACATAGACCGATTGCGGCCGGATCAGGCGGCCGCCCGCCAGCTGCTCGCGGGCATGAGCCAGCCAGCCGGCCACGCGGCCCATGGCGAAGACGCAGGTGAAGCTGGACGGCGGCAGACCCAGGGCCTCGAGCAGCAGGGCGGTGTAAAACTCGACATTGGTGTCCAGCGGGCGGCCAGGCTTGTGCGCGCGCAGGATCTCGAGCGCGGCCTGCTCGACCGCCTCGGCAAAGGCGAGCCGGCCCGGCAGACCGCCCGAAGCGCTCGACAATCGCCGAGCGGCGGCCTTCAAGGCGTCGGCGCGAGGGTCGCGGACGCGGTAAATCCGATGACCAAAGCCCATCAACCGGTCGCCGCGCGCCAAGGCGCGTTCGAGCCAGGGCCGGGCGTTCTCGGGCGTTCCGATCGCGTCCAGCATGTCGATGACCGGTCCGGGCGCCCCGCCGTGCAACGGTCCCTTCAGCGCCGACAGACCGGCGAGCACCGCCGAGGTGAGGCCCGCCCGGGTGGAGGCCACTACCCTCGCGGCGAAGGTCGAGGCGTTGAGACCATGGTCGCAGACCGTGACCAGATAGGCGTCCAGTGCGGCGGCTTCGGCGTCAGTGGCCGGGACGCCCCGGGTCATCCGCAGGACGTCGGCGGCATGCGACAGGGTCGCATCGGGCGCAACCGGCGCCTGTCCGGCCGCGACGCGCAGGATGGCGGGCGTGAAGACCGCCGGCGCGGCGATCAGCATCATGGCCGTCTTGAGGTCTTCGCCGTCCGGAATTCGGGCCAGCAGGGCGCGCAAGGCCTCGACCGGATCGCGTCGCGCCAGGCCCTCGTCCAGTGCGCCGACCTCGGCGAACGCGGCGGCGCGAGCCTCGCCCAACGCGGCCGCCAAGTCGCTGGGCGCATCGTCGAAGAAGCCGTCCAGCAACAGGTGGGCGGCGTCCTCGAAGCGCGTGCGGCCGGCCAGATCCTCCACGGCGTAGCCACGGATCACCAGGCGCCCCTGCGCGCCGTCGACATCGGAAAGAACGGTTTGGGCGGCGATGACGCCCTCAAGACCATCGGACATGAGCGGTCTCCTTTCGCGCCCAAACAGCGTTTACGCCGCTTGCTCGTCAATCTTGATCAATATAATCAATCTATATGAGCGAATGGCTGGACGCTGAGCAGGTCTTGGAGCGGCTGGGGATCCGGCCGCAGACCCTCTACGCCTATGTCAGCCGGGGCCGGATCGAGGCGTCGGCGCATCCTGGCGATCCGAGACGCAGCCTCTACCGCGCCGCCGACGTGGCGGCCCTGGCGCGCAGAAAGGCCCGCGGGCGGCGGGTGGCGGACGTCGCCGCCGAGGCGATCGCCTGGGGAGAGCCGGTCTTGCCGTCGGCGATCACGACCGTGAGCGGCGGCAAGCTGTGGTATCGCGGCCAGGACGCAGCGGTCCTGGCCGACCAGGGCCTGACACTGGAGAATGTCGCGCGCCTGCTGCGCGGCGGGCATGGCGTTGCGCTGAAGGCTTCGCGGCGCCCCCCACCGCCGTCGGGCGACATCGTCCGGTCGCGCCTGTTCCTGACCTTGGCCGAACGCGCCGGACGCGAGCCGCCAGCTCGAGGCCGCGCGCCCCTGGCCCTGGCGATGGAGGCCGCCGACCTTCTGGACGCCATTGTCGACGCCGCCACCGGCCATTCTGGCGATGGGCCCGCGCATCAGCGCTTCGCCCAGGCCTGGAGCCTGACCCCTGATGGCGCCGACCTGATCCGGCGGGCATTGGTGCTCCTCGCGGATCACGAACTGAACGCCTCGACCTTCGCCGCGCGGGTGGCCGCCTCGACCGGCGCGTCGCTGTCGGCCGCCTGCCTAGCGGGCCTGTCAGCGCTATCGGGACCGCTGCATGGGGGCATGGCCGCGCGCGTGGAAGCCTTCGCCGACGAAGCCGATCGGAGGGACGCCGCTCGCGCCGTCTCGGCGCGCCTGGAGCGGGGATC
>OFDC01001188.1_pt1 | contig 14747 bp, 14 predicted proteins | sample 1520941 | NCBI WGS metagenome assembly OFDC01 (sample SAMEA94258168, study PRJEB24077) | hot springs metagenome | biome: Aquatic biome; feature: Water | place: India | collected 2012-12-06 | depth 5 m | reverse complement strand
TATGAATCCACCGCTCTAACCATCTGAGCTACCCAGCCATAGCCAGGACGGACGGGGGTCATACGCCCAAGCGCGCTCCGCATCAAGTGCGCGATGTCATTCCATTCAGCGCAGCTTCCAGCCGCCGCGTCAGTTCCTCGGGGCTGTACTCGGTCAAGACCAGCGCGCGCGCAGCGCTCCCCAGACGCCGCGCGACGTCGCGCTGGCCGATCAGCTCAGCCAGAGCTTCGGCCAGACGGTCCGGATCATCGTCAGGAACCAGACGACCGTCGACTTCGTCGGTCAGGATCTCAAGCGGCCCATCGATCTCGCTGGCCACGACCGGCAGACCGACCGCCATCGCCTCCAGCAGGGTCAGAGGGAAGCCCTCCTGGTGCGAGGGAAACGCGAAGAGATCGCCGGTGGCCAGGAAGCCGGCCACATCTTCGGTCCAGCCCTTCAGGCTGACGCAGGGCTCAAGGTCGAGCTCGCGGATCAGCGCCTCCAGCGCGCCACGCTCGTCGCCCTCGCCCGCGATCTCGCAAGTCACCTCATAGTCCCAGGCGCGTAGTTTACCGATCGCGTGAATGAGGACATCAAAGCCCTTCTTGGGATGAAGCCGTCCGGCGGCGACGATCCTGACCGCCGCTCCGTCCACGGCGAAAGGATGGGCTTGAGCGCGGGGCGGCTTGACCGCATTGGGCACGAACCACACGTGATCCTCAGGGGCTCCCCGTTCGATCGCCAGCGCCGCCAGATGTCGTCCGACGCAAACATAGTGCGTGCCCGGCGTGACGTCGAAGGACGGCTTGTGCAAGCATACGGCGCGCACGACGCCGGCCGGCGCAGCCTTGTCGAAGACGCGGGCCGGACGCTGGCCGTGGCTGAAGATGAGCGCAGGCCGATGCGCCTTCACCAGGTCACGTGCGGCGCCGAGCGTGATCGGATCCCAGTCTGTCAGCGCCGGCATGACGCTGAGCGGCGGCCTGCGTTCAGCTTGGGCCGCGGCGACCTTGCCGCCTCTACGGACGACGCCCACGCAGCGATCGCCCTGGCGCGCGGCCCAGGCTTCCAGGATCGGCTGGTAGTCGAGGAAAACCTGCTCAAGACCGCCAAGGCCCTTGCCCAGCATGGCGTGCAGGATGGTGGTCAAGGCGAACTCCGGGGGAGGCGTTGCGGGCCGCGACCATCATGGCGCGCGGCCCTGGTGTCAACGCGGGAGCTTCGGCTTGCGATCCGCCTCTGCCAGCTTCGATCAGGCGAGCCGCTCGGCCACGGTCTCGCCGATCGCGAGCGAGCTCGTCAGGCCGGGGCTCTCGATGCCGAAGAGCGCCATCAGACCTGGAAGTCCGTGATCCTCAGCGCCTAGAAGTTGGAAATCCGGCTGGGCTTCATCAGGCCCATGCAGCTTGGGCCTCACGCCCGCATAGTCTGGAACCAGTTTGTCGGCCGGCACGTCCGGCCAGAACTTGCGGATATAGGCGGCGAACGCCTCGGCCTTACCCGGATCGATCAAATAGTCCGGCGCGGAGACATATTCGAGATCCGGCCCGAAGACCGCCTGGCCGCCCATGTCGTTGCGATAGTGAGTGCCCAGCGCCCCATGGATCGGCGGGGGATAGATCAGCCGCTGGAACGGCGCCTTGCCGCTGAGCCGGAAATAGACGCCCTTGCCGAAGTGGGCCGTCGGAATTCGGTCAGCGGGATAGCCCTCGATCCGCCCCGCCACCGTTTGCGACGACAGGCCCGGCGCAGTGACCAGCAGCCGACAGGTCAGGTCCGTAGGCTCCGCGCCACCCGCGCGAACCTTGAAACCGCCGCCCGCAAGCGGCTCGGCGCCCTCGAACGGTGTCGAGAGCACCACCGCCCCGCCGGCGGCCTCGATCTCGCCCTGCAGGGCCAGCATGTAGTCATGGCTGGCGAAGACGCCGCTTTCGGGCGAAAGCAGCGCGGCGTGAGCGTTGAGCCCAGGCTCCAGCGCCCTCGCCTGCGCGCCGGTCAGCCGCTCCATGCCTTCGACATCATTGGCCAGGGCCTGGTCCCAGATAGCGTCCAGCCGAGCGATCTCGTCCTGCGAGGTCGCCACCACCAGCTTGCCACACTTCTTGTAGGGGACCTTGTGCGCATCGCAGAAGGCGTACAGCGCGCGCCGCCCCCGCACGCACAGCCGCGCCTTCAGCGAGCCGGTCGGATAGTAGAGCCCGCCATGGATGACCTCTGAATTGCGCGACGAGACGCCCTCGCCGATCCGTCCCTGCTCTTCGAGGACAGCGACAATCAAGCCCCGGCGCGACAAGGCGTAGCCGCACGCAAGCCCCACCGCGCCAGCGCCCACCACGACCGCGTCAAAATCGAAATCGCTCATGCGGACACCTTAGACGAGGCGACCCGATCCGCCAGCGGCCAGCGCCCCGAACGGATTGACAGCGCTAACAGACAAGGCATGGTCCCGACGCGGCGACGGCAACAGATCGCGCCCGGGGGAAACATCTTATGGACGGCACGCCAGCTGCGCCCGCGCGCAATCTGCTGATCGACACGCTACGGGCCTTCGCCCTGATCGGCGTGTACATGGTTCACATGTTCGAGCAGTACGAAATCTACTGGGCCGCGCCGAACCAGAACCTGATCCACACCATCTTCACCACCTTCTTCATGGGTAAGGCTTTCAGCCTGCTGACACTGTGCTTTGGCCTCAGCTTCTTCCTGCTGATGGATAAGGCCGATCGGCGGGGGACCAACTTCTCGGGCCGCTTCGCCTGGCGGATGGTGGTGCTGGCCCTGATCGGCCTGGTCCACAGCCTCGTCTATCGCGGCGACATCCTGATGTTCGAGGACACCGGCTACCAAGGGCGCGTCTACGAAGTGATGGGCGACACCCCCGATCTCGACGTCGCACGCTTCAACGACAAGGCCTCGTCCATCCGCATCGTCCGCGGCCAGTGGGAAATCTGCGAGCACGCCAACTATCAAGGTCGCTGCAGCCGCCTGGATGCCGACCAGTTCGTTCTGCCCCGCGAGTGGAACGACGCCATCAGCTCGATCCGTCGCGTTCGCTAAGGAGGCCACGCCATGCGAAAGACCACCCTCCTCATCGCCTGCGGCGCCCTGGCGCTGCTCACCACCCAAGCCGTCGCCCAGGACCGCGACTGGGACCGTCGCGATCAGCGTTACGAGCAGCGGGATGACCGTTATGACCGACGCGATGATCGCCGGGATGATCGGCGCGACGATCGGCGCGACCGCTGGGGCGGCGGCGGGATTGTGCTGTTCGAGCACCGGGACTTCTACGGTGACGCCCGTCCGATCCGTGGCGACATGCCGGACCTGGCGCGCATCGGCTTCAATGACCGCACCTCCTCCATGCGCATCTCGCGCGGGGCCTGGCAGTTCTGCGAACACGCCTATTTCCAGGGGCGCTGCTGGGTCTACGACTATGATGTCGGCGTGCTGCCCAACCGGCAGAACGACCGCTTCAGCTCGGTCCGCCGCGTTCGCTGAATCGCGCAGAGCCAAACGCCGCGCCCGGCCCTTGAAGCTGGGTGTGGCGTAAGGCTAAGGTTCGCCGGCCTCGCGAACGAGTGGAGTTCACAACATGCGTAAGTTCGTCGTCCTCGCCATCGCCGCCTCGGCGCTGCTCGTCTCGGCGTGCAACACGATCGAGGGCGTAGGCCGCGATGTCACGGCCGCCGGCAAAGCTGTCAGCGGCGCCGCCCGCGACGCCAAGCACTAGCTTCGCCCTCCGCATGCGACGGCTGGTCGCCCTTTTCTAGCCGTCGCCACGAGCGCATATGGACGCCATGTCCGAACCCCAGACCACCACCTCCGTGCTTACTGGCCTGAAGCGCGGTCTTAGCCATCGTTGCCCCAACTGCGGCGACGGCCGGCTCTACCGCCGCTATCTGAAGGTCTCACCGATCTGCGAGGCCTGCGGACACGAGCTGGGTCTGTATCCGGCCGATGACGGCCCGGCCTACTTCACGATCTTCCTCGTCGGCCATGTCATCATCGCGCCGATGCTGTTCTTCTCGTGGATCTGGGAAGCCTCGCCCTGGATCGTGGCGCCGGTGGTGCTGATCCCGCTGGCGGCGCTGACGCTGCTGACCCTGCCGCGCGTGAAGGGCGCTGTGATCGGCACGCTCTGGGCCATCAAGATCCGCAAGGCCGAAGACGCGCCGTCCTAGGCCTAGAGCCTCGCGCCGCCGCACGATCAAAATGCGTTCGCCGCTCAAAAAATCTTGGAACCTTTCTTCTCGGAACCGACAAGCGGCGCCGCGAATTCCGCCCCCATGACCCCGCGTCGCCACGGTGGCTGACGCGGGCTCGGAGGGAACCTTCGCACCATGCTCGGCACGATTCTCATCATTCTCCTGATCCTGGCCCTGATCGGCGCGCTGCCCACGTGGGGTCACAGCCGCTCGTGGGGCTATTTCCCCAGCGGTGGCCTTGGCCTGATCCTGGTGATCATCATCATCCTGGTGCTGATGGGCCGGCTCTAAGCCCGCCTTGCCCTGACACGGCGTTCGGCTAGAGCCTTTAGCCCGAAATCGGAATCGATTTCGGGCGCTAAAAAGGCTCTATTTCAAACATTTAGAGCGTGATAGCCGCCGAAACCGCTCACACTTTCGGCTATCACGCTCTAATCTCCCCCTCGAGCTGAGGGGGAGATTTCATGACGGCGACAGCCGAGGCTACGCGCCTCACGCCCATGGCTAGGGCCCGGGCGATCCTAGGCGGCTCGGCCGGGAACCTGGTCGAATGGTACGACTGGTTCGCCTACGCCGCCTTCACCCTCTATTTCGCGCCCGCCTTCTTCCCCAAGGGCGACCAGACCGTTCAGCTGCTGCAGGCGGCGGCAGTCTTCTTCCTTGGCTTTGTCGCGCGGCCGATCGGCGCCTGGCTCATGGGGCTTTACGCCGATCATGCCGGCCGTCGCGCCGCCCTGTCGGTGTCGGTGTCGCTGATGTGCGCCGGCGCCTTCATCATCGCCGTCACGCCTGACTTCAAGACCATTGGCCTGTGGGCCCCGGCGATCCTGCTGTTCGCCCGCGTGCTGCAAGGCCTGTCGGTCGGCGGCGAGTACGGCGCCAGCGCCACCTACATGAGCGAAATGGCCGGCAAGGCGCGGCGCGGGTTCTGGTCCAGCTTCCACTATGTGACCCTGATCGCCGGGCAGCTGCTGGCGCTGGGCGTGCTGATCGTCCTGCAGCGCACGCTGGGCGAAGAGGCGCTCAAGGCCTGGGCGTGGCGCGTGCCGTTCGTGATCGGCGCCCTGCTGGCGGTTGTGGTGTTCTGGATCCGGCGCGGCCTAGAGGAGAGCGTCTCGTTCAAGCGGCCAGCGCAGAGCGAGACCCTCTCCCGCACCCAGGTCGCCAGCGCGGCCGTGTTCTTGCTGCTCACCATCGTATCAGCCGCTGTGGGGCTGACCGGCGGATCGCTGACCAAGGCGGGCCAGTATCTGGGCGCGGCCTTCCTGGTGTTGTTCTTCATCTCGCTGATCGTGCCGTTGATCCGGCGGCATCCGCGCGAGAGCCTGCTTATCATGGGCCTGACCGCCGGCGGCTCGCTGACCTTCTATGTCTACACCACCTACATGCAGAAGTTCCTGGTCAACACGGCGGGCTTCAGCAAGGCCCAGGCCTCGGAGATCAGCGCGCTCAGCCTCATCGCCTTCATGCTGATGCAGCCGCTGGCGGGCTGGCTGTCAGACCGCTTTGGTCGCAAGCCCATGCTGATCATCGCCTTTGGCGGCGGCGCCCTGACCGTCTGGCCAATCATGAGCGCCATCAGCCAGACCAACTCCGTCGGCTTGGCTCTGGCCCTGATCCTGGCCGGCGTCGCCTTCCAGTCCTGCTACACCTCGATCAGCGCCGTGGTGAAGGCCGAGATGTTCCCGGCCGAGATCCGCGCCCTGGGCGTGGCCCTGCCCTATGCTCTGGCCAATGTCCTGTTCGGCGGGACGGCCGAGATGGTCGCGCTGGCGTTCAAACACGAGAACCTGGAGAGCACCTTCTATGTGTATGTCGCGGCGGTGATGACCATCGGGCTGATCTGCTCGATCATCCTGAAGGACACCAGCCGGCATAGTCTCATCCATGAAGACTAAGCTGGTTTTCCGACTCTCCGCCCGGGTCTAGACTTTCGCCATGCCGTTGCTCGACATCATCGTCCTGACCGTCTTCGCCTGCTGCTGGTTGCTGTATGAGCCGATGCTCAAGCGCCTGGGAGAAGCGGGCGGCGTGCTCAACACGGACATGACGGTGATCCGCCGACGGTGGATGCAGGAAATGGCCGTCCGCGAGATCGCCCTCCTGGACGGGCAGCTGCTGGGCCATGCGATCAACTCGGCGAGCTTTTTCGCGTCCTCGAACCTCATCCTGATCGCGGCGGCTGCGGGCGTTCTGTTCGGCGGCGACAACGCCCTGAAGAGCGTCGAGGGGCTGGCGGTCCTAGCCAAGACCACGCCGCTGATGTTCCAGATCAAGCTGGGCCTTGTGCTGATCGCGCTGGCGCGGGGCCTGCTGGACTTCATCTGGTCGATCCGCCAGATGAACTATTGCCTGGCCGCGATCGGCGCCACGCCGATGTGGGCGCCCCACGCCGTCCTGGCGGAATACGCCGAGGCCGCCGGGGGCATCTTGAACCCGGCGCTGTCGGCCTTCAACGCAGGCGTCCGCGCCTACTACTTCGCCCTCGCTGCGGCGGTCTGGCTGCTGGGCCCCCTGCCCTTCCTGATCGCCACGCTCGGCGCGATGCTGCTGCTGCTATGGCGGCAACGCCGCAGCCGCGCTTCGACGGCGGTGCGCAAGGTCCGGCAGATCCTGGAGCGGCAACCCGTCGTGCATGGGCCGCATCTCAGCCGCAGCGTCTCGACGCCGCCCGAAGACCGCATCTGACGTCAGGTTTGAAGCTGGACCACAGGAACAGCGGTCGATTGCTCGCGTTGTCATCATCGCGAGCCGACGCTCCCCAGATGCAATAAGCCCCGCCGGTGACGCGGTCTCCGGCGGGGCCAATGGGAAGTCTTGTGGGTAGACCCTCTCTTCATATCTTAACCGGCGTCGGTTCGCAACCATTCAAGCTTGAAAATCCGAAATTTCGATGCGACTTCCGGGCACAACCTCTGATACTCAACCTTACCGCGCCAGATTCTTAGCGCCGCTGTCAAATATTGAGACAGCCACACGAAATGCCCCACCCCCACCAAAGAGGCGATCAGCTATGAGTGTTCATCTCTAAGCGTTTGCCGGGAAATTTTGAGAACACGAAGCAGCTATAAATGTCTTGAAAGTTCTCTGAATACTTAATTGGTTGAAGGAAGGCTTTAAATAGTGACCAAAACGGCACGGGCGAAAATATTTTTGGAGACCTCTCTCTCCTCAGAAGCGAAATGAACGGACGCACAGCGCTCGACTGGTTTGACTAAGTCCCGCCGGGCTCCCGCTAAACGCGCGGTGGCGGCCGTGGCTAGATGCCCAGCGCCGTCCAGAGCGGCAGGACTTGCTCACCCCACTTCTGCGCCTGCTCTTTCAGTTCAGCCCGTGCAGCCTCAGGCGACAGCCGGTCGCCCTCCTTGGTCAAGGTCTGGCCCTGCGCTTGCAACTGCGCCCACGCAAAATCCGCCCACGCTTCGTGGCCGCCGCCCCCGGCTTCCTTGCTAAGCCAGAACAGTTGATGGAACCGCGTCGCACCGATGCCCCCGCCAATCACGGGGGAGGCGAGATTAGCAATATCCCCTTCGGTGCAAGACCTAGTCGCAATGGCTCGATTAAGAGCCTTCGTGTGCGGCATAGCCTTCTCGACGTCCTGAGACGCCACCGCAGGCTGAAGAACGCCAGTTCCGAAAAGAACCGCCAACGCCGATCTGAGGTGGCCAAAGGCCACGCCCTTCCCTTCGACCGCATCGGCGATTTCTCCGACACTGCGAGCCTTATTGTCGGCTAGCAGCTCGGAGATCGGCGCGTAGATGCCTTCGTTCAGCTGGGCCTCGGTGATCGCGCCCCTGACCTTGGTCGGAAAGTTATCGCGTGCGACCGCCAATACAACACGCTCATCACGCAGCGCATTCGCCTGCCGCTGCCCTCCGATCTGGCGCACCCCCTTGACCCAGTAGTCCCGACGGAACTGCTGATTGATGCAGAAATCGCGAAGGGTTTCGCGCAGAGAGCTATCGGGCGCGGCGCGCACGAACTCAGCCTGCTGGGCGGTCATATTCAGCTCCGGAAGGCTTTCCAGAGTGTTCGCTGAAGCGGCGTATCCGACTTTGGCCTTGCTAATCCAGGACTCAAAATCGGCGAAATACATCGGGCTCCAATCGCGGTTCATGAACTCATGCGCCACGTAGGTCCGATTCTGCGTCTTGATCTGCTTGAGCCGCTCGACAACCGTCGGGTTGGCTCGGACATACAAAGGGTCCAGCGCCAGAAACTGATCGATGTAACCGATCGCTGAATCTGTGCGTCCAACCAAACCTTGCCCCGGAGGGCTAAGCACCTCGGCGTGACGTTTCATCAGGTGGCGGAGCGGCGCCGATGCGGACCAGCCAGGGAGGGTGTTGTAGGAAACATAGAGCACGCCGCCGGGCTTCAGTTTACGTCGCACGAAATCGACAAGCACGTGGCGGTTCTCGTCCGACACCCAACTCCAAATACCGTGCAGGCCGATGAAGTCGAAGTCTGGCAAATCAGGTCGATTGCAAAACTCGGCGAACGCCTCTTCGTAAAGCTTGGCCTCGACTCCTGATAGTCGCACTAGGTCCGTCGCAAAGGCGGCCTGAGAGGGGTTGAAGTCGGTGCCATACCAGCTCACGCCCGGCTGAGCAGCCGCGTGCATCGCAACCGAAAGGCCCTGCCCAAAGCCCAGTTCGCATGCAGTTTCTACGCGAGCGGCTTCACACCCCGCCAACAAAAGCGGGAGGCGAGTGCGCAGGGGGTTCAGTTCGGCGTAATAGCCGCTCGTATAGTTGATGTCCGTAACGTAGCCAGCGTTCCACTCAGTCGACACGCGCTGATCCCCCAAATCACTTCGGCCGGCATTGCTGCATGGAACGCAGCGCCTGGGCAAGGTCGTGAAGTCCGGCGTGCGACGCGTTCCGGCTTTAGATGGCGCTATGCTGATGACTCCCGCTATAGAGTTACGCGCCGGCAGTACTCACCCGGCCTTTCTCCGGCGTCCTCATGAAGCACCGCCTGCTCGCCATCTGGCGCAGCCTCCCCGAACCGCTCCGCAGAGTCGCACACCTCGCTGTTCAAGCGCCGAGCATAGCGCTGTCCGAGATGATCCAAGCTTGGAGCCAGTTGATCGATGATCATAACCGGCGGACAGCTTTTACCCGCGCCAAGCGCCGGGCCCGATCCTTCGACCGCGCGCTGTCCGATCCGATCACGATCGTAGGCTATCTCGGCGCCGTGCATGGCCTGGGCGAAGGAGCCCGCAGCCTCGCGCGGGGCTTCCTGGACGCTGGTCGGCCCCTGCGAGCCCTAGATTTGTCAGAGACGGTCGGCCTCCCCGTCCAACTTCCCGTTACAACACCCGCTCCGGCGAGCACGGAGCGCGGTACGGTGGTTTCTCACATCAATCCGCCCGAACTTCTCCGCTGGGCGATCGCTACAGAGGGCCGCTTCCTGGCGGGGCGACGCCATATTGGCTATTGGGCCTGGGAGTTGGAAGAAGCTCCGGCCGACTGGGCGCCGGCTTTTGATCTTGTCGATGAGGTTTGGGCGCCATCGGAGTTCGCTGCAGACGCCATCCGCAAGCTCGCACCCGAGCACGTGCGCGTGTCCGCCGCGCCCTACCCTGTCTTTCTCAACGGCCGCGCAGATCCGGATCGTGCGCGCTTCGCGCTCCCGGAAGATAAAGTCATTGTCTTCATGGCGTTCGACCTGCGATCCACGGCTCAGCGCAAAAACCCCCGCGCCGCCCTAGACGCGTTTCGCGAGGCTAACCGGCGCTGCGACCATGCCGCGCTGCTGATTTGCAAGGTTGTTGGCGCGGATCTTTACCCCGAAACATTCGCGAACCTAGCCAAGGAGGTCGCAGAAGACCCGGGCGTGCGCTTAATGATTGAGAACTTGTCGAGCGCTGACATGGCAGTACTGACCGCGAGCGTCGACGTCATCCTCTCCCTTCACCGCTCCGAAGGGTACGGTCTTCTGTTGGCTGAAGGTATTTGGCAGGGCAAGCCAGCCGTGGCGACGGGCTGGTCTTCCAATGTCGAGTTCATGGACTCTAAGGCAAGCGCGCTCGTCGACTACCACTTGGTGCCCGTTGAAGGCGATGGCGCTATCTATCGCAGCGGGCGATGGGCAGAGGCTGACATCACTGACGCCGCCGACAAGCTCGCCGCCTTGATTCAGGACGACATGTTACGAGCGGCTTGGTCGGAGGCTGCTACACGCAATCAGCATGTATCGTTCAATCGTGCGCGCTGGTTGGCTATGCTGGACACGCTATTGCCCAAGGCAGGCTGACCCGCACGCCCCTTGCGAAGCCGCGGGAAGCCTTATCACCGCCAGCCCGAACTTAGCCCTTTGGAGCCGTAGCGACCGGCGCGTCATCGCTCAGTGCTGGCAGCTCGTTGATGGAGGGCGGCGGCGTCAGCTTTTCAGCCGAGATCGGTCCTGCCGGCAGTTCGGTCGACGGCGGTCGGATAGGCGCTGTATCGCCCATAGGCGGAGCTTTGGCCGCCAGCGGCAAGGCGATGCGATCGAACGTTTGGATGATCAAATCAGACGGCAGGGTCCCGCGATACCGCACCTTCTTGAAATTGCGCTCAGGATCATACGGCGCGATGCCAGGCGCCAGATTGCCGACCTCCAGCGTGCCGATCTGAGACAAAAGCTGGAAGCGGGCGACATACTCGTTGGCGCGCGTCCTCAGGAAGCCGATCTGGGCGCTCTGGAGCTCGGCTTGGGCGTTGAGGACTTCGATCGTGCTGCGAAGGGCGAAACGCTCCTCTTCCCGTACGCCGTAGAAGGCGATCGTATTCGCCTTCATCTCTTCTTCCAACGTCACAAGGGAGCGACGCGCGAACACAAGCTGCTCCCAGGCCTCCGACACGCTGAACACCATGTTGCGGCGCGCATCATCAATCAGAAGCTTGTCGCGGTTGTTCTCCTCAATCGACTGCCGGATCACCGAGTTGATCTGGCCTCCGGAGAACAAAGGCTGCGAAAGAGTGACCCCCGCCGACACCGAGTCTTCGCGATTACGAAGTTTTGCGCTGTACGGGTAGGTTGGGCCGTTGCGGTAGTCGAGCCGCGCCGAGACGCTGAACAGTCGCTGCGCTCGCGCCTCTGCGACGCCTAGTCTCGAGCCCTTCTCAGCGTAGATAGCGCCAAGGACAACCGGGTTGTTCGCCTCGGCCTGATTAAAAGCTTCGTCCAAAGCAGTGGGGAGGCTGTCGATATCCGGCTCGGGCTCTAGATCACCAGGTAGATGTCCCACCAGAGACGCGTAGTTGGCGACGCTTAGGTTCAGTTGAGCCTGAGCGTTGATCACCTGAGTAGAAGACGACGCCAAGCGAGCTTTGGCCTGCTGCACGTCGGTCAAAGTAACCTGACGCACCCCATACTTGTCCTCAGTGTCTTGGAGCTGCTTGCGTAGCCACGCCTCGCCACCGAGGCTGATACGAAGCACTTCGCGGTCCCGCCGTACCGAGACGTAGGCATTCGCGACTCGAACCAGGAGGTCCATCTCGATGCGGCGAAGGCTCTCCCGAGAAGCCTTGATCTTTGCCTCTGCACCCGCCAGACGCGCCGCGTAACGACCGTTTGTATAGAGTGACTGGCTCACTGAGAGTTGGTTTGTCTGACTGGCCGCCTCAAGACCCAGTGGCTTGTTACTCCCAAACGGTGTCGTGCTGGGCCCCTTCTGATAGCCATAGGCCTCGGCGACCTGGGCGCTGGCCTGCAGACCATATGCCGCGCGCGCTTGGGTGTAGTTCTCGTCGAGGGCACGCAGCGCCGCGCGTTGCGCTTGAATGTTAGGGTTGCTCTGATAGGCCGCCGTGATGGCGTCTGCCAAGGTCTCGGCTTGCGCGAGTTCAGCGCGACCAACCAGCGCCATGGCGGCGACCACAGCGATCAGAGAGGTTCGCATAGACAGAACTTTCGACAGCACTCGCGTTTCCTAGACTTTCGGATCCGGCCAACCTTAGGCCTTCAACCCAATATTTGTGGCTTAATCAAGAAGACGGCGGACCGTCTCTTCCCATGTGACATTCTTGTCGCGCCATAGCCTGCGCGCCGCGTCGCCCAGCGATATGGCGCGCGCCCGGTCCGAGGTCAAACGGTCAAGTGCTTCCGCGAGCGCTTGCGGCGACGGCTCGGCGACTGCGCCAGTGTCGGCGCTGACGATTTCCAACAGCCCGCCGGAGTCGGTCACGGTCAGCACGGCCTTGCCGGCGGCGAAGGCTTCCATGGTCACATAGCCGACGCTGTCCTCGTCGAACGGCAGATAGGCGCAGATCAGAGCCTCATTGGCCCACTTGGCGATATCCTCCCGGGGATGGAAGCCAAACCGCAGGTCAACCCGGTCCTGCAGGTCCAAATCCTCGACCAGCTTGGTCAGGCGGTCGGCATAGGCCTGGTTCTCCGGAGGACCGGCGATCACCAGGCGAAGACTTCCCGGCAGCAGGGCCAGGGCTTCGATCAGCAAATGCTGGCGCTTGCCTGCCGCGACGCGGCCTCCGGCGAAGACGTAGTCGCCATGCTCGCCGCCGGTGAACAGCTCGCCGTCATTCAGCGGGGGATAGAGCACCTGGCTAGCGACGCCATTGAACTTCATCAGGCGGTTCTGCGTCACGGGCGAGTTGCAGTAGATCTTCTGGCACTCGGCGAAACAGGCGTTGTCGGCGGCGCGGATCGCCGCCTTGACCGCCCGACCCGTGTCGTCGAAGTCCAAGTGGCTTTGGCCGGCTTCCGACAGGTCATAGGCCTGGCGGAACTGGTGCAGCAGCCAGAGCACCTTCTGGTGATGCGGGATCAGATAGGCCGGGAACTTCAGGCCGATCACGCGATCGACATTGTAGAGCCGCATGCCCTTGGAGATCAGCATCTCCTCGATCAGGCGCTCGGCGGGCTCCCAGGTGAACGGCACGCGCACCAGTTCGGACTGGACGCCCGGCGTGGCGTTCAGGCGACGGACCAAGTGATCGGCCAGCTCCTCGGCGCCGCCGCGCTGGAACGGCGCGGCGTTGTTGACGACCAGAACCTTCATGCGAGCGTCCTCATGAGGTCAGCCGCTCCACGACGGTGCTCCAGTCGATCTTCATCTCGGCCAGACGATTCAATGAGGCGGTCCCCATCTTGCCTGTCGCGGACTTGTCAGCGTGCAGGCGGTCGAACTGTTCGGCGAGGGCGCGCGGGTCGGGCGCGCTGATCAGGCCGTTGCGCCCATGCTCCACCAGTTCCAGCACCCCGCCGGAGTCGGTCGTCGTGATGACCGGCTTGCGGGCGTGGGCGCCCTCCAGCGACGGGTAGCCGTAGCTATCCTCGTCCTTGGGCAGGTAGGCCACGGCCAGCGCCTGCTTGAGCATGTCGGCCTTCTCGTCCTCGCTGATCCAGCGGTCCTCGAGAATGACCCGGTCGGCGACGCCCAAGTCGTGGGTCATCTTGACGAGTTGGCGCCCGTATTCGGCGCTCGACGCCGTGCCCGCCAAGCGCAGCTTCACGCCGGTCTTCACGTACTGCATGGCCTCGATCATCAGGGCCTGCCGCTTGTGGGGCTCCAGCCGCGAGATGGCGACGATCTCGTCGCCATAGCCGGTGTGGGTGAACCGCTCAGGCTGGTAGATCGGCGGATAGAGCGGCGTGGCGTCCAGGCCGTTGAAGGCCTTCAACCGGTCAGCCACCACCTGGGAGTTGGTGAACACCGCCCGGGCTTCCGAAATGGCCTGGGTGTCGAGCGCTCGCAGATTGTCGCGGATCGCCCGGTGGTGGGCGTCGTCCGGCATGCCGCGATAGGGGGTGTCCCAAAGGTCGTAGAAGGTGCGGATGTGGTGGATGAACCACAGCACCTTGTTCGGATGATCCACGACATAGGCCGGCGGTCGAAAGCAGATCACCCGGTCGCACCACTGCGTCAGGTCCATCAGCCGCCAAGCGGCGATCTGGTGCAGGATCTCGTTCGGGTCGTCGACGAACGGCAGATAGAACCGCTCGACCTCGTGGCCCGCCTCGATCAGCTTTTCCTCAAGCCACTCGACGATGAAGCGCGCCCCGCCGTTGATGAACGGCACGATCGAAGACAGCAGGACGATGCGCATCGGCTAGACCAGCACCTGGTCGAGCGCGGCGATCACGCGATCGATGTCGGCCTCGGCGAGACCGGCGTGGGTCGGCAGGTTGAGGCCGTCGGCCCCACAGGCCTCGGCGATCTTCAGATCATCCGTAGCCAGATGCGCGTAGGGCGGCATCACGTGCATGGGGTGGAAGACCGGACGACTCTCGATGCCCAGGGCGTCGAGATCCTTGATCACCTGGTCGCGCGAGATCGAAAGCCCCTCGCCCAGGCGCACCGTGTACATCCAGAACACGTGACGCCCGGTCGGTTCGACATGAGGCTTGATCACCCGATTGCCCAGGCGCGTCAGCTTTTCCTCGTACCAGCCGACAACCTTCTCGCGCGCCGCGAGGTGCTCGTCGACCCGCTCCAGCTGCGCCAGGCCGATCGCGGCCTGGATGTTGGTCATGCGATAGTTGAAGCCGACGACCGGGAACCAGTAGCGGCGGTTCGGATCCATGCCCTGGCCGCGCAGCAACCGCATC
>OFDC01001184.1_pt1 | contig 14797 bp, 10 predicted proteins | sample 1520941 | NCBI WGS metagenome assembly OFDC01 (sample SAMEA94258168, study PRJEB24077) | hot springs metagenome | biome: Aquatic biome; feature: Water | place: India | collected 2012-12-06 | depth 5 m | reverse complement strand
TGTGCCTCTAGCACGCCGCCGAAAATCAGGTGGCTCAATGCGATCGAGGATTCGAGCGGGTTGCCGATGATGTTGTCGAGATAATGCTCGGCCAGCCGGGCCCCATGGGTGAAGCCCAGCGGATGGAGGAAGACAAGCACGCCCAGCTCCTCGGCCGCCGCGAAGAAGGGCCGAAACGCATCGTCGGCCAGTTCGCGCCCTGCCACGTTCGACCCGATCTCCACGCCGCGCAAGCCGAGCGCGTTCACGCAGCGGCGCAGTTCGGCCACCGCCATCGCGACATCCTGCAGCGGCACGGTGCCCATTCCGACCAGCCTGTCGGGATGCTTTGCAGCGGCCTCGGCCACGCCATCGTTCACCAGTCGCGCAGCCTCTCGGCCCGCTTCCGGCGGTGCCCAGTAATAGTATTGCCCCGGCGAAGGACTGATCGCCTGAACGTCGACCCCCAGCCGATCCATGTCGGCAAGGCGTTCGTCCACCCCGTTTAGCTTTCGCCCGACCGTGGCAAACATCTGCGCGTTGGTGGCGCGGGATGCGGGTGACATGAAGGCCATCGGATCGGGCACGTCGCTCACCTGCCCGCGCACGAAGGCCTCGGCCGCCGCGACGTTCAGGTGGCAGTGCAGATCGACCACCAGATGCCTGCCGCGCTGGCTGACTGGGATCGGCGCGCGCTCCGGCCCGCACGTGGTCAGCCGGTCTGTCGCGCTCATGCTTCGGCCTCAAGCATCTGCTCGATCCGCCGCCGCACCTTGACTGCCGGGCCGTCAGCCTTGACCAGCAGTTCACGCTGGATCTGGCAGGCCGTTTCGGCCACAGGCTCGATCGCTTCGATCGCCTCGATGTCCTGCTGGCGGATGCGGCTGTCGGATTCCAGCTGGAACGCATCGAGCTTTGCATCGCCAAGCCGGAAATTGCGCGTGGCGAAGCCGAAGTAATGCGTCGAGTTCGCGGTTTCGGGCGTCATGCCATGCAGGATGTGCAGATGGCCCAGTTCCGGCGGGACAGTATCGTGGCCGGGCACGGCGGTGAACAGCGGCATGTTCGTGCGGATCAGTTCGGGACCGTAGAAATCGGTGACGGACTCCCAGTCGGCCAGTCCTTCGTAGCGGTTTTCCGCGCCCCACATGTCGTCATTGAAGGAACTCCACGGCAGCTTGCCGGTGCGGATCAGGCGGTAGCTGCGCTCGCGCTCCTCCTCGCGCATCGGCATGGCCTTCATCGCATCACCGCCGGGGATGTGCCAGTGCAGGTAGGGCAGATGGGTAAGGTCCATCAGGTTGTCGATCAGCAATTGCGCTCGGCCCTTTACCACGAAATGGTTGGCCGAACTGAAATGCCAGCCCTCCTGGCCCAGACCGAAATCGTCGTATGGCGGGATCAGATCAGGGTCGAGGAGATCACGGTCACCCATCCAGATCCAGCACAGCGGGCCACGCTCCACCACCGGATAGGTCGGCTGGCAGAAGCCGGCCGAGGTCCCCTGTGAGGGAATCGCGCTGCATTTGCCGTCAGCCTCGAACCGGAAACCGTGATAGCCGCAGACGACGGCGTCTCCTTCGACCCGCCCCTTGGCGAGCGGGAAATAGCGATGCGGGCAGATGCCGTAAATCGCAACCGGCGCGCCAGCCTCGGTGCGATAAAGCACCAGTGGCACGTCCAGGATCGTGCGGCCGATTGGCTCACGGCTCACTTCGTCCGAAAACGCGGCAATGTACCAACGATTTTGAACGAACTTGCGATCACTATTGAACGGGTACATCCGAGGTCTCTCTCCACTTTCCCCGAATGATCTAGCTGAAGCTCTGCCCTCCGAATAATCAATATGTCAGTTCTAAACCATCACTCTCGCTTATGGAGAATTGCAAACGCCCTGCGGATTCACGGTTATGAGGCCCGGCGCAATTCCGTCCGCCACCGGCCGAGCCGATCCACCGCATCGTCGAGCATCGCCGCGTTCTTGCAATGGCACAGCCTGACGATGTGATCGGGCCGTCCGTCCCCTTCCCACAGCGCCGAGATGGGGATCGAGGCAACGCCCGCTTCACGCACGGCCCTTTCGCTGAACGTCCGGTCAACCAGCGCTATGCCCGAAGCTGGCAGGTCGATGCAGGTGAACCACGTCGCCACGTTGTCCAGCACGCAGAAACCCTGCTGCTTCAACCCTGCGATCAGCCGCTCGCGCGTGACCGACCATTGCGCAAGGCAGCCCTGTGCGATCGCCGGATCTTCAAGCGCTTCGGCCACGGCCCATTGTAGCATCGGCGGGGTGGTGAAAGTCAGGAACTGATGCGCGCGGCCGACCACCGCAGCCACTTCGGGGGCGCCCACGATCCAGCCCACCTTCCACCCGGTTGCGCCAAAGATCTTGCCCGCAGAGCCGATCTTCACCGCCCGCTGTGCCATGCCCGGCTGGGCCAGCAGCGACGCATGCGCCCGGCCATCGAAGCGCACGTTCTCCCAGACCTCGTCGCAGATCGCGAAAAGATCATGCGCGACGCACAGGCCCGCCAGCATGGCAAGGTCAGCGGGTGACGCCACCGTTCCGGTGGGGTTGAGCGGATCGTTGAGGACAATCGCCAGCGTCCGGGGCGTGATCGCCGCGGCGATCGTGGCGGCGTCGAACGCCCAGACTGGCGGCTTGAGCGCGACAAACACCGGCGTGCCCCCTGCGCGGCGGACCAGCGGCGCATAGGCATCATAGGCGGGCGCGAACAGCAGAACCTCGTCACCGGGCGCAACCACCGCCAGGATGGCCGAAGCCACCGCCTCGGTCGCGCCTGAAGTCACCACGACGCTTTCCGGCGCAAGATCAAGGCCTTGCGTGCGCGCATAGAAGGAAGCCACCGCCTTGCGCAGTTCAGGCAGCCCGGCCATTGGCGGATACTGATGCGATTTCTCCAGCGAGGCATGGGTCAATGCGCGCAGCAACTCGGCCGGCGGAGGCCCGTCGGGAAACCCCTGCCCCAGATTGATCGCGCCCAGATCGCGGGCAAGGCCGGACATATGCTCGAAGATGGTCACCGGCATTTCGGCATAGATCGGGTGCAGGTGCGATTGCGGTTCGGTCATCGCCTACCAGCCTAGCCAGCAGCGAGCCCTGCTTGCAATGGCTCCTGACAATCCGCGACGCGTGGACATTTGGGTGGTTGAAGTGAACTGATTTCAGGTGCAATCACCCGCGCCACAAAGCCCATTCGGGCAGAGCGCATTCGGAGAGCACGCAATGGCAGGCATGGTACCGTTCGATTGGGAAGATGCATTGGGGCTGGACAGCCTGCTGACCGACGATGAACGGATGATCCGCGATGCCGCACGCAGCTTCGCGCAAGACCGCCTTGCCCCGCGCGTCATCGATGCATTCGCCAACGAGCATACCGATCCCGAGATTTTCCGCGAGATGGGTAGCCAGGGCCTGCTTGGCGTGACCCTGCCCGAGGACTACGGCTGCGCCAACGCCGGTTACGTGTCCTATGGCCTCGTCGCGCGCGAGGTGGAGCGGATCGATTCCGGCTACCGCTCGATGATGAGCGTGCAGTCCAGCCTCGTGATGTTTCCGATCTTCGAGTACGGCTCGGAGGACCAACGGCGCAAGTATCTGCCAAAGCTGGCCACCGGCGAATGGATCGGCTGCTTCGGCCTGACCGAGCCTGACGCGGGGTCTGACCCGGGCGGGATGCGCACGGTAGCCCGGAAGGTCGATGGCGGCTATGTTCTGAATGGCGCAAAGACCTGGATTTCCAACGCACCGATTGCCGATGTCTTCGTCGTCTGGGCCAAGAGCGAGGCGCATGGCGGCGGCATCCGCGGCTTCGTGCTGGAAAAGGGCATGAAAGGCCTGTCAGCGCCGAAGATCGAGAACAAGGTCAGCTTGCGCGCCTCGATCACGGGGATGATCGTGATGGACGATGTCTTCGTCCCCGAAGAGGCGCTGCTGCCCAACGTGCAGGGCCTGAAAGGACCGTTCGGCTGCCTCAACCGTGCGCGCTATGGCATCTCATGGGGCGCGCTGGGCGCGGCGGAGTTCTGCTACCACGCGGCGCGGCAATACGGGCTTGATCGCCATCAGTTCGGCCGCCCGCTGGCGGGAACGCAGCTTTACCAGAAGAAGCTGGCCGACATGCTGACGGAAATCACGCTGGGCCTTCACGCCTCGCTGCAAGTCGGCCGCCTGATGGACACCGGCAAGTTTGCTCCCGAAATGATCTCCATCGTCAAGCGCAACAACGTCGGCAAGGCGCTCGACATTGCTCGCATGGCGCGCGACATGCACGGCGGGAATGGCATTTCCGGCGAATATCAGGTGATCCGCCACATGGTGAACCTCGAGACGGTCAATACCTACGAGGGCACGCACGATGTCCACGCGCTGATCCTCGGCCGCGCCATCACCGGCATCGCTGCGTTCTGATCATGAGTTGACGGTGAACGCGGCGCTGCTTGTGGCGGTCACGCCATCGCGCCGCGCCATGGCCTGACCGATCAGCAGCAGCGCCGGGCCATCGCCCAGCGCGCTGCGCGCCACCAGCGGCAGCAGATCGAGCCGCGTGTGGAACTGGCGCTCTTCGGGAAGGCTGGCCGCCTCGACCAGCGCGACCGGCGTGTCGCCGGGAAGCCCGGCCTCGATCAGCCCGCGTGACACCGCGCCGGCCGAGGACTTGCCCATATAGACCGCCAGCGTGGCTTCGGGATCGGCCAGCGAGGCCCAATCGAGCGAAAGCGCTTCGCCCGCGCGGACATGCGCCGTCACGAAAGTCAGCTTGCGAGCGAGGCCGCGCAGGGTGAGCGAGGCCCCCAGGCTGGCCGCAGCGCCACTGGCGGCTGTCACGCCGGGACAGATCCGCACCGCCACGCCTGCCGCTCGGCAGGCGTCCAGCTCTTCGGTGGCGCGGCCGAAGATCGCAGGGTCTCCACCCTTTAGACGCACCACGCGATGCCCCGCCAGCGCAGCTTCAACAATGAGGCTGTCGATCGTCTCCTGCGCCTTGGAATGCCGCCCGGAACGCTTGCCAACATGGACCAGCCTTGCCCTCGGCGCGGCCAGCGCCAGAACGCCGGGGGCAACCAGCGCATCGTGGAAGATTACACTGGCCGATGCAATCAGCCGCTCCGCCTTGCGGGTCAGCAATTCCGGATCTCCCGGCCCTGCCCCGACCAGCCAGACCATGCCCTGCGGAAAGTCGTTCATTGCGCAGCCTCTTCGCATGTCTCGTTCCATTCGCGCAGCAGCCGGGCGATGGCCGGGCGGCACGAACCGCAGTTGGTCCCCGCGCCACAGGCCCTGCCCACTTCCGTCACGGTCACCGCGCCCTGCTCTGCCTCGGCGAGAATCCGGTTTGTGCCGATGCCATGGCAGACGCAGACCACCGGGCCGCGATCCGGCGCAGGCGCGCTGGGCCGCGCGGCCAGCAGTTCGGGCAGGAGAGCACCGCTCGAACCCAGTTGCGCCGCGATCCACTCACGCGGCGGCAATTGCCCGGTGCGGGTGATGAACAGCGCTCCGGCCATCGCACCGCTGCTATCGACCACGGCAAGACGGCGCATGCCCCGCGCCAGATCGACCGCCTCGCTGCGATTGCCGGCGGGCAAAAGGGCATCGGCATCGACAGCGCCATTGCCGGCAAGCTCATAGAGCCAACCGCCAGCGATCGCCGATCGGCTCCACCAAACAAGGCCTTCGGGCGCGATCGGTTCACGGCGGACGAGAAATCCGCGCCATTCGCTGCTGACCGGTTCGATCCGGCAGGCATTGTTCTTGAAGCCAGGCTGGCCCGACACCGGATCGACCGATTGATCCGGAAGGAGGTTGCCGCGCCCGCCGCTGGCCATGGCATCGGTCCAGTGCATCGGCACGAAGATCTGGCCCCGACCCTGCGCATCGGTCACGCCCACGCGGAACACCGAACTGCCCGATGCCGAGACCACGCGGGCAAGCGCGCCATCGGCAATGCCTGCCGCAGCAGCATCGGCAGGATGCACTTCCAGCAGCGGTTCGCGGCGGTGCTGGGCCAGCGTCGGCGAAAGCCCGGTGCGCGTCATCGTGTGCCACTGGTCGCGATAGCGCCCGGTGTTGAGGCGCAGCGGGAACCGGGGTTCAGCGGCGCGAGTGCGCGGCTCTACCGGCACGATCTTCATCTCGCGGCCCTGCAGCGGATGGCGTCCGCCCCAGATGAACGGCTCAAGCGCTTCATAGTCTGCGTCGGCAATCCCGGCATGCGCAGTCAGGTCGAGAACCTTGCCGTGCTTTACCGAAAGCGCAGTCATCGCGGCGTATTCGCGGAACACGGCGGCGGCGTTGGGCCAGGCAAATCCAGCAAAGCCCATGGCCTGGGCAACGTCGGCAATGATCGCCCAATCGGCCCGCGCCTCACCCGGCGCTGCAAACAGAGCGCGCTGGCGGCTTACGCGGCGTTCGGAATTGGTAACGGTGCCATCCTTCTCGCCCCAGGCCAGCGCGGGCAGGCGGATGTGGGCGAGCCGTGCCGTATCTGTATCGGCGATCACGTCCGATACGACCAGCGTCTCGCACTTGGCCAAGGCTTCGCGCACGAAGCCGGCATCGGGCATCGAAACGGCGGGATTGGTGGCCATCACCCACAGGAACTTGACGCGGCCATCGTGCACGGCGCGGAACAGGTCCACAGCCTTGAGCCCGGGGCCGCTGCACATGCGCGGAGCCTGCCAGAACGCGGCGGCATCGGACAGTTCGTTTTCGGAAAAGCCGAGATGGCAGGCCAGCATATTGGCCAGCCCGCCCACCTCGCGCCCGCCCATGGCGTTGGGCTGCCCTGTCATCGAGAACGGCCCCATGCCCGGCGCATTGATCCGGCCCAAGGCGAGGTGCAGGTTGATGATCGCGTTGCCCTTGTCGGTCCCGGCAACCGACTGGTTTGCGCCCATCGAGAACACCGTGACCATGCGCGGTTGCGCGGCGACAAGATCGGCCAGTGCGTCGAAGGTTTCGGGCGGGACGCCATGGTCGCCCATGGCCGGGACCGGATCGGCAAGGCCGCGCCGATCCATCTCCGCCAGCAACGCGTTGAACAGCGCTACGTCGCCATCCGGCTGAACCGGCACGTGAAGATCGGCCTGTTCGGCAGTTTCGGTGCGGCGCGGATCGATCACGACGATCTTCGTGCCCCGTGCCTCGCGCGCGGCTTCGATCCGCTGCCAGATCACCGGGTGGCACCATGCCGTGTTCGAGCCGACAAGCAGGATCAGGTCCGCTTCGTCGAGATCGTCGTAGGTGACTGGCACCACGTCCTCGCCGAAGGCGCGGTTGTGCGCGGCGACGGCGCTGGCCATGCACAGGCGGCTGTTCGTGTCGATGTTGGCGCTGCCGACAAAGCCCTTCATCAGCTTGTTGGCGACGTAATAATCCTCGGTCAGCAACTGGCCGGAGACGTAAAGCGCCACGCTGTCAGGCCCATGGCGTTCGATGCAATCGCGCATCCTGGCGGCAACTTGGTGGAGCGCTTCGTCCCACCCGGCGCGGGCATTGCCGATCATCGGATGCAGCAGGCGCCCTTCCAGCCCAACCGTCTCGCCCAGATGCGTGCCCTTGGAACAGAGCCTGCCGAAGTTGGCGGGATGCTCGCGGTCGCCCTTGATCGTGACCGCGCGCTCCCCCGTCACCTCGGCGCGAATGCCGCAGCCGACGCCGCAATAGGCGCAGGTGGTGCGAACCTGCTTCAAGCAGCGCGCTTCCCGACCACGGCCGAGCGCAGCAGGTACATGCGCCCGGCATCGACCTTCATCGGCACTGTGGGTACGCACCCCTTATCCTCGCCCAGCGCCTCTCCGGTCTTGAGCGAAATGTTCCAGTTGTGCAGCGGGCAGGTGACGACATTGCCGTGGACGATGCCCTGTGACAGCGGCCCCTGCTTGTGCGGGCACTTGTTCACCAACGCGTAGAACTCGTTCTTGAGCGTGCGGAACACCGCAATCTCGTCCGATCCCACCACCGGCAGCGTGCGTGCGGTGCCGGGGGTGATCTGGTCAACGTGACCGATGTCGAGCCATTCGCCGATCATGCTGCGAACTCCGTGATCGAAAGGGGGCGCACTTCGGCAAGGTGCTGGTGCAGGTCGGCATCCTTGCCCGCCACGCGCTCGGCCCAAGGGTCGTCCTGACAGAAAGTCTGCGAATAGCGGAACCGCGCGGCGAGGCGCTTGACGCTGTCCGGATCGTCGAACAGGCCCGCCTTGACATGATCGAGGCCGACCCGCTCGATCCACGGCGCAGTGCGTTCAAGGTAGTGCGCCTGTTCGCGGTAGAGCTGGATGAAGGCGGCGCAGACATCCATCGCCTCGGCCTCGGTCGCCACCTTGCACAGCAGGTCGGTGGCGCGGACCTTGATCCCGCCATTGCCGCCTACGTGGAGTTCGTAGCCTGAGTCGACGCAGACCACGCCGAAGTCCTTGATCGTGGCCTCGGCGCAATTGCGCGGACAGCCGGATACGGCGATCTTGAACTTGTGCGGCATCCACGAACCCCAGGTCATGCGCTCCAGCTTTACGCCGAGGCCGGTGGAATCCTGCGTGCCGAAGCGACACCATTCGCTGCCGACGCAAGTCTTCACCGTGCGCAGGGACTTGCCATAGGCGTGGCCCGAGACCATCCCGGCGGCATTGAGATCGGCCCAGACGGCGGGCAAATCCTCTTTCCTGATCCCGAAGATGTCGAGCCGCTGGCCGCCGGTGACCTTGACCATCGGCGCGTTGTACTTTTCCACCACATCGGCAATCGCGCGCAACTCGCGCGGGTTGGTGAGGCCACCCCACATGCGCGGGACGACCGAATAGGTGCCGTCCTTCTGGATATTGGCGTGGAGGCGTTCGTTGACGAAGCGGCTCTTCTGGTCGTCCTCGTATTCGCCCGGCCAGGCGCAGAGCAGGTAGTAATTCAGCGCCGGGCGGCACGAGGAGCAGCCATCGGGCGTGGTCCAGTGCAGCTCCTGCATCACCTGCGGGATCGCGCGCAGGTTCTTCTCAAGGATCAGGCGGCGCACATCGTCGTGGCTGAAGCTGGTGCACTTGCACAGCGTCTTCGGGCCAGACTGCACCTCGCCGCCCAGAGTCACCTCTAGCAGGCTTTCGACGAGGCCCGTGCAGGACCCGCAAGAGGCCGAAGCCTTGCAGGTGCTGCGCACGGCATCGAGGCTGCACGCGCCTGCGTTGATGGTCTCGATGACCTTGCCCTTGGAAACGCCGTTGCAGCCGCAGATTTCTGCGTCGTCCGAAAGGGCTGCAACGGCGGCATTAGGGTCCAGCGGGGCGCCTCCGCTGGAAAAGGCCTGACCGAAGATCAGCGCCTCGCGGATATCGGAAATGTCCTCGCCCTTCTTCAGCAGGTCGAAGTACCAGTTGCCATCGGCGGTATCGCCATAAAGCACCGCGCCGACCAGCTTGTTGTCCTTCACGACAACGCGCTTGTAGAGCCCGCGCGCGGCATCGCGCATGACGATGTCCTCAGCGCCGTCCCCGCCCGAGAAATCGCCTGCAGAAAACAGGTCGATTCCAGAAACCTTGAGCTTGGTCGAGGTTACCGAGCCTTCGTATCCCGAAGGGTTCGCGCAAGCCGCATCGGCCAGCGCGCGGCACATGTCCCACAGCGGCGCGACCAGGCCATAGCAAGCGCCGCGGTGCTGCACGCATTCGCCCACCGCCATGATCGCGGGGTCGCTGGTGATCATGTGGTCGTCAACCACCACGCCGCGCTCGACATTCAGGCCCGCTGCCTTGGCGAGGCCGGTCGCCGGACGGATGCCGACGGCCATGACCACGATGTCAGCCGCAAACTCGCGCCCGTCCTTGAGCTTCACCCCGGCAACATGGCCCTCCCGGCCGATGATCTCGGCGGTATCGCCACCGGTCACGATGGTCTGGCCCCGACGTTCCAGCTCGGTCTTGAGCAGGTAGCCCGCTGCCTCATCGAGCTGACGCTCCATCAGCGTCGGCATCAAGTGAACGACGGTGACCTTCATGCCGCGCAGCGAAAGGCCATGCGCTGCCTCCAGCCCGAGCAGGCCACCGCCGATCACCACGGCCGAACCGCCCCTTTCGGCGGCAGCCAACATCTTGTCGACGTCATCCAGATCGCGGAAGGTGACCACACCCGCCAGATCCTTGCCGGGCACCGGGATGATGAACGGATCGGAGCCGGTGGCGATCAAAAGCCGGTCGTAGGGTTCGACCCGGCCGGACTTGGCCACGACCGTCTGTGTTGCGCGGTCGATCGAGACAACCGGATCGCCGGAGACCAGCGTGATGCCGTTGTCGGCGTACCAGTCGTCACCATTGATGACGATGTCCTCGAACGCCTTTTCACCCGCGAGGACCGGCGAGAGCATGATGCGGTTGTAGTTCACCCGCGGTTCCGCGCCGAAGATCGTCACGTCGAAGCGCGCAGGATCGCGGGCAAGGATCTCCTCGACGGCGCGGCACCCGGCCATGCCGTTGCCAATCACCACCAGCCGCTCCTTCACGGGCGCAGTCCGGTCCTTTTCCATCAGGGTAGCAGGGGCGTTCACGCAAACGTTCCTTCGCAGACGCGTGAACACAAAAAAGCCGCCCGAACACATCCCGATTGGGAGGTCTGGGCGGCGACGTTGCCACGCGATGTTGATCTGTTCGGCCTTGCGCTGGATCGCCCGTCCTTGGGCGGCACTGCGGCCTTCGCTTACTTGGCTAACCGATTCGGGGGCTGCACTGCAAGGGTTATTTTGCAGTGCAGCACGCCAGTGTCAGAACGCCACCTCGGCCTGCAACCACAGGATCTGGCGATCCACGCCGAACTTGTCGGCATTGTAGTTAGCATACTTGACCAGCCAGCCGACCTTTTTCGTCCTGAAGCCCAGGCTCGCGTCCCATTCGGTGCCGAATTTCACGTTGCCGATGTCGCTGTGAAACTCGTGATATGTGACGTTGGCGTTGAGGCCCTGCACGGCCTTCACCTTGGGGAAGACCTTGGCCAGCGTGAGGTAAGTGTCCTCAAGACCATTGCCCGGCGTGGTCAGGAACAGGTCGGCCCAGCCGTTGAACTTGTGCAGCGTGGCGAGTGGCGTCTGGAATGCCTTGCCGGCGGACTTGTCCGCGCCCAGCTTCTCGTAGCCGCCGGTCAGGGTGAAGCCCTGGTACGCCAACCCCAGCTCGCCGACCATGAAATCAGCCTCGTAATTCACCGGGTTGCGGCCAATGTCCATCTGCCGCGCATAGCTCGCCAGGACGTTGAGCTTGACCGCTTTCGACAGCGGGACGGTGCCGGAGATGCGCCCGCCATATGTCTGCGAGGAGTTGGCGAAGGCGAAGGCTTCGTCGTAATCGAGGATATAGGAAAAGCCCTTCACCTGCAGGGGGCCGGCTTTCACGCCCGCCTGCACGAACACGAAGTCCCCGTCCATCGCGCGGCGCGGTCCGGCTTCAGACCCGAAGATCGAATCCTGCTGGATCGCGTAAGTCGCATCGAGGCTGACCGGGCCAAGCGTGGCTTCGGCGCGCACCGCATCGAAGGTCTGCTCGTTCTGCCGCCAGGCAACCGAGCCCACGAAGCGCTGGTCATCGAGGTTGATGCGCTGGCGGCCCACGGTCAGCGCAAAGTCCTTCACCTTGTACATGATCTGCGCGCGGTTGAGGTCGATGCTCTCGCCATCGGCCACCACCGCATACTGCGGGCGCCGCTGCGCACTGCCGGGCAGGGCAAACGGGAAGGCATTGTATTCGTTGTTCAGACCGAGCGTGCCTTCGGCCTCGACCAGGACGGAAAGGTGCGATGGCGCGTGCTTCAGCTCGACACCGGTGCGCAGGCGCACGGTCAGCGCATCGGCGTCGACCGTCGGCTGGTCCACACCCTCGTAGCGAATGCGCGCATCGATAATCGGGTCGAGCGTCAGCCCCTCCCCCACCGACACCGGATCGCCGAACTCGGGCTTGCCCGCCGCGTACGCCGGATGTGCGAAGGCGATCGACGACGCGAACAGCGTCGCCGCGAATGCAGTCTTTTTCATGTTTTCCTCCTGAACCCCTCAAAGAAGGCCGTTCAGGCATCCTCTCGAAATCAGCCGCGCCTCAGGCGGCGTGGACCTTTGGCCCGTGATCGTATTCCGCAAGGAAGCGCAGCACTTCCTGGCGGTAGGCGTAAAAGTCCGGGTGCTTGAGCAGCGCCTTGCGATCGCGCGGGCGCGGCAGATCGACCTTGAGGACCTTGCCGATGGTAGCGTTGGGCCCATTGGTCATCATCACCACACGGTCTGCCAGCAGGATCGCCTCGTCGACGTCATGCGTGACCATGATTGCGGTGACCTTGGTGCGGTTCCACACTTCGACGAGCACGTCCTGCAGATCCCAGCGCGTCAGGCTGTCGAGCATGCCGAAAGGCTCGTCCAGCAGCAGCAGGCGCGGGGAGAGCGCGAAGGCGCGGGCGATGCCGACACGCTGGCGCATGCCGTTCGACATCTCCGCCGCCATCTTGTCCTTGGCATCGGCAAGGCCGACGCGATCAAGGTAATAGTCGATGATCTCGCGCCGTTCGGAGCGTGTGGCGTGCGGGTAGACCCGCTCGACGCCAAGCGCCACGTTCTGCCGCGCGGTCAGCCACGGCATCAGGCTCGGCGCCTGGAACACCACCGCCTTGTCCGGCCCGGCGACGTCGATCTCGCGGTTGTCGAGGATGATGCCGCCCTTGCTGATCTCGTTCAGCCCCGCCGCCATCGTCAGCACGGTTGACTTGCCGCAGCCCGAATGGCCGATCAGCGAGATGAACTCGCCCTTGTCCATCAGCAGGTTGAAGTCCTCGACCACGGTCAGCGGCCCCTTGGGGCTGGGATAGACCTTGTGGAGCTTCCAGAACTCCATGTAGCGCCTGGTCGCACCCTTCTTCGCCGCGTCCTGATAGGCCTTGGGCGGAGGCGCAAGGTCAAGCGGGGTGACATTGGGCAGGTGCCCATAATCGCTGCCTTGCGCGGCCTTCTCGCCTGCCAGACCGCCAAGGTAATTGACGATCTCGGTGCGCAGCTTCTGGAATTCGACGCTGTCGTTCACCGCCTCGCGATCGCGCGGGCGCGGCAGCGTGACCGGGAAGATGCGGCCGATCCGTGCGGCCGGAGCAGGCGTCAGTACCGCCACCCGGTCTGCCAGCAGCAGTGCCTCGTCGACGTCGTTGGTGACGAGGATGATCGTGCGCTTCTCTTCCTCGCGGATACGGTCGATCTCATCCTGCAGCTTCGCGCGGGTGAGGGCATCGAGCGCCGAGAGCGGTTCGTCCAGCAGCAGGATTTCCGGCTCCATCGCCAGCGCGCGGGCGACCGAGACGCGCTGGCGCATTCCGCCCGAAAGCTGTGCGGGCTTGCGGTCCATGGCATGGCCGAGGCCGACCAGTTCGACCTTCTGCTTCACGAGCGCCGCGCGCTGCTCCTTGCTGCGGTCCTTGTGCACCGCATCCACCGCCAGCGCGACATTCTGTTCGACCGTCAGCCAGGGGAACAGCGAATAGGACTGGAAGACGAGGCCGCGATCCTTGTCCGGCCCGTCAATCGCCTGCCCGTGCAGCAGGATCTCGCCCGCATCGGGTTCGACGAGGCCAGCGATCGAGGAGATCAGCGTCGTCTTGCCGGCGCCCGAGAAGCCGAGGATCGCGATGAATTCACCTTCCTCGACATCCAGGTCGATGCCGCCGAGGACTTCGCTCACGCCGCCGGTCTTGCCGGTGTAGCTCTTGCGGACGTCTTTCAGGGAAAGGATCGTGGCCATGGTGCGTCCCTTTCTCAGACGGTGCGGTTGCGGCTGACGAAGGACTGCAGCGCCATCATCACCCGGTCGAGGCCGAAGCCGATCAGGCCGATCACCACCACGGCAACCATGATGCGGGCGAGCGACTTTTCCGAACCGTTCTGGAACTCGTCCCACACAAACTTGCCGAGACCGGGGTTCTGCGCGAGCATTTCCGCCGCGATCAGCACCATCCAGCCCGTGCCAAGCGACAGGCGCATGCCGGTGAAGATATAGGGCAGCGACGAGGGCAGGACGAGGCGGGTGAGCTTGGCAAACCAGCCGAGGCGCAGCACGCGGCCCACCGCGATCAGGTCCTTGTCGATGCTGGCTGTGCCGATGGCGGTATTGATCAGCGTCGGCCAGAGCGAGCACAGCATGACGACCACGGCCGAAATGATGAAGCTCTTGGCCAGCGTCGGATCGTCGCTGGTGACCGATGCCGAGACCACCATTGTCACGATCGGCAGCCACGCCAGCGGGCTGACCGGGCGCATCACCTGCACCAGCGGATTGATCGCGGCGTTGACCCGCTTCGACATGCCCGCGACAAGGCCGAGCGGCACGGCGAACAACGTCGCCAGCACAAAGCCTGCCGCCACCGTCTCGAGGCTGGTGAAGATCTGGTCGATGAAGGTCGGCGGGCCGGTATAGGCATAGCCCGCGGCCACAGCTTCGGCGGCGGCTACGCGCGAGGCGGCGGCTTCGTCGAGCAGGCCGCCAAAGGCCGACCAGACATCGTCCGGCCCAGGGAGCGTACCGAGCGATGTCTGTACCAGCGGCGCCAGCAGCGCCCAAAGCGCGAGGAAGCCGCCGATTCCCGCCAGTGGAGGCCAGAGCGCATCGAGCGCGGCGCGGCCCGAGGGAATCTTAATCCCGAACGGCAGCGCCTTTTCCGGCTTCGCAGCAACTTCCACAGTGGTCTCCGGTGCCGTTTCCGCGAGGAGGGCAGCGCCCCCCTCCATCACTTCCGCTTCGGTGCCGACGAATTCGTCCTTGCGCAATGCGACCGCGTTCATCGTAAGTGCTCCTGG
>OFDC01001183.1_pt1 | contig 14799 bp, 13 predicted proteins | sample 1520941 | NCBI WGS metagenome assembly OFDC01 (sample SAMEA94258168, study PRJEB24077) | hot springs metagenome | biome: Aquatic biome; feature: Water | place: India | collected 2012-12-06 | depth 5 m | reverse complement strand
CATGCGGTGTCGCGCCTGATCGGCGCGCCCCCGGGCTATGTCGGCTTCGACCAGGGCGGCCTGCTGACCGAGGCCATCACGAAGAAGCCTCATGCGGTGCTGCTGCTCGACGAGATCGAAAAGGCGCACCCGGATGTCTTCAACGTGCTGCTGCAGGTCATGGACCATGGCACGCTGACGGACAACAACGGCCGCAAGGCGGACTTCCGCAACGTCATCATCATCATGACGACGAACGCGGGCGCCGAGACGATGAACAAGTCGACCATCGGCTTCACGACGCGGCGCGAGCAGGGTGACGAGATGGCCGACATCAAGCGGCTGTTCACGCCGGAGTTCCGCAACCGCCTGGACGCGATCGTCAGCTTCCGTCCGCTGGACGAGGAGATCATCCTGCGGGTGGTCGACAAGTTCCTGCTGCAGCTCGAAAGCCAGCTGGCCGAGAAGAAGGTCGAGGTCACTTTCACGGACAAGTTGCGCAAGCACCTGTCGCAGAAGGGCTTCGATCCGCTGATGGGCGCCCGTCCGATGCAGCGGCTGATCCAGGACACCATCCGTCGTGCCCTGGCCGACGAGTTGCTGTTCGGACGGCTGGTCGACGGCGGTCGGCTCACCGTGGACATCGACGACGAGGGGAACACCATCCTCGACATCGAGCCCCGCAAGTCCGACAAGCCGAAGGCCGAACCCGCGACCGCCTGATCGCGTCGGCGAAGGTCGTCAGCCGCCGCGGGCGGCGGGATCCTGTCGGAAGTAATGAACGAGCAGCCGGTACAACACCGGCTGCTCGCGTTTCAGGGGCAGCGGGGCCACGAAGAACGCCTCGGCGGCGACAGCGAAGAATTCTTCAGGACCGTGGGCGGCGTAGGGGTCGAGCAGCGGCTCCTCGCCCGCATCGAGCTGCTGGCACAGCCGCTCGTAGGCGATGTCGATCACTTCCGCGAAGCGGTGCTGGTCTTCCATGGACAGCGGGCCCGGGACGCCGTCGATCGCGCCGTTGAGCGCGTCCAGGAGGTGGGCGAACTCGTGGATCACCACGTTGTAGCCGCCATCTGCATGGAGGTCGGCGTCGCGCACGTCGGTCCAGGCGAGCATGAGCTGTCCGGTGTCCACCGAGGCTTCGCCCACCAGGGGTTCATCGTACTCGTGCACCACCCCGGTCTCGTCGGTCACGACGCGTCGCGCCACCACCTCGTCCGGATGCAGGATGATGCTGTGCAGGCCCTCGTACGCGCCCAGGCCGAGGCGGAGCACGGGCAAGCAGGCCTGCGCGGCCACCGCGACGGCCATGTCGTCCGTCACCTGCAGGCCATCGACACCGTGAAAGCCCTTGCGGTCGAGGAACAGGCTGGTGAGGCGCCGCAATTCCGTCAGGTCGCCGGGCGCCAGGCGGGCCAGGAAGGGGTAGCGGGCGAGGGTGAGGTCCCACAGGGCCTGAGGAATGGCGCGACGCCGAAGCGCGCTCGCTTCGCGCCGCTGCCGCCATCGCTGCAACCAGCGGGCGATCACGGAGGCGAGGCCTCGCGTGGAAGAAGGCGGCGCAGCCCCTGTTCAGTCCAGCGCAGCACCTCACCGCGAGGCGGCAGGGCGTCGAAGTCCCAGTCGCTGAGGACTTCCCGTGTGAAGCCGTCCCCCCACTCCTGCCGACCCGGTCGATGGGTGTGGCCGTGGACGAGGACGCGCAGGCCCTCTGCCTGCAACCAGCGCGACGCGGCCTCCAGGTTCACGTCGGTCCAGTCGCTCATGGCCTGACCGGCCTTGTTCGCCTCGCTGGCCGTGCGCAGCTGACGCGCGATGGCCGCGCGCTCCTGCAGCGGCCGAGCGAGGAAGTCTGCCTGCCAGGCCGGGTCCCTGACCATCGCCCGGAAGCGCTGGTAAGGGAGATCGCTGGTGCACAAGGCGTCGCCGTGGGTGAGCAGCAGGCGCTGGCCGAAGGCCTCCATGACGGCGGGATCCTCCAGGCGCGTCACGCCTGCCGAGGACAGGAAGGCCTCCCCGACCAGAAAGTCCCGATTGCCCGACATGAAGGCAAGCGGCCGAAGGGCCGCAGCTTGGCGCAGGACATCGGCACAGTGCTTCGCGAAGCCCTGCGTAGCGGCATCGTCTCCGATCCACACCTCGAAGATGTCACCGGCAAGGATGACGGCATCCGCCGGGGTGTTCAGGAGGTGGTGCCGCCAGGCCTCGAAGGTGCGGGGGTGACGCTCGTCGAGGTGAAGGTCGGAGAGGAAGTCGATCGCCTGCCAGTCGGCCGGCGCGGTGAAGCGCTGCGGCCGAGGCAGGGGAGCGCTCACGCAGGCGATCAGGCGACCTCGACGGCGCGCTCGATCACGACGTCGTCGGCAGGCACGTCGGCATGCCCGGACTTGCGCGTGGTGGCCACCTTCTCGATGGCGTCGACCACCTCCTTGCCGGCGACCACCTTGCCGAACACCGCGTAGCCCCATCCGTCCTGCGAACGGTCCTTGTCCAGGAATCCGTTGTTGGTGGTGTTGATGAAGAACTGGGCGGTCGCCGAATGCGGCGCGGAGGTGCGCGCCATCGCGACCGTGTAGTGCTCGTTGCGCAGGCCGTTGGACGACTCGTTCGCCACTGGCGCATCGGTGGGCTTCTGGCGCATGCCGGGCTCGAAACCCCCGCCCTGGATCATGAAGCCCTTGATGACCCGGTGGAACACCGTGCCGTCGTAGTGGCCCTTGCGGACGTAGGCGAGGAAGTTCTCGACGGTGGCGGGCGCCTTGGCGTCATCAAGCTCCAGACGGATGGTGCCCTTGTTGGTCGTCAGTTCGACGGTCTTCGTCATTCACTTCTCCAGCGTGGCCTTCTTCAGGGTGACGGGTTGCAGCGGCACGTTCTGCATCCCGACGCGGTCCCCCACGGGAACCGACTTGATGCGGTCGACGACGTCCATGCCTTCGACCACCCGGCCGAACACCGCGTAGCCCTGCCCGTCGCGGGCGTTCTCGGCGTCGAGGAACGGGTTGTCCTTGACGTTGATGAAGAACTGCGAGGTGGCGGAGTCGGGGACCATGGTGCGCGCCATGGCCAGCGTGCCACGCACGTTGTGCAAGCCGTTGCGGCTTTCGAGCGGGATGGCGGCGCGGGTGGGCTTCTGCTTCAGGTCGGCGGTGAAGCCGCCGCCCTGGATCATGAAGTCCTCGATCACGCGATGGAACACGGTGCCGTTGTAGTGGCCGGACTGCACATACTGCAGGAAGTTGGCCACGGACTTCGGCGCCTTCTGGGCGTCGAGCTCGACGACGATGTCGCCCAAGCTGGTCGTCAGGCGGACCTTCTGGGCCTGGGCCGGCAGGGCGAGGGTCAGCGGCGCGCTGGCGATCAGGGCGATGGCGAGCAGTCTTCGCAAGGCGTTCATTCGAGGCAGTGTCCTTCGTTCAGGGGTGGACTCACCGGGTCAGGACCGCGGTGCGGCCATGACCTGCCGCACCTGCTGCAGCTTGCGTTGCACCGACGGTGCGCGGGCATCCGCCCGCTCGTACGCTCGTGCGGCCAGCCGGACATACACGTCACCCAGGTTCTCCTGGGCGGTGAGGTAAGACGGGTTGTTGCGCAGCGCGGTCTCGAGCGCCGACCGCGCCTCCTCCAACCGCCCCTCGGCCGCATGGAGCACGGCGAGGTTGTTGTAGGGCTCGGGCAGCTCCGGAAACTCCTGTGTCAGTCGCAGGTAGAGGTCCGACGCCTCGGCGGTGCGGCCGGCATCGGACAGCATCACGGCCTTGAGGAACCGCAGGGACGGGTCGGCCGGCAGCGCCGCCAGCGCGGCATCGACCTGCGCCAGGGCCTGCACCGTCTGTCCCGTCCGGTGCAGGCGTTCGATCTCCGCGCGCTGCACGTCGGACACCGGCTGTGCCGTTACCAGTGCATGGCTCAGCAGGAGCAACATCGCGGCAAGGCAGTGGCAGGAACGCGAAGGTCGCAGGGGCATGGGCGGCGAGGGTGGGCGAGAGCGGCGGCGTCGATTCGTCGACGCCTGGGCCAAGGGCCTGCCGCTATACTGCTTCGATTGTAGCGACGCCTCCCGCGGCGACGCGGGAGCCCGGTCCTCGATGAGGTCTCGCTGCCGCGCCGGTCCCAGGTCTCGCAGTCGTCTTGACGGCGGCCCCGGCGCATCTGCCGCGGCCGCCTTTGCATTCATCGCCACGCGTTTTTCGATGTCACTGCGCATCCACAACACGCTCACCCGTCAGCTGGAACCGTTCCAACCCCTTGAGCCCGGGCGCGTGCGCATGTACGTCTGCGGCATGACGATCTACGACCTGTGCCACGTGGGCCATGCCCGCATGATGATGGCGTTCGATGTCGTCTACCGCTGGCTGCGCACGCTGGGCTATGACGTCACCTACGTCCGCAACATCACCGACATCGACGACAAGATCATCCGCCGGGCGCTGGAGCGCGGCATCACCATCCGCGCCCTGACCGACGAGATGATCGCCGCCATGCATCAGGACATCGGTGCCCTCGGGATCGCCACCCCGACCCACGAACCGCGTGCCACCGAGTACGTGCCGCAGATGCTTCAGATGATCGGCGCGCTGCACGCCAAGGGACTGGCCTACCAGGCCTCCAACGGCGACGTCAACTTCGCGGTGCGCAAGTTTCCCGGTTACGGCAAGCTGTCCGGCAAGTCGCTGGACGAGCTGCGGGCTGGCGAGCGCGTGGCGGTGCAGGACGGCAAGGACGACCCGCTGGACTTCGTGCTCTGGAAGGCCGCCAAGGACAGCGAGCCCGACGATGCGAAGTGGGCGGGCCCGTACGGGGCGGGCCGCCCCGGCTGGCACATCGAGTGCTCCGCGATGAGCTGCGCCCTGCTGGGCGAGACCTTCGACATCCATGGCGGCGGGATGGACCTGCAGTTTCCCCACCACGAGAACGAGATCGCGCAGAGCGAGGGCGCCACGGGGCAGCCCTTCGTCAAGGTGTGGATGCACAACGGCTTCCTGAACGTGGACAACGAGAAGATGTCGAAGTCGCTCGGCAACTTCTTCACCATCCGAGACGTCCTGAAGCGCTACGACGGCGAGACGGTGCGTTTCTTCATGCTGCGCACCCATTACCGCAGCCCGTTCAACTTCAGCGACGCGAACCTCGACGACGCGCGCAACGCACTGCGTCGTCTCTACACCGCGCTCGAATCGGTGGACGCGCCTGCGGGCGACGTCGACTGGCAGCAGCCGCAGGCTGCGGCGTTCCGCGAAGCCATGAACGACGACTTCAACACGCCGGTGGCGGTGTCGGTGCTGTTCGAGCTGGCCGGCGAGGTCAACCGCACGCGTTCGCCACACGCCGCTGCGCTGCTCAAGGGGCTGGCGGCCACGCTGGGGATCCTGCAGCAGTCGCCGCGCGCCTTCCTGCAGGGCGGTGCGGGCGTCGACGAGGCGCAGATCCAGCAGCTGATCGACGCGCGCGCCGCCGCCAAGGCCGCCCGGGACTTCGCCCAGGCCGACCGCATCCGCCAGCAGCTGGCGGAGCAGGGCGTGGTGCTGAAGGACTCGCCGCAAGGCACGACCTGGGTGAAGGCCTGACGGTGCCAAGGGCGAGTGCGGCGGGCGTGACGCCCGAGTACTGGGACGATGCCTGCCGGCATCTGTCGCGCCGCGACCGGGTGATGAAGAAGCTCATCCCCCAGTTCGGCGAGGCACGACTGCAAAGCCGCGGCGATGCCTTCACCACCCTCGCACGGTCCATCGTCGGCCAGCAGATCTCGGTGAAGGCCGCGCAGTCGGTCTGGGAACGTTTCGCCGCGCTGCTCGGCGGGCCGTCCCACCGCCTGGCGCCTGCGGAGGTGCTGGCCCTGAGCACCGAGACGCTGCGCGGCGCGGGCCTGTCGGCCCGCAAGGCGGAGTACCTCGTCGACCTGGCCCAGCACTTCGAGTCCGGCCAGGTCCATGTGCGGCAGTGGCAGCAGATGGACGACGAGGCCATCATCGAAGAACTCGTCGCCATCCGCGGCATCGGCCGCTGGACGGCGGAGATGTTCCTGATCTTCCACCTCATGCGGCCGAACGTGCTGCCGCTGGACGATGTGGGGCTGATCAAGGGCATCTCCCTGCACTACTTCTCCGGCGAGCCGGTGTCGCGGGCCGAGGCGCGCGAGCTGGGCGATGCGTGGGCCCCGTTCCGCTCGGTGGCCACGTGGTACCTTTGGCGCAGCCTGGACCCGCTGCCCGTCGATTACTGACAAGACACACACCATGAGCAAACGCCATTTCCTGGAATTCGAGCAGCCCATCGCGGAGCTGGAATCCAAGATCGAGGAACTGCGTTACGTGCAGAGCGAGTCGGCCGTCGACATCTCCGAGGAGATCGACCGGCTGGACAAGAAGAGCGCCCAGCTGACCAAGGACATCTACGCCAACCTGACGCCGTGGCAGGTCACGCAGATCGCCCGCCATCCGCAGCGGCCCTACACGCTGGACTACGTCAACGAACTCTTCACCGACTTCACCGAGCTGCACGGCGACCGGTCCTTCGCAGACGACCTGTCCATCGTCGGCGGCCTGGCGCGCTTCAATGGCCAGGCCTGCATGGTCGTGGGCCACCAGAAGGGCCGCGACACCAAGGAGCGCGCGGCGCGCAACTTCGGCATGTCGCGCCCGGAGGGTTACCGCAAGGCACTGCGCCTGATGAAGCTGGCGGAGAAGTTCCGGCTGCCGGTGTTCACCTTCGTCGACACCCCGGGCGCCTACCCGGGCATCGGCGCGGAGGAGCGGGGGCAGTCGGAGGCCATCGGGCGCAACATCTTCGAGATGGCGCAGCTGGAAGTGCCCATCATCACCACCATCATCGGCGAGGGCGGCTCCGGCGGGGCGCTGGCCATCAGCGTGGCCGACCAGGTGCTGATGCTGCAGTTCTCGGTGTACTCGGTCATCTCGCCGGAAGGCTGCGCCTCCATCCTCTGGAAGACCGCGGAGCGGGCTTCCGAAGCGGCGGAGGCGCTGGGCATCACGGCGCATCGCCTCAAGGCCCTGGGCCTCATCGACAAAATCGTCAGCGAGCCGGTGGGCGGGGCGCACCGCGATCCCAAGCACATGGCCGCCCAGCTCAAGCGCGCGCTCAACGAGTCGCTGAGGCAGGTGAGCGACCTGAAGCCGAAGGAACTGCTGGACCGGCGCTACGAGCGCATCCAGGCCTACGGCCGATTCAGCGACACCAAGGAGCGCTGAGGCGGGGGGGGGCGGCGGCATGACCTCGCCGCCCGTGGTCGCCGTCGCCTGCAGCGGTGGGCGTGACTCCCTGGCGCTGTTGCACGCGACGCTGAAGGCGGCCAAGGCGCAGGGCCTGCAGGTCCTGGCCCTGCACGTGCATCACAACCTGCTGCCGCAGGCCGACGACTGGGCCCGGCGCTTGGCCGCACGATGCGCTCGCTGGTCCGCCAAAGGCTGGCCCATCCGGTGCGAAGTCGCCCGGCTCCGCTCCCGGCCCACGGCCGGAGACAGCATCGAAGCCTGGGCACGACGCGAGCGGTACGCCGCGCTGGCGCGCATGGCGCGGGCCGCCGGCTGCGAGCTGGTGCTGCTGGCGCACCACCGGCGTGACCAGGCGGAAACCTTCTTCCTGCAGGCATTGCGCGGCGCCGGCTCGGCCGGGCTGTCGGCCATGCCGGTGCAGCAGGAGCGCGAGGGCATCGTGTGGGCGCGGCCCTGGCTGCATCAGCCCCGCGAGCGCATCGAGGCCTACCTGCGCCGACATCGCCTGGGCGCCGTCGACGATCCGAGCAACTCGGACCTTCGCCATGCCCGCAGCCGGTTGCGCGCGCAGGTGTGGCCCTCCCTGATCGAGGCATTCCCCGACGCGGAGGAGCGCCTGTGCGACGCCGCCGCCAGACTTCAGCGTGAGCGCCTGGCCCTGGACGAATGGGCGCGAGAGGAGGTGGCCCGGCTCAGTGAGGACGATGGGTCGCTGCGTCTGCGCGACTGGGCCGCATTGGGTCCCGGGCGCCGCGAGGTGTGCCTGCGCGAATGGTTGCAGCAGCGCCAGGGTCGTGGCGGCAGCGACGCCCTGGTCGAACGGCTCCTCCAGGAGGTGCCGGCCGGGTCCCAGCCGCGCCGTTGGACGGCGGACCGCGGCGAACTGCGCCGCTACCGTGATCGGCTGCAGTGGTCGCCTGGCTGGGCAGGGATGCCGACGCCGGCCAACAACGGTGCGGCGTCGGCTGCTCCTCACGATGAGGTGCGTGACGCAGAACACGAGGTTCCGGTGGTGCTGCACCTGCACCACCCCGGGTGCTACGAGGTTCACGGGTGGGGCGCGCTGCAGGTCGATCGGGTCACGGAGGGCGGGGTGCCGTTCGACTGGCTGGCCGAGGTCCGGCTGACCCGCCGCGCTGCGGCCGCGCGGTTCCAGTTCGAACCGCGCTCGACACCGAGGTCCCTGAAGAAGCAGTTCCAGGCCCGCGGGGTCCCGGCCTGGGAGCGCCAGGGCCCGCTGCTGTGGTCGGGCGACCGACTGGTGTTCGTACCCGGGTTGGGGATCGATGCGCGGGCCCTGGCCGCACCGGGCCAGCCACGGGCGTTGCTGCAGTGGTGGCCGGCGAAGCGGGACTTGTGAAGATGTCATCCCTGCGCTCCCCGGGAAACCCCTGAGTCGCCCCTAGAATCGAGGGCTTTGCGGCGTCTCGCTGCGCCTGACCTTGATGGCGAACGCCCCTTCCGATCCCCATTGCTTCCAAGAAGCCCCATGTCATTGATCGTTCACAAGTACGGCGGCACGTCGATGGGCTCGACCGATCGCATCCGCCAGGTCGCCAAGCGCGTGGCCAAGTGGGCCCGTGCCGGGCACCAGATGGTCGTCGTTCCCTCGGCGATGAGCGGCGAAACCAACCGCCTGCTCGGCCTGGCCAAGGAGCTTCAGCCCCGGCAGGTGACGCCGGAGCTGATGCGTGAACTGGACATGATCGCGTCCACCGGCGAGCAGGTGTCGGTGGGCCTGCTGGCCGTTGCGCTGCAGGCCGAGGGCGTGCCGGCAGTGAGTTACACCGGCTGGCAAGTGCCGGTGAAGACCGATTCGGCCTACACCAAGGCGCGCATCGAGAGCATCGACGACGCGAAGGTGCGCGCCGATCTGGAGGCGGGCAAGGTGGTGATCATCACCGGCTTCCAGGGCATCGACCCCACGGGCAGCATCACCACGCTGGGCCGCGGTGGCTCGGACACCTCCGCCGTGGCGGTGGCGGCGGCGCTCAAGGCGGCAGAGTGCCTGATCTACACCGATGTGGATGGCGTCTACACCACCGATCCGCGAGTGGTGCCCGAGGCCCGCCGCCTGGAGAAGATCACCTTCGAGGAGATGCTGGAAATGGCCAGCCTGGGCTCCAAGGTGCTGCAGATCCGCTCGGTGGAATTCGCGGGCAAGTACCGCGTGCCCACCCGCGTGCTGTCGAGCTTCACGCCCTGGGACATCGATCTGGAAGAGGAAGCCCGCTCGGGCACGCTGATCACATTCGAGGAAGACGAGCAAATGGAACAAGCCGTTGTGTCGGGCATCGCGTTCAACCGCGACGAGGCCAAGCTGACAATCATGGGCGTGCCGGACAAGCCCGGCATCGCCTACCAGATCCTGGGCCCGGTGGCCGACGCCAACATCGACGTCGACGTCATCATCCAGAACGTGTCGCACGACGGCAAGACCGACTTCTCGTTCACCGTGCACCGCAACGACTACGCTCGCGCGCTCGACCTGCTCAAGACGCAGGTGGCGCCGGCCTGCAACGCGGCGCAGGTGGTGGGCGATCCGAAGATCTGCAAGGTCAGCATCGTGGGCATCGGCATGCGCAGCCATGTCGGCGTGGCCAGCAAGATGTTCCGCTCGCTGAGCGAGGAGGGCATCAACATCCAGATGATCTCCACCAGCGAGATCAAGACCAGTGTCGTGATCGACGAGAAGTACATGGAACTGGCGGTGCGTGCGCTGCACAAGGCCTTCGACCTCGACGCCCCGGCGGCTGAGGTGAGCGCTCCCGCGCGCGAGGACGCATAAAGATCGGCTGCCTTGCGCGGCCTCGTATTTTTTGAGGCTAGAATGCGCAGCTTCCGGTTGGAGACGTGACCGAGTGGCCGAAGGTGCTCCCCTGCTAAGGGAGTATGTGGGCAAAACCTGCATCGAGGGTTCGAATCCCTCCGTCTCCGCCAAGAACAGGAAAGCCCGGGCAGATGGTTCTGCCCGGGCTTTTTCCTTTTCCCTGCGCCTTCCGTCATGTCACGCGGTCGTGCGGTTGCACCACAGCGCGGCGCGACGGCGTCACCCCCGTGCCTGCACCCTCTGCAGAACGAACCGCACCATGGAACGCGCCAGTTCCGTCTCGCCGACGAACACTGTTCCGGACCCCTGCTGCTCCAGAAGGGCGGCCTCTTCGTGATTGTGGCTGCGCACAATGACCTCGATGTCGGGATTGAGCGTCCTGGCGGTGTGCACCATGGCGCGAACCTGCACGGTCTGGGGTGTCGCGATGACCAGCGCCCGTGCATCGCGGATGTGTGCCTGGATCAGCACCCCGGGCTCAGTGGCGTCACCCCAGACGGCGGGTACCTGCTGGACGCGCAGCGCTTCTACCAGTTCCCGATTGGACTCGGCCACCACGAACGGAATGCCCGCCCGGGCCAGCTCGTTCGCGATCGTCTTGCCGACCCGCCCCCAGCCCACCAGCACCACCTGGTTGGACAGGAAGCGGGCCTCGGTCGTGGTGGGCAACTCGGCCAACGGGTTGTTCGCAGGCTCCAGGCGGGCGGCCAGACGGGGATGGCGGCTGAACCACCGCTCGGCCGGGCCGACGAGGCTGAACACCAGCGGGTTCAGGGCGATGGAGATGAGGGCGCCCGCCAGGATGAGGTCGTGGCCCTCCTTGGGCAGCAGGCCCAGACTCATGCCGAGTCCGGCGAGGATGAAGGAGAACTCCCCGACTTGGGCCAGGCTGGCCGCCACCACCACCCCCGTGCGGATGGGGTAGCGCAGGGTGAGCACGACCGCGATCGCGGCCAGTCCCTTGCCCACGATGATGACTGCCACGGTTGCCAGCACGTGCAAGGGCTTCGACAGGATCACCGCCGGGTCGAACAGCATGCCCACCGAGACGAAGAACAGCACGGCGAAGGCATCCTGAAGGGGCAGGGTCTCTTGCGCAGCGCGGGCGCTGAATTGCGACTCGCGCAGCACCATGCCCGCGAAGAATGCGCCCAGCGCGAAAGACACTCCGAACACCGCCGAAGAGCCATAGGCGATGGACACGGCGGCAGCGATCACGCACAGGGTGAAGAGTTCGCGGGAGCCCGTCTGCGCCACCTGCCACAGCAGCCAGGGGAACAGCCGTCGACCGACGATGAGCATGAACGCCACGAAGCCACCCACCTGGGCGAGCGTCACGAGGATGGTCGCACCGGTGCTGCGCGCGGTCTCGCTGGCCACCGATCCTCCCAGCGACGGTGCCAGCGCCGGCAGCAGCACGAGCACCAGCACCATGGCGAGGTCCTCCACGACCAGCCATCCGACCGCGATGCGGCCGTTGGCCGTCTCGAGCAGGCTGCGGGACTCCAGGGCCTTGAGCAGCACCACGGTGCTGGCCACCGACAGGGAGATGCCGAACACGATGGACGCGCCCAGCGGCCATCCCCAGGCTGCGGCCACCGCGGCCCCCAGCGCCGTGCCCACGGTCATCTGCACGACCGCGCCGGGCAGGGCGATCTTGCGTACCGCGAGCAGGTCGTCGATGGAAAAGTGCAGGCCGACGCCGAACATCAGCAGCATCACACCCACCTCCGCCAGTTGAGCGGCGATCTTCGCATCGGCGACGAAGCCCGGCGTGGCAGGCCCGATGGCGATACCGGCCAACAGGTAGCCGACCAGGGCGGGCAGTTTCAGCCGGGCCGCCAGGAAGCCGAAGACGAGGGCCAGCCCGAAACCGGCGGCCAGGGTGGTGATGAGGCTGATGTCGTGGTGCAAGGCGCGGGGTTCCGGAGCGGCGGTGTTCCAGCGGGTCCTGCTCGCATGACCCACAAGGACCTGCGGATCATCGCCGACTCATGCGCGGCGCGTCCGGCGTCCGCTGCATCAGCCCAGCGAACGCAGGCAAGGGGAGAACTGCAGCTCAGGCCATCGTGTGGCCGGGGCCCAGCATCACGTCCTGCACCCACAGCGCGGATTCGGCCACCGCGTCGTCCCGGCGACCCGGTTCATGGCGCAGGCCGATGGCCACCCGGCCCGTCCAGTAGACCAGGCGGCCGGTGCCGGGCAGCACCACCGGGCCCACATGGCCCGGGGGGATGGCCACGGGAGGCGTGGCGTCGTTCGCGCGGATGCCGCCGGTGCCCCGGCGCGGCACCTCGTCGCGCTCGGCAAGCTCGTTCTTCAACCCCAGGGGATGGAAGGCGAGGCGGTTCTGGCGGACAGGACGGGTCACGCGCTTGAGCTCGACGGTCATCGGGGCACTCCCGTGGTTTTACATGTCCTTGCAGTTTGGGCAACGCGCGTGCCCGTGTGTCTGACACCACCCCCCTCGAACACGGGCACGCCACCTGCTCGAGGGAGGTCGAACCCGCTGTCAGGAGGTCCCCCATGCTGTGTCATTCCACCCCGCCCATGCCCGGATGGCGCCAGCCTGCGAAACCGCTGATGCCGCTGGACGACCTGCCGTTCTGGAACGACATTGACCTGCCGGATCCCGACCCCCAGATGCCCGAGCCGCCCGAGCACGGCCCCGTGCCCCCGGTGTTGCATTGACTGCCTGAGGTGAGCGCCAAGAGGCCGGCATCCGCATGAACTCCTGGACCGCGCCGCTGCGTCGACACCCGCTGGCGGCGGGTCTCGGCGCCGTGCTCCTGTTGCTGGCCGTCGTGTTCGCCGTGTGCGAGTGGCGCGGCTGGCCGTTCCTGCGCGGCCCGCTGGAGCGCACGCTGTCCCAGCGGCTCGATCGCGAATTCCGCCTGGGCGAGGCCTTCGAGCTGAAACTGCTGGGCTCGCTGCGGGTGAGTTCCGATCGGCTGAGCGTGGGGCCACCCCGATGGGCGCCGCAGGAGGGCGACGGCCGCTTCTTCCAGGCCGAGGACGTGGCGCTGGCAGTGCCCTGGCCGACGCTGTGGAACGTGGTGGTCGCCAAGCGGCCGGAGCCCTTGCGCATCGCCAACCTGGAGGTCGGTCATTTCGACGCGGCCTTGTGGCGGCGCGGCGACGGCCGGGCCAACTGGGAGTTTCGACTGCCCCAGCAGGACGACACCGCCCCGCGCACGCAGCCCGAGTTCCAGCGCCTGGTGGTGCGCAGCGGGCGCCTGAGCCTGGTCGATGCGCCCAATCGCCTGCGGCTCCACGCGCAGGCGCAGACCGCCGAAGGCCGGGATGCCGGCGCGGATCGCGGCCTTCGCATCCGCGGCGACGGTCGATACCGCGAAGGGGACTTCGACTTCACCATGCGCACCGACGGCGTCCTGCCCCTGGTGGCCGGCCAGGGCGACGACCTGGCGGTGCGCCTGACGATGAACGCGCGCACCCCGGATGGGCGGGTGAAGTTCGACGGGCAGGCCCGCGACGTCATCCACCTGCAGGCGCTCCAGGGCCGGTTCGAGGTCGACGGGCGCTCCCTTGCCGAAGTGGCTGAGCCTTTCGGCATCACCTTGCCGACCACCGCGCAGTTCGAGGCGCGGGGACAGCTGGCGAAGGACGGCGAGGTCTGGCGCGCGGTCTTCGACCGCTTCGACGTGGGCAGCAGCCAGCTTGCCGGCGATTTCCGCTTCGACCGGCGCCCGGCGAGGCCCGTGCTGACCGGCAGCCTGCGCGGACGCAACCTCGACCTGCTCGACCTGGCCCCGGCCTTCGGCAACCCGGCGCCGGGCAGCGGCAATCCGCCGAAGGGTGGTCGCCTGTTTCCGGAGCGCGAGTTCGACATCCCATCCCTTCAGCGCATGGACGCCGACGTCCGGGTGGACCTGCAACGCGCCGACCTCCACACCGCCAAGCTCGAACCGTTCACGCCACTGAAGGGGCGGGTCGGCCTGAAGGACGGCGTGCTGCGCATCGACGATCTCCAGGCATCGACCGCGGGCGGGCGCATCCAGGGGTTCCTGCAGCTGGACGGCCGGCAGCCCAAGGCCCCCACCTGGGCTGGGGACCTGCGCATCGCCGGGGTTTCGCTGGAGCAGTGGCTGAACGTGCGCAACCCGCGCAGCGACGACCCGAAGGCGGCAGCGGCCCAGGGCAACACGACCGCGCCGACCTACGTGAGCGGTCGCCTGGGCGGGCAGCTGAAGTTCACCGGTCGCGGGGACTCCATTGCCGAGATGGTGTCCTCGCTGGACGGCAGCATCACCGCCTGGATCAACGAAGGCCGGCTTTCTCACCTCGCGCTGGAGGCCGCGGGCATCGACATCGCGCAGGCGCTGGGGGTGCTGGTGCGTGGCGACCAGGGCCTGGCGATGCAGTGCGCCGCCACGCAGTTCGCTGCACGCGACGGCGAATTGCGCATGACGGTCGGCATCATCGACACGCGCGACACGACCATGCTGTTCGACGGCGGGCTCTCGCTGGGCAAGGAGCGCTTCGCGCTCACCGCGCGCGCCTACCCCAAGGACTTTTCGCTGGCTTCGCTGCGCACGCCCGTGCATGTCGAAGGGCCCTTGCTCAAGCCGCAGGTGCGATTGGAGAAGAAGCCGCTGGCGCTGAAGGCTGGCGCCGCGGTCGTGCTTGGAGCGGTGGTGAACCCCCTGGCCGCACTGCTGCCGCTGATCGACCCTGGCCAGGACGCGCCCGTGGCCTGCCAGGATGCGCTGGCCGCGCTCAAAGGCGGCGTGCGGCGCG